>Ga0181519_10003466_pt1 | contig 12991 bp, 16 predicted proteins | sample PEATcosm2014_Bin_26_FD_121102 | JGI IMG/M metagenome (GOLD analysis project Ga0181519, IMG submission 121102) | Peatland microbial communities from MTU Mesocosm Facility, Houghton, MI, USA - PEATcosm2014_Bin02_10_metaG | ecosystem: Environmental > Terrestrial > Soil > Wetlands > Peat | place... | reverse complement strand
GTGCACGTACTCGACCGGGTCCTCGATCGTGACGATGTGACCGCGCGTCTTCTCGTTGCGGAAGTCGACCATCGCGGCGAGCGAGGTCGACTTGCCGGAGCCGGTGGCGCCGACCACGATCACGAGGCCGCGCTTCGTCAGCACCACGTCCCTCAGGATCGCCGGCAGCTCGAGATCGTCGATGGTCGGAATCTTGGCGTTGATCGTGCGGATCACGCAGCCGGTGAAGCCCTGCTGGATGAAGGCGCTGGCGCGGAAGCGGCCGATGCCGGGCGGCGCGATCGCGAACTGGCACTCCTTGGTCGAGTCGAAGTCCCGCGTCTGCTTGTCGTTCATGATCGCGCGCGTCAGCACCGCCGACTGCTCGGGCGTCAGCGCCTTGTCGGTCTGCGGGCGCACCTCGCCGTCGATCTTGATCGCCGGCGGGAAGCCCGCCGTGATGAACAGGTCGGAGCCCTTCACTGTCACCATGTGGCGCAGCAGTTCCTGCATCAGCTTGATTGCCTGGTCCCGATCCATTGCTGCTCCTCAGGAGTGTGCGCGCGGCGGCGACATCAGAAGGTGTCCTTGTTCTGCGCCTTGTAGCGCGCCTCTTCCTTGGAAACGACGCCCTTGGTCACGAGCTCCTGCAGGCACTGGTCGAGCGTTTGCATGCCCTGCGCCTGGCCGGTCTGGATCGAGGAGTACATCTGCGCGATCTTGCCCTCGCGGATGAGGTTGCGGATCGCGGGGGTGCCGATCATGATCTCGTGCGCGGCGATGCGGCCGCCGCCGATGCGCTTCAGGAGCGTCTGCGAGATGACGGCGCGCAGGCTCTCCGAGAGCATCGAGCGCACCATTTCCTTCTCGGCCGCGGGAAACACGTCGACCACGCGGTCGATGGTCTTGGCGGCCGAGCTCGTGTGCAGCGTGCCGAACACGAGGTGGCCGGTCTCGGCGGCGGTGAGCGCGAGGCGGATCGTCTCGAGGTCGCGCATTTCGCCGACCAGGATGATGTCCGGGTCCTCGCGCAGTGCCGAGCGCAGCGCCTCCGCGAAGCCAAGCGTGTCGCGGTGCACCTCGCGCTGGTTGATCAGGCAGCGCTTCGACTCGTGCACGAACTCGATCGGGTCCTCGATCGTGAGGATGTGGTCCGGGCGGTTGTCGTTGCAGTGGTTGACCATGCCGGCGAGCGTCGTCGACTTGCCCGAGCCCGTCGGGCCCGTCACCAGCACGAGGCCGCGCGGCAGCATGCACAGGTCCTTGAAGACCTTCGGCGCGTTCAGGTCCTCGAGCGACAGGACCAGCGAGGGAATGTTGCGGAACACGGCGCCGGCGCCGCGGTTCTGGTTGAAGGCATTGACGCGGAAGCGCGCAAGCTTCGGGATCTCGAAGGAAAAGTCCGTCTCGAAGAATTCCTCGTAGGCCTTGCGCTGCTTGTCATTCATGATGTCGTACACCATGCTGTGCACTTCCTTGTGCGACAGCGACGGCATGTTGATCCGCTTGACGTCACCGTCCACGCGGATCATCGGCGGCATGCCGGCCGACAGGTGCAGGTCCGACGCGTTGTTCTTGACCGCGAAGGCCAGTAGCTGAGCAATATCGACGGCCATGGAGACTCCCGCGGATTTCAGCCGCCGGTCATACGAGTGCTGCAGTATAGCCAAGGCAAACCGTCGCCAATATGTTAACTGGTCCGCAGTTTTTAGCCGCACGTATCGCGGATTTCAGGGAACAGCTGGCGAGCGCCGAGCGTGCGGCCGGACGCAAGCCGGGAAGCGTGACGCTCGTCGGAGTTACGAAGACTCACCCCGCCGAGACCGTGCTGGCCGCCCGTGCCGCCGGTCTCACCGACTTTGGCGAGAATTACCTCCAGGAGGCAGCGGCCAAGATTGCCGCGGTGCCGCGTGCCGGGGTCGTCTGGCACTACATCGGCCAGCTGCAGACCAACAAGACCCGGCCGGTGGCGGAACTGTTCGACTGGGTGCACACGGTCGACCGGCTCAAGGTCGCCGAGCGCCTGTCGGCGCAGCGGCCGTTCCACGGCCCGCCACTCGAGGTCTGCCTGCAGGTGAAGCTCGCGGCCGAGGAGACCAAGGGCGGCGTCGCGCCGGCGGCGCTCCCGGAGCTCGCGCACGCGGTCGCGCGCCTGCCGCGCCTCAGGCTCCGCGGCCTCATGTGCCTGCCGCCGCCGAGCGAGGCTGCGAGCGTGCAGCGCGGCTACTTTGCACAGCTGCGGCGCCTCAGGGATGATCTCAATGCGGGCGGCCTCGGTCTCGACGTGCTGTCCATGGGCATGAGCGGCGACTTCGCGGCCGCCATCCTCGAGGGTGCGACCCATATCCGGGTCGGCACGGCACTGTTCGGCGAGCGGGGACACGCAGCATGACGAGCGCAGGGGCACACGAGCCGCGGATCGCGATCATCGGCGGCGGCCAGATGGCGCGCGCGCTGGTCGGCGGCTGGGTCGCCCGCGGCACGGCCGCGGCCTCGGTCACGGTCGCCGACCCCGCGGCCGAGCAGCGCGCCTGGCTCGCGGCGGCCTTCCCGGGCATCGGCGTCGAGGCGCACAACGACCCGGCGGCGGCGTCGGCCGGGATCTGGCTGCTCGCGGTCAAGCCGCAGATGCTGGGTGGCGTCGCGCGCGCGCTCGCGCCGCTCGCCCGCAGCCGCCAGCCGCTCGTGATCTCGATCGCCGCCGGCATCCACGCCGCCGCGATCTCCCGCTGGCTCGGGCCGACGGCCAGCGTGATCCGGGCCATGCCGAACCGCCCGGCGCTGATCGGCGCGGGGGCGAGCGCCCTGTATGCGCCGCCCGCCGTCGCCGCGGCGGCGCGCGCCACCGCGGCGCGGCTGCTCGAGGCCGTCGGCAGCGTCGTGTGGGTCGAGACGGAGGCCGCGCTTGATGCGGTCACCGCGGTCTCCGGCAGCGGGCCTGCGTACTTCTTCCTGCTGATCGAGGCGCTCGAGGCCGCCGCGATCGCCGAGGGGCTTTCGCCGGCCGTCGCGCGCCGGCTCGCGATCGACACGGCCGCCGGCGCCGCGCGCCTCGCCGCCACCTCGAGCGACGATCCGGCGACGCTGCGTGCGCAGGTGACCTCGAAGGGCGGCACGACGGCAGCCGCGCTCGCGGTGTTCGAGGCCGCCGGCCTCCGTGCTATCGTCGCCCGCGCCGTGGCGGCTGCCGCGCGGCGTTCCGAGCAACTCGCGGAGGAATTCGGGCGTGACCCGGACTAGACGCACCTGGATGGCGCAGCATGCGTGAGCTGTCGTTCATCGTCGACTCGGTACTGTCGCTGGTCGTCGGCGCGTTCCTGCTGCGGCTGCTGTTCCAGCTGCTGCGGACGGACTTCCGCAATCCGCTCGCCCAGGCGGTGGTGCGCATCACCAATCCGCTCGTGCTCCCGCTCAGGAAGATCCTGCCGCCGGCCGGGCGCGTCGACACGGCCTCGGTGGTCGCGGTGCTGATCGCGCAGTCCGTACGCACCGCGCTCATCGCACTCATCAGCGGCGGCGGGATGCCCTCGCTGGTCGAGCTCCTGATCGTCGCGCTGGTCGCGCTCCTCGACACGACGCTGCTCGTGTTCCTGGTGGCGGTCTTCCTCTACGTGATCCTGAGCTGGGTCGCGCCGGACGGCTACAGCCCGGCCGGGCGGCTGCTCGGCACGCTGGTCGAACCGCTGCTGCGGCCGTTCCGCCGTGCGCTGCCGCCGCTCGGCGGCCTCGACCTGTCGCCGCTCGTGGTGATCCTGCTGCTGTCGGTACTGCGCATGGTGCTGACCGACCGCATCGCGCCATTCCTGCTCGGGCTGTAGATGCCCGACTGGTGGCGCGCGGACGGCCCGGATCTGGTGCTGACCCTGCGCGTCCAGCCGCGCGCCTCGCGTGACGAGCTCAGGGTCGAGGCCGGGCGCCTGCGCGTACGCATCACGGCGCCGCCGGTCGACGGCGCGGCGAATGCACACCTGCTGCGCTACCTCGCCGCCGAGTTCGGCGTCGCGCCCTCGCGTGCCGCACTCGTGCGTGGCACGACGGGCCGTGAAAAGGTCGTACGCATCGCGGCGCCACGGACCGTGCCCGGTGCGCTCGCCGAACACCTGGCGCTGCCCGTCGCGAGCTAAAACGTCGGAAAAACTAGTGGAATTGCGCGATCGGTGTGTTATTGTCGCGCGCGGTTGAGTTAAAGGGTCAGCGTTTTTGCTCGGTATTTTCAGTGCTCCGGGCACCTGCGGCGACCGAGCCCCGGGCCGGCACCGTCACCAGGCAGTGAAGATTGCTCGGAAAAACAAAGACCCAGATCGATAACCCACAGGAGAACACGAATGGCGAAAAAGAACGCGGCACCGACCAAGTCCGAAATACTCGCAACGATCGCGAAGGACACGGAGCTGTCGAAGAAGCAGGTCGGAGCGGTCTTCGAGTCGCTGAATGGCATCATCAAGAAGAGCCTGCGTGGTTCGGGTCTGTTCACCCTCCCGGGCCTGCTGAAGCTCAAGGTCGTGAAGAAGCCCGCCACCAAGGCGCGTGAAGGCGTCAATCCCTTCACCGGCGAGAAGATGACCTTCAAGGCGAAGCCCGCCTCGAAGAAGGTGCGCGCCGTCGCCCTGAAGTCGCTGAAGGCGTTCGTCAACTGACCGACGCGTCGCGGAACCTCCGGGTTCCGGGACTATCCGAAGCCGGGGCGGCGCTGCTGCCCCGGCTTTTTCGTTGCTAGCCCCCGAGGCCGCCGAGCACGGCGGCCCGCAGGTCATTGAGCCGGCCGTGGAAGAAGTGCTCCGCGCCCTCGATGACGACCACCGCCGGCGCGGGCCGGGCCGCCCGGGCCCAGGCGAGCACCGCCGTGACGTCCACCAGTTCATCGCGGTCGCCCTGGATGACGAGCCACGGGACCGCCGGCACCGCGTAGCGCGCGAAGTCGAAGCGCCGCACGGGCGGCGCGATCGTGATGAGCCGCTCGACGGCCCGCTCGCCGGCGACGCGGAAGGCGACGAAGGAGCCGAACGAGAAGCCGGCGACCGTCAGGCGCGCGGCCGGCCAGCGCGCCCGGGCCCAGTCGGCGACTGCGAGCGCATCGTCCGTCTCGCCCGCGCCGTCGTCGAAGGCGCCCGCGCTCGCACCGACCCCGCGGAAATTGAAGCGCACGGTCGCGATCCCGGCTTCCTGCAGCGCACGGGCGGTGGTCGTGACGACCTTGTTCTCCATCGTGCCGCCGTAGAGCGGGTGCGGATGGCAGACGACGGCGACGCGCGCGCCGTCGTGGCCGGCCGGCGTCTCGACGACCGCTTCGAGCGCGCCCGCAGGCCCTGCGATCACGACGCGCTCCGGCGCGGGCCGCCGGGCCGGTGGCAGGCCGGTCGTGCTCACGGCCGCGCGCCGCTCACAGCGGCGGCAGGAAGTCGATCAGCTCGACCTCGAACACGAGGGTCGCGTTCGGCGGGATGACGCCGCCCGCCCCCTTGGCGCCGTAGGCGACGGCTGCGGGGATCACGAGCCGGCGCTTGCCGCCCGGCTGCATGCCGGCGACGCCGAGGTCCCAGCCACGGATGACCTGGCGCTTGCCGAGCGAGAACACGAACGGCTCGCGGCCGACGGAGCTGTCGAACTGCGCGCCCTTGCCCTCGGCCGTGGTCGTGTCCTCGAGCCAGCCGGTGTAGTTGACGCGCACGATGGCGCCCGCGCTGGCGGGCGCTCCCCTGCCGACCTTGAGATCGGTGATCTTGATGCCCTCCGCCTCCGCTGCCTGGCGCGCCGCCGCCACCGCGCTGGCGGTGGCGCTGGCGGGCTTGGCCGGCGCCGCCGGCGGATTGGCGGCGCGCGCCGGCGTGCTCGCGAGGAGGAGTACGGCGAGCGCGCAGCCCAGCCTCCGGACGGTTGCCATGGGGGAACTACTCCGGCCCGGCCGGGCCACGGTGACAGGGGCCGCCATTATGCCGCGATCCGCCGCCGGCGCATCAGGCACCGGCGAGCAGGAGCCGGTTGAGGCGCCGCACGAACTCGGCGGGCTCCGCCAGCTGGCCGCCCTCGGCGAGCGTCGCCTCGTCGAGGAGCAGCGTCGCGAGGTCCCTGAACTCCTCGCCGGCCGCGAGCGTCCCGAGCCGTTTCACGAGCGGATGCGCGGGATTGATCTCGAGCGTCGGCCGCGTCGCGGGCAGCTTCTGGCCGGAGGCTTCGAGCAGCTTGCGCATCTGCAGGCCGTAGTCGTCGGCGCCGCGCACGAGGCAGGCCGGCGACTCGGCGAGGCGCTGCGTGGTGCGCACGCCGTCGACGCGCCCGGCCAGCGTCTCGCGCAGCCGTCCGCAGAGCGCGAGCGCCGTCTCGCTGCCGGCCGCCTCGGCGGCCTTCTCCTCGGCCGTCTCGAGCTCGCCGAGCTCGAGGTCGCCGCGCGCGACGTCGCGGAAGGTCTTGCCCTCGTATTCGCCGAGGTAGGACATCATCCAGTCGTCGACGCGGTCCGACAGCAGCAGCACCTCGACGCCCTTCTGCCGCAGCCGCTCGAGGTGCGGGCTCTGGCGTGCCGCGTTCCAGGTGTCGGCGACCACGTAGTAGATGTGCTTCTGGCCGCCCTTGAGGCGCGAGAGGTAGTCGTCGAGCGACTGGTCCTCGGCCTCGCGCTCCTCGTGGGTGGTCGCGAACCTGAGCAGCTTCGCGATGCGCTCGCGGTTGCCGCTGTCCTCGGCGATGCCCTCCTTGAGCACCTGGCCGAACTCCTTCCAGAAGGTCGCGTACTTCTCCGGCTCGTCCTTGGCGACGCGTGCCAGCAGGTCGAGCACGCGCCGCGCGATGCCGGAGCGCATCGACTCGATCTCGGCATCCTGCTGCAGCAGCTCGCGCGACACGTTGAGCGGCAGGTCGTTCGAGTCGACCACGCCCTTCACGAACCTGAGGTAGAGCGGCAGGAACTGCTCGGCGTCGTCGAGGATGAAGACGCGCCGCACGTACAGCTTGAGCCCGCGCGCCGCGTCGCGGTTCCACAGGTCGAAGGGCGCGCGCGCCGGCACGTACAGGAGCGTCGTGTACTCGCGCTTGCCCTCGACGCGGTTGTGCGTCCAGGCGAGCGGCGCGGTGAAGTCGTGCGCGATGTGCTTGTAGAACTCGGCGTAGTCCTCGTCCTTGAGCTCGGTGCGCGCGCGGGTCCAGAGCGCCTGCGCGCTGTTGACCTCCTCGCGCCCGGGCGCCGCCGCGCCGGCCTTGGCCTCGCCCGCGGCCGGGTTCACCGCCATGCGCACCGGAAAGGCGATGTGGTCGGAGTAGCGCTTGACGAGGCCGCGCAGGCGCCAGGCGTCGGCGAACTCCCTGGCGTCCTCCTTGAGGTGCAGCACGACGCGCGTGCCGCGCGCCTCGAGCGGCACGGTCTCGACCGTGAACTCGCCCGACCCGTCCGACTCCCAGCGCACGCCGGCGTCGGCGGCATCGCCGGCGCGGCGCGTGAACACCTCGACCCGGTCGGCGACGATGAACGACGAATAGAAGCCGACGCCGAACTGGCCGATCAGCTGCGCATCACGCTGCTGGTCACCCGAGAGCTTCGCCAGGAACTCGGCGGTGCCGGACTTGGCGATCGTGCCGAGGTGCTCGATCACCTCGCCGCGGTCCATGCCGATGCCACTGTCGGTGACGGTGAGGGTGCGGGCATTCGCATCGAAGTCGACGTCGATCGCGAGCTCCGGGGCGGCGCCGAGCAGCGCGGGCTCCGCGAGCGCACGGAAGCGCAGCTTGTCGCAGGCGTCGGAGGCGTTCGAGATGAGCTCGCGGAGGAAGATCTCGCGGTTCGAATACAGCGAGTGGATCATCAGGCGAAGCAGCTGCTTCACCTCGGCCTGGAAGCCGCGCGTTTCGCGCTGGGTCGCAATCGTCATGTCGGTCTGCCCCGGATGGTCGGTGGAACGCAAACCCGCAAGCGCTGCGGGCGCGACCACTCTAGGGGCAGATCGGCAGGATTCAAGAGGCGCGTCGCGCCTCCGTGTCGTTACGGGTCGCCGAGCAGGGTCAGCGTGCGCTGCCAGGCCATGGCGCAGAGGTCGTCGATCTCGTCCCAGAGCAGCAGCATGACTTCCATCGCGGCCTCGCACCTCGTTCCAGGGTCGGGCCCGACTCTAGGCCGGTCGGCTGCTCCAGACCTTGCGCCATATCACAGGAAGACGAAGCCGAGGCCCGGCTTGCTTGCGCGAACCCATCCTGCCCCGTACGCTAGCTTCGCACTGCAACAGCCGCGCCGCCCGCCGGGGCCGGGGACAGGTGATGTGGTCCAGCGGATAGTCATCCTCAATCCGAAGGGCGGATCGGGCAAAACCACGATCGCGACCAACCTCGCGGCGTACTACGCCGCACGCGGCCTGAGCACGGTGCTCATCGATCACGACCCGCAGGCATCCTCGACCCGCTGGCTCAAGCGCCGCGATCCGGCGTTGCCGAAGATCCACGGCATCGCCGCCTACGACCGCAACCTGCGGGTCACCCGCAGCTTCCTGATGCGCCTGCCCGAGGGCAGCGAGCGCGTCGTCATCGACACCCCCGCCGCGCTCGCGGCGCCCGACCTGCCGGAACTGGTACGCGGCGCGGACGCGGTGCTGGTGCCGGTGCTGCCGTCGGACATCGACATCCATGCCTGCTCGAAGTGCATCGGCGACCTGTTCCTGGTCGCCAAGATGCGCCGCAGCGAGAACCGCATCGGCGTGATCGCGAACCGCACGCGGCGCAACACGCTGGTGCTGACGACGCTGCTCAGGTTCCTCGCCACGATGAACGTGCCGATCGTGACGACGCTGCGCGACTCGCAGAACTACCTGCGCGCCGCGGAACAGAGCCGCGGGATCCATGAGATGAAGAATTATCTGGCGCGCGAGGACCTGGATACCTGGCAGCCACTCGTCGCCTGGCTCGATGCGCGCGTGCCGGGTGGCGCCCGCGAGGCGGACCCGCTCGAGGCCGCCGGCTGACTCAGCCCTCGGGGTCCTTCCCCGGCTCCCAGTTCGTACGCATCTTCTCCGCCCAGCTCTTGTAGCTCGCGTAGCTCTGCAGATTGCGCGTGATAGCGGAATGCCGGCTGCCGTGGACGCGGCCGCGCGGCAGCGCCGGACGGGCAGCTGCCGGGGCCTCGATGGGCCTCCGGACGGGCGGTATGCGCGGGCTCTTGCTGTCGGTCATTCCACACACCTATGACGGTGATGCGGCCAGTGTCTGCCGGGGACCCGGCGGCTGACAGGAACTGCGTCACAGCGAATCCGGACCCAGGTCGCGGAATCCGGGGTTCGCGGCCCCGGCTCAGGCGACGACGCGGTAGACGGGCCGGTATTCCCCCGAAATCTTCATGCGCCGCTGCGCGACGAACGAGGCGAGCAGCGCGTCGAGCGGCTGCATCAGGCGGCGGTCGCCGTGGATCTCGAACGGGCCGTGCGCGGCGATCTGGCGGATGCCGTGCTCCTTGACGTTGCCGGCGACGATCGCCGAGAACACGCGCCGCAGGTTCGCCGCGCGCTCGTGCAGCGGCTGGTCGAGCGACAGCGTCAGCCCCGCGACACTCGCGTGCGAGACGCTGAACGGCAGCTGCAGCGCACGCGGAATGGCGAGCGTCCAGTTGAAGTTGTAGGAGTCGCCCGTGCGCCGGCGGTGGCGGCGCACCTCGTCCATGCCCGCGCGCAGCGCGCGCGCCACCTCCGGCGCGTCGCCGAGGACGATGCGGTAGCGCGCCTGCGCCTCGGCGCCGAGCGTGAGGCCGATGAACTCGTGCACGCGCTCGAACCAGGGCGCCGACTCGGCCGGTCCCGCGAACACGAGCGGCAGCGGCTGCTCGGCGTTGGCGGGATCGAGCAGGATGCCGAGCAGGTACAGGATCTCCTCGGCGGTGCCGACGCCGCCCGGGAAGATCACGATGCCGTGCGCGATGCGCACGAACGCCTCGAGCCGCTTCTCGATGTCCGGCATGATCACGAGGTGGTTGACGATCGGGTTCGGCGGTTCGGCCGCGACGATGCTGGGCTCGGTGAGGCCGACGTAGCGGCCATCGAGGATGCGCTGCTTCGAGTGGCCGATGGTGGCGCCCTTCATGGGCCCCTTCATGGCGCCCGGGCCGCAGCCGGTGCAGACGTTGAGGCCCCTGAGGCCGAGTTCGTAGCCGACGTCCTTGCTGAAGTCGTATTCGTGCCGCGGGATGGAGTGCCCGCCCCAGCACACCACCAGGTCCGGCCGGTAGTGCCCCTCGAGGATGCGGGCGTTCCTGAGGATGCAGAACACCGCGTTCGAGATGCCGGCGGGATCGGCGAGGTCGAAGCGGCCGCTGTCGACGATCTCGTTGGCGATGTAGACGATGTCCCGCAGCACGGCGAACAGGTGCTCCTTGACGCCGCGGATCATCTGGCCGTCGACGAAGGCGGTGCCGGGCGCGTTCTTCATCTCGAGCTTGACGCCCCAGGGCTGGCGCACGATGCGGATGTCGAAGTCGCGGTACTTGTCGAACAGCTCCGTCGGGTCGTCGCTGTGGCTGCCGGAATTCAGCACCGCGAGTGCGCAGCGCCGGAAGAGCGGATACAGGCCTCCCTGGCCGCGGTCGAGCAGCTTCGCCATCTCCTGCTGCGACAGGCTCTCGAGGCTGCCGCGCGGCGTGACGCGTGCGTCGACGAACTCGCTCGGATCGACGTCGTCGGTCGACACGCTCATGGGCGGATCTCGATCGGCATGTTGGTGCGCGTCAGCAGCCACACCTCGAGCATGTCGTCATTGCTGAGCGCGATGCAGCCGTCGGTCCAGTCGGCCGACTGGTAGTACTCCGGCCGCTTGTGCGGCACGTTCGGCTGGCCGTGGATCATGATCGAGCCGCCGGGCTTCCAGCGGTTGCGGCGCGCATGTGCCTCGTCCGCGGGGTTCGGGTAGCTGACGTGGATCGACAGGAAGTACTCGCTCGCCGCGTTGCGCGCGTCGAGCCGGTAGCTGCCCTCGGGCGTGCGGTAGTCACCTTCGCGTTCCTTGTGGCCGTTCGGGTTGAGCCCGAGCGCGACCCGGTAGCTGCGGAACGGCTGGCCGTCGCGCAGCAGATACAGCCGGTGCTCGCTCTTGACGACGAGCACCGCGTCCGCGGCGCGCAGCTCCTCGCCCATCGCCGCGACACCGGCCGGCAGCAGCGCCGTCAGCAGGAGGCACGCGGCGAGCAGCGCGCGGCGGCGGCCGGGGAGGCTTGCATTGAACATATCGCGATTATAGGGGGTCGCGTGCGCCGCGGCCGCGACCTGGTTCACGCGGGCCGGGGCTCGGCCGCTCACGCGATCTCGACTCGCACGAGGCGCACGATGCGGGCCAGTGCCTGCTCGACGACGCGGGTGTCGGGGTCGCGCACGATCACGTACCCCGCCCCCTCGTAGCCGGCCGCCTGCGGCGCGCCGGCCTCGGGCAGCCGTGCCTCGACGACGAGCGCGCCGAGTTCGCGCTGCGCGCGCTCGAGCCCGTGCACGGCGCGCACCCGTCCGGCGCCCTGGCCGCGCAGGTACGCGGCGCCCACCGCGTAGCGCCGCGCCGGCGCCACGAAGCCGGCACCGGTCGCGACCTCGGCCCACGCCGCATAGAAGTCGCGCTCGTGCGCATAGGACAGCAGGCTCGTGAACTGCGCCCCTGGCGGGCGCGCGCCGACCTCGGAGATCGCGAGGCTGCCGTCGGGGCGGCGGAACCATTCCATGTGGGACAGGCCGCTGACCAGCCCGAGCGCGGCGAGGGCGGCGGCACCGGCGGCGCGGATGTCGGCGTAGCCGTCCAGCTCGCGCGGCAGGAGCACGCACCACTGGATCCACGGGTTCTCGAGCACCGCGAGCGGCGCGGGCAGATAGCGCGACACCGACCAGAACACGAGCTCGCCGTCGACCAGCACCGAGTCGAAGGAATGCTCCGCGCCGCTCAGGAACTCCTCGAACAGCGCCGGCGCCGCCGGCCGCGGCGGCGCGACCGCGAGGTAGCGCTCGAACGTCGCGGCGTCATCGAGCCGGTGCGTGCCGGCGCCGCCCGCCCCCGCCGGCGGCTTCACGATGAGCGGAAAGCCCTGCCGGGCGGCGAAGGCGCGCGCCGCGGTGGCGTCGCCCGCGAGGCAGTGGCGCGCACACGGCAGGCCGGCCGCCCGCAGCACGTCCTTCATGCGCGCCTTGTCGCGAAAGGCATGCGCCGCTGCCGGGGCGAGTCCTGGCAGCGCGAGCTCGGCCGCGGCGAGCGCGAGCGGCTCCTGCAGCTGCTCGAGCGAGCCGATCAGGCGCGCGACGCTGCCGTGGCGGCGGCCGAGCTCGCGCACCGCCGCGACCAGCTGCGCCGGCGCGAGCGCATCGTCCACCTGGTGGTAGCCGGCGAGGCGGCCGGCGAGATCGCGCGGCACGCGCGCGGCCGGATCCTGGGTGATCAGCGACAGCGCGACGCCCGGCAGTGCCGCGGCGGCGCGCACGAAGCGCAGCGTCGCTTCCATCAGGAACGGCGCCGCGAAGGCGACGTGCACGCTCAGCGCACCTCGACCCGCACGGAGTCGCAGCGCTGGTTGCCGGGCGCGCTCACCGGCACCAGCCGGTAGTGGCTGCCCGACTCCGCGTCGATGTCGAGGTCGAAGCGCGTGGTCGTGTGCGCCTCGTAGACGAGGCAGTCGACCAAGAGCGTGTGCGGGCCGGGCGGCACGCTGACGTGCGAGTAGCCGGCGCTGATCGGGCTCGAGTCGACCTTGCGGATCAGCGCCGCGATCGGCAGGCCGGCGTTGAAGGCCGGCGAGCCGTCGATGCGCGCCACCTCGTCATCGGCGCGGCGCGGCCCGTCGTAGAGCCGCTTCGTGGCGCAGCCGGCGAGCAGCAGCGCGGCCAGCGGCACGAGCGTCGCGAGCGGCAGCAGGCGGCGCCTCACCGGCCGCGGCCGCTCGCGGGCGTCGGCTTGGCACCGGGCGCCGGCGGCGGCGTGCCCGTGCTCTCGATGCGCGGCAGCACGATCTCGGTGCCGATGCGCACCGTCGTGAAGTCGGTCTCGGGGTTGTACTGGCGCAGCAGCCACACCGGCACGTTGG
>Ga0181519_10003465_pt1 | contig 12992 bp, 17 predicted proteins | sample PEATcosm2014_Bin_26_FD_121102 | JGI IMG/M metagenome (GOLD analysis project Ga0181519, IMG submission 121102) | Peatland microbial communities from MTU Mesocosm Facility, Houghton, MI, USA - PEATcosm2014_Bin02_10_metaG | ecosystem: Environmental > Terrestrial > Soil > Wetlands > Peat | place... | reverse complement strand
ACCAGCAGACTGATGGCAGAAAATGCCACAAACACCCAGGTGCCGACTCTTATGCTTGGTTCGGCCACGCCGTCTTTAGCGGGCTGAGATTCATGGGTACGGGCATCGGCCATCGATTGGACTTCCGGCGAAGGACTCGGGGATTCAATCACGGAAGGGTTAGCTATAAATGCCTTTCCGCAGTGCGGACAAAAGTTGAAATCGCTTACGGATTCCTTGCCGCAGCCTTCGCAGATCATTTTGTTAATCTCCTGGGGAATTGGAGTAGTTCCGTAGGGAACACTTTCCGGTCCACTAAGACTGGTAGAGGGTTTCTGTGGGTTCGATTGGCAGTACTAGCGTTCGATCCAAGCGAACAAATGTTAAATGACCGCAATCGGGGTCGTCGCATTTCTCGAATCTGTCTGTCCACTGCAACCGCAGCGAATCGTGAAGTTGGCTCGGGACAGCGTTCTGTGGAAGCTCTATTTTTCCCAAGTAGACACTGTGACGGCATCCGCCGCAGCAATATCCATAAGCCTGCATCTGAACCATTACTACTCCCTCCTATTCCACTCGAAATAGAATTGACAAATGGAACTCGTCGAAGTAACCAACCAGGAGCAGATATCTAACACTCATATCCGAAAACGATTCGAGGCTAACACACCGATGGAATACTCGCATCGCTTTCTTGCGAAGAAATCTGGAGAGGAGGTCGGATTCCTTGACGCCGAATTCTGGCCAGTGGAGGAGGATCACTTTGTCATTTACGAACTGTTCGTGCTGGTTTCACTGCGTCGGCGCGGTATCGGCACATGGCTGCTCGCCGCAGCTGAAGAGAAGGCGAGGGGCCTTGGCCACAGGTCAGTAAAACTCATTCCAAGGACAATGGATGATACGACGTTTGAACAACGAAGTCTGGAAGAGTGGTATGCCAGGAAGGGCTACGTTCTGCTTGATGATGAAGAGAACGGCGCTTACGTCAAGCAGGTAGGCTAGTTTTCCCCCAAGCGAAAGCGGCAGGCCATGGCCTGCCGCATCGGAGAAAAGGATAAGTTACTTGGCAGCCGTCTTCGTGGCCGTCTTGGCGGCCTTCACGCGTGCGTTCAGCCGAGCCTTATAGCGCGAGGCGGTGTTCTTGTGCAGAACGCCCTTCTGCACGCTCTTGTCCAGGGTGCTGACCGTGGCGCTGAAGGTTGCGTCCAGGGTCTTGGTGTCGCCCGAGGTGAGGGCCGTGCGCAGATTGCGCAGCACTACGCGGACGCGGCTCTTGTTGGAGCGGTTCGCCGCCGTCTTGGTTTCCGTCTGCCGGGCGCGCTTCAGCGCCGAAACATGATTCGCCATCTTGATCTATGTCCTTGAGTGTCCAAACTGGGAGGTTATCCCGAACCTTTTTATTGTACGGTTCCGGAGGCCTTTTAGGCAAACCCCGGGCGGCAAAAACCGCCCCCGGCGGGTGTTTTCCGCCTCGCTGTGAGATGATTACAGCCGGATAAGCATCTAACTCAGCCACACAGAAAGCAGTGCGTTATGTCAGGAAACATCGGTGACAAGTCCAGATTCAACCGTATGCGCAAGCAGAAGCTCGCCCGCCGCGTGAAGAAGGCCGCCGTGCGCGCTGCCTACGCCACTCCCGCCCCGGTCGCCCCTCCGGCGGCAGAGGCCACAAAAGCCTAGTTCGTAAAGGCTGGTTCGCAAAGGCTGGTCAACAAAGGTCCAGCACAGTTCAACTGCCAAGTGCAGAGGGTCCCCTTGCCGGGGACCCTCATTACGTTTGCACCCTTTTCTTCAACGCGTTACAGGCGGCTGCCTGCCGTGCGCTCAGGCCTTCCAGCGCTTTCGCCTCCGTGCGGGTTCCCGCCGCCGGCGCCGCCCCGGAATGGCCAGCACCGTCAGTCAGGCGTTCAGGTTCAGGTCACTGGAGAGCTTCTCCAGGTCCTGCAAAATCGTCTCCTCCATACTGCTGGATGACGAACTGTTGGATGACGTGCTGCTGGATGACGACGAGCTGCTGCTGATTGAGCTCAACGACAATGAACTGGAGCTGCCGGAGCTCGACGTCGAGCTCAGCAGCACGATCACCGCCTCGAAGTTGCTGCTGCTGGAGTCGCTCGCCGCGCTCTGCCCGGGACCGTTCTTCAGGTCCTGTTTTACGGCGGCAAAGGCGGTTTGCGCCGCCGACAGGCTGCCGGAGTTGAGCGCCGTGCCCAGGGCATCCATGTCCTTGTCCATCTGGCTCTCGCCGCTGGTGCTGGACGCACTGGAGGTGCTGGCTCCCGTCTGTTCGTTGTGCAGCTTGACGATGGCGTTGTAAGCGGACTTGGCTTCCGTCAGGTTGCCCGACTTCAGGGCCTCTTCCAGCTCCTTCCAGAGCTTGGCCATGGGATTGTTGCTGGAGCCGGTTGAGCTGGTGGAACTCGTGCTGCCGCTCTCCAGCAGGCTATTGAGAGAGTTGCTGCTGATTGCGCTGGTGGACATCTCTACTCCTTCTTCGCGAATGGTTTTCCCGGAATCTTTGTGCCGCGGATACCTGACTCTGTTGACTTCATCGGCCGGAAGGCGCCCGGTATTGAGGCTTTTTTTCTCTCCGGCCCGGAATGTGAATCCGGAATAGGCCGCCCGGCCGCCACCGGAGAGGCAGCACGCGCAGGGCCGCACAAGTCGAGCGTTTATAATGAATTTCTTATGCTGAGAGTGCGATTTGCGCCCTCGCCCACCGGTTTTCTCCACGTGGGCAGCGCGCGTACGTTTATTTTCAATTGGCTGTATGCCCGCCACAACGGCGGCACCATGGTTCTGCGCCTGGATGACACGGACGTCGAGCGCAACTCCGATGCCAGCGTGCAGTCCATTTTTGAAGGCCTGCGCTGGCTGGGCCTGAACTGGGACGAGGAGTACAAACAGAGCGAGCGCCTCGGCTTGCACCGCCAGGTGGCGGAGGCGATCTTTGCCAAGGGTCTTGCTTACCGCGACTTTACCCCAACCCACGCCACTGACAGCGACCAGAGTACGGGTCCGCAGGGGGCATGGCTCTTCAATCCCGGCATGCGTGAGTTGAGCCGCGAGGAGAGCGACCGCCGTGCCGCCAATGGCGAGCCCTTCGCCCTGCGCTTCCGCGTGCCGCGCGGACAGGATCGCGTGCTGCGCTTTACCGACGCCGTCTACGGTGAGCAGTGCAAGCTGGCCGATGAGGTGGAGGACTTCGCCCTGCTGCGCAGTGACGGCATGCCGACCTATCACCTGGCAAGCTGCGCCGACGATGCCGATCTCAAGATCAGCCATATCATCCGCGGCCAGGATCACCTGTCGAACACCTACAAGCATCTGCTGATCTTTGAGGCCGCTGGTGCGGGGGGTGCGATTGACGCCGCCCCTCAGTTCGCCCATCTGCCGCTGCTGGTCGCGCCGGACGGAACCAAGCTCAGCAAGCGCCGCCACGGGCCGGTCGTCAGCGTCACAACCTATCGCGACGCGGGCTTTGTGCCGGAGGCGTTCATCAACTTCCTCTGCCTGCTGGGCTGGTCACCCAAAAACGACCGTGAGTTCATGCCGCTGGAGGAGCTTGCCGGGGCGTTTACCTTCGAGGGCGTGAACCGCGCCAACGCCGTGGTCAACTTCACGGAAGAAGATCCCTTCGATCCCAAGGCCATCTGGCTGAACGCCGAGCACCTGCGCGCCCTGCCCGTTCCGGAGCTGGCTGCCCGCCTGCTGCCGGTGCTGCATGGAGCGGGTTTTATGCAGGCCACGGCGGAGAAGGTGCTGGAGGTTACGCCGCTCATCCGTGAGCGCATCAAGCTGCTGAACGATGCGGCCGCGGCGGCCGACTTCTTCTTCCTCGACCGCCTTCCGCCGTATGATATTCAGGAACTGGCGCCGCCGAAGGGCGACCTCGCGCAGGCCAGGAAGATTCTGCTGGAGGCGCAGAAGGTGCTGGCCGACGCCGCCTTTGACCATGCCGCGCTGGAAAGTTTGCTGCGTGCCACGGCCACTCTGCTGGAGGTCAAGGCCGGGCCGATGTTTACGCCCATTCGCGTCGCCGTCTGCGGACGCCGCAACGCTCCGCCCCTGTTTGAGACGATGGCGGTGCTGGGCCGCGAAGTTTGCCTCCAGCGCATTGCCGTGGCGCTCACGCGGCTGGGTTAATCCTATTTCTGGCGGCCAAAAGGATTCCGTTGGCCGCCGCATTGTTTTTTGTTTGAGGTAAGCGATTATGTCCACGAAACCGGAGAACACACCCGCCAACGCGCCAGCCGAAGCAGCGCGCCCCTCGCACTTCATCCGCGACATCTTTGTCGAAGACCGCAAGACGAAGAAGTACGGCGACGCCGTCTTCCAGACGCGCTTTCCACCCGAGCCCAATGGCTATCTGCATCTTGGCCACGCCAAGGCCATCTGTCTGGACTTCGGCCTGGCCGACGACTTCGACGGGCTCACCAATCTGCGCTTCGACGATACGAACCCCGAGAAGGAAGAGCAGGAGTACGTGGACTCCATCATGGAGGACGTGCGCTGGCTGGGCTTCGAGTGGGACCGCCTCTGTTACGCCAGCGACTACTTCGATCAGCTCTTCGAGTGGGCCATTCAGCTCGTCAAGGCGGGTAAAGCTTACGTGGACGATCACTCCGCCGAGGAGATTCGCCAGCATCGCGGCACGCTCACCGAGCCGGGCATGAACTCACCCTACCGCGAGCGCACTGTGGAAGAAAACCTCGACCTGTTTCTGCGCATGGCCAAGGGCGAATTCCCCGATGGCACCCGCGTGCTCAGGGCCAAGATTGACATGGCCTCGCCCAACCTGAACATGCGCGATCCGGTGATGTACCGCATCCTGCACGCCAGTCATCACCGCACGGGCGACAAGTGGTGCATCTACCCCATGTACGACTACGCGCACGGCCAGTCGGACTCGCTCGAAAAGGTCACGCACTCCATGTGTACCCTGGAGTTCACCGACCATCAGCCGCTCTACCGCTGGTTCATCGAGCAGCTTGGCATCTTCCCCTCGCAGCAGATTGAGTTCGACCGTCTGAGCCTTACCTACACGCTGCTGAGCAAGCGCAAGCTGCTGCAACTGGTGCAGGAAAAGCGCGTCAGCGGCTGGGACGATCCGCGCATGCCAACCCTGTGCGGCATCCGTCGCCGCGGCTTCACCCCGCAGGCCATCCGCAACTTCTGCGCCGCCATTGGAGCCTCGCGCACCAACGGCAGCACGGACATCGAAATGCTCGAGCACTTCCAGCGCGAAGAACTGAACCGTCTGTCGCCGCGCGCCATGGCCGTGCTGCGCCCGCTCAAGGTGGTCATCGAAAATTATCCTGAGAGTGAGGAGGAGTTGGTCGAAGTGGCCAACAACCCTGAGGACCCATCGGCCGGACTGCGCCAGGTGCCCTTCTCGCGTGAGATTTACATCGAGCAGGACGACTTCCGCGAGGTGCCTCCGCCCAAGTATTACCGCCTGTCGCCGGGCAAGGAGGTGCGCCTGCGCAACGCGTACTTCATCACGGCAAGAGAAGTAGTGAAGGATGCAGCGGGCAACATCGTCGAGGTGCGTTGCACCTACGATCCCGCCACCCGCGGCGGCAACTCTCCCGACGGCCGCAAGGTGAAGAGCACGATCCACTGGGTTTCGGCCAAACACGCCATCACCGCCGAGGTTCGCCTCTACGACAAGCTCTTCACGAATCCCGATCCCGGCGATGTGCCGGAGGGCGGCTCGTTCCTGGACAACCTGAATCCCAATTCGTTGGAAATAATTGCCGACGCCAAGCTCGAGCCGTCGCTGGCCACGGCCAAGGCGGGCGACCGCATCCAGTTTGAGCGCATCGGATACTTCTGCGTGGATATAGAGAGCCAGCCCGGCGCGCTGGTCTTCAACCGCACGCTGCCGCTCAAGGACAGTTGGGCGAAGATCGAAAAGAAGGCTGGCAACTAAGTCGTTTTGCGATTCACAGCGCCTCGTTCGCGCGGGGCGCTTTTCTTTTGCCCGGAGCCGCGTCCCGTGCACCTTGTTACAATCACCCGGTGACCGATCCCGCCGTTGAGAATCCGCAACCCGAACTGCTGCAACCCTGGGCTTTATCTCCTGAGCCGCGTCCCCTTTTTGGCATGGGCGTGGTGTGGCTCGCCTTCGGAGTCACGGTGGTGGCCATGTTCGCCTTTGGAGTGGTGGCGGTCGGCGTGGCGCGGCATTTGGCGTTGGCGCATCATACGGCGTTGCACTCCGTGGCAGATGACCCCCGCGTGCTGGTGCCTGCTCAGTTTGCCGCCTACGGCCTGCTGATGCTGATGCTGTGGCGTTACTTCGGCCATTACCTGCGCGTGCCCATGTTTCTGGCCCTGGGTTGGCGCTGGCCGCAGCGGGCCTGGCAGTTTGTGGGTACCGGAATCCTGATGGCCGCCGCCGTGCAACTGCTCTCGCACTGGCTGCCGGAGCCGCAGGATATGCCGATTGACCACCTGATCCGCACTCCGCTGGATGGTGCATTGATGGCCGGCTTCGGCGTGCTGGTGGCGCCCCTGGTGGAGGAGATTCTCTTTCGCGGCTTGCTATTTCCGGCCCTGGCGCGGCGCTCGGGAGCCGTCGTGGCCCTCGTCGCCAGCTCCATGCTCTTCGGAGCCCTGCACGCCTCGCAACTCGCCGGAGCCTGGGCGCAAGTGGCTCTGATTGTTGCCGTTGGCGCCCTGCTGACCCTGGTGCGCTGGTGGTGGCACTCGCTGGCCTCCAGCTGGCTGGTGCACGCCGGTTATAACGCGGCGCTCTTTGGAGCTCTGGCCGTGCAGACGCATGGCTTTACCCAGTTTCCTCCGCGCTGACGGCTTGCCCGCCGCCAGCGCCACTTGCTAAGGTGAAGCATTATGAGCAGCAAAAGCAGCAGCCCGACACCCTCCGCCCGCCAGGAACTTCTCTCGCTCATCGCCCGGCTCAGCTTCCGCCTCGGTCAGTTCAAGCTCTCCAGCGGCGGCACCAGCGACTACTACATTGACTGCCGCACCACCACCCTGCACGCCGAGGGAGCGCGCCTGACCGGCCGCGTCTTCTTCGATGAGATCGTGCATCGCGGCTGGAATCCGCAGGCCATCGGCGGACTCACCATGGGTGCCGACCCCATTGTGGTGGCCGTGGCCATGCTCAGCGCGCAGACCTTCCAGTGGCGAATGGAGGACGACGACAAGGCACTGGTGCATGAGATGATCCACGGCTTCCTGGTGCGCAAGGCGGAGAAGGCTCATGGCACGGGCCAGCGCATTGAGGGCTTCCGCGAAAAAGGCGCGCGCGTGGTGATTGTGGATGATGTCTGCACCACCGGCGCGAGCACGGTGCAGGCCATCGCCGCCGCCCGCGAGTACGGCTTCGAAGTGGTGGGCGTCATGTGCCTGGTGGAGCGCGAGGAATCGAATGGCCGTCCCGCGGTGGAAGAGGCCGCTGCTGGCGTGCCCTTCGTCTCGCTGTACACGGCCAAAGAAGTGCGGGCCGAGCACATTCGCCAGAACGCTCAGGCGTTATAGGGTTTCAAACCCGGCGTTGCCGACCAGCGCGACCGGGCATACCATGTTGTTGCGGACGGAAATTGAAGCAAGGCCGTCCGGCGAGGGCTTCCGCAATGATGTTTGGCAAACTTGGTCTTGTGATGGTTGTGGTCCGGGACATGGAGCGCAGCGTGGCGTTCTACCGCGACGTGCTGGGCCTCAAGCTGCTCATCCAGCAGCCCAACTGGAGCCAGCTCGACGCCGGCAACATCCTCATCGGCCTGCATCCGGATGGCGACGAGGTGAAGGTCAGTCCCACCAGCGGCATGAGCATCGGCATCTACGTGGATGACATGGACAAGGCCGTGGCCGAAATCCGCAAGCGCTACGGAAAAATCTCCATCGGCCCGCGCCAGGATCCCTTTGGCCGCTGGGCGCTGGTCTTCGATCCCGATGGCTACAGCGTGCAGATCATCGAGATGGCGCGCAGCCTGCGAGCGCAGCACAAGCTGCCGCCCGAGCCGGGCCAGTAACAATCTCTCCTAAGTAACGTTCACCCTCCGCCGTGGCGGAGGGTGAACGTTGAAAGCCGTTGCGCCTTAGCGATAGGTGTCGCGGTTGTGCGTGTGGCGCGAATGGTGCGCGCGATGTTCGCGGGGAGCGCGTTGCGCCCGTTGCGCGTGCTGGTGGTGATGGCCCCTGTGGTGGTGATGTTTCTTGGCGAAGGCTGGCAACGCCGCCGTCAGCAGCATCAGTCCCAACACAATGGCAATCCATGTTTTCTTCAACGTCTTTCCTCCCGTTTACCCAGCGCGGGTGTACCTCTCTTTCTAGCACTATTCCGGCTATTCCGGCTGTGGAATCCGGTTTACCTTCCGGGTGCGCACAGTGTCACTTTGGTGGACTGCACTGCGATGGGCGTGCGGCTTCGCCAATTCCCAACAAAACATTTACACTGGGGTCAATAGGTTCTCTCGATTTTCGTATCCGGGAAGATTGCTGTGTTAGAGACTCTGAAGTGGACCGAATCCGGCGTACTTTTCATTGACCAGACCAAGCTCCCTACCGAGGAACTCTGGGTCACCTGCCGGACGTATGAGGAAGTGGCCGACGCCATCCGCACCATGGTTGTGCGTGGCGCGCCGGCCATTGGAGTGGCCGCCGCCATGGGCATTGCCCTGGGCGCGCGCGATCTGACCGCCGGAGGCATCTCGCAGTTCCGCAACGGACTGGGACAGATCTGCCGACTGATGGGCGAGACCCGCCCGACGGCCGTGAATCTCTTCTGGGCCATCCGCCGCATGCAGCGCCGCTTTGAAGAGGTCAGCACCCGCCCCATCCCGCTCATCAAGCAGGCTTTGATTGACGAGGCCGTTGCCATCTACAACGAGGACATCGCCACCAACCGGGCCATGGGAGCCTACGGTGCTCCGCTGCTGCCCGCCGAAGGCGGCATCCTGACCCATTGCAACGCCGGAGCCCTGGCCACGGCCGGTTACGGCACCGCGCTCGGAGTGGTTCGCGCCGCCGTGGAGGCCGGGAAAAAGCTGCACGTATTCGCCGATGAAACGCGTCCCTTTTTGCAGGGCGCACGCCTGACCGCATGGGAGCTGATGAAGGACAACATTCCCGTCACGCTCATCAGCGACAACATGGCTGGAGCCGTGATGGCGCAGGGCAAAGTGCAGGCCGTCATCGTCGGCGCAGACCGCATTGCCGCCAACGGCGACACGGCCAACAAGATTGGCACCTACTCGGTGGCCATCCTCGCCAAGGAGCACGGTATCCCCATGTACATCGCCGCGCCGTTCTCCACCGTGGACATGGAGACCGCCGATGGCTCGGGCATTCCGATTGAAGAGCGCTCTTCCACCGAGGTGACCCACCTGGCGGGCAAGCAGATTGCTCCCACCGGCGTCAACGTATTCAACCCGGCCTTTGACGTGACCCCGGCCAAGTACATCAAGGCCATCATCACCGAGCGCGGCGTCGCCACCGCTCCGTTCAATCACTCTCTGCGCGCGCTGGCCGAAAAGAAACCGGCCACCGTATAGTTATTAGTTCTTGCGCTCGGCGCAAAACTAAAAGGGACAGCCCACGGGCCGTCCCTTTCTTCTTGCCGCAATCGAAACGCCTTACACCAGCTTGGCGTCCAGTGTGATCTCCGCCTTCAATACGCGGCTGACCGGGCAGCCGGCCTTGGCGTTGGCGGCCGCTGTCTGGAACTTGGCATCATCGCCGCCGGGGATCTTGGCCTTCAGGTCCAGATGAACCTTGGTGATGGTAAAGCCCGCGTCGGTCTTTTCCATCGTGACGGTGGCCGTGGTGTCAATGGCCTCGGCCTTCAGGCCTGCGGCATCCAACTGGCCGCTGAGCGCCATGCTGAAGCAGCCGGCGTGCGCCGCCGCAATCAGCTCTTCGGGATTGGTGCCCACGCCATTTTCAAAGCGCGTGCTGAAGGAATATTGCGTTTGCGAGAGGACGCCGCTCGCGGTGCTGACCGTCCCCTTGCCGTCTTTGAGTCCGCCCTGCCAGTGGGCGCTTGCTGATCTCTGCATAATTTTGAGCTCCTGTGTGCGCGCTGCCGGGCGCGACCGACCATGCTACACCCTTATTGCGCTGCTGCCATGTAGGATGCCCCAAGGAGGCAAAAAGTCGCTGGAATGAGGGAATTTGCGGGCCAATTCACCAGCGGTCAGTAGAAGTCCGAGCAGCTCAGGTAGTATCCGCAGCCGCGGCACAGCAGCTTGCAGCGCTGCTCCCAGAGCGCGCCGCCGCAGTTGGGGCAGGTGCGCATGGCCTGGTTGGAGTTTGAGCCCGGGCTGGGCTTTTTGGCCTCGCCCAGCGGGCAGGCCGAGGAGCTTCTGTCAGGCTCCCGCTCAACGCCGCTCGTGGTCGGGGCATCGGGTCGGCCGGTCTCATCGAAGTCTCTGGCGGCGCACATGTCGGCAGAATAGCACGACTCCGCGCCGAGTCCCCGGCACTGAAACCGCCTCCCGGCGCAGGAGCCTGCAAACGATGGTAACCAGGGAAACCCGAGGGGGCACCTATCTGTTACTACGCAAGAGGGGTCGCTTCTGTTTATACTTTCCGCGAACGTCATGAAAAACTTTTCTCTGCGCCTGATCACCGTTGCGCTGCTGCTGGTGCTGTTTGCCATGGCGTCCGCCTGTCGCCGCAATCCCGACGAACTGCAACCCAGCCCGCTTGCCCCGGGACTTTTCAGCGGCCAAAGCCTGGAGGCCGTCGAGCGTGAGCTCAAAATGATGGACGGCAGCTTCGACATCCTCGTGGACCGCGTGCCCTTGCCCAGCGATACCCGCCCGCCCTACCGCCTGCTCCTCATCAGCCGCAAGAACCAGGTGCTGGCCGACCAGAAGGGCGAACTGGAGCTGACGTTCTTCAACGACCAGCTGATGACCGCGCGCTTCTTCCCCACGGACATCACCGCAACCCAGGCGGCCTTCGAGCGCCTTCAAAAGTTCACCATCGTCAGCGGCCAGTCCGACCTTGCGCCCTCCACCCGCGTCTGGGTGGGTAAGGATGAAAACCTCCGCAAGTACGTTGGTTGGACCGACAAGAAGTTGCGCCTCAAGCAGGATGCCTGGGTTCGCCAGTACGGCCAGTAGTGCTAGGCTAGGTCATTCCACCGCCCCTTTCGAGGAGTGCCATGACGGCCATTGACCTCAACAAGCTCCGCATCGAGATAGACGCCATTGACCAGAAGCTGGTCAAGCTCTTCAACCAGCGCGCCAAGTGCGTGCTGCAAATCGGCCATTACAAGCAGCAGCACCACCTTGGCGTGTACGAGCCCAAGCGCGAGGCCGTCGTGTTGGCCAACGTGGCGGGCTGCAATAACGGCCCCCTGCCGGATGAGGAGCTCTCCACCATCTACACGGCCATCCTGGCAGCCATGCGCCGCCTGCAGTCGCCGGATATTCTGGAGCGCCAGTGAGTTCGTCGAATCCCACTAAGAATGACGCGCCCATCCCGGCCCCCGAGTTGGGCACGGTCGGCATCATCGGCCTCGGCCTCATGGGAGGCTCGCTCGGTCTGGCCTTGCGCCGGCGCCACCTGGCCACCACGGTCGTCGGCTGCGGACGCCCGGCCCTGGTCACTCGCGCCATCGAAATGGGAGCCATTGACCGCGGCACGCAGGATGCCCTCGCCGTGGCCAAAGAGTGCGACGTCATCTTCCTCTGCACGCCCGTGGAAACCAGCATCGGACTGATGCGACAGATTGCCCTGGCGCTCAAGCCCGGAGCGCTCATCACCGACGTGGGCAGCACCAAGCTGGCCTTTGCCGAAGCCGCGCGCGAAGTCTTCGGAGCCGCGGCCGCCGAGCGCGTCCTGCCCGGGCACCCCATGGCGGGCAGCGAAAACAGCGGCTTGGAGAATGCCGTCGAATCGCTGTACCAGGATTGCCTCTGGCTGCTGACGCCGCTCGGCCATCGCACGACTCCCTTGCAGGATGCCCTGCGCCGCACGCTCAAGGGCGTGGGTGCGCGGCTGGCCGATGTCTCTCCCGCCGAGCACGACCGCACCCTGGCCTACACCAGCCACCTGCCGCAAATGCTCAGCTCCGTGCTGGCCATGACCCTGGAGGCGCACTTCGGCTCACCGGAGAATCCCGCGCTCCAGTTGCACGCCGGGGGCTTGCAAAGCATGTTGCGCCTGGCCGTAAGCGACCCCGCCATGTGGGAGCAGATCGCGCTCAGCAATCCGCGCAACATCAGTTCGGCCCTGGAGCGCTTTGAGGCCGAGCTGCGCCACCTTCGCCTCTGCCTCGAGGACGGCGAGTTCCGCCGCCGTTTTGAGGCCGCCCGCGACTTCGCCCTCGCCCTGCGCAACAAAAAATAGCGCGTGGCCGCGCGCGCGATTTTGTCTCAATTGAGTTGAGAAGAGATGGCGGAAGAGGTGCTATCTGAAAAAACGTGACGTGAAGCGCGTTACCCGAAGATCAGGCCGATCAGCAGCCGCGTCAGCAGGTATCCGGCGCCGATGATGACGAGCAGCGCCACCAGCAGCACGCCCGCGTAAAAGCCTTCCTTGCCCGGCGCCGGAGGCGTGACACCCAGGTACAGGGCAAAAAAGTTATAGACGGCGCTTCCGAAGAAGCTGCGGCGGGGCTCGGTGTCATTCACAGTGGGTTTCATCGGATGTATGCGGCGTTGGCCTGACAACATCATAGTCGTCCGTGAGCGGTTGGGAAAGCAAGATGGATCGGGCGATTAGGCTATGAGTCAAAGTCAAAGATCCAGCATTAACCAACGATGGGTTAGGACGGGGCACTCTCGGGTGCATTGATGAAAGAGATTGTTAGGATGGGCCACACGTCCCTAGAACTCCCACCATTTAAGGCTCGCATATTTGCCTCGATATTCCCAAGCATCGGGGGGTGCTTCTTCGTAATGCCAATATTTCAATCCCACGCCCTCCAAAATCTCTCTATGCCGGTCTGCGTAGTCCATCACGGTCTTGCGCGTCCACCAATGGTCATTGATAGGCTCTTGCAGAATGCGGAAGAACTCATCGGGGAGTTT
>Ga0181519_10003463_pt1 | contig 12996 bp, 13 predicted proteins | sample PEATcosm2014_Bin_26_FD_121102 | JGI IMG/M metagenome (GOLD analysis project Ga0181519, IMG submission 121102) | Peatland microbial communities from MTU Mesocosm Facility, Houghton, MI, USA - PEATcosm2014_Bin02_10_metaG | ecosystem: Environmental > Terrestrial > Soil > Wetlands > Peat | place... | reverse complement strand
GGGGATGGGAGCTGATGATCGGCGCCCTGGTGGCCCTGTACTTGCTCAACCGGCCACACCCGCCGCAACAGCGCTGGCTCGATGAAACGCTGGCAGCGGCTGGGCTGCTGCTGCTTTCGGTGGGAATCTTTGCCTTTGATCGGCAGACGCCTTTCCCGAGCGCCTACACCCTTGTCCCGACGGTCGGTGCCGCCCTCATCATCGTTTTTGCCCTCCCGGCGACCTGGGTCGGCAAACTACTGGGCAGCCGCGGCTTCGTCGGCATAGGTCTTGTCAGTTACAGCGCGTACCTCTGGCACCAGCCCCTCCTGGCTCTGGCGCGGCAGGAGGCCCTCGAGGAGCCGCCCCGTTGGTTGCTGGCGAGTCTGGCGGGTGCCTCTCTGATACTCGCCTTCCTGAGTTGGCGGTACGTAGAGCGGCCATTTCGCACACGAGGGCGCTTTAGTCGGCGCGAAATTTTTGCCCTGGGCCTGGCTGGGAGCGCTCTTGTCGCAGCCATTGGCCTGGCCGGGATGCGCACCGGAGGATTCGAAGGGCGATTTTCGCCCGAGCAATCGGCATTCCTCGAATACTTCGAGGACGGCAGTCCGGGCTGGCAGTATCTGATGCGCACCGGGATGCTTCAGAAATACCGCACCGATTGCAGCTTCTACGACCTGCCCAGGAACCGTGTTGGCCATGCGACGCGCAAGCCGCTCGAGACCATTTCCACATCGTGCTACCAGCGCAACCCCGCCTTCTCGCACGCAGTATTCATCTGGGGCGACAGCCATGCCCAGCAGTTGTATGCCGGATTGCTCCAGGCCCTACCGGACCAGTGGCAGATACTCCAGGTGGCGAGTCCGGCCTGCGTGCCTCGCGTCGGCGGCAAGCCGAGCACGGACGACTATTGCGATACCAGCAATGCATTTGCCTTGAGCGCGATCGCGCAGAGCCGCCCGGAGGTGGTGCTGGTCGCGCAGAACCTGGGTCACTCCCTGGCGGAAATGGAGAAGACCGCCAACGCGTTGCGGTCGCTGGGTGTCCAGCGCGTCATTTTTACGGGACCAACGCCGCATTGGACGAGCGATCTGCCCAATATCGTCGTTCGCAAACTTTGGAACGACCTATCACCGCGAACGTGGACGGGTGTCGATAGGGATGTCCTGCGCGCGGGCGATGCCTTGAAGGCGGGTTTCCCGAAATCCGACTTTGCGCGCTTCGTGAGCACCAGCGACTATTTTTGCAATAGCGAGGGCTGTCTCTATTTTCTGGGCTCGGATAGGCGCGAAGGGCTTACCAGTTTCGATCATGGCCACCTTACGCCGGTTGCATCCGCCGCCTTCACCCGCGACGTTCTGGCCGCCCAGATCACTAGTGGTTTCCCCTGACGAAATGCTAGGCAAGGAAGGCGCGCATGAGCGCGTTGAGTTCGCGCGGTTTTTCCCAAGGGGAGAAATGCCCCACGTCCTCGAAGACATGCAGGCGGGCATCGGGCAGCAACGTGGCGATCTCCTGCGCGGCCTCGGGCGTGGTAATTGCATCGTGCCGCCCCGCGACCACAAGGAACTTCCCTTTCAACTTGGGCAGGACCGGCCGGCTGTCGCCACGAGTGATTAGCGCTGTCACCTGCGCCTCGATGCTTGCAAATCCCAGGCGCAGGTTTTCCGCGACGATCGAACGCAGGAACGACGCCTCGACGCGCGATAAATCCCATATCCCCTCGACGAGTTGCCGCGAGAACACGGCCTCGGGGTCTTCCATGCGCAGGCGTTCGAGTAGGGTGCGGCGGGCCGTCGACGCCTCCAAAGTATCGGGGCGTGCGCTTGTATGGATGAGCATGGTCCGCCGAACGCGTTCGGGGACCAGTGGCAGTAATTCGAAGGCGATGTAGCCGCCCATCGACCAGGCCGCCAGATCGAAGGCGGCGGGCAGGCGGAGTGCTATGCAGGCCGCCATGGACTTGATGGAAGCAAGCCCTGTGTGGTCTTCCGGGATGATGATCTCCCGGTCGCGACCAAGTTCGTCTGCCTGGTATCGCCAGGAAAGTGCCGTCCCCAAGTGACCGGGGATCAGCACTAGCGGAATTTCACGGGACATCGGTCAGGCGGTTCCGGGCGTCCAGTGGCGCCCGCCGTGCGCCACCGCCTGCTTCAGCTTTTGAACCGGCCCAGTGCGCCGGCAACAGCCCCGGCGCCCCGCAGGCCCTTGCCCGCCAGCCAGGAAACGGTGGTCGTGCCGCCCTTGCTGAGCACGCCCAGCCACCCGCGACGCGTGAGCTTGACCAGGCCGCTGTGCAAATTGACACGGATCTTCTGCTCCGGATCGCGCGCGCAGACATGTTCGAAAAACGCCACGCCGAGTTCGCCGATTTCCGCCTGCGGCCTGGAACAGATGGAATCCACGGCCCCGGGCGCGACGCGCAGCTCGAAATCCGGATCGGTGGGCTTGCCCGGTTCCAGCTGAAGGCTGGTACCTGCGGAAGACCCCCGAAAGCGCCATTCGCCCGGCACGTCCGTGAAAGTGATGCCGACTTCCGCGCCATCCTTCAGGGCACTTGCTGCAGCGCGGGCGGCAGGGCTGTAAAGCAAAAACCGCGCCAAAATGACGTCGGAGGGCTCGCGCGTTACGGCTTCGGACGGGGAAGAATTCTCATTCACAATGTTTCACCTGCTTAAACCTTAGCTTGGCATCTGCGCCCAGGCTGTTTAATCCCGCATATTAGTTACGTTATGATAGGGTAAATCCGGTGGAACCCCAGCTGGGCACCACTTTTTATGACGTTTCAATGAACGAACCTCGTGTTGACCTCCCGCAGCGCAATATTCCCGATGGTGCAGAGCGGCATCGTCGACTGCAGGCATTGCTGTTTTTGCGACAGTTCGAGTATGCGCTCCTGCGGCAACCCAAGCCCGGGTTCCAGTTGTTGTCGCGCGGCCAGGAAGCCGTCGCGGTAGGCGTCTGTGCCGAACTGAAAACCACGGACCCGCTGTTGTGCAGCGGTCGCAGCATCGGCGTGGCCCTGGCCCGTGGCGTACCGGCCGGCGGCATGCTCGCCGAGCTCATCGGCAAGGACGGCGGCCCCAACCGCGGCCGCGCGGGCCGGGCGCATGTTTCCATGCCGTCCGTCGGGCTGTTCGGCGCCCACGGCGTGGTGGCCGGCAACCTCACGGTGGCGGCGGGTGTCGCCCTGGCGCAGCAGCAACTCGGAACCGGCGCCGTCACCTGCTGCATCTTCGGCGATGGCGCCTGCGGCGCCGGAGCCCTGCACGAGACGCTCAATGTTGCCGCCCTTTGGCAACTGCCCCTGCTCCTGGTGTGCGACAACAACGGTTATGCCGTATCGACCTCGGTGCGCGATGGCCTGGCGGCGAGACAGGTGATCGACTACGCCGCGCCCTTCGGCATCCCGGCCGCATCGGTCGATGGCACCGACGTCGACGCCGTGGCCGCTGCCGTGGGCGAGGCGGTCGCCGCTATCCGTTCCGGCAAGGGGCCGCGTTTTCTCGACCTGCAGTGCGTGCGCCTGGGGCCGCATTCCACACTTACGCGCGAGGAGCGTCCCCCCGCCGAGGTACAAGCCTTCGATGCGCACGATCCCCTGCGCATCTACGAACAGCGCCTGCGCAGCGAAGGCCTTCTCGACGACGCGCGCTGGGCGGCGATGCAGGCCCAGGTCGATGCCCAGATCGCGCAGGCCGAACAATTCGCGGAGCTGGCATCGTGGCCCGATGCCGCCGAGGCGGTGCTCGATGTCTAGGCTTTTTTTCCGCGAAGCCCTGTGCCGGGCCATGGCCGAGGAAATGGAGCGCGATCCGCGCGTCATTCTCATGGGCCAGGACATCGCCGCGCATGGCGGCTCGTATGCCGAAACGCGCGGACTCTTCGAGCGCTTCGGCGCGGCGCGCGTGCGCAATACGCCGGTGGCCGAGGCCGTTACGGTGGGCCTGGCCGCGGGCGCAGCCGCGGCGGGCCTGCGGCCCCTGGCCTTCATCACCTATCTCGATTTCCTCATGCTCGGCCTCGACCCCCTGGTCAATTACGCGGCCAAGCTGCGCTTCAAGAGCGCCGGGCAGCTCACGGCGCCCATGGTGGTCAAGGCAACGGCGGGCGCCAAGGGCCAGGGGCCGACCCATGCCCAGTCCATCGAGCCCTGGCTGATGAACGTCCCGGGCCTTACGGTGCTCGCGCCCTCGACCGCCGGCGACGCCTACGGCCTGCTCAAGACCGCGCTGCGCGCGCCGGGTCCGGTTGTCTTCATCGATCACAAGCGCCTCTTTCCCCTGGGCGGGGTGGTTCCCGACCAGGAGGAGACCATTCCCGTGGGCAGCGCGGCGCTGCGCCGCGAGGGTCGCGACGTGACCATCGTCGCCCATTCCTACATGAGTGTCGTGGCCCTCGAGGCGGCCGGCGCACTGTCCAAGGCCGGCATCGAGGCCGACGTGATCGACCTGCGCTCCCTGTGGCCCATCGACTGGGATACCCTCTCGGCCTCCGCCGGCCGGACCGGCCATGCCCTCTTCGTCGAGGAAGGCCAGGAGGTCTGTGGCGTGGGTGCTGAGCTCGCCTTCGGACTGCAGGAACGGGTTCCCGGCTTGCGCGTGGCGCGCCTGGGCGCGCGGCGGGCGCCGGTGTCGGCGAGCCCCGTACTGGAGGCCTACACCATTCCCGACGCCACGCGCATCGCGGACGCGGCGCGCCGTTTGCTGGGCAAGGGGGCGGCATGATGTCCTGGCGCCCCATACATTGAAGCAGCAGGAGGCTTTGTGATCCGAAAATTCGTAATACCGAAGGAACTGGGCGAGTCGATCGAAGTGCGGCTGCTGCAGTGGTGCAAGGCTCCCGGCGAGACCGTCAATGTCGATGACGCGCTGCTCGAATTCGAGACCGACAAGGCGATCGTCCTGGTGACGGCCTCGCAGCCCGGTGTTCTGCGCCATTGCTTCTTCGGCGATGGCGACTGGATGAAGCCGGGCGACACCGCCGCGTGGCTGAGCGATACGGCCGACGAGCCCCTGCCGGAACCCGGCGCGAACCTCGACGACACCCTCATCGTGGCCTTCGACGCGACCTGAATCGGCGTTCCGACCCGCGACCCGCGACGAAGTCAAACCGTGTCCAAAGCCAACTCGATTCTGCTGCTGGAGGGCGACGCCGAGGCGCAACTGCTGGCCGACGCACAAGCCATCCTTGAAGCCGTCCTGCCGATCCCGGATGTCCAATTGAAACGCGCCTGGGCCACTCGTCCCGACTGGCTCGACCCGCTGGCCGCGGCGCCACCAGCTGCACTGCGCCGCCAGGGACTGCTGCCGGATCTGGATCCTCGCGAGTTGCTGGCGCAAGACCATCTGCTTGTTGTCATCGCCTTCCTGCCGGCGATCGCCATGCCGGCCCTGGTGCACAAGGATGGCGGCGGATTCCTGGCGCATCGCGGCCTGCGCGCGCAGTGGTCTTCGGCAAACGCCGGGATCATCGCCGCAGAATGCACGGAGCAGGCGGCGCTCGACCCCGGTGCAGCCGCTCTGGCCCTGGAGCCGGTGATCGAGAGCCTGCAGGCGCGCGGATCGGCCGTGGCGCTGTGCACGGCATTTCGTCACGTGAACGAGCCCTTGGAGCATCGCAGCCGCGTCGGCGCGGTGTCGCTGCGCGAGCAGATCCGGCGATGCAATCTCGAGGTGGCGGGCTTGTCCCGGCGCACCGGCTGCTTCGTCCTGGACCTCGACCGGCCGCTCGCGCAGGAGGGGGGTGCCGCTCTGCCGGCCGATTGTTTTGGCGGCGGTGAGCGCGCGGCAGAACTGGCACTGGACGAGTTTGCCGCACTCGTCCTCGACGCTTTGCCCGACGCGGCATTAATGGAGGGCGCATGATTCTTGCGCTATCGCTGCCGCGATTTGGCGACCAGATGCAAGAGGCCAGCATCCACCGCTTGCTTGTCAAGGCTGGCGATGCCCTGCGACCCGGAACGCCGCTGGTCGAGGTTCGGGTCGATCTTGGCGCATCCAAGGCGCAGGACTGCCCGCCGGTGATGTATTTCCGAATCATTGCCACCGAACGCGGTTTCCTGCGTACGCTCGACGCCGTTTCCGGGCAGGTCATGGCCGCGGGCGCTTCCTTGGGCGTGGCGACGACCACCGCCGCCGAGGAATTCGCCGGCGTTTCGGCGCGCCCGCTGCGAACCACGTCGCTCGCAATACAGGTTGATCCTTTCGCGCGATAGCGAGTCCGAAAGGCCTACGCCATGCAAGTCAGCGTCGTCATCATCACCAAGGATGAATTCCCGCGTCTGCGGCTGTGCCTTATCGCCCTGGGCCGGCAATCCGTGCGCTGGGGCAGCGACGCCGAGCTGATCGTCGTCGATGACGGTTCGCCCGTGCCGATCGTGCCGGAGGACCTGCCAGCGGGTGCCCCGCCCGTGCAGATCATCCGTCACGATCGCAGCCGCGGGCGCTCTGCGGCGCGCAATGCGGGCGCCCATGCTGCGCGCGGGCGGCGCCTGCTGTTTCTCGACGGCGACGTGCTGATGTCGCCGGAGTCCGTGGCGCTCCACGGCCGCCTGGCCGACGACGAAATGGGCCGCGGCGAACAGCGCCATCTGCGCGGCACGCGCTTCTTCCGCGATCCGCGCACCGGCGAGCCCTGGCCCGGCAAGGAGGGGCGGGTGCGCAGCATGGGCAACATCACGCCCTACCTCGTCACCGAAGAATTGGTGGCTGGCGAACCTTACGAAAAACTGCTCGAGCGCGCCGAGTTGGCGATCTACCCGGGCGCCGCGCCGCGCAAGCTCTACGAGATCGAAATGGCCGCGCTGCGCGCCGGCTCGGCGCCGCGGGCGCAGTGGATGGCGGCTGCCGGCCACAACTTCTCGATTCCGCGCGAGCCCTTCATCGCCGCCGGCGGGTTCGATGCCGCCATCTCCATCAACGAGCACCGCGAACTGGCCCTGCGGCTGTGCCGCGGCGGCATGCGCGTCGTGGTGGTGGAGGGCGCGTTGTCGCTGCACCTGACGCATCGCGAGGGCTACCGCGACCCGCTCACCGGCGAGGACGGCTGGGAACAGGCCTTTGCGCGCCTGCATCCGGCCGAGACCCGGGTGATGATGCGCTTCTGGCGCAGCCTGGCTGCCGAAAGCGATATCGATCCGGCCGAGCGCGTCGCCACGCTCGAGGGCGTCGACGCGCTGTTGCGCGATGCGCCGGAGGCCGCGGCGCCCGCCGCCCGGGAATCGCCGTGAGCGCCACGCGGCAGGTCCTGCGGATTTTTGCCAAGGGCAATGTCGATGTGCGCGATTCGCTGATGTGGTCGCGGGTCGGCGGGGTCCTGCAGTGGAATGGTATCAATGAGGTACTGCGCGTGGCGCACCCCGGCATGTTGGTCAAGATTCGCCACGAGACCTGCACGCGCCTTGACCTCATCCCCTTGCCGGGCGAAAAACCACTCGTACCCCCGGCGGAATTCGCCCGACGCCTGCCGTCAGGTGCGCACCCGATCGAGCGGCAGATGCAAACCGCGCTGTTCGACGCCCCCGCGGACGTGGTTGTCCTGTCGCTTCAATCTGCCGCCACCAATCCGCTGGTACGACACCGGCGTGACGGCTGGCTGATGTTGCCCGACGACATCGCCTCCTGGGACCCGGAGTCGCGTGCCTATCTGGAGCAGGAGTGCGAGTATGCCGGACTGGTTCCGGTCGACACGGCCCTGGCACGGCTGGAGAAACTGATCCTGGCCATCGAGGAGCGCCTCGGTGCGCAGGTGCTGGTCTATAACCTCTCGCCGGTGACGCCCGGCGAGCGCCTGCACTGCTGGCTGGGAGCGGAGGATTCGCTGGACCTGCGGGTGCGCCGATTCAACCTGGGCCTGGCCGAACTCTCCTCGCGCCTGGGTTTTTCCATCGTCGATGTCGAGCGAATCGTCGCCTGTGCAGGGGCCGACCGGCTCAAGGTCGACCTCTATCACTTGACCGCGGAGGGTTGGCGGCTGGTGGCCGAAGAGGTCGTGCGAATACTCGAAGAACGCGGCTGCTTTGACCGCGGCACGGAGGGAGCATGAGCGAACTTCGCATGCCGGGCCTGTCCGCCAGTCCGCTGAGCCTGCGGCGCTCCGGATTGCGCTGGCTGCGCCGCTCAGGCGACAGCGTGGCCGCGCGCGAACCGATCGCCGTCTGTTACGTGCGGCTGGCAGGCTCGTACGGCAAGGGGCCGCCGCCACTTGGAGAGGAGCAAAACGACCTGCAGGTCGTGCTGGCGCCGCGGCAGGGATGCACGATCCGCCTGCGCGAAGCGTTCTCGAAAGGCGGCTACCAGGATGTGGTTGAAGTCGGGGATTGGGACGAAGGCGCCGTCCTCGCTTCGACCGAGGGCACCGACGAGGACGGGCAGGCGGGCGAACTTTTGCCGCTGGTGCTGGCTGGGCGGCGGGGTTTCGAAAACGGCGAGGGTCGCGGCGCCTTGCTCGCCGGCTGGCATGAAAAGGTGCGCGGGTCCTGGGAGGGTGATGGCGCGGGTCCATTCGGCACGGTGTTGGCACTCGGCACTTGCGAGCAGACCGCCGTTTTTCGTGGCGACGACATGGCGTTCCTATCTTGGTTCGAACGGGCGCCCGGCCCGGCGCAAGTCATTGCCGTATCCGACGAGCGCTGCGTACATTCCTCGGCGGTGCTCCTGCAGCACTTGCGCCGGACGCCGGCCGAGGCGCAGGCCATCAGCAGGGCGGTGCATGGGTGGATCGGCGAACGCATCATGGGTGCCGATCTGGACGCATTTCCGGCCTTCGCGCCCGATGCCGCGCATGGCACCCTGCGCGGCCGCTGGCCGCCCGGTCAAGACCTTCTCTTCGCGCTCCACCTGATGGCAGAAGCGGTTGGCACCTCGCCGATACTCGAACGCAGCGAACTGCTGACCCGGCGCGGCGTCGTCGAAGCGGGTCCTCCGGATGCCATCGCGCTCACGCTGGGGAGCGAGGGTGCGCCCCATTTCTGCCACCGCGAAACGGGTTGGATCATCGCTATGCACGGCTTCCGCTTCGGCCCCTTCATCGGGCCGGGAGTGATGGAATGGCTGCGGCGCGATTTCGATCGCCTGCCGCGGTCGATCGCCGACATCGAACGTGACCTTGCCGCGCTGTCCGACGAAGTCGCGGCACGAACCGGCGCCACCTTGTTGGTCCAGAACCTGATTTCCTCGTCTGCAACCGACCGGATTTCGAATTATTCCTGGCTGGGAGACGGCTTCGGCGACAGCGTGCCGGTGTACAGCAATGAAGCCAATCTGATGCTCTCGGGGCTCACTCGCAACCACCGAATCTCGATGATCGATTCGGATGCGCTGGCTGCCGAATTCGGCGTGCGCCACTGCGCCGATCGCTTCCATGCCTCGGGCAGCCTGCTCGAGGCGCAAAGGGCGGAGTATCACCGCGCATTGCGCGACTGCCGCGTTCCTGGATTCTGAGCGCCGATCCGCCAATGGGTGCGTGAGATGCTGGACGCGGCCCCGGGGCCTCAGAGCGCCGCCGGAAATCGGTCGCCAATGGTTCCGAGCAATTTCGGCCAGTTCTTGCCCACGCGGCCGTACCCGCTGCCGAATCGGGCGATGACGAGCTTGCGGTCCGGGCAACAATAGAGGAACTGCCCGCCGTGGCCCTCGGCCCAGAAGCGGTAGGCGCCGCCCGCCCGCCGGTGACCCCACCATCCAAGCTTGTAATAGCGAGCCTCGCCAGCAACGACTATGGAACCGCCGGGGGCTTCGATGGGCGGTGGGGAAACCGACTCGGATATCCAACCGGGCGGGATGATCTGGCAGCCGCCGGCGCGGCCCGCGTTCAGGTAGAGGCTGGCGAGTCTTGTAAGGTCGATCGCGCGGGCGTTCAGGCCGGAAGCGGCGTTTTCCAAGCCATCTCCGGCGTGGTCCAGGCTCCAGAGCGCATCGTATTGCGCGCCGACCGGCTGCCAGATCCAGCGCTCGAAATACGCTGCAATGCTGCTGCGGGTCGCGCGTTCGAGAAGCAGTCCCAACAAGCAGGTGGAGCAGTCGTTGTACGCAAAAAGCTCGCCTGGGCGCGTTGCCGGCGACGGTGCCCGCCGGATCAGATTGCGAATGTCGGGATGCCAGTAGTACAGGGGACCCGGCGCCCACGGCGTGCGGAAGCGAGGCGCGCGCAGGCCTCCCGTCATGAGCAGCAGGTGGCGGATCGTCACCTCGTCGTAACCGCGCCCGGCCAGCTCGGGCAGGTAGCGCAAGATCGGATCGTCCAGGCTGCGCACGCAACCGTGATCCAGGGCTATCCCCATCAACGCGCTGGTTGCGGACTTCGAGATCGAGAAGCCGCGGGTAATCGTTCCTCGGGCATGTCCGTCGTAGTACGTCTCCCGTAGCAAACAGCCGTCCGCGATGACGAGGAAAGCGGTGGTGCCCGTTTCGGCCAGTACGTCTTCTAGCGTGACCGAGGGCGCCTGGCCGCCGTTTGCAACGGCGCCGTCAATCCTGCACGAACGCAAGCGCGCGGCCGCCGCTGCCGCCCGTTCCGGGTTCGTCGGCATTTCCAGGGGATGGGGCGACCGTCCAAGCTCCCGGCCGGCGAAGCGCTGCCAGTCGGCATTGCGGGAGGGGTGCCAGAAGACGTAGCGCTGCAGGTAGATCCAGGTCTCGCGCGTAGGCCGCGTGACGAGGTAAGCGGCCGCAAGAAGCGCCCGCAATAGGAAAAGGGAACTGTCCTTGAAGAATTCGCTGAGACGCAAATTCGATCCCGATGCGATTCGTAGCGCCATACGCACCGCCTGTTGGATACACCCGCCATTTTTCGGGGCCGGGCGCGGCCCGCATTAGACGCTGCCTTATCATATGCGCGTGAACCCGCCCGCCGACCCATGAGCCAAATTCTCGTCGCCAGCGCCGACGATATCATCGAGCAGATCATCATCAAGTGCTGGCTCCACCAGGCACGCGCCGGTGACCATGCCGGCGCGCGCCAGCAGGCGGAACGCACGCTGGAACGGCTGCTGGCGCGCGGTCTGGCGTACAAGAACGGTCCGGGAGGAGCGTTGCTCCTCGATCCCTATGCGGCCAACAACGCGGTGATGTCCCGCGCCGGCGATGCCGCCGACGAATCGTGGCCGTTCTGGCAGGAGACCACCCGGCGCAATGCCGCATCATTGCCGGCCGAGGCGCGGAACTACCGGTTCACCATGCGTCGCGAATGGCATGCCTACGCCGTGTCACCGGGGCGGCCTTTGGTGTTTCGCATGCCCTTGCCGCTTCGCGGGACGCAGCGCGGACCGGCGAAAGTGCGGCTGATACATCCTGCGGACGCGCTGATCGACCTGCGCGAGACGCCGGGGCGTGTGGAACTGCGCCTCGATGCCGCGGCAACGAACGGACCGGTGGTGGCGGAACTCGAGGTGGCATTCGTCGGCGGCGAGGTACGTGATACGTCGGCACCATCGGCGCCGCTTGGCGAGGGTGTCGGACCGCAGGACCATGTCTGGCTGAGGGAGCGCGAGGGACTGATCGCGCCGAGTCCGGCGATCGCTGCGCTGGCTGCTGAAATGGGCCGGGAAAGCGCGACGGCACGCGACTTCGTCCTTGCAGTCTGGGACAGGCTCATCGGCAAATTGCGGATCGGCGATGTGCACCGCGACGACCTCGATCCGGACGACCCGCTCGGGGCACTGCTGCAGGGCCGTGTTGCCGACTGCGTCCTCGCCTCCTCGCTCCTGGTGGCTATCTGCCGGGCGCGCGGAATCCCGGCGCGCGTGCTGTCGGGTTTCCTGCTGCATCCGGCCAATCTGGCGCCGCATTCGTGGGCCGAGGTGCGAATCGGCGCCGACAATTGGGTTCCTTTCGACCTGGGCACTTGGGCTTATTGCGCCGGCAATCCGCATGACCCAGACTGGGGCCACTATTTTTTTGGGCGACTGGACGCACGATTCATCGCCGAGATTGCGCCGAGGGACTTCACGGGTTGGGGCAGCGCGCCGCCGCCGGCGCACTGGTACCGGCTGGAGCGCCTGTGCGGCGACAAGATCGAACATACCCTGCACGCGCTGCCCGATGGAACCGTGACCAGGCGAGACATCATCGGCCTGGAGATGCTCGGCACGGCTGCGTAGGCGCCCACGCAGTTCGTGCTGCGGTCCGCGCGGGCGGCTACGGATAAAGTCCGGCGTCGACGGCGCATTGGTAATTGAAGAGGGAAATTCCGCCGTCGATCTTCAACACGGCGCCGGTGGTGTACCGCGAAAAGTATTCGGAAGCGAGGTAAACGACCGCCCGTCCGATGTACTGCGGACTGATCGACGTTTCTTCGAGCGGCGCGAACCGGTATGGAACGACCTTGCCCTGTTCGTCGACCCGGATGTCGCCCGGTGCGACGCCGTTGACGCGGATCCGGTCGGCCGCCAAGCCGACGGCCAGTTGCTTGATCAACATCCCGATCGCCGCCTTGGAGGGAGCATATGCGCGGTTGCGGGTGAAGATGGTTTCCTGGTGGATCGACGTGAGGAAAATTATCGAACCGCCACCCTTGGCGTCGGCCATGCGGCGGGCTATTGCATATGTCAATTCCATCGGCCCCGTGACATTGGTCCGGAAGGACACGTTGAAATCATCCGTTACGATCCCGACGTTGTTCACCAGCAAGTCGATCGTCACTTTCATTTCGTCCAGCGACCGCAAAAGCGCTTCGGTGTCCGCCGCCGACGTGATGTCGGAACGGAATACGCGCTGCCCACCCGGTGACGCGCCAAGTTCGGCCTCGAGGCTCGCACACAGCGCGGGATCGATGTCCGTGCAATAGACATTCGCGCCGTGCGCCAGCAGCTCACGTACGATGCTGCGGCCGATATGCCGGCCTGCCCCGGTGACCAGTGCGTTTCTGCCCTCCAGGAGTTTGTCGATGACGATTCGCGTGGGCTCCGCGGGCGGCGCCGTGCGAACTGGCCGTAGGGCCGGATTGAGGAAGGCGCGCACGGCAGCGCGGGCGCGCATTTTCATCGACATATGAGTCTCCTGGCATAGAGCGGAAATT
>Ga0181519_10003462_pt1 | contig 13000 bp, 10 predicted proteins | sample PEATcosm2014_Bin_26_FD_121102 | JGI IMG/M metagenome (GOLD analysis project Ga0181519, IMG submission 121102) | Peatland microbial communities from MTU Mesocosm Facility, Houghton, MI, USA - PEATcosm2014_Bin02_10_metaG | ecosystem: Environmental > Terrestrial > Soil > Wetlands > Peat | place... | reverse complement strand
TCAATTTCTCCCGGAGGCTGGTTCGTTCTAGCTGCACCCACTGGTGCTGCCGCAACTCATGCAGCGGTAGCAGGAGCCGGAGCGGGTCATGATGGCGCCGCAGGTGGCGCAACTGGGTGCGTCTCCCATGTCGTACATGCTCTTCATGGCATCGGAGGCGTGATAGACCGTTCCAGCGCCGGGGGCGCCGGGAACCCCGTATACGCCACGGTCTGCCATGGAGTCTTTTGTCTGGGCTGCACCGTCCGCGCGGGCGGAGAGGTCGGGCGCGATGCCATGGCGGGGCGGGGTGCGGTCGGTATACTGGCTGCCCGCTCCGTTGTCGAAGATGTCTTCGTCGGAGATGGCCTTGTGGGTACGGGCCTCGCGCTGCAGGATGGCCTGCGGGCTGGCATCGTCCGCCGTGGAGAGGGTGTCCAGCGGAGCGTGTGGCGTGGCCTGGTGTTGATTTGGGACTTCGGTTGGATTGACCGTGCTCTCTGTGTTGGAGGTAAGGCTGACCGTATTGCCCGGAGCAGTGACAGTCCCCTGTACCGGCACACTGGCCGCAGGGGCGAGACCGGCGAATAGGTCCAGCTGCGTTCCCGAGAGAAAGCGCATCTGGATCCATCGGAAGATGTAATCCATGATGGATTTGGCGAAGCCAATCTCGGGATTGCCGGTCCAGCCGGAGGGTTCAAAGCGGGTGTGGGCGAACTTCTCGCAGAGGACCTTCAGCGGCACACCATGCTGTAGCGAGATGCTGATGGCGGTGGCGAAACTGTCCATCAGGCCGGAGACGGTGGACCCCTCCTTGGCCATGCGGATGAAGATCTCGCCGGGGTATCCATTGGGATAGAGGCCGACCGTGATGTATCCCTCGTGGCCCGCGATGGAGAATTTGTGGGTCACAGAGGCGCGCTCTCCGGGCAGGCGATGGCGGCTGGCGCGGGGCGGGGCCTGCGCATCTGCTGCATCGACGTTCTGGGTGCTGGCGGCCTGAATCTGGGTAAGCTGGCGTGTGAGTGCGGCGTTGGCGACCTCCAGCGCAGCGGTGCGTTCGGCAGCAGCAGCCAGGTTCCGTTCCGCTTCGGCGGAGTCAGTGGAGGAGGCGGCGACGGCGCGGGTGCCCTTCTTGTCGTCGGTTTGGGCCACCACATTGAGCGGCTGTGTCCCCTTGGAGTTATCGCGGTAGATGGCGATGGCTTTAATGCCTTGTCGCCAAGCCTGCATGTAGGCCTCGGCGATGTCTTCCACCGAGCAGTCCTGCGGCAGGTTGACGGTCTTGGAGATCGCCCCCGACAGGAATGGCTGGGTTGCGGCCATCATCTTGATGTGGCCCATGTAGTGGATAGAGCGCGTACCCTTGGCAGGCTTGAAGCTGCAATCGAAGACGGCGAGGTGCTCCGGCTTGATTCCGGGCGCACCCTCGATGGTTCCAGTGGCGTCGATGTAGCTAACGATGGCGTTGACCTGGGCCTCGTTATAGCCAAGCTTGATGAGCGCGGAGGGAACGGTGGAGTTGACGATTTTGATCATGCCGCCGCCCACCAGCTTCTTGAACTTGACCAGGGCGAGCTCCGGCTCCACGCCGGTGGTATCGCAATCCATCATGAACCCGATGGTCCCTGTGGGCGCCAGTACGGTGACCTGTGAGTTGCGGAATCCATGCCGCTCACCGTGGGCCAGCGCTCCGTCCCAGGCGTGACGGCTGGCAGCGATCAACTGCTCCAGTTGCGGGACGTGGAAGGGCTCGGCGCTGGTGCGCGGGCTGGTGATGGTGGGCTTGCCGATGTTGTTGACCTCGGCGCGGTGCATGCGGATGACGTCCAGGAAGGGCTCGCGGTTTACATAGAAGCCGGGGCACGCGCCGCCCGTGATCTCGCTTTGCTGGGTGAGGGGAGTGGCCGCGCCCAACGGGGTGCAGGATTCGGCAATGCGCGCGGACTGCCAGTAGGCGTCTCCGCAGAGGATGGAGGTGAGCGTGGCGGCGAAGTCGCGGCCCGCGTCGGAGTCGTAGGGCAGGCCGAAGGCCATCAGAAGCGCACCCAGGTTGGCGTAGCCCAGGCCGAGCGGGCGGTAGTCGTGCGAGTTGCGTGCGATCATCTCGGTGGGATAGCCCGCCGCGTCCACGATGATCTCCATTGCAGTAGTGACGATGGAGATGGCATAGCGGTATGCGGCGATGTCAAACTGCCCGCCGGGAGTGAGGAACTTCAACAGGTTGAAGCTGGCCAGGTTGCAGGCCGAATCGTCCAGGAACATGTACTCGCTGCATGGGTTGGAGGCGTTGATGCGCGCCGTGTTCTTGCTGGTGTGCCAACGGTTGATGGTGCTGTCATACTGCATTCCCGGGTCGCCGCACTTCCATGTGGCATCGGCAATCTTGTGCATCAGTTCGCGTGCGGAGTACTCCTTCACCGGTTCGCGGCCCTTGACGGTGCGGGTGGTGAAGGTTGCGTCGGACTCGACCGCCTGCATGAACTCGTCGGTGACGCGGACGCTATTGTTGGCGTTCTGGAAGAAGATGGAGCTGTAGGCCTCGGAGTCGGGGCCGGAGCCGTCGTAGCCTGCCTGTACCAGGTGCCAGGCCTTGGTCTCCTCCTTCACCTTGCACTCGATGAAGTCTTCAATGTCTGGGTGATCGATGTTGAGGATCACCATCTTGGCGGCGCGTCGCGTCTTGCCACCGGATTTGATGACACCCGCGAAGGCGTCGAATCCGCGCATGAACGAGAGCGGCCCCGAGGCTGTACCGCCGCCGGAGAGAGTCTCCATGCTGCCGCGGATGTTGGACAGGTTGGACCCGGCGCCCGATCCCCATTTGAAGAGCATGCCCTCGGTCTTGGCCAGGGTCAGAATGGAGTCCAGCGAGTCGTTGACCGAGTTGATGAAGCAGGCGGAGCATTGTGGCTTGCTGTAGCCGGTGACGGAGAACTCCACCCGACCGGTAGCTGGGTTCCAGTGCCAGTTCTGCGCGTCGGAGTTGGGCTCCAGCCGGTCGCAGCCCACATTGAACCACACCGGCGAATTGAAGGCGACCTTCTGGTTGAGCAGGAGGTGTGAGAGCTCGGCAAAGAATGTGTCGGCGTCGGCCGGAGTGGCGAAGTAGCCGCCGCGGATGCCCCAGTCGCGAATACTCTCGGCAACGCGTGTGATCAGCGCCCGTACTCCGCTCTCGCGCTCGGGTGTGCCCACCTGTCCGTGCAGGTACTTCGACGCAACGATGTTGGTCGCGGTCATGGACCAGTCGCTGGGGACTTCGACGCTTTTCTGCTCGAAGATGGTGCGGCCCTTATAGTCATGGATCACGGCGTCGCGCAGTTCCCAAGTGATTTCCTCGAAGGGGGAGATGCCTGGCCGCGTGAAGTGGCGCGAGAAGGAGAGGCCAGAGGTGCGACCGGCGGCGGGGCGTTCAGCGGTCAAGGGTTGGGCCGCGGAGAGATTGATCGCGTCGGTGTGGGTCTGAATCGGTGTCATTGAGGGGAGGTCTCCTTCTCTCTAATTGGATGCTCTGGCGGTACCTGTTCGAGTCGTGCAAGGGGGCCTGGTCTTGCATGTAATGCCTTCAATTCAGCAATGGCGCCTACGGACCTGTGCTGCTTAGGCCAGTTTGATTCCTTCAATTCGTAGTGCAGCATGTAAGAGGTCAGCCGATGCCTCTACCAGTGCGGAAAGCCCTATGGACAGACCGCGAGAATGTTTGAGGCGCTAGGGGACCGGACTTGCTTGTACTTTCGATTCGACGGTTACTGAGTTGCAATCGTGAAAGTACCGCCCCCAGTGGGGTGTGTCAAGTATAAAGCACAAGATATTGTGTTGCCTCAGCGAATACTCTCTGTTTTGGGAATGTTGATGGTGAGAATGCTGAAAAATAAGGGAAATTGCTGTGGAATTCTCTTAATGAACCCATTTCATGCGGGTTTAACAATGTCATAAAGTGTCTGGCACGACGCCCTCCTTGCAGTATCCCGGGCCGGGAGGCTGGCACGGCGCACCAGTCGTTGGTTGGTAAGCAGGAATTCTTGCGGCCTGGTCCCTATGCTGAGAGTAGGGCGGGACGGGGGCTGGGGCAAGGTGCAGGAGTGGTGCAGAAACTGTGGACTGAGGGTGTAAATGTGGAAAAGCTGCGGCAATGTGGAAAACCCTCTTGTAAGTGGAAAAATAGCTGGAAATGGGTAAAATCCATCCATACACTGCCATAAAACCCTCCCAACCCCTCAAAGTAGCAACATGCAGTCGCCGTAGGAGTAGAAGCGATAGCCCTGGCGGATAGCGTGGGCGTAGGCGGCCAGAATTACCTGGTGACCTTCGTTTGCGCGCTCCGGTGCGCCCGCGAAGGCTGCGACCAGCATCAGTAGAGTTGATTTGGGAAGATGGAAGTTGGTCAGCAGGCCGCCAACCAGGCGGAATTTGTGGCCCGGCGCGAGGAAGATCGAGGTTGAGCCGGAGTGAGGTTCGATGTCGAGGGGGCCCTCAGCGCTCTGCTCTGCAATGTGCTCCAGCGTCCGTGTGGTGGTGGTGCCGACCGCAACCACGCGCCGGCCATCAACCACTGCGCGGTTGAGTGCCTCGGCTGTGGCCGCGGGCAGGGTGTAGCGCTCGCTGTGCAGGCGAATCTCTTCCACCCGCTCCACCCGCACCGGCTGAAAGGTCCCCAGTCCGACGTGCAGCGTCAGCGTGGCGATCTCTATGCCGTGCGCCTGCAATGCAGCCAGGGTCTGCGGTGTAAAGTGCAGTCCTGCGGTGGGTGCGGCGGCCGAGCCAGGTTGCCGGCTGTAGACGGTCTGATAGCGGGCGCGATCTTCCGCAGAATCCGCCTGCGACGACTGATCGCGCCGTATGTACGGAGGCAGCGGCATGTGACCGATGCGTGCCAGTGTGGCATGGAAGTCGGCAACTTGGGCAAAGCGCAGGGTGCGCTCGCCGAAGTCTCCGGCGGCGACGACTTCGGCGGAAAGAAGGGGCTCTGCGCCGGACTCGAAAAACAACAGCATCTCGCCGGGTTGCACCTTGCGCGCAGGCCGAACCAATGCTTGCCACAGGTTATCGGTGGGGTGCACTGCATCCTCCACCGGCTCGGTCAGCAGCACTTCGATGAGCCCGCTGGGAAGCGGCGAGTTGTGCTGGGTGCGCGCAGCGGCGCGAGTGGCAAAGAGTCGCGCGGGCAGAACGCGCGAGTCGTTGAGGACAAGCAGATCGCCCGGTTGCAGGTGCAGGGGAAGGTTGGCGAAGAGGTCGTCACTCAGGCCTCCGGTGGCGCTGTCCAGCACGAGCATACGGCTCGAGCCGCGCTCGGCAGGCGGGTGCTGAGCGATCAGGTTTTCCGGAAGATCGAAGTTGAAATCCGAGACGAGCACTGGTTTAGTCTAGTTGGGTTCCTCAGCCATCTGCACTGCGCGATCCAGCGCGGCTTGTACGGATGCGGTGGTGACTTCGCCGGCGGGAACGTGAGCGGGCCAGGTGATGACCACGCGCGAGAAGGGCTTGGGAATCATAAAGCGGTCCCACGAACGAAGCTGCCAGGCGCGTTGGGGCAGGACGTAGAAGCAGCCGACCCATGTCCCGGCGGGCTGGCCGTTGGCACATGGTTCGCCAACGGAGTTGGCCAGCATGGCGGTGCCTGGTTTGGCGACGAAGACCGGGCCGCGTGGGCCGTCAGCTGTGATGGCGCAGCGGCGACCATCGGCATAGGCCTGCTGCATAGCGCGCAGGCCGGCCGCTCCGCCACGCGTGCTGGAGCCGCGAACCACATGGAAGCCGAGCAACTCGGTGGTGCGAGCGATCAACTCACCATCGAAGCTGGAGCTGATCAGGATGGTGATCCCCTGATCGCGGAAGCGGTGAGCGCAGGCTAGAAGGCTGCGATGCCAGAAGGCGAAGACGACGGGGCCGGGGATATGGTAGCCGAGAGTAACGCCAGGTTCGGCGCTGTCCTGGTAGCGCAGGGTGAGGCCGAGTAGACGTATCAGCCGCGCAGCCAGCCGTGGTACAACGGCCAATATCAAGCGCTGACTCAGCCGCAGCTTCGCCGTGGCGGAGACAGGAGTCGGACTGGCGGGTTCAGTGGGCACGGGATTAGTGTAGAGCGAAGAGACGCCTGGTTGCGCGCGTGCTATCGCAGGAAGGTGCTGTATACCGTCGCCGGGTGTGCGACAATAATAGGTGCAGTCGGGTGTCCTGTGTACGCCCAATCCTGCAAGGAGAGTTTCTATGCTTGGCGACCTGTTTCAACCGATGCATCTTCTGGTGATTGGCCTCATTGTGATTGTGCTCTTCGGCGGCAAGAAGCTGCCTGAACTGGGCAAAGGCCTGGGTGAAGGTCTGCGTGGCTTCAAAGCCGGTCTGAAGGGCATTGAGGAAGAAGATTCGGACGAGAAGAAGAAGAAGGAAGAACTGGAGGCTAAGGCCTATCAGGAGGCCAAGATGGCTGCTGAAGCCAGGGTCGCGGCGGAAGCCAGGCTTGCAGCCGAGCAGAAGGCGCAGAACGAAGTCGTCATCAAGTAAACAGAAAAATAGCACCCAAGGCACAATCCAACCCAACCCAGGCCAACGGCCTGGGGTCCAAGACGATCTCTACATTGCAATCAGCGCAACGGCCAGCGCGGCGGTGATCATTCCTAGCGCCTGCCTGCGCGTGGGGCACTCGCCCAGCGCAAGCGCTGCCAGCAGAATGGTGGTCGCCGGATAGAGCGACGCCAGCACAGACGCGACATCAAGCCGGCCTGCGCGCGTCGCAGCCACAAAAAGCAGATTGCCGGAGGTATCGAGCAGCGCTGTTGCCAGCGCCCAGCCGACTATGGTGCGATTGAGCCTGACCGGCGCCGCGAACTTCTTGGTGCTCCGCAGACTCATCCCAAACAACATCAGAGAGCAGATGCTGAGGCTGCCGATTCTGGCCGACGCCATCGGCCAGATGACGCCGGTAGGGCTGGCCAATTTCAATGCTACAAAGTAGAAACCGAAGCCCACGCCGGCCAACATCGCCAGGGCCATGGTGTGGCGTATGCTGCCGCCTGTTTTTCCGTCCGAAGGAGTGGCGGCGATCAGCCAGATCGCGATGGCTGCAACGGCGAAGCCGAGCAGCGGACTGATGCCGGGTGGTCCCTGCTGCCATAGCGTCAGCACGGCTGGAATCGCGGCCGCCAGCAGACCACTGACTGCGGCCGAGGCTCCCATGGCACCGCGCGACAGAGCAATATAGAAAGCCGTGAGCGCTCCTCCGCCGGCCGCTCCCGCGGCTATGCCCCAGGCCAGCAGCGTGCCGTGCGGCATCGCGTCTCCACGCAGGTGGGCCAGAGCGAGTAGAACCACGAAGCTGGTTGCGTGGCTCAGCAGTACTACGCGCAGGGCCGCGCCCAGGCTGCCGCCTGCACGTTTCACCCCCATGCCGCCGGAGAAGTCGCCACCGCCCCACATCACCGCCGCACCCAGTGAAAGCAGAATGTTGCCACCGAGAAATCGATTCATCGCTTACTGTGTAGAGGCGGGCCGAGGATTAGGCGCAGAGGCGGGCCGCGGTCGCGTCGGCTGCGGGGTGGGATAGTAGCCCTGCGGGGCAATCACCGTCAGACCGGGGCGCAGTATCTTTACTTCCAGCTTGCGGTATTTTTCATAGTACGGCGACAGTTGCGAATTGAAGTCCACCGTATACCGGTTGCGAACCTCAGAGGCGATCTTGGCAAAGCTCTTCTCAATCGCAGCGGTACGGAACTCCGCGTCGAAGTCGCCGCCTGTGGCGTTTGTATACTGGGGCAGGACATCGTCGCGCATGGTCCCCGGCAGGTGCCAGCGATCCAGGAAGCCGACCACTGGAAGAGATGAATCTCCTACCAATGTTACATCCACCTCTATCTGGTTGGTCTGTAGGTATGTGATCACGTCTTTGGTCTTTGCCTTGCTGCCGTACTCCTTGCCGTCGGAGATGACGTAGATGACGCGCCGTCGTTCGATGGGCCGGTTGCTCAGCGCCTTGGCCGCTGCCAGGATCGCGTCGTTTAGTGTATGCACCTCCTTAGGAGGGTTCAAAACGATGCCCGAAGTGCCTCGCTGCGAAGCCGTGTTGGGGTCGAAGTTCTGGTTGTTGATGACCGTGGTCTGTGACATCGGCCCGCTCAGGCTGCCCGCCAGCAAAGGCTCACGCCCCGATCCCTTGGAGATCGAGATGGCATCGGTTAGCCGCGCGCTCTGCGCCCCGGTGAAGTCAGTCACCGTCTTGGGGCCGTTGTTGTAGGTGAACACCGAGATCTCGTCGTATGGTGTAAACGCTCCTTGCAGCGCGCCCAAAGCGGTGTTGACCCGGCTCATGTTGTCGTAGGTCATGCTCTGGTCGATTACCAGGGCCACGGAGAGCGGAACCGCGTCCGCGGTGAACCGGACGATGTTCTGCATCACCCCGTTCTCGTATACCTGCACTTCGTTGGCATGTAGACCCGCCACTAAGTTCCCCTTTGAGTCCTTCACTGTGAAAGGGACGGGAACACGGGTTACCCGCGAAATAATGGTCGCCGCGTTGGCGGCATCACCGGTCGGAGTGTCATAGGTGGGGCTCGGCTCCTCCACTGGCTCCGATACGCCGCTGGGCGGCAGAGCGGTGCCCGGCACGGGAACATCTGGTGGAGTGGTTGCGCCGGCGCCTGGGGTCGCATCGCCAGCAGAACTGGAGGTTGTTCCCAGGCCCGGCGTCACCGGTCCCAGGTTGGGCAGTGTGGTCTGCGGCTTTGGGGCATCGGGGATCGCCTGCTGCGCGAGTGTCTGCTGCGCCGGCTGCGTGGCGGCTGGCAGTGTGGCCATTGCCTTCCCCGGCCCTGCCTGCGCCGACGCCAGCGCACCAAGCATACCTAACGCCAGCGATCCTGCCCAACCCCGATTGCTCAACTCGAAGACCCCCGTGCCGTTCCCTATCAGAGTACCAGTGGCGCGCGTACCCCGTCACCTTTACCCCGGATCGTTTCGTGCTTGTTTGGCCCTCTTATTGGACGCAGTTGGAAGTCTAGGCGTTGCGCTTCGCATCCCTGCCAGGCGACGACGGCGCTTCTGTGGGACTCCCGGTGCGGCGGCAGCACAAAAATCGCTGCCTCGGGGCCTTCTTCGTCGTCTAATAAGCCATGCGTTCCTTTTTCCTTGTTGTCACTCTACTCTGCCTCGCCCTGCTTCCCGCGTCGCTGCACGCTCCGGTCTTTGCGCAGGAGGCGCCTTCGCCCGGTGCTCCACCCCCCGCCACGGACGCTCCCCCTCCGCCCCCGGACGATAACAATGCCGCCACCCTGAACATCAACGTCAACCTGGTCAATCTCTACTTCTCCGCCTACGACAAGAACGGGTTCGTCACCAACCTGGTCAAGAGCGACTGCGTTGTGGCCGAGGACAAGGCGCCGCAAACCATCAAGAACTTCACCCAGGAGAAGAACCTACCTCTCACCATCGGGATATTGCTGGACACCTCCGGCTCGCAGCAGAACGTCCTACCGCTAGAGAAGGAGTCCACCGCGACGTTTCTGCGCGACGTGCTGAAGCCCAAGGACGAGGCTTTTCTCATCTCGTTTGATATCAATGTCGATCTGCTGGCCGACTACACCAACCGGGCCAGCGAGATCAGCCGCGCGCTCAACAAGGCCTCCATCAACACCGGCGCCACTTATGGTTCTGTCACCGGAAACGGCGATCCGCGCGGCACACTGCTGTTCGATGCCGTATATCTCGCCGCACACGACAAACTCAGCATGGAGGCAGGCCGCAAGGTACTAGTCCTGCTCACCGACGGCGGCGACCAGGGTTCGCAGGAGACGTTGAAGACCGCTACCGAGGCAGCGCAGAAGTCGAACGCCATCGTCTATGTCATTTTGATCGCCGACCACAGTTTCTATGGCGGCGGTTACGGTACCATCAACCTCGCCGACTCCGGAGCGCGCGATATGGATAAGCTAGCCAGTGATACCGGAGGCCGCGTCATCAACGTCGGCAACAATGGCAAGCGTCTGGAGGACGCGCTCAACCAGATACAGGAGGAGCTACGTACCCAGTACCTGTTAAGCTACACTCCCACCAATCCCAAGGCCGATGGCACCTTCCGCAAGATCGAACTCAACTGCGGCAAGCTCAAAGTCCAGACCCGCACCGGCTACTATGCTACCTCCGCCAGCGACGCCGGGAACTAGCTGAGCCCCATTACGGGGTGTGGCACGTAGGGTTCTTCCAGCGATTTGATCTCCTCCTGCGTCAGCTTCAGCGAGACGGCGGCGACCGCGTCCTCCAGATGATGTAGCTTGGTGGCGCCCACAATCGGCGCGGTGACCGCGGGCTTGCTGAGCAGCCACGCCAGAGCTACCTGCGCCCGCGGAACTCCACGCGCTTCGGCCAGTTCGCCCAGCCGGCCTACCACGCGCTGGTCGGCCTCCGCAGTTTTGGCGTAGAGCGACTTGGCGTAGCCGTCGGACTCAGAGCGCCTGGTCGTCTCCCCGTCCCACGGCCGCGCAAGCTTGCCGCGCGCGAGCGGGCTCCACGGAATTACGCCTACGCCTTGGTCGAGACATAGCGGCAGCATCTCGCGCTCCTCTTCGCGGAAGAGCAGGTTGTAATGTGGCTGCATGGTGACGAAGCGCGACCAGCCGTGCCGGTCGGCGAGGTACAGCGCCTTGGAGAACTGCCACGCCCACATGGTGGAGGCCCCCAGGTAGCGCACCTTCCCCGCGCGCACAACATCGTTCAGAGCCTCCAGCGTCTCCTCGATGGGCGTCGTTCGATCCCAGCGATGAATCTGATACAGATCGATGTAGTCGGTGCCCAGGCGGTGCAGGCTCTCATCGATCTCGAAGATAATCTCCTTGCGCGACAGGCCGCCGCCGTTCGGTCCATCGCGCATCACGCCATTCAATTTGGTGGCGATCACCGTGTCTTCGCGCTTCGCGTTGGCTTTGAGGAAGCGACCGAGCACGCGCTCGCTGTCGCCGCTGGAGTAGACATTTGCCGTATCAAAGAAGTTGATCCCCGCGTCCAAGGCTTGGCGGAAAAACGGCTGGCTCTGCTCTTCGTTCAGGCTCCACGCATTGCTGCCCGGACGCAGCGGTCCAGCAGGAGGAGCGCCGTACGACATGCACCCCAGACAGATGCGCGAGACCTTCACTCCAGTATGGCCAAGATTTATGTAGTCCATGCAACCTCCGAATTATGCTTCCATAGCGCCCGAGTATACCGCCATGCCGGCAACCGCATCCACGCCCATCGCATCCAGCGCATCTACTTCAGAGCGTTCTTTGATGCCGCCCGCGACGATGAGTTGCTTGGCCGTCGTGGAACGCAATGAAGCCGCGACATCCAGGGGAAAGCCCTGCATCGTCCCCTCAGTGTCCACATGGGTGTATAGGAACGCGGCGCAGAAGTCTTCGAGCCAGGTAATGGCTTCCTCCGGCGTAAGGTCGACGGAGTCCTTCCATCCTTTCACGGCGACGCGGCCGTTCTTGGTGTCGACGGAGAAGCAGAGTGAGTCTTCGCCGAGTGTGCGCTTCAAATTCTCGGCCAACTCGAGACGGATGATCTTGTGACGGCGCGTTGATTTGGGTGCCCGATCCATCGCGGAAGAACCGGGGCCGACGGCGAGCGGTCTTTGCTGGCTGGGAGGGGCAAGCGATGGCTGGGACGCGTCGACAGCGAAGAGCGCAGACCCATAGATGACGCGCTTCGCTCCAGCATCGAGCAGCGCGCGGCCATCGTCGGCGGTCTTCAATCCGCCTCCGACCTGGCAGGGCAGGCGCCGGCAAATCATCTCGATGAGCGCGCGGTTTTCGCCCTGGCGCATCGCTGCGTCGAGATCGATCAACTGTACGAGGGGATAGGCGGCGAAGCGCTCGATCCAGTAGTCGAAGTCGTCGAAGGCCAGCTTCAGCCTCTCGCCGCGCACCAACTGCACGATGCGTCCGCCCATCAGATCGATCGAGGGAATCAGCATGGTAGCCTCACACTGACGCCCACCGATGCGAGTTGCGCCTTCAAGTCGCGCGAGCTAGTGACTCCAAAGTGAAAGATGCTGGCGGCCAGCGCGGCGTCAGCCTTGCCGCGACCAAAGACGTCGGCGAAGTGTGCCGCGGAACCCGCGCCGCCGCTGGCGATGACAGGGATCTGCACCGCCTCGCTCACCGCTGCGGTCAGCTCGCAGTCGAAGCCGTCGCGCATGCCATCGGTGTCCATGCTGGTGAGTAAAATCTCGCCCGCTCCGCGCGATTCAGCTTCGCGCGCCCACTCCACCACACGCAGCCCAGTGGGTTTACGCCCACCGCTGACAAAGACTTCGGCATCATCCACGCCCTTTGTACCGCGCCGCGCATCGATAGCAACAATCACGGCCTGCGCGCCAAAGCTGGCGCCGATCTCGCCGATCAACTGCGGTCGCGCAATGGCTGCCGAGTTGATGCTGATTTTGTCCGCACCCGCGTCGAAGACGGCTGCCGCATCGTCTGCCGTGCGCACGCCGCCGCCGACAGTAAAAGGAACGAAGAGTTTCGCCGCCGCGCGCCGCACCGTCTCCAATAGTGTGCCGCGCCCCTCGTGCGTCGCCGTAATGTCGAGCAGCACAACCTCGTCGGCACCCTGCTCGGCATGACGATGCGCCAGCTCCGCCGGGTCGCCCGCGTCGACAATGTCCACGAATTGGACGCCCTTCACGACGCGCCCACCCCGCACATCCAAACAGGCGATAATTCGCTTGGTCAGCATCTACAACTCCACAAAGTTCTTGAACACTTGCAGGCCTACGGCCGCCGACTTCTCGGGATGGAACTGCACACCCATTACATTCTCGCGCTCGGCGGCTGCGGTAAATGCTCCGCCATAATTTGTAACTGCGGCGGTTGCTTGCACAACCGGGGCGCGCCACGAGTGGGTAAAGTATACGAACGAACCATCTGCGACGCCGCGCAGGAGGCGCGAATTCGGTCGTATCTGCTCCAGCGAGTTCCATCCCACATGCGGCGATTTCAACTCTACATCCTTATATAGAACGGGAAAATGCTCGCACATTCCTGCAAGC
>Ga0181519_10003461_pt1 | contig 13000 bp, 14 predicted proteins | sample PEATcosm2014_Bin_26_FD_121102 | JGI IMG/M metagenome (GOLD analysis project Ga0181519, IMG submission 121102) | Peatland microbial communities from MTU Mesocosm Facility, Houghton, MI, USA - PEATcosm2014_Bin02_10_metaG | ecosystem: Environmental > Terrestrial > Soil > Wetlands > Peat | place... | reverse complement strand
TCACGCTCGCGACCACCCCTGCGGTGTCGAAGGGCTTGAGCGTCCGCGGGTCCCAGACCTCGACGTCGATCCCCTTCTTGGCGAGGACCTCCGCCGCCTCGAGCGCGAGGTGAACCATGCGCGACCAGGCGACGATCGTGAGGTGCTTGCCCTCGCGCTTCACTTCGCCCTGGCCGAGCGGCAGCGTGTAGTCGCCGTCCGGGACCTCGCCCTTGAGACCGTAGAGCCGCTCGTTCTCGATGAAGATGACGGGGTTCGGGTCCTGGATCGAGGCGCGCAGCAGGCCGTAGGTGTCCGCCGGGTTCGACGGCATCACCACCGAGAGGCCCGGGATGTGGGCGAGCAGGACCTCGAGGCTCTGGGAGTGCTGGCTGCCCGACGACTTGCCGGCGCCGAACTGGGTGCGCACGGTGAGCGCCATCTCTGCCGCGCCACCGGTCATGAACGGCATCTTGGCGGCCTGGTTGAGGAGCTGGTCGAAGCACACCCCGAGGAAGTCGAGGTACATGATCTCGACCACAGGCCGCATGCCTGCCATCGCGGCTCCGACGCCCAAGCCCAAGATGGCGGTCTCGGAGATCGGCGTGTCGCGGACGCGGTTGGCGTAGGTGGCGTGCAGCCCGCGGGTGAGCCCGAAGACGTTGCCACCTGCGCCGACGTCGATGCCGGCGACGAAGACCCGCTCGTCGCTCTCAAGCTCGGCGTCCAGGGCGGTGCGCACGGCGTCCATGGTCTTGAAGATCGCCGCGTCCTCGGCCAGCGGCGCAGGTTCGTCGAGGATCGTGCGCGGCCGTGTGACGAAGTCCAAGAACGAGCTCGGCTCGGGATCGGCCATCTCCGCTGCCCGGGCGGCCGCCTCGTCGAGCTCGGCCGCCACCGAGGCGGTGATCGCCTCCAAGGTGTCGTCGCTGATCCCCTGATCGCGCAGGAAGGCGGCGTGGATGAGCAGCGGGTCTCGCTCCTGCCAGTCTTCGAGCTCGCCCTTGGCCTTGTAGCGCTGGGGGTCACCCTCGTAGTGACCGTGCCAGCGGTAGGTGATGGCCTCGACCAGGACTGGGCCACCGCCGCCTCGCACCGAGGCGATGACCGACTCCATCAGCGCTGCGGTGGCGACCACGTCGTTGCCGTCGACCGCGGCGTACCCGATGCCGTAGCCAGCCGCTCGCTGCTCGAGCGAGGCCGCGTGCTGATCGGCCGCGGAGGAGAACTCGGCGTAGCCGTTGTTCTCGCAGAAGAAGACGACCGGCAGCTCCCAGACTGCAGCCAGGTTGACGGCCTCGTGGAACGCGCCTTGGGCGACCGCCCCGTCGCCGAAGAAGGAGAGCGCGACGCTGTCGTTTGCCCGCAGCTGGGCAGCGGCTGCCGCTCCGACGGCGATCGGGATGCCGGCGGCCACGATGCCGTTGGCCCCCAAGATGCCCAGCGTCGGATCGGCGATGTGCATGGAGCCGCCGCGGCCGTGATTCGAGCCCCGCTCCTTGCCCATGAGCTCCGCGAACATCCCGAGGGGATCGAGGCCCTTGGCCAGGCAGTGCCCGTGACCTCGGTGAGTCGAGGTGATGGCGTCAGCGGGGAGGAGCGGCCAGCAGGCGCCGACAGCGGAGGCCTCTTGACCGATCGACAGGTGGACGAAGCCAGGAACCTGGCTGTCGGCGTAGAGCTTGGCGACCCGCTGCTCGAACTCGCGGATGACCACCATCCGCCGATGCATCTCGAGCAGATCGGCCTCGGAGAAGTCAGACGGGGACGTGGAGTTTTGAGTCATGGGCGGTGTATTGTACCGGACGGTACAACGACCGGGGGAGGAACGATGACTGAGCAAATCGCCATCCCCAGCTCGTTCTCTCGTGCCGGCGATGTGTCTCTCAAGAGAGTAGTCATCACTGGGGCCGGCCGCGGTCTCGGCCAGCTGCTCTCCCACGCGTTCTCGGAGGCCGGTGCCCGCGTGGCGCTCGTCTCGCGCACCGAGCGCGAGCTGCGGGACGTGGCGGCCTCGCTGCCCGGCGAGACGATGGTCTTCAGCGGTGACGTGCGAGACGACGTCTTCAGCGAGTCGATCGCCGACGGCGTGGTCGAGGAGTGGGGTGGGCTCGACGTGTGGATCTGCAACGCCGGGATCTCACCCGTGGTCGGCGGACCCTTGGACACCGATCCGGCCGTGTGGCGCGAGGTCCTCGAGGTCAACCTGACCGGCGCCTTCTTAGGGGCGCGCGCCGCAGCACGCGTGATGGGCGAGGGCGGCCGGCTGATCTTCACCGGCTCGGTGCTCGGCGAGCGCCCGAGGAAGGGCTTGAGCGCGTACAGCGCCTCGAAGGCGGGCTTGGTGGGGCTGGCCAAGGCGCTGGCCCTCGATCTCGCCCCCCAGGGGATCACGGTCAACGTGGTCGCTCCCGGCTGGTTCGACTCACCGCTGGCCGAAGGGTGGATGCGCTCGCCACAGCTCAACGAGGGCATCGTCGCCCACACCGCGCAGCGACGCTGGGGCAGCCCGGGGGATCTCCCCGGGGCCTACCAGTTCTTGGCGTCGGACGCCGCTGCGTTCGTGACCGGCACGGTGCTCAACGTCGACGGTGGCTACCTCCTGGTCTGAGGGCTGGGCGGATCGAGCAAGCAGGGAAGAGGGGGACGTGACGTGACGGGCAAGAGACGGGTCATCGTGGTGACCGGCGCCGGTGGTGCGCTGGGCGGTGCCATCTCGCGCACGCTCGCCGGCGAAGAGGCGACCGACCTCGTCTTGAGCGACGTCAGCCAGGCCTCGCTCGACGACACGGTCAGGGGTCTCCCCGAGCAGCGCGGCTCGATCGAGACGATCCTGGCCGACGTGAGCGAGTTCGACCAGGTCCAGGCGGTCGTCGCCCACGCGCTCGATCGCTTCGGACACCTTGACGCCATGATCTCGAACGCCGGGGTGATCTCCCCGAACGGCCGCATCCACAACCTCAAGACCGAGGATTGGGAGCGAGCGTTCCGCATCAACGTGCTCGGCGCGGTGAACGCCATCAAGGCCGCCGTCGCACCCATGCGGGCCCAAGGATCGGGCTCCATCGTGCTCACGGCGTCCGTCTCTGGGCTGACCGCCTGGTCGCACGCCGCCCCCTACTGCGCGACCAAGGCCGCCGTCATCCAGCTGGCCAAGGTCGGTGCGGTCGAGTACGCCCGAGACGGGATCCGGGTGAACTGCGTGTGCCCAGGGACCTTCGTCTCGGCCATCCACGAAGGCCTCCCGGTCGAGGCGATCGAGGCCATCGCGGCGAAGCACCCGCTCGGGCTGGGCTCCGCCGACGATCTCGTGGGCGCCTACTCATACCTCGTCAGTGACGCGTCCCGCTGGACGACGGGCTCGGCGATGGTGGTCGACGGCGGGTATGCGGCCCCATGAGCCACGTCACCTGCCTCCTAGGTCGTGGCGATGCCTCGGATGAAGATGTCGTCAAAGGCCGAGGCCACCTCGTGGGCGGTCAGCGGACCGTGGTCTTTGAGCCACAGGTAGGTGTAGTTGTGCATGCCCAGCCACGCTCGAGAGGTGAGCTTGGGGTCGACGGCACGGAACTCACCCGAGTCGATGCCCGTCCTCAAGATGCCTTCGACGCGCTGTTCGAACTCCTGGCGGCGGAGGCGGAAGCGCTCGGCCCGCTCACCGGTGAGGGCTTGGTACTCATGGAGGAAGACCCAGACGTGATCGGGGTACGACGCGATGATGCCGATCAGCTCGTCGCCGAGCATGGTCAGCGCCTCCGAGGAGGACACCTCGGCGGCGGCCACTCGGTTCGCCCCCTCCATGACCTCGTCCATGACGCGGTCATGGATGTCGGCGAGCAGCTGCTCCTTCGAGCCGATGTAGTGGTAGAGCGCACCCTTGCCGAGGTCGTTGGCAGCGCAGAGCTCCGCGATGCCGGTGGCGTGGTAGCCGTGGCGAGCGAAGACGGGCGCCGAGACGTCGATGATGGCCTCTCGACGGGCCTTCCACTTGGGGCTCCGACGGGCGTCGTCGATGAGCTCAGATCGTGGCATCTGCCTGGGTTCCTAGCCGTCGCTCCGAGGAGAGAGTCCGCCTCATGTGAGCCCGATCCTACCGGAGCGCGCTCCGCGCCACCGAGAGCCCGCCGGGTCGGTGGCCTGGCGAGACATGGCGCTCGCACAACGCAGTTGCGCTCGGGGTCCGAAGTTGGTCAACATCTTGAGATAAGAGCGTGGAAGGCACACCGATCACAGGCAACGAGGAAGCTCCGGCTTCGAAGAGGGGGAAGCAATGGGTAAGCGGACGAGGTACTCCGAGTACAAGGATGCCTACGAGCACTACAAGTTCGAGCTCACACCCGACGGGGTCCTGCTGATGCAGGGCCAGACCAACGGCGGCCCGCTCGAGTGGTTCTGGGAGTCGCACGACTCGATGGCCGACGCGTGGGCTGACATCGCGGGGGACCGCGAGATCAAGGTGGTGCTCCACACGGGGACCGGTGACAGCTACAACGCGCTCTGGGGCAAGCCCGTCACCGAATCGGGAGCGCCGCTCTACAACGCCTATGACGACGCCGAGGGCATCGCGCTCATGGACGAGAAGGGTTGGTACGGGCGCAAGCTGCTCGAGAACCTTCTCTCGGTCGAGGTGCCGATGATCGCAGCGGTCAACGGCCCGTGCACCATGCACTCAGAGGTCCCGCTGCTCATGGACATCGTGCTCGCCTCGGAGGACACGTACTTCCAGGACCTGAGCCACTTCCCGCGCGGCATGGTCCCCGGTGACGGCCAGCACGTCGTCTGGGATCAGCTCGTCGGCCCGAGCCGCGCGCGCTACTTCTTGCTGACGGGCTACGAGCTGCACGCCGCTGAGGCCAAGGAGTGGGGCGTGGTCCAAGAGGTGCTGCCCCGCGACAAGCTCATGGAGCGCGGGTGGGAGCTGGCGCACATGCTGGCCATGCGTCCTCCGATCGTGCTGCGCAACACCCGCATGCTGCTCAACCAGAACCTGCGACGTGCGTTCTTGGACGAGCTCAGCCACGGCCTCCAAGCCGAGATGTGGGCACAGCGGCAGTTCTTCCCCTTCGGTGCCGGCATGCAGCCGCTGGACCGTCCGTGGGACGAGAAGCCCTGGTCGGACTGACGAGCCGACGAGCAGGACTGAGCCGTGAACGACGAACGAGGATCGAACGATGACGACTGACGTGAAGTGGCCCGCTTGGGAGGATGCGGCGTTCTACGCCGAGGACGCCGAGACGATGTATCCCTCCCTGGCGGTGCAGCGCCACGAGGCGCCTGTCTATTGGTATGAGCCTCCGGGGTACCCGACGGGGTTCTGGGTGCTGTCGCGCTGGGAGGACCAGCGCTTCGTCGGCAGCAACCCAGCGCTGTTCTCATCCAACTACGGCTTCGCCATCGGTGACGCCAGCGATCCGGCCACGGTCATCGACCAGCTGCCCAGCTGGGCGCAGGATGCCATCCGCCAAGGCGACCTGAGCGCGGCGGAGACGAGGCGGATGATCTCGAAGGGCAAGCTCTCGATGGGCGACCCCGACTTCGAGGGCCTCATCCTCTCGGATCCGCCACGCCACGGCAACATCCGCAGCGTGCTGATGAAGGCACTTCGCCCGAGCCTGGTGCGGAGCCTCAAGCCGCGGATCGCCGAGATCGCCGACGAGTTCGTCGCCGAGCTCGAGCCGGGGGTCGAGACCGACTTCGTCACGACCATCGGGCGCATCCCGGCGGCGCTGATGACCGAGCTCATCGGCGTGCCGCGCGCCATGCGCGACGAGTTCATCGAGATGGCCTCGGCCCAGATGCTGGCGATCACGATCGACCCCGACCGCGACCCGGCGGAGACCGCTCGGATCCAGGGGCTGGTCGAGAAGTTCCACGCCTACTGCGGCGAGCTCTTGGCGGAGCGCCGCTCGGATGCGGGTGAGGACCTCGTGAGCATCATCGGCGCCTCGGAGTTCGAGGGCGCCCCGGTGCCCCATGGGCTCGCCATTTCGTTCATCCACACCTTCGTCAACGCGGGAGAGACGACGAGGGCGCTGCTCTCCTTCGTCGCCTACGCGCTGGCGCAGCACCCCGACCAACGCGCGATCTTGGCCGAGCGTCCCGAGCTGATCGGGAACGCCATCGAAGAGACCCTTCGCTTCTATCCCCTGAACTGGTCGGGGTGCCGCACCGCCACCCAGGACGTCGAGATCGGCGGTCAGCAGATCAAGAAGGACGACTACGTCGTGATGGCCTACGCCAGCGCCAACCGCGATGAGGACGTCTGGAAGGATCCTGACGTCTTCGACGTCACCCGTTCGTTCGACTCGGCGCACCAGTCCTTCGGCTACGGCGAGCACGCCTGCCCCGGCGCCCTGCTGGCTAGGGTCGACTCCACCACCATCTTCGAGCGGCTGATGGCCCAGTACCCCAACTGGGAGCTGGCCGGACCCGTCGTACGGTGGGGTTCCCCGTTTCTCCAAGGCATCTCATCGCTGCCACTGAGGTTCTCCACGTGATCGATCCCACAGACCCGAAGAAGACCTACGAGTTCCACTACGTGCTCGACTGCCCGTGCGGCAAGGTCCTCACCGGCGACACCGAAGACGACATCGTCGAGGTGGCCCAGGCCCACCTGGGCCAAGAGCACCCGACGATGAGCTACGGCCCCGAGGAGATCCTCTTCATGGCTCGTCGCCTGGTGAAGGGATGAGCTCCACGTGGAACACCAAGCGCTCAGGGCTGAGCCCGACCCGAGCAACCAAGGAGACGGCATGAAGGTCATCGTCGACGAGCAGCGCTGCGACGCCCATGGTGTCTGCATCGATGCCTGCCCCGAGGTCTTCGCCCTCGAAGATGGCGACGACGTGATCAGGGTCCTCATCGAGGAGCCTGACGAGTCGCTGCGAGAGAGCCTGGAGAAGGCCGCCGTGCTCTGCCCCAAGGCCGCCATCACGATCGAGGGATGACCATGACCACCGAGACCACAGCTGCCCAGCTCGCTGACCGCCTTGCCGTCGAGGACGTCATCGTCCGCTACTTCGAGCTGGTCGACTCGAAGGGCTGGGACCAGATGGACGAGGTCTTCACCCCCGACACCACCGCCTCGTGGGTGGCCGGCTCGATGATCGAGGGCTGCGACGCCGTAGCGGGAGCGATGCGCCACATGTCGGGCAGCGACGAGATCCTCACCTTCCACCACGTCTCGTCGATGACCCCGTTCATCGACGGCGACACGGCCGAGGTCCGGCCACGGGTTCGCGCCATGCACGTGGGGCTCGGGCCCCGAGACGGCCTCTTCTACGAGAGCCTGGCGATCCAGCCGACCTTCCTCGTGCGCACGCCCGAAGGATGGCGCATCAAGCACCACGACTGGCGGATCCAGTACAAGCACGGTGATCTGGAGGCCCTCTTCGCTCCGGAGATCGCCGCCGGCAGGCAGCACTGAGCAGATGGCGCTGACCACCGCGCTGCACCCTCGGGTGTCACTCAACGCCATCTGCTCGATGCACCAGACCCTTGAGGAGGATCTGGAGCTCTGGTCGGAGCTCGGCGTCGACCACGTCGGCTTGATCTCACCGAAGCTCGAGGTCGCAGGCTGGGATCGCTCCGTGACGCTCGTCACCGAGCGAGGCCTGCGTGTCTCCTCGATGTCGTGCTACTGGGATGCGATCGAGCCCTCGCTCGAGTTCACGGCGGCCGTCGGCTCCACGATCCTCTACATGATGGCGGGCTCGGGCGGCTCCGCCCTCTGGGAGGAGGCCGCTGAGCACTACGTCGAGCAGATCGCACCGTGGGTCAAGCGGGCCAGCTCGCTCGGGGTGACGCTGGCGGTGGAGCCGACCAACCCGCTGCGCACCGACGTGAGCTTCCTGCACACCGTGCGCGATGCCGTCGAGGTCGCGCGGCGCTCAGGCGTGGCGGTGGTGGTCGACGTCTACTCGGCGTGGTACGAGCGGGGCTTGGCGGAGACGGTGGCGAAGAACATGGACCTCGTGGCCCTCTGCCAGATCGGGGACTACAAGCTGGGCACCTTCGACATGCCGAACCGGTGCGCCATCGGCGACGGTGACATCCCGGTCGAGCGCTTGGTCAAGATGATGCTCGACGCTGGCTACGACGGGGCATTCGATCTCGAGATCCTGGGTCCCCGCTTGGAAGAGGAGGGGTATCGGGATCCGATCGTCCGCAGCCTGGAGCGGGCGAGCGAGATGCTCTTCCGCCTTGATCCCGTCAGCTAGGCCGCGGGTGCGGTGTCGGCATGGCTGAGGACTGGCAGGCGATCTCGAACCTCTTGATGCACTACGCCGAGCTGGTCGACGCGGGTCAGCTGGCCGAGTGCGCCGAGCTGTTCTCTCAGGCCACCTATCGAGTGGTGCGCACCGATGGGCGCGACTCGGTGCACTGCCGAGGGGCCGAAGAGGTGGCGGCCTTCTTCTCCGGCACCATCCTCTACGCCGACGGCACGCCACGGACCAAGCACCTGGTCTCGAACGTGGCCATCGAGCTCGACGGGGATCGGGCTCGGGCACGCAGCTACGTCACCGTGCTCCAGCAGACCGAAGTGCTGCCCCTCCAGCCCATCGCGTCGGGCTGCTACGTCGACGAGCTCGCTCGGATCGACGGGCGCTGGACGTTCACTGATCGGATGCTGACGAGCTTCCTGCTCGGCGACCGCAGCCAGCACGTCGAGTGGTCCGAGCCGACGGGCGAGGGCTGAGAGGCCTCTTCGCTAGCTGCTCACGGGCTCCTTGGCCAGGTCGCCCCACGACTGGCCGTCTTCGACCAAGAGCTCATAGCCGTTAGGCACGCAGACCGGCTCAGGTGACCGAGCGCTGCCCGGCGGCAGCTCGCCCCGCTCGGCGGCTTCGAGGGCGTCGAGGATCATCCGCCTGGTGGCCGACACGGCCTGATCGCTCGAGGACAGCGACTCCTTGGTGCGGTCCAAGATGGGTCCCATCGAGGTCTGCACGATGGCATCTTCCTCGAGGAGGCTCCGGCCGATGCCGGTGAAGTGGCCTTCGGCCATCAGCTGGCGATCTTGACCCCAGGCGTTGAGCCGATCGCCGCGAAGACCGGCGTAGTTGAGCGGGTCGGGCTCGTAGCTGGGATCCTGCATGGCGATCTGGTCCAAGTCCACCGCGCTGTGTGGCGTCTCGCCGAAGGTGCCGAAGAACAGGAGGTAGTTGGTGTCGTCGACGGGCGTGACCACGAAGATCGAACCGGTCCGTTTGGCGGTGGCTCCGACGGGGATGACCGTCACGAAGGGCATGAAGTGCTCGGTGACCCGCACGTAGGTGCGGCCGTCCCCGGTCGCTCGGAGCGCCGCTGCTCGCAAGCCATGAGGCGTCAGCTCCGTCTCGTAGGTCGGCGCCTCGAGTGCGAAGTTCATGTTGGCGTGCTCGGCGAGCGACGCCGAGAGCTCGATCCACGTACGATGGAGGTTGCCCGCGTGCACCGAATCGATGGTTCCCTCCAAGCCTTGGAGCCAGTTGCAGGGGACGCGCGAGACGCACCAGAACCGATAGAGGTCCTCGTCCTGGAACGGCAGCTCGGGGAAGGGCGGGCGCTCATCGGAGCCCAGCCACACCCAGACCAGGCCTCCGGCCTCATGGACGGGGAAGTGCGTGACCGCGATGGCGTTGGCGAAGGCCTCCTTACGGGTGGTCTGGGTCGGGGCGTCGACGACCTTGCCGCTCGAGTGGATGGCCCAGCCGTGGTAGATGCACCGCACGCAGTCGCCCTCGACCCGACCGAGCACCAGCGAGGCGCGCCGGTGGGGACAGAGCTCATCGAGGAAGCCGATCTCGCCGTTCTCACCACGGAAGGCGACGTAGTTCTCACCGAAGAGCCGCACGGGCAGCGGCGCGTCGCCGTGCGCGATCGAAGACGACATGGCGAAGGGGATCCAGTAGTTCTCCTTCATGAGACGGCCCAGGGGGGCGTCTCCGTCGACCAGCGTCATCAGCTCGTTCTCTGCCTTGGTGACCATTGCCCCTCCTCGTTCTTCCCTGCGACCTTGCCACGCCGTGTCGTCGCGGCGCTCGCCCCCCGAGAGCCGACCGAGCACTCAGTCCTGTACCGACCGGTCGGACTTTTCTCTCCTCAATACGCTAGCCTCGCCCACGACGGCACGTCGTTGCGCGGGGGAGCAGACTTGGCCGCAGGGAGACCTGTGGCACGTTCACGAACGTCGCACGATTCAGAGGAGAAGATCATGGCCCGCTACACCAAGCCCGCCGAGGGCAGCTGGACGGAGCACTACCCCGAGCTCGGCACCGACATGGTGTCCTACGGCGACTCGACCTCCGAGGAGTTCTACAAGCTCGAGGTCGAGGCGATCTTCAAGCGAGCGTGGCTCCAGGTGGGGCGCCTCGAGGAGATCCCGCGGTCGGGCAGCTACTTCACCAAGGAGATCAAGGTGGCGAACACCTCGATCATCGTGGTGCGCGACGGCGAGGACGTCCGCGCCTTCCACAACATCTGTCGCCACCGCGGCAACCGGCTCATGTGGAACGAGGACCCGCGCGGCGAGATCAGCGGGAACGCCCGCATGTTCACCTGCAAGTACCACGGCTGGGGCTTCGGCATCGACGGCAGCTGCGTGAACATCCAGCAAGAAGACGAGTTCTTCGACATCAAGAAGGGCGAGCTCGGCCTGGTCCCGGTGCACTGCGACGTGTGGGCTGGCTTCATCTTCGTCAACTTCGCCAACGAGCCCAGCCAGTCGCTGCGCGACTTCCTCGGACCGATGATCCTCGGGATGGAGGGCTACCCCTTCGAGAAGATGACGGACAAGTACGGCTTCCGCACCGAGGTGGGAGCGAACTGGAAGATCTTCTCCGACGCCTTCCAGGAGTTCTACCACGCACCCTGGGTGCACGGCACCCAGCACATGCCCCCCGTCACCGCCCAGATCCGCGAGATGGGCTACGAGGCGCCCTACTACGCAGTCGAGTCACCGCACGCCGTGGTGACCACGGCCGGTTCGGTCCACCGCATCTGGGAGATGCCCTCCGAGCTGGTGAAGCCCTCCGACATCGCGACCAAGAGCGGGCTGTTCGGGCCGTGGGAGGGCACCGACCTCGGTGAGCTGCCAGCCGGGATCAACCCCGGTGGGATCGAGCCGTGGGGCTTGTCGTCCTTCCAGTTCTTCCCGAACTTCGCCATCTTGATCTGGGAGGCTGGCTGGTACAACACGCACCAGTTCTGGCCGACCTCGCACAACTCGCTGGTCTTCGAGGGCAACGTGTACTGCACGCCTTCGACGACGGCGACCGAGCGCGTGGGCCGAGAGTCAGCTGCGGTGACGTTCAAGGAGTACTCGCTCCAGGATGCCAACACGCTCGAGGCCACGCAGATGGGCATCGAGGCAGGCGTCATCGACTCGTGGCCGCTCAACGACCAAGAGGTCCTGGTCCGCCACTTCCACAAGGCAGTGGCTGACTGGGTCAAGCAGTACCAAGGCGAGCACGAGGGGGTCTGAGCGCCATGACGATGGTTCCTGCAGAGTTCGAAGAGCTCGAGCCGTTCGCTGAGAGGTGGGCACTGGCCACCGAGCGCGAGCGCTGGGAGGCACGCTTGTCGAGCACCATGGACGAGCTCCAGGCGTTCTACGACGTGATGCTGCCTCGCTGCACCGATGCGATGGCCTACTGCGACCAGTTCCCGCTTCACGACATGCCCGAGCAGCCGGTGAACCTGCTCCGGATGATCTACTCGTTCGTGCTGATCTCCTTTGCTGTCGAGCTGTGGCGCCAGCCCCATGTGCCCGACACAGGGGCCACCTCGTACGACCGCGTCTCCGAGCCCCAGCCCTAGGGCGCCTCGTGCTCAGCGCTCGGCTGAGCGAAGCCGACGGTGCACGCTGACGGCGTAGGTGGCGGAGGGCTCGAGAGGCTCTCGATCCCAGGTGCTGAAGCGCTCAGCCAGCTCCAGGCCTCCTTCGAACGCGGCTCGATCGAAGTGCTCGGTGCCATAGCCCTGATCGAGCTGGAAGCCTGAGACGAGCACGCCGCCGATCGCCACGTGAGCAGCGCAGCGCCTGACCAGCTCGGAGCGGTGCTCCTCAGGGCAGAACAGAGGCACGTTCCCAGCCAGCACCACCACGTCGAAGGTCCGATCGAGCTCCAAGGTCGCGAGGTCGGCCACCAGGAAGCTGAGCGACGGAGCCAATCGCTGGGCTTCCGCGATCATCGAGGCGCTGACGTCGACCCCGATCACCTCGATGCCGTGTCGAGCGAGCTCGATCGCCACCCGGCCGGTGCCGCATCCGGCGTCGAGCACGGTGCGCGGCTCGAAGCTGCGAACGAGCGTGGCCTCGCCGTGCAGGTCTCGACCGCTGGCCGCCAGCGCATCGAAGCGTGCTTGGTACTCCTTGCCGTCAAACGTCGTCACGAGCCCAGTGTGCCAGCCGCCCGTCGGCTCGCCTTCTGGAAGGGACTGGGGGCTCGCTTCAGGCCAGCCAGCTGCCGTGCAGCCCGTTGGGCACACGCTGGGGGAGCACCACCTTGGCCACCGGTGGCGACGGGAAGCTCTGTGCGTCCCAGATGAGCAGCCGGGAGCTCGTGGCTGCGTGGTCGGTGGCATAGGTCAGGTAGAAGCCGTCGAGCTCGTCGGTGCCTCCGTGTCGCGGAGCGAAGATCACCTCGCCGAAGACGAGGTCGCTGTCGTAGCTGGCGCACTCGCCTGTCTTCATGTCGTAGCGGCACAGCTGGTCGAACTCGCCTTGGATCAGCCCCTCGCGCTTGCCCGACTTGCGAGAGAGGGTCACGTAGCGGTGCTCGAGGCCCGTCAGCCGGTCGTCGATGCGCGCGAACTCGCTCGGGATCTGATCGAGATCGGTCATCGAGATGGTTCCAGCGACCGGGTCGAGGACCGATCTGGTGAACGAGCCATGTTGGCTGGGATCAGGGCCCATGGCGAACTTCGACCACTTGGAGAAGTCGACCACGACCTTCGTGCCCTCGTCGTAGGCGTTGGCATGGTGCCAGACGAAGTAGGGATCGGCATGGATCCACCTGACCTCGCTGCCGTCACGGGG
>Ga0181519_10003459_pt1 | contig 13005 bp, 10 predicted proteins | sample PEATcosm2014_Bin_26_FD_121102 | JGI IMG/M metagenome (GOLD analysis project Ga0181519, IMG submission 121102) | Peatland microbial communities from MTU Mesocosm Facility, Houghton, MI, USA - PEATcosm2014_Bin02_10_metaG | ecosystem: Environmental > Terrestrial > Soil > Wetlands > Peat | place... | reverse complement strand
TCTCATTCGAAGCTACCGGCGAAGTGTTGCCGAAGCCTTCGGCGCTGACGGATGTCCCTGCAACACCTTCCTGGACAAGATAATCACGCACAGACCCGGCGCGATTGACCGATAGTTTCTGGTTCATCTGGTCGCCACCTACATTATCCGTATAGCCGCCCACTGCAATGTTGAGCCCAGGATAGGCCAGCAGGATTCCGGCTACCTTCGCCAACTTCTCTCTGGCGCCGGGCTTCAATGAGTATTTCCCAGTGTCAAACAGCACGTCGGACATACTGACGATCAGTCCGCGGGCGCTGTCGCGTGTCTCGAGGATCAGGTTCAACTGCGCCGACAATTTCGCGCGCAACGCGGCCTTTTCCGATTCCGCCTGTTGCTTTGCGGCCAGCAGCGAGTTGGCTGCGTCCGCCTGTGTCGCGGCAAGCGCAGAAGCGGAAGCTGCCTGATCCGCCGCCATTTGTGCTTTTGCTTGTGCTGTCGCGGACTGTGCATCCGCGGCTTCCGTCCGAGCTGCGGCGGCATCGGATTCGGCCTGTGCCTTGGCGTTCTGCGCACTCAACGCGTCGGCGTCCGCCTGGGTTTTTGCCGCCAGCGCGGTGGCCGCGTCCGTCTGAGCCTGGTTCCGCTGCTGAATTGCGTCGTTTGTCTGATTCTGCGCGGCCAGCTGGGCGTCGGCGGAAGCCTGCCGCTCGTCTGCCAGGCGCTGTTCGTCCATCTTCTTAACTGCAATTTCGCGAGCATCTTCTGCGGTCTGCACTTCCTCGCGGGCAACTGCAATCAGTTGTTTCCGTTCAATGTGATTGCTGACCGCGTACTCGTCGACCCGGTTCATCAGTTGGACGGCGTGCTGATAACTGCTGCTGGCATAGGTCTCGGCGCCCTCGGACTGTGCGATTCGCAGAGCATTGCGGGCTTCGAAGAACTCCAGCGGCAACTTCGCATTCAGAACCACAGGATCGAAGTTGTAGCCGGTCGGGATATAACCTCCGCGCTCCATCAGTTCGTAACGCGCGTTTACCGTTTCCGTGGTCCCCTTCGTATTGTCGCGGATCACGTTCTCCAGAACGACGACGTTGCTCGGCTGCCGGACTGCATAGTATGGTTCCGCCGTCACGATCAGGGCGAACGCCTGCAGATCGGTGGCAACTTCCACCTTGCTGCGGCTGTTATCGCCAACCAGCACCTCGCCCAAGTTCTCCGCGCGTCCCTCGGGAGAGATCGCCCACAGAATGTAGGTCAGATATTCGTTTCCAAACGACGTCGGGCTCTGCAGGTTGCCAAACTCCGCACGAACCTTGATGGATCCACGTTCGCTTTGAACCTTGGCCTCTCCGTTGGCGGACGGCATCAGAGCCGTGCCCTCAAAATCAACATGGGTGGATCCGCTGCGGTGCTTGTAATTGACCGCTACAACGCTCCGGCTGATGACATTGACCCGAAAGATGGGCGTGCGGCCGCTGCGTTCAATCACGGTGGTTCGTGTAGTGGTGGTGGTCTGGGCAAATGCGCCCAGGCTGATGGCGAGTCCGGCTGTTAACAGAATCTTTGTGTTCACAATAACTCCCAGGCAGAGGGCTGCCTTGTTACGCATAGTTGTTGCGTCTTGTTGTTACGTTGACCGTTTGCGTCGCGATGATGCGACTTCGCACATGTCCTCTTGATTGCTGCGCCTTTTCGGGCGTCACACAACCGCCGATGTGGATCTTCGAAACGGATTGAAAGAGACGGGTGATGTTCAATATCCATAGAACAACCGCGATCACCACAACTGCGCTCAGGATTGGGCGGATTGGGATGCCAGCGTTACTCGAAGCCAAGGATGACAGGTGCGGGGATTTCTGCCTGTGCTGCATAGCTCACCCGCCAAGAAAGCGGCTGAGCAATACGGGCCTCAGGAGACCATCTCCTCGGAGCGCCAGATAGCATTTCGTTTCCGGTCTCCCACCCACGGAGGAAAGTGACTCAGATGCCGAGCTCTGCAGACCAAGATATTGGGGAAATATCACATACTGCAAATCCTGCACGGACCTTGGCGGACAGCCCAGTAAGGATTTTCGTTGGTTGATGCGAGTGAGCAAGCCTCGCCGAACGGAGTCCGCACAAGGCCCGCACAAAATCACTTGTCATTTTGCAAGAGATTGACAACAAAGGTTGGCAAATTGGTGGGCCTGGTAGGATTCGAACCTACAACCAAAGGATTATGAGTCCTCTGCTCTAACCGTTGAGCTACAGGCCCGCGGGGTGTGCGCGTGCTTACCACCCGCATGATGTCAGTGTAACGCAGGCTCGCGGCTTCGGGGGAGCTAACCGGCAGTCACCACCAGGGCGCGGCATTCCCCCTCGGGGTTGATGCGCGAGTAGTAATGCGGCATCGAGCTGTCAAAGTAGATGGCGTCGCCAACCTCCAACGCATAGTCATCGCCGCCAATCTTCAGTCCCAGCGTGCCTTCGATGATGAAGACCACCTCGATGCCGGGGTGCTGATGCGGCTTCAGTTTATCCGGAGCGATCATGACGAACTCGGCGTAGAACGAGTTCAGCTTGCGCTCGCTGGCCTTGAAGTCCAGGCTCTCAAACCAGTAGGAACTGGCCTCGGAACCGGGGTGCTCGGGGAAGCGCTTGCGCTCGCTCTTGCGGATGACCTCGACAAGGTGGCGGTTGCGGTTATTGTCAAAGAAGAACTCCAGCCCCACGCTGAAGACCATGGCGATCCGCAGCAATGTGGGCAGGGTCGGGATCAGCTTTCCGCGTTCGATCTTGCTCAGCAGGGCCGCTGAAAGACCGGTATGCTTGCCTAACTCGACCAGGCCCATGCTCTTTTTCAAACGCAGGGCGCGGATCTTCTCGCCGATCAGGTAGGGCTTCAGTCCTTGCGTGATGGTCTCGTTCACCATGTTCCACCTCCCCGCGGGTCACCGCTGGCCGGAATAGCCGCAAGAGCAAAGCGGTCTTGCCCGGCCTTGTATCGTGTCCACCCAATACTCTACAGACTGCATTTGCCTGGCAGAACTCAGAACCTTTACGACCGCCCCACGCGGCCGGAAGAACCCCTCCGGGCAAGGCCTTGAGAGCCCGCCCGGGGTTGTTGCTAGCTCGAAAACGCCAGAGAGAGCAACGCGTGCTGCTCCATCTGGTGTGCCTTGGCCGAACCCGTCGCCGGGCTGGCCGCCGCCTGCCGCTTCACCGAGCGAACGGGCAGCCGCTCACCAACCAGCCGGCGCAGGCGCGGCTTCACAAAGCCGTGCGCGCCCATGTTCGACGGTTCCTCCTGCACCCACACCAGCTCGCGAGCGTTCTGGTAGGGCGCAATGGCCGCCAGCAACTCAGCCTCCGGAAATGGGTAAATCTGGTCGAGGAGAAGAATGGCCGTCGTGGTGTTGTTCAGTTTCTTGCGCTCGGCCTCCAGCTCGTGGCCGATCTTGCCGGTGCACAGCAAAATGCGCGTCACCTCATCAGGCGTGGCCGTGTGGTCCGGCACCACGCACTGGAAAGCTCCCGTGGCCAAGGCCGCAATTGGGCTGCTGGCGTCGGGATGGCGCAACATGCTCTTGGGAGTGAAGCAGATCAGCGGCTTGCGCCACTTGCGCAGGGCCTGGCGGCGCAACAGGTGGAAGTACTGTGCCGCCGAAGACGGCTGGCAGACCTGCATGTTGTCTCGCGCGCAAAGTTGCAGATAGCGTTCCACACGGGCGCTGGAGTGCTCCGGCCCCTGGCCCTCATAGCCGTGCGGCAGCAGCAGCACGAGGCCGCTCAGCAGTCCCCACTTCTCCTCGCCGGCGCTGATGAACTGGTCAATGATGATCTGCGCGCCGTTGGCGAAGTCTCCGAACTGCGCCTCCCAAAGCGTCAGCGCCTCCGGGAAGTCGCGGCTGAAGCCATATTCGTAGCCCAGGACAGCGGCCTCGCTCAGCTCAGAGTTGTAGATTTCGATTTGTGCCTGCGTGGCTGACAGATGCTGGAGAGGTGCGTACTCGCTCTCATTTTCGATGTCAATCAGGAAGCTATGGCGATGGTTGAAGGTGCCACGGCGGCTGTCCTGTCCGCTCATGCGCACCGGCACGCCTTCGGTCACCAGGCTGGCGAAGGCCAGGGCCTCGGCCATGCCGTAATCCAGCGCGCGCTTGCCGCTGGCCATCTCCTGCCGCTGCTTGAGCAGCGCCGCCACCTTGGGATGAATATGGAAACCCTCGGGGTACTGGCAGAGCCCTTCGCCAACGTGCGCCAGCTCGTTGGCCTCCACCGCCGTCGGAACCTCCAGTTCCGGCGTCCATTTCCGGCCCAGGTAGCCGTCCCAATATCCGGGCAGCGTATAGAGGTTGGGCTTCTTCGTCATGGTCTTGGCGTCGGCCTTGGCCTGCTGATAGCGGGTGCGGGCCGCGGCCACCTCGTCGCTAACGTCCACACCCAGGCGCTGGGCGTAGATCTGGTACAGCGGCGGATGATTCTTAATCTTCGCGTAGACGATGGGTTGGGTGATGGTCGGATCGTCCACCTCGGAGTGTCCGTGGCGGCGGTAGCCAATCAGGTCAATTACCACGTCGGAGCCAAAGTGATAGCGGTACTCCAGAGCCATGCGTCCAATGCGCACCACAGCCTCCGGGTCCTCGGCGTTGACGTGGAAGATGGGCACCGGCAGGCGGCGCGCCAGGTCGCTGGCGTAACGTCCGCTGCAATAATCCGATGGATTGGTGGTGAAGCCCAGCAGGTTGTTGACGATGATGTTGATGGTGCCGCCCACGTTGTAGGCCGGCACGTAGCTCATGTTCAGGGTCTCGGCGCTAATGCCCTGTCCGGCAAAGGCCGAGTCGCCGTGCATCAGGATGGGCAGCGTCTGGCGTTGGCCTTCCGCGCCGCGACGGGTCTGTTTGGCGCGCACGCGACCCAGGGCCACGGGATTCACGGCCTCCAGGTGGCTGGGATTACTGACCAGGTGAATGCGCATCTTCTGTCCGCCGAAGTCGCGGATGTTGGTGGCGCCCTGGTGATATTTCACGTCGCCGCCGCCGAGAATCGAGCGCGGATCCACGTCTTCAAAGCCGGCGTAGATATCGGTGGCCGAGCGGCCCACGGTGTTGCGCACGGCGGCCAGTCGTCCGCGATGGCTCATGGCCATGACGCACTCCTCGCAGCCATGACTGGCGGCACCGGTCAAAATCTCCTCCATCAGCGGAATGAGAGCCGTATTGCCTTCCAGCGAGAAGCGCTTGGTGCCGATGTAGAGCGTCTGCAGCATCTGCTCGAAGATGTCGGCTTCGAGCAACTGGCTGAGAATGGCCCGCGTGTCCACCGCCTCGGGCGCGCCCTCCATGCGGTCAATAATCCACTGGCGGCGCTCGGCGTCCGGGATGTGCATGAACTCGACGCCCACCGTGCCGCAGTAGATGCGGCGGGCAGCGTCGGCCGTATCGCCCTCAATCTGGAGATCGGGATAAGCGAGGGGCAGGAAGTGTCCGAGCGGGTCTAAATCTGCCTGCAGGTAACCCCAGCGGCGAAACTGCTCCCAGATGCGCTCGCTGGTGGGCGCGGTCTGGTTTACTTCCGAAGCGATGATTTCAGCCTGCGACACGGTGCTCCTCGCCCAGAGCCGTGCTCCGGGGCTTTCCTGATAAGAATGCCTGCTGCGACCGCACCGCTCAGGTTAACAGAGGCGGCAGGCCGGTCTAATCTCACAAACGACTAACCTTATTCGATTCACGCCAGTAGGCGCGGGATGGGGATTTTTTACTCTCAGGCGAAAATCATGCGCCATTCCGTACTCAGGCCTCCATGGCGCCGGTGTAAACCGCCATGCCCACCACGCAATCTACCCCCAGGGCGTCGAGCTGGTCCACCTCCGCCCGCGAGCGTATCCCCCCGGCTACGATGAGCTTACGCGCGGTGGCGGCCTTCAATCCGGGGATGACCTCCATGGGGAATCCCTGCATGGTGCCCTCGGTGTCAATGTGGGTGTACAGGTAGCCGGAGCAGTAATCGCCGGTCTGGCGCATCATCTCCTCGGGGGTCAGCGAGGTGCCTTCTTTCCAGCCTTTAATGGACACCTTGCCGCCACGGGAGTCCACGGCAAAGATGAGCCGCGCCGGTGCGGCATAGTGCGCCAGGGCCGCAGCCATTTCCAGGTCCACGCCGCCCGCTTTAAGCAGGGCCGAGCCAATGATGACCTTCTTGGCCCCGGCCTGCAACATGCGCTGCGCCGCCTCCACCGTGCGGATGCCGCCGCCAACCTGCGCGGGCAAGTGCTGGCAGATGCGGTGAATCAGCGCCGTGTTTTCGCCCTTGCCCATGGCGGCATCCAGGTCAATCAGCTGCACCATAGGGTAGGCAAGGAAGCGGTCCATCCAGTACTGCAGGTCGTCAAACTCCAGGGCTTTTTTCTCGCCCTGCACGAGCTGCACTACCTTGCCGCCCATCAGATCAATCGAGGGAATAAACATCGTCCGTCCTTGCGAAGCTGCTTCAAACTTGAAACTTTGAAACCTGGAAACTTTGAAACCTGTTTTTCTAGCATGGCAGCCGCACGGGAATTCCCGCCCGTTGCAGAGTGGCCTTCAGCTCGCGCACATCGTGGATGCCGAAGTGGAAGATGCTGGCGGCGAGCGCCGCATCGGCCGCACCGGTGTCAAAGACCTCCACGAAGTGCTGGGGCGTCCCGGCGCCGCCGCTGGCGATGACCGGGATGCTGACGGCCTGGGCGACGGCCGCGGTCAGTAGGCAGTCAAAGCCCGTGCGCGTCCCGTCGCAGTCCATTGAGGTCAAAAGGATCTCGCCCGCGCCGCGCGACTCGGCCTCACGCGCCCACTCCACGGCATCGCGCCCGGTGGCAACGCGTCCCCCGGCCAGGTAAACCTCGGCAGAGAGATTCGATTCTATGGAAGAAGTTTCTCCAAGGTTTTGTCCGCCAAGTGCGGCAGTGACAGCGCCGCCGCCATCAGAACCAAAAGCAGCGGGCTGCCGCTTGGCGTCAATGGCCACCACCACGGCCTGCGAACCAAAACGCTCGGCGATCTCGGTGATGATCGAGGGATTCTTGATGGCCGCCGAGTTGATGCTGATCTTGTCCGCCCCGGCGTCAAACAGCGCCGCCGCATCACTGAGCGAGCGCACGCCGCCGCCGACCGTGAAGGGCACAAACAGACGCGCAGCGGCACGGCGCACCGCATCCAAGAGGATGGGGCGCGCGTCGCTGGTGGCCGTGATGTCCAGTAGAACAATCTCGTCGGCGCCGCTCTCGGCGTGGCGATGCGCCAGCTCGGCCGGGTCGCCGGCGTCAATCAGGTCCACAAATTGCACGCCCTTCACTACGCGGCCGTGCGTTACGTCCAGGCAGGCGATGATGCGCCGCGTGCTGCCGTTGCTCATCGCGAGCTCCTTTCCTCGGCCACTTCACAAAAGTTGCGCAACATGCGCAGACCGTGGTCGCCGGACTTTTCCGGGTGGAACTGTGTACCGAAGACGTTCGCGCGCTCGACGACGGCGGCAAAAGTCTCGCCATAGCTCGTCACGGCCGCCACCCCCGGCACCACCGGTGCGCGGTAGGAGTGCGTGAAGTAGACGAAGCTGCCATCCTCAACGCCGCGTAACAGCCGCGATTCGGCGCCCTCTGCGGTGCGCGTAATGCGATTCCATCCCACGTGCGGGACCTTGAGGTCGGTCTGGAAGCGCTCGCAGCTTCCCTCGAAGAGCGCGAGCCCCGGAGTGTTTGGCGCTTCAGTGGAACCGCCGAACTGCCACTGCATGCCCACGCAGATGCCCAGAAATGGCACGCCGTTGGCAATCGCCTCTTCCACCGCCGCGCGCACGCCGCTCGTGGCCAGCCGCTTGGTGGTGGAGAAGTGTCCCACGCCGGGCAGGACAAGCGCCGTCGCGCGCCGTACCTGATCGGGATCTTCGGTGGTCACCGTCTGCCGGCCCAGGAAGGCGAAGGCCTTGCGCACGCTGGCCAGGTTGCCCGCACGGTAATCAATCAGCGTGATGGTCATCAGAGCAGCCTCGTCATCACAGTAACCCCTTGGTGGAGGGCAGCATCTCGGCCAGGCGCTGGTCCTTGCTGCAAGCCACGCGCAGGGCGCGGGCAAAGGCCTTGAAGATGGCCTCAATCTTGTGATGATTGCTGCGCCCGTACATCGTTTTAAGATGCACGTTGGCGCGCGCGCCGCGGGCAAAGCCCTCGAAGAAGTCGAAGACCAGTTCGCTCTGCAGGTCGCCCACCAGTCGAACTCGAACTTTGGTGTCCACGACGCAGGCCGCGCGGCCGCCAAGGTCCACGGCGGCGATGGCCAGCGTCTCGTCCATCGGCATCAGGAAATATCCGGCGCGAAGAATACCCTTCTTGTCACCCAAAGCGCGGTCAAAGGCCTCGCCCAGTGCGATGCCGATGTCCTCCACCGTGTGGTGCTGGTCCACGTCGAGATCGCCGCGGCAGGCCAAGGCAAGGTCAAAGCCGCCGTGGCGCGTAAAGAGCTCCAGCATGTGGTCGAGAAAGCGAATGCCGGTCTCGACTTTGTATCGGCCCACGCCGTCCACGTTCAGGGCCAGCGCAATCTGCGTCTCAGTAGTAATGCGTTCCAGCTCGGTGCCGCGCGGCAGAGCCTTGGCAGCTTTCGTCATCGTGCCTCCTGTGGGGCAGGTGCGGGCAAAGGTTGCGGAGTAAATCCAATGGCGGCCAGTGCCTCGGGCAGCTCGCGGAGCAGGCGCGTGGATTGCTGGCGATTGCCCAAGGTGATGCGCACGCAGCCCGCGCAGCCGGGGTCGCCATGGCGGTCGCGGACGAGAATGCCACGACGGCGCATCTCAGCCACCAGGGCCTGGCGATATTCACCGAAGTAAGCCAGCACGAAGTTCGCCTGCGACGGCCAGTAGGGAATCCGGCATTCGGCGTAAAAGGCTTCGAGCTGCGCGCGCCCTTCTTTCACCTGCGCAGCGTAATCGGAGATGTAGCCGGGGTCGTCGAGCGCGGCGGCCAGCCCCGTAAGGGCGATGGCGTTGACGTTATAAGGTGAGGCCACGCGCCGCAGCATCGTCAGCTGTTCCGCAGGGCCGATGAGCGCGCCCAGCCGCAGCCCGGCCAGCCCATATGCCTTGGAGAAGGTTCGGCTGACGAAGAGGTTTTCAACGCGGCCCACCTTGGCCAGCAAGCTCTCTCCGCCAAAGTGGATGTAGGCTTCGTCAATCAGCACGGCTGCCTGTGGCGCGGCCTCGGCCAAGGCAAGCAACTGCCTCGGTGTAGCCGTGGTGCCGGTGGGGTTGTTCGGGTTGGCCACGCAGATGAGCCGCGTGCGCGGGCTGATGGCATCGAGCAAAGCGTCGGCCGGAAAAGCAAAGTCCGCACCCGCCTGTACCGTGCGAACCGCGGCGCCGGTGGCCAGCGCATAGATCTCATACATGCTGAAGGTGGGCACGGCGATCAAGGCCTCGTCGCCCGGCTCCAGGTAGGTCTCGGCCAGCAGGTGGATGGCCTCGTCCACGCCGTTGGTCAGCAGCAGTTGCGATTTGGTGACGCCAAGCACAGCGGCGGCCGCGGCCTCGCCGGCCTCGCGCTCGGGATACTTATTCAAGGTCTCGGCCGTAATGTCGCGCAACGCTTCCAGCACTTTCGACGAGCAGCCATCCACGTTCTCGTTGAAGTCCAAACGCAGGCCATTTCGGCCACCCAGCGGCGGGTGATACTCCTTCAAGGTTTCAACCACGCGGCGTGGACGCAGGCGGCTCATTTCTTCAGCCTCACGCGCACGCTTTCGGCGTGGCCCTTCAGGCCCTCGGCCTCGGCCAGCAGGGTGACCGTCGGAGCGATCTTTTCCAGCCCTTTGCGGCTCGCCTCCTGGTAGGTGATGATGCGCACGAAGTCCAGCACGTTGAGGCCGCCGCGATAGCGCGCCACGTTGCCCGTGGGCAGGGTGTGATTGGGGCCGCTGGCATAGTCGCCAATAGACTGCGGCGTGTAATCGCCCAGGAAGATGGAGCCGGCGCACTTGATGTCGTAGATGTCTTCAGGCGCGACGGTTACATGCTCACCGCCCAGCTCGTTGGTCCACTCAATGGCCTGCTTGCGGCTCTTGGCGACCAGGGCAACGCCACGCGCCGCCAGCGATTGCTTCGCGATTGGGTTCGCCTCAGCCTGTCGCTCCGCCTGCTTGACCACCGCCCGCGCCAGCCTGGTGCTGCTGGTGACAAAGATGGCCAGGGCTTCGGGATCGTGCTCGGCCTGGGCCACCAGGTCGCTGGCGATGAACTCCGCATCGCCCTCGCTGGCGCAATAGACGATCTCCGTCGGGCCGGCCAGGAAGTCAATGCCGCAATCAAATGCCACCATCTTCTTTGCCAGCGTGACGTAGGTGTTGCCCGGGCCGACGATCTTATTTACGCGCGGAATGCTGGCGGTGCCGTAGGCATAGGCGGCCACGGCCTGTGCGCCGCCCACGCGATAAAACTCGGTGACGCCGATGAGCGCTGCCGCCGCAAGGGTCTCCACCGCAGGCCGCGGCGAGGCCACTGCGATGCGCTTGACGCCTGCCACCTGCGCGGGGATGGCCGTCATCAGCACGGTGGAGGGCAGCGGATAGCGGCCTCCCGGCGCGTAGCAGCCCACGGATTCCAGCGGCCGGATGGCTTGCCCCACCCGCATGCCGGGATGAATGGTGCGCATCCATGGCCGCGGCATTTGCCATTCGGCAAAGTTACGGATGTTGGTGGCCGCCGTCTCAATCGCGCGGCAGAAGTCGCGGCTCACCTTGCCCACCGAGGCCTTCAGCTCCTCTTCGCTCACGCGAACGGGTTGCGCGTCGCCCAGGCCATCGTAGCGCCGGGCGTATTCGACGAGCGCTTCCTCTCCGCGGGAGCGCACCTCGCTCACGATTCCCGCCACGGATATTTCCACCGCAGGGTCAAACGATGCATAGCGGTTGGCCAGCCTGGCCACCGCCGCCTCGGCCTCAGCGCCGCGCAGGAGCTGCATTACATCACCACCTTGTTCAGCGGATACTCGACGATGCCCGTGCCGCCGGCTTCCTTCAGCCGGGGAATCACGTCGCGCACAACGCTTTCTTCCAGAATGGTGCTAACTGCCACCCACTCGAAGTCGCTCAACTGGCTCACCGTGGGAGAGTTCAGCGCGGGCAACACGGCGAGGATGGCCGGAAGGTTTTTCTTCTCCACGTTCAGCATCAGGCCCACGCGTCCCTGGGCGGCGATGGCGCCCTGCAGCATCATCGCAATGTTGTCAATCTTGCGGTGCTTCCAGTCGTCGGCATAGGCCTTGGTGTTGGCGATGACCTGGGTGTTCGACTCAAGCACGGTCTCCATAATGCGCAACCGGTTGGCGCGCAATGAGCTGCCCGTCTCGGTGACCTCGACGATGGCGTCGGCCAGCATGGGAGGCTTCACTTCGGTGGCGCCCCAGCTGAAGTCCACCTGCACGTTGACCTTGCGCTCGGCGAAATAGCGCTTGGTCACCTCCACCAGCTCGGTGGCGATGGTCTTGCCCTCCAGGTCTTCGGCGCGCTGGAATGGCGCATCCTCCGGCACGGCCAGCACCCAGCGCACCTTGCCGCGGCTCTGCTTGGCGTAGATCAGGTCGCAGACGGTGGCCACCGTGCGGCCGCTCTCCACCACCCAGTCGTAGCCCGTCAGGCCGGCGTCGAGCACGCCCTGCTCCACGTAGCGCGCCATCTCCTGCGCGCGGATCAGCATGCACTCCAGTTCGGGATCGTCGGTGGAAGGGAAGTAGCTGCGGCCGTTGGCGTAAATCTTGAAGCCGGCGGCGGCAAACAGTGCGATGGTGGCATCCTGCAGCGAGCCCTTGGGGATTCCGAGGCGGAGCTTAGGCATTGGAGGACTCCTTGAAGGGCATTGGCTTGGTGAAGCAACTGCGCGTACCCTCGTGGCACACCAGCCCGTCGCCTTCCACCGTCACCTTGCACAGCACGGTGTCGGTGTCGCAATCGGTGGCCGCCCAGGTGAGCTTGAGGCGGTTGCCGCTGGTCTCGCCCTTGGTCCAAAGCTTGTTGCGGGTGCGGCTGTAGAAGGTGACGTAGCCTGTGGCCAGCGTCTTATCCAGCGCCTCCTGGTTCATGAAGCCCACCATCAGGACCTCGCCGTTCGCGGCATCCTGCACAATTGCCGGCGCGAGGCCTCCCATTTTGTCGAAGTCGATCTGCATCTGCGTTCCTCTTTTCAGCCCTTGCCGCCTCGATCCCGCGGGTCCTGCGGGCAAAAAGAAAAACCCGCTGGTTTCCGTAGGATGCCAGCGGGTAGAAGCTTGGATAATTGCCTGTTACTTAGATCCGCGCGCCTCCGCCGACACCACTGTCGTGTGATGGTGATGATGGCGGTGATGGAGGATGCGGGCCATTACCTATTTATGCTAACCAGAAGCTCCCCTTGTGGTCAACCCGGAAATTTGTGCGCCGCGGCCCGCCCCTGGAACCAGGTGCCACGGTGGCTCCGTATCACTGTTTGCAGGGTCCATTACACAACTTGACAATCCCCGCCAGCCAGATGGGAGACAATGGAAGGCCATGAGCGAAGCACCCGCGCCTCCAGTCACGATTTCGGCCATTGAGGCCGTCTCTGCCAGCCGCTATTACCGCATGGGCGAAGCCACGGTGCGCGCCGTGGACGACGTCAGCTTCACGCTGGCGCGCGGAGAGTTCGCCGCCCTGCTCGGCCCTTCGGGCTCCGGCAAAAGCACCTTATTGAACCTGCTGGCCGGGCTCGACCGGCTGACGGCGGGCAGCATCTGCGTGCAGGGCGCAGAGTTGGCAAAGATGGACTCCGAGGCCCTGGCCCGCTACCGCCGGCTGAGCGTCGGCATGGTCTTTCAGAGTTTCAACCTGGTTCCCAACATGACCCTGGCCGATAACGTCGAGTTGCCGCTGCGCTTTGCCGAGTTCCCCAGGGGCGAGCGGCGAGAGCGCGTGCGCGAACTGCTGGCCGGCGTCGGACTGGAAGCTCGCGCCCAGCACAAACCCAGCCAGCTCAGCGGCGGAGAGCAGCAGCGAGCGGCCATTGCAC
>Ga0181519_10003458_pt1 | contig 13005 bp, 10 predicted proteins | sample PEATcosm2014_Bin_26_FD_121102 | JGI IMG/M metagenome (GOLD analysis project Ga0181519, IMG submission 121102) | Peatland microbial communities from MTU Mesocosm Facility, Houghton, MI, USA - PEATcosm2014_Bin02_10_metaG | ecosystem: Environmental > Terrestrial > Soil > Wetlands > Peat | place... | reverse complement strand
TCCTTGAAGGAGAGCTTACGCCTGGCTACCGTTTGCGACGGTGGCGGGGCCTTCTCCGGCTTCGGCTTCGGGGCAGCTAGCGCCGCGCGGGCGAGCACGCCATAGCCGCGCTGGGCGACCATGTCGCTGTACCCGCCGGCGTAGACCGTCCAGACCCCGGCGTCTTCGACGGCGATAACGGCGGTAACGATGCGATCCAGGAAATCGCGGTCGTGGCTGACCAGCAGCACCGTGCCGGGATAGTCGGCCAGCAACTCCTGCAACAGGTCCAGCGTCTCCAGGTCGAGGTCGTTGGTCGGCTCGTCGAGAACCAGCAGGTTGGAGGGCCGCGCCAGCGCCACCGCCAGCGCCACCCGCCCGCGCTCGCCGCCGGACAGCGTGCCCACCGGCGTGCGCGCCAGCGCCGGGGCGAACAGGAAGTCCTTCATGTAGCCCATGACGTGACGGGCCTGCCCGTTGACGATAACCGTATCGCCGTGCCCGCCGGTCAGCGTGTCGGCCAGCGTCGCCGCCGGGTCCAGGCTGTCGCGGCGCTGGTCCAGCGTCACCATCTGCAGGGCGGCGCCGAGTTTCACCGTGCCGGCGTCGGGGGCCAGCCGGCCGGTCAGCAGGTTCAGCAGCGTGGTCTTGCCGGCGCCGTTCGGCCCGACCAGGGCAACCCGGTCGCCGCGCAGAATTTTCGTGGTCAGCCCGCGCACGATGACGCGATCGCCAAAGCTCTTGGTCAGGCCGATCGCCTCGATGACGATCCGCCCGGAGGTCTCGCCCTCCGCCGCTTCCAGCCGGGCGGTGCCAAGCGGAGCCTGCGCGGCCCGGTGCTGGGCGCGCAACGCGTGCAGGTTGCCCAGGCGGCGGACGTTGCGCTTGCGCCGGGCGGTCACGCCGTAGCGCAGCCAGTCCTCCTCGACGACGATCTTGCGGGCAAGCTTGTGGAGGTCGCGTTCCTCCTGCTCCAGCACCTCGTCGCGCCAGGCCTCGAAGCCGGCGAAGCCGCGCTCCATGCGCCGGGTGGCGCCGCGGTCCAGCCACACCACCGCCCGCGACAGCCGCTCCAGCAGCCGGCGGTCGTGGCTGATCAGCACCAGGGCGGCGCGCAAGGCCGCCAGCTCGGCCTCCAGCCAGGCGATGGCCGGCAGGTCCAGATGGTTGGTGGGTTCGTCGAGCAGGAGAATGTCCGGCGCCGGCGCCAGCACGCGCGCCAGCGCCGCCCGCCGCGCCTCGCCCCCGGACAGCAGCGCGGGGTCCTCCCGGCCGGTCAGCCCGAGCGCTTCCAGTTGGGCGCGGCCGCGGTGCGGGTCGTCGCCTAGCCCCAGCCCGGCCGCCACATAGGCTCCCGTGCTGTCGAATCCGGAAAGGTCCGGCTCCTGCGGCAGATAGCGCACGGTGGTGCCGGGTTGCAGGAAGCGGCTGCCCGAGTCGAACCCCTGGGTTCCCGCGGCGATGCGCAACAGGGTGGATTTGCCGGAGCCGTTGCGCCCCACGACGCACAGCCGCTCACCAGGACTGACCGACAATTGGGCAGAATGGAGCAGCGGTGCCGCGCCGAGCGTCAGCGACACGTCCTGGAGCAGGAGCAGGGGAGGGGCCATGGCGGCTTCCTAGCACCGCCCCGCCGCGACGTCGCCCGCGGCACGCCGCTTGCTATGGCCCCTGCGATGGGAGTTGCGCCGCAATGGGCGTCCGGTCGTCGTGGTTTCCCTGCGTCCAACGGGAGGCAGGCTTGCCAAGACGGCATGACGTTCCCATTCTCCGGCTCGGGCGGCCAGTGGTCCGCCACGCTTGGCAAAAAAAACAGGGGAGATTGACCGCATGCTGACACGCCGTTCCGCATTCAAGGCCGCCGCCGGGATGGCCGCGGTTTCCGCCGTCGGGATCGGCCCCGCGCGCGCCGACCAGGTGGTGAAGGTGGGCATCAACCTGTCCTTCACCGGCGCCGATGCCACCTCGGCCAGCCGCATCGCCAACGGCGCCATCCTCGCCTTCGAGGAGGCGGACAAGTACCACGAGGTGCCGGGCATCACCTTCGACCTGGAGAAATACGACGACGGCAGCGCCACCGCCGGCCAGTACGACCCCGCGCAGGCCGCCACCAATGCCCGCAAGATGGTGTCCGACCGCGCCGTCATCGCCGCCCTGGGGCCGCAGATGTCGGGCGCCGGCAAGGCGATGGCGCCGATCCTGAGCGCCGGCGACCTCGCCACCATCACGCCCTCGTCCACCAACCCCGACATCACCGACCCGAAATTCGCCGCCCAGTACCGTCCGGCCGGCAAGCCGATCTATTTCCGCACCGTCGCCACGGACGCCTACCAGGGGCCGAACATGGCCAACTACATGGCCGAGACCCTGAAGGTGAAATCGGTCTACGTCCTCGATGATTCGGGCGCCTACGGGGTCGGCCTGGCCGATGCGTTCCAGAAGCAGGCCGAGAAGATCGGCATCAAGGTGCTCGGCCGCGACCGGCTCGATCCCAAGGCGGCCGACTACGCCGCCGTTCTCACCAAGATCAAGAGCCTCGATCCGCAGGCGCTGTACTATGGCGGCGTCGGCCAGGCCGGCGTGAAGTTGGCAAAGCAGGCCTACGAGATCCTGCCCAACGTCATCAAGGCCGGGGGCGACGGCATGCAGAGCGCCGACCTGCTCGCCGGCGCCGGATTCCCCGCCGTCGAGGGCTGGTATGCCACCATCGCCGCGCCGCACGTCACCGACGATCCGAAGGTGGCCGATTTCAGCAAGCGCTACGTCGAGCGCTTCAAGATCCAGCCCGACGACTACACGATCACCTGCTACACCGCCGCGCGCGTCATCATCGAGGCGGTGAAGGACCTGGAGGCGAACAAGAAGCCGGTGACGCGCGACGCCGTGCGCGACGCGATTCAGGGCGTGACGATCCAGAACTCGCTGCTCGGTCCGATCGCGTTCGACGAGAACGGCGACCTCAAGAACAAGATCATCAGCGTGTTCCAGATCAAGAAGGACCCGGCCAAGCCGCTCGACAGCCCGGCCGACCAGTACAAATACGTGGGCGTGGCGCCGATGGCTTGAGCCCCGCCGGCGGCGATCGCACTGCAACCGGGCCCGGCGCGCGTGCGCCGGGCCTTGGGATGGGGACATGACGGTAACCGACCTTTTCCTGCAACAGGCCATCAACGGCCTGAGCCTCGGCGCCATGTACGCGCTGCTGGCACTCGGCTTCACGCTGGTCTACGGCATCCTGGAGCTGATCAACTTCTCCCATTTCAACGTCTTCATGGTCGGCTCGTTCATCGCGCTGTGGGTGTTGCAGCAGTTCGGCGTGTCGGGTCAGGACACCATCCTCTATGGCCTGCCGCTGGTCGGCGTGCTGGTGGCGGCTTTCGCGGTGACCATGCTGGCGACCGGCGTGATCGGCGTCGGCATCGAGCGCTTCATGCTGCGCCGGCTGCGCAACGTGAAGGGGCCGGCGGCGATGATCACCACCATCGGCGTCTCGTACATCCTGTTCAACCTCGTCCTGCTGACGGTCGGCGCGGATTCGAAGAACTTTCCGAATCCGCTGCCCTCGGTGCAGTTCGCCATCGGCGGCGCCGTGCTGCGCCTGCGCGAGGTGCTGATCTGGATCATCGCCACGCTGCTGATGCTGGCGCTGACCTTCTTCGTGCAGCGGACGAAGATGGGCCGCGCCATGCGGGCCACCGCGCAGGACGCCGAGGCGGCGCGCATGATGGGCGTCGAGGTCGATCGCGTCATCATGATGGCGTTCTTCCTCGGTTCCGCCCTGGCCGGGGCGGGCGGCCTGATCTTCGGCCTCTACTACAACTTCACCAGCTTCATCATCGGCTTCAACTCGGGTCTGCGCGCTTTCACCGCCGCCGTGCTGGGCGGCATCGGCAACGTGCCGGGCGCCATGCTGGGCGGCGTCCTGATTGGTCTGATCGAGGCGATCGGCGGCCAGCTCATCGGCTCCGCCTGGGCCGACGTCATCATCTTCGCCATCCTCGTGCTGGTGCTGGTGTTCCGCCCCGCCGGCCTGCTCGGCCGGCTGGCGCCGAACAAGTCGTGAGGCAGCGCGCATGAACGCCATCGCCGCCGCCTTCGCGCGCCCCTTCGCCACCATTCCCACGGTGCGCCGCCGCCAGCTCGGGCTGGCCGCGTTGATTGTGTTCATCGTCCTCTTTCCGATCGTGCACGACAACGATGCCGATATCGACAGCATGGCGAACGCCGCCGCGTACGCCACGCTGGCGTTGGGGCTGAACATCGTCGTCGGCTTCGCCGGGCTGCTCGACCTGGGCTACGCGGCCTTCTTCGCCATCGGCGCCTACTTCTACGGCGTGTTCACCAGCTTTCAGGTGATGCCGTTGTGGAGCGACTTCTGGACGCCCCTGGCCACAATCGGGCTGGTGGAAAAGATGAACCAGGGCGGCCCGGACCTGGTGCATTTCACCCTGTCCTTCTGGCTGGCGCTGCCCGGCGCGGCGGCGCTCGCGGCCTTCTTCGGCGTGGTGTTCGGCGTGCCGACGCTGCGGCTGCGCGGCGACTATCTGGCCATCGTCACGCTGGGCTTCGGCGAGATCGTGCCGATCGTCGCGCGCAACGTCGACTCGGTGACCAACGGAGCCGCCGGATTAAACGGCGTGCAGGCGCCGCGACTGTTCGGCTGGAGCTTCGGCATCGCCGCCTGGCCGTACTACTACGTCGGCATGGCGTTGGTCGCCTTGCTGATCTTCGTCTCCATCCGGCTGCGCGATTCACGCATCGGACGGGCCTGGATGGCGATCCGCGAGGACGAGGTGGCGGCCAGCGCCATGGGCGTCAACCTGGTGCAGTTGAAGCTGCTGGCCTTCGCCATGGGGGCGGCCTTCGCCGGTGTCACCGGTGTCTACTACGTGGCGAAGTTGCAGACCGCGACACCGGAAATGTTCGGCTTTCCGGTCTCCACCATGATCCTGGTGATGGTGGTGCTGGGCGGCATGGGTAGCGTGTGGGGCGTGGTGCTAGGCGCGGCGGTGCTGCAACTGCTGCAATCGTGGTTCCTGCCCGACCTCACGCAGTGGACCCATGCGCTGGGCGCGCTGCTCGGCAACGGCTGGCTCCAGCGCGTCGATTTCGTCGAATCCATCGAGCTGATCTTCGGCATCGTCCTGGTGGTGATGATGCTGTTCCGCCGGGAGGGCCTGATCCCGGCCACTCGCAAGACGCCGGCGCTGAGTTTCGAGGCGCAGCACGTGGCGGGCGTGCAGCGCGGCGGCTTCATCGGGCTGGACCGGATCGGACGGTGGGAGAAGCGGCGCGGCAATGCGCTGGAAGTGCGTGGCCTGACCGTGCGGTTCGGCGGCTTGACTGCGCTCGACAAGGTCGATGTGGTGGTGCCGGCCGGCGGCGTGGTGGCGGTGATCGGGCCGAACGGATCGGGCAAATCGACGCTGTTCAACGTGATCACCGGATTGATCGAGGCGCAGGAAGGGAAGATCACGTTCGAGGGCGCCGACATCCTCGGCCTGCGGCCGCACGAAATCGTCGCCCGCGGGGTGGCGCGCACCTTCCAGAACATCCGCCTGTTTCCCAACCTGACAGTGCTGGAGAACGTTCTCATCGGCCAGCACTCGCGCCTGGCCACCGGGCCGCTCGGCGCGGTGCTGCGGCTCGGACGGTCGCGCGCCGAGGAGATCGCGGCGACACGCTGGGCGCTCGACATCATCGCGCTGTTCGGCAACCGGCTGGCACCGCGCGCCAACCAGACGGTGTCGGGGCTTTCCTACGCCAACCGCCGGCGGGTGGAGGTGGCGCGCGCGCTCGCGACCCGGCCGCGCCTGCTGCTGCTGGACGAACCGACCGCCGGCATGAATCCCGCCGAGACGCTGGAACTGGCGGAACAGATCAAGAGCCTGCACGAGCTCGGCCTGACCATCCTGCTCATCGAGCACAAGCTGGATGTGGTGACGCGGCTGGCCGACACCGTGGTGGTGCTGGATCACGGCGACAAGATCGCTCAGGGCAGGCCGGACGAGGTGCGGCGCGACGAGGCGGTGCTGCGCGCCTATCTCGGCCGCGCCGCGCGGGAGGCGGCCAATGTCTGAAGCCGGCGGTACGATCCTCGAGTTCCAGGACGTCAACACGTACTATGGCGACCTGCACATGCTGAAGAATGTTTTCTATACGATCGGGCGCGGCGAAATCGTCAGCCTGCTCGGCGGCAATGCGTGCGGCAAGTCGACCACCATGAAGACGATCATGGGCGTGGTACGCCCGACCAGCGGGCGCGTGCTGTTCGACGGCGCCGAAATCCAGGACATCCCGACCAGCGAACGGGTGCGCCGCGGCATCGCCCCGGTGCTGGAGGCGCGGCGGCTCTTTCCGCGCATGACCATTTATGAAAACCTGGAGATGGGGGCTTACACGCGGCCCAAGGGACCGGAGTTCGGGCAGGACCTCGAACGGGTCTATTCGCTGTTTCCGCGGGTCAAGGAGCGGCGCAACCAGATCGCCGGCACGCTGTCGGGCGGCGAGCAGCAGATGGTGGCGATCGGGCGGGCGCTGATGGCGCGGCCGCGGCTGCTCTGCATGGACGAACCCTCGATGGGGCTGTCGCCGCTCTATGTCGAGCAGGTGTTCGACATCATCCAGCAGATCAACGCCCAGGGCACCACGATCTTCATGGTCGAGCAGAACGCCAGCATGGCGCTGTCGATCGCCCATCGCGCCTATGTGTTGCAGACCGGCCAGGTGGTGCTGTCCGGCACGGCCAAGGAATTGCGCGAGAACCCGGCGATCCGCGAGGCCTACCTCGGCGAGATGCAGGTGCCTGACGCGGCGTGAGCGAAACATCCGGACCGCCGGCGGCGCCGGCTATTTCACAAGCAGCATGATTCCGCTTATCGCCGCGATACCGAGAATCGCAATTCGAAGTCGTTCACGGTTGACGAAGCGTCGAGTGGCGGGAGCCAAAGCCAGGCCGATCGCAACGCCAGGCAAGAGAATGACGGTTCGTCCAAGCTGGGGTGGGCCAAACAAGCCGAACAGGGCAAGCGCCGCCACCGATCCCAGATAGGCAACGGTAAAGAAGGCGCCGAGCATGGCTCGCGCGACTTTCGGTTCGGCATTCTGAAACACCAGCGAAATCGGCGGTCCATGAATGCCGACCATGGTGCCCATTATCCCGGCCACGCCGCCGCCGACGATGAGACTTCGCGCGTTTGCCGCGACGGGCATCCCGATGAGGCTCACGATGACGGCCGCCAGAACCGCGCCGCCAAACACGCGCTGAACGTTGGGGCCTGTCGCGTAGTCCAGGGCCATGGCGCCGACCAGGGTGCCCCCCGCCAGACCGATCAGTGACGTCCCAAGCATCTTGTGATCGATCGCGTCCCGCTCGCCATAGGCTGTCATCGCGGCGAGCACCGAACCAGCCAGCAGCAGCGGGCCAGGGATGAAGCCCGGATCGACAAGTGCGAGGACAGGAACGACAAGCAACGCCAAACCGAGGCCCAGGGCCGCCTGAAAGGCGCAGCCGATGGCCATGGTGCCGATGGCAACCAGGACTATCGTCAGCGAAAATCCATCAAACGTCATAATCTTCCATACATGGCTCGGGGGGCGCGCATCCAGGAATCGGATTCGGGACCGGATCTGGCTGCGGTTTCGGGCGCAGGCACCAATCGAATGTTTCAGTGCTCTAGAACGCGGGCAACCCCGGCTGTTCGTTGGCGGCGATGGCAACGCCCTCGATTTCGATCAGCCACTCGGGTCGGCAGACCGGAGCCTGCACCACCACCATGGGCAGGCCGGGGCAGCGTTCGTCCAGGTAGCCGCGCACGCGCTCGAAATCGCTGGCGTCGCGGAGATAGACGAGCAGGTGCATCATGTCGGCCAGCACGGCCCCGCCGGAGCGCAGCAGCCCCTCGACGTTCTCGAAGGCGCGGCCGAGCTGGCTCAGCACGTTGCCGGGATGCACGACGTCGCCGCGGGAATCGATGCTGGCGGTGCCCGAAATGAAGTGGTGGGCGCGGTCGGCGTAGCCGACGCGGGTGCCGCGCTCGAACGTCACGTTGTAGTCCTTGGTGGCGCACAGCAGGTCGAAGTCGTTCAGGTAGGTGATCTGGCCCGGCACCAGGCCGAGCACGGAATAGGCATCCATCGCCACCACCGAGAAGCGGTGGTCGCACGCCCCGTGGATGCCCGTGCTGGCGATGTAGTGGGTGTCGCGGGTCAGGCCGTAACGCCCGAAGAAGCGGGTGCGACCATTCACCACGTCCTGGTAGAACAGATCGACGCCTTTGACGTAGAGCCAGGTGCGGACGCAATTCGCCTCCAGCGTGCCGCCCTGGGCGGTCAGCGTCTCGACCAGTTGCTGGAACACCGTCGCCGTCTCCTCGGCGCCGGACCAGCCGGCGGCGGTGCGGTCGCCGCGTAGCCGGGTGCTCCAGAGATGCTTGAGCCCGGCCTTCTGCACCAGCACATGGCGCAGCGACAGCTGGCGCTTGACGATGGAGGGGTCGCCGTCGATGTGGTAGGCCAGCAGCGCGATCTTCTTTGCGGGCAGCGGCGGCTGCTCGATCAGCGACACCGCGACCGGCCCGCAGGCCGGATCCTCGACCAGGGAGCTCGCGCGGACCAGGGCAGCCTGGTTCAGCGCGTCGCTGACCAGGATGCGTCGGAAGATGGCGGTCTCCGGCGCGAGACTCCGGCTTTGCCGGACCTCGGCGTAGCGCCGGATCACGCTGTCGAGCTGGCGGGCGAAGTCCCCGTCGCCGGACGGCTCGACCATGATGAAGTACTCGGTCCCGCCATGTTGGCCGGCAAAGCTCTTGATGGCGGTCTTGGCTCCGGGGTCGGCGCGCATAGTCTGCTCTCCTCTCCTTGCCGTGGACGACAAGCGGGCCGACGGACCCCTGCGGCAAGACCGGTCGAAACGACTGCTAGGCGGTCGGTGGGAGAGGCGCCTTGATTCGGATCAAAGACGAGCGGAAAGGAACGATCGCGCGGCCCCCGGGGATCAGGCGGCCTTGGCGCCCGCCGTCAGGTCGCGCACCGCCAGCATGCACAGGCCCCCCAGGAACGGCCCGGCGGCGAGGATGGCGAAGGCCACCTCGAAAGACTGCGTGGCCTGATAGGCGACCCCGATCACCATCGGGACGATGGCCGTGCCGATCGACCCGAAGGCCGCCGAAAGCCCGGCGCCGGAGCCCGACGCCTTGCCGGCCGCCTCGGCCGCCATGGCATTCTGCAACGGGCTGTAACAGAACGCCGCCAGGCCGAGCAGCGGCGCGACGATCCAGATTTCGGTTTCCGTCGTCAGCTTTCCGGTCAACAGGAGCAGCCCGGCGAAGGCGAGCAGGTCGATCATGACCAGGATCTTCTTCTTGCCGCCGAGCCAGTCCGACAGCAGCCCGATGGCCGGCTTGCCGACCAGCGCCACGATGCCGAACGTGCCGACGACGGCGCCGGCGAGCACGGGCGAGAAGTGCAGGCCGCGGGTCATCAGCGCGCTCGCCCAGATGGCGAATCCCCAGGTTCCCCAGACCCCACCGAAACCGGCCAGGGCGACGAACAGCCACTGCCGGTTGGACACCAGATGAAGCGCCTCGCCCCAGCCAATCGGCTTGTTGGCGACGCCGCCGGGGTTGTCGCGCACCGCCAGGTAGCAGATGACGCCGAAGATCGATATCGCGATGCCGAACACGTGATAGATCGCCGACCACGGCATGATCGACAGCAGGCGCGGCACCACGAAATTGGTCGCGACCACGCCGAGCGAGGTCGCGGTCATGAACAGCCCCATCGCACGGCCGCGGTCGTGCAGGGTGAACCAGGAGACGATCAATTTGATGCCGGCGGCGAGGTCGGCGCCCGCCGTCAGGCCCATCAGGATCTGCAGCACGATGGCCCCGGTCATCGTCGTCGTATTGCCGAAGGCATAGGTGAACACGCCGAGCGGGATCACCGCCAGGGTCAGCATCAGGCGCGGACCGATGTAATCGCTCATCAGGCCGGTCAGCGCTTGCGAAATGACATAGCCGACGTAAAACGCGGTGACGAAGGCGCCGAGTTCGGCGACCGACAGGCCAAAGCTGGCGGCGGCGAGGCCGCTGATATTCGTCCAGATCAGGCGGTCGGCCATCGAGATCAGGAAGCCGGCCCAGGCGATCAGCAGGATGACCCACCGATAGGCCGGTCTGCTGTCCACCCCGCCGCGCGCCGACGGCGCCAGGGTGTTGGTCACGACCGTTTGGCTGTTCACGGACGTCCTCTTTCGATCTTGTTACTTCGCCGAGGCCTGCGCGAACTTTAGGTCGCCTGGGGCGGCCGTTCAATCGGGCCTGGCGCTCGGCCTATTCCTTCGGGAAGTCGGTCGCCAAACCCACCTCGCGCCAGGTCTCGATCTCGGCCAGGCTCGCCTTCAGCTTGGTCGTCACCGCGTTGAGGCCGATCGCCCCCAGCACCAGGTGGCGCGGCGGGTTGTCGATTTCGGTGATGTCGATCATGGCCTCGCCCGCCCGCACCGGGTCGCCGGGCTGGGTCTTGCCGCGCTGCAGCACGGCCTGCTGACGGGTGCCGACCGTCTCCAGGTAGTCGGGGCTGCGCGGCGGCGTCGTGTGCAGCGAGCGGCCGCCCCAATCGGTGCGGAACGGCCCGGGAGCGACGCAGGTCACCTTGATGCCGAGCGGCCCGACCTCGCCGGCCAGCGAGTCCGAAAAACCCTCGACGGCATGCTTGGTGGCCGCATAGTAGCCGGAAGCGATGAGGCCGACGAAGCCGGCCACCGAGGTGATGTTGATGACGTGGCCGCGCCGGCGCGCCCGCATGCCGGGCAGCACCGCCCGCGTGAGCGCGAACAGGCCGAACACGTTGGCCTCGAACAGGGCCCGGATTTCGGCGTCCTCGCCTTCCTCGGCGGCGGCCAGGTAGCCGTAGCCCGCGTTGTTGACGAGCACGTCGATGCGGCCGAAGCGGTCCTCCGCGGCCTTGACGGCGGCGGCGATCGCGGCCGGGTCGGTGACGTCGAGATCGAGCGCCAGCGCCCGCTCGCCGGCGCCCCGCACGAGCCCGGCCAGGGTCGCCTTGTCGCGGGCGGTGACGACGGCGCGCCAGCCGCGGGCGAGCACGCGGCCCGCCAGCGCATGGCCGAGACCGGTCGAACAACCCGTGATGAACCAAACGGGAGAGCTGTCTGATGGCATGGTCCGTTGTCCTGGTGGTGAAATCAGGCGGGCAGGTTGACGCCGCGGATGGCTTCCACCACGGCGCGGGTAACGTCGGTGGTGCGCGCCTTGCCGCCGAGGTCGGGGGTCAGGATGCCGGCGGCGCAGACCTGCTCCACCGCCGCCATCAGCGCCGCCGCGGCGGCCGGCTCGCCGAGGTGCTCCAGCATCAGGCTGGCGGTCCAGAAGCTCGCCACCGGGTTGGCGATGCCCAGGCCGGTGATGTCGAAGGCGCTGCCGTGGATCGGCTCGAACATGCTGGGGTAGCGGCGCTGCGGATCGACATTGCCGGTCGGCGCGATGCCGAGCGAGCCGGCCAGCGCGGCGGCGAGATCGGTCAGGATGTCGGCGTGCAGGTTGGTCGCCACCACGGTGTCGATCGAGCGGGGCCGGCGCACCATGCGCGTGGTCATGGCGTCCACCAGTTCCTTGTCCCAGGCGACGTCCTTGTAGTCCTGCGCCACTTGCGCCGCGATCTCATCCCACAGGACCATGCCGTAGCGCTGGGCGTTGCTCTTGGTGACGACGGTCAGGTGCTTCGCCGGGCGGGCGCGGGCAACGTCGAAGGCAAAGCGCATGATCCGCTCGACGCCGACGCGGGTGAAGATGGCGACCTCGGTGGCGACTTCCTCGGGCAGGCCGCGATGGGCGCGGCCGCCGACGCCGGAATACTCACCCTCGCTGTTTTCGCGCACGATCAGCCAGTCCAGGTCGCCCGGGCCGGCCTCGCGCAGCGGACTGGTGACGCCGGGCAGGATGCGGGTGGGGCGGATATTGGCGTACTGGTCGAAACCCTGGCAGATCGGCAGGCGCAGGCCCCACAGGGTCACGTGGTCGGGGATGTGCGGGTCGCCGACCGCGCCGAAATAGATGGCGTCGGCACCCTTCAGCCGCCTCAGCCCGTCGGCAGGCATCATCACGCCGTGCTTGCGGTAGTAGTCCGAGCCCCAGTCGTAGGCGTCCACCTGCAGGGCGAAACCGGCGCGGGCGGCCAGCGCGTCGAGCACTTCCAGTCCGGCGGAGATCACTTCCGGCCCGATGCCGTCGGCGGGAATGGCGGCGATCCGATAGCTGCGCATGGGGGCATCCTCATCAGGGGCGGGAAAACTGCCCCTTCGGGCGGTCCGCGGCAAGTTACCTCCCGAAGCCCGCGTACCGGCGCATCCATTTCCGGTCGATGTGGTCTTTCCAGCGCCAGACCAGGCGGCCCGACGGGACAAAACCGTTGCGCCAGGCGACCGCGCGGTTGCCGCCTGGGCTGAGGATCATCAGCGCGTCGCGTTGCGGGAGCCAGCGCCGCAAGGGGCGGCCGGCGACCGCGCGGCACCGGTCAGCGGCTTTGCCCTTGCCGGGGACCCGCATCGCGGGGTATCGGAGAGTTGGCCGGCGGGCGTAGCTCAGTTGGTAGAGCGTCAGATTTCCAATCTGAGGGTCGAGGGTTCGAATCCCTTCGCCCGCTCCATCTTTTCAATGGCTTCCAGGAACTTCGTTCCGATCAGGAAGTATCGTGTTGTCTTGCGGACTCACGGCGGACTCGCCATGCCGGGATTACGTGCCAGATGAGCGCCATCGACGAGACTGCGACGCTCCAACGTCTCGCCACCGGCCGCGGTGGCTCGGCGATCGGGATCAACGGCATCAGACCGGTGCCGCTGGCGTCAAGCTGCGGAGTGATCTGGTAGTCGCCGCGTCGCTGGCGCTGCCACCAGGCCTGCACGAGGCCCGTGCGCGGTCAACTGCCCGGCAATGAACCTCGCGGCCCGTGTCGGCCGCCAGTCGTCGAGGTTCTCCACCAGCTCCCGCAAAGCGGCGCCGCGGTGGTCCT
>Ga0181519_10003456_pt1 | contig 13011 bp, 19 predicted proteins | sample PEATcosm2014_Bin_26_FD_121102 | JGI IMG/M metagenome (GOLD analysis project Ga0181519, IMG submission 121102) | Peatland microbial communities from MTU Mesocosm Facility, Houghton, MI, USA - PEATcosm2014_Bin02_10_metaG | ecosystem: Environmental > Terrestrial > Soil > Wetlands > Peat | place... | reverse complement strand
GCCGCGACTGTTTGGCCCAAACAGCTCCGGTGCCCCCATTACCGTAGAGTGCCAGCGGATTTGAGCCCGTTGGCTGCGGCGGAGGTTCCTATTCGATGTCTTCTTGGTTGATGATCGTCGCGACGTGGATCGGCCTCAGCACCCCCGGCGGCGCTCCGATGTCGTTCCACCAGTTCGCGTCGCAAAAGACTTGTGAGTTGTCGCGCGACGACATCATGCACTTTTTTCGCGGTTGGGTCGAGAAGGGTTATCTGTTCGTGATCTGCGTGAGTAGAGAGGGAAAAGATGAAAATCGACAAGAAGCTCAATCTGGTCATCCCGATCTACGGGGAGGATGGCGACGCCCCGACGGCGTGGGTGCATTCGACCCCGATCCGCCGGGAGACGTTCGAGCGGTATCACATGGTGATCGCGAAGACGTTCGCGTCCATTTATACCGAGGGGCTGGATTTCAGGGTCGGCCCGCGCGTCGCTATGTTGCGGTTGCGCGAGATCTCGGAAGGCATGAGCCGGTGGGAAGGCCCCACGGGGGTGGAGGCCGGTCTCGTCGCTGAGATGCGACGTCTGACGAACTTGATTATGCCCGGTCTGGAGGGACCGTTGCCGTGGCAGGTCGCGATCGACAAGGGGATGATCGATCCTGACGACAAGTCGGAGGTCGAGAACGCCGTCGCTTTTTTTACAGTCGTCTCGCACATGCATCGCCATCACGAACTGAAGGCGATCTTGGAGGGAGTGGCTGTGATCTGGAGCGCGCAAGTCACATCCTTGAACTGTACGGAATACTCGGCTTCCTTGAAGACCTCGACCGCGGTCGAGAATTCTGGCGCGATGGCGATTCCATCGTCCATACCTTCCTAGAGTGGGCAGCGACCGAGGGGTTCCCTGCGCTGTCGCGTGAGATGGGCTGGCCATTCGGCTCGGCCCAAGAATTCAGACACAGACATCTGCTGAGGGTTTTAGGCGCTTGGCCGTCAGAAGTATCATAGACGTCGTCGTCAACACCGGAGCGTTCCAGCGCTTCGCGGCGATGTATCAGCGCTATCACCAGACGCTGCCAGCGAACGCATTGGCGTGGCAGCAGATCAACTCACGGGTGAATAGCGCGCAGAATTCGATGCGGTCGTTTCAGGCATCGTCTGCAGCTTCGTCTTCTTACTGGCGCACGATCGCGGCTCACACCGCCAGCGTCGCCAGTTCGCTCAAGTCCGCGACAGACTCACTATTGAGATGGGCGTCGATTTCATCGATCATCGGCGGTCTGCTAGGCGTCGGCAGCCTATTCGGCCTTGAACACCTTGCTGCCAACGTAGGTCGTGGTCGGCGTGAATCCGAGGGCGTCGGCACCTCCTACGGCCAGCAGCGCGCATTCGAACTGACATACGGCCGGTTCGTCGACTCCGGTTTCCTTAACAGGATCGGCGAGTCGACCAGCGACCCAACGCGCAGTTGGGTTCTTCGCCGGCTCGGCGCAACACAAGGTGCCTTGTCCGGAGGCAACTCGGTCGACATCGCGCGGCAGATCTTGCCAGCGCTGCAGCAGTTCGCCAAGAATACGCCGGTCAGTCAGCTGGGCCTGCTCGCCAAGGCGTTCCACTATACGGACGTCATCTCGCTTGAAGAACTGAAGCGCCTGCGGGCCGCGCAGCCTGGTGAGTTTGGTCAGCTTGGTCAAGAATTTGGTGGTCGCGTGCAGCGCTTCGCTCGTGATCCGCAGCTCGAGAAGGCTTATCAGGATTTTGACAATACCTTAAAGGATGCAGGCGAGTCGATCGAGAACGCTTTCGTCAAGGGCGTCGCTCCGCTGATACCGAGTTTCACGGAATTGTCGAAGGTGCTGTCGGACATCGTTCTTCGGTTCTTTAAGGAGATTAAACCGGAGGACGTTTCTAAGCTAGGAACGAAGATCAAGGAGTTCGCCGACTATCTCGGCAGCGACGAGTTCAAGCAAAAACTCGAATTCTTCATCGGCAAGGTAGAAGAACTCGGCGGCATCCTTGTCAAGCTGATCGAAAAACTTGGCTTCTTTGTTTCGCCAGAAACGTCCCCGGCTGCCCCTGTCGGCAAACACAAGATGAGTCTTAAGGAGAGCTTACAGAAACCTGGCGGCGGAGGCTTCTGGGACTACATCGGTGGAACAGAAGTCGACGACGCCAATACGACTGTCCCGCTGCCGCGTCCTCGTCCCAGCGTATTCGGCAACGTCGCCAAGCCAGATACCAACCCGCGCATCGGCGCGGGCGCTAACAACATGGGCGAGAATTTCAATAACTACTGGAACGCCTCGGTGCCGCAAATCAAGAACCAGTCTTCGCAGGAGGTCACAGTGACAGTGCAATCGCCGGCCGGCGCTTCGGTGCCGCGTGCGGCCTCGCAGATCGGAACGGCGCCGTAACATGGGCTCTTCCTACCCCGCCGGTCTCGCGGCATTCAAACTCGCATGTCAGTTGAGTCCCATCATCTTGACCAACGGGCTGGCGCAGTTTTTCCCATTCAACATGCTGCCGATCATCGTGTTCACGCAGGCGGCGGACTTCACGCTCGGCATCTTGTCTGGCCAGTCGCCGGTCGATCTCGACAGTTACTTCGCCAACTTCCAGCCGCTCTCCGGCGCGACGCTGATCGACAACCAGTACGGCACCTATCCGCTCGGCAGTCAGCAGGTCGCCGCCAACGCGGTGATCGTACAGCCGCTGCGGGTGTCGCTCTCGATGTTGATCCCGGTGCAGGAGCCGTTGGGGTACGCTGCGAAAGCACTGACGATGTACGCGCTGCAGGCGGCGATTTCGTCGCACGTCTCGCAAGGCGGCACCTTTACCGTCGTGACGCCGAGCTACATTTACACGAACTGTCTGCTGCTGAGCCTGCGCGACATTTCCGGTGGCGCGACCAAGCAGAGCCAGTATGAATGGGCGTGGGACTTCTTTCAGCCGCTCCTCACCGCGAACCAGATCCAGCAGTCACAGTCGTCGTTGATGCAACAGATCACGAACGCGGCGACTGGTTCAGCGAACCCGAGCTACTCCGGGCTGAGCACGGCGACGCCGCTGGCTGGCTCTGGTGCGGGATTGCTGCCCGCTTCGACCAGCCTCACCGGCTCTAGCGCCGGGCAGTCGATACCGAATTCATGACCACGACCTACGCCTTCCAGCCCTCGTCTCAGGCGCCGTTCCAATTCCAGCCGACGCTCGATGGCGAGGTCTACAACTGCACCGTGACGTGGAATCTGTTCCGCGGCGGGCAAGGGTCGACTTCGCCTTACTACCTGAACATCTACGCGCTCGACGGAACGTTGATCGTTTCTCGCGCGCTGGTGGCGTCGCCAGTCGGCATCACGCTGCAGAACCTGTTCTGGGCGAACGGACGCGCTTACGTCACGACTTCGTCGCCGCATGGCTACCCTGTGGGCACCATCGTCGACCTGTCGCTGACTGGCAACCTGCCATCTGCCTACAGCGGCATCTTCGAGTGCCTAATCACCGGACCGAGCACGTTCTGGTTCGAGGTAATGCCGAACCCCGGCCCGTTCACGCAGCTCGGCGTCGTCACCTACGACATCAACCTCGCTGAACAATATTTTCAGACCTCAACGCTGGTGTTCCGCGATGGGGTGAATAACTTCGAGGTGAATCCATGAACGCCAAAGAGAGAATTATTCAGTGGGCGAAGGATCACTGGGGCTTCATCCTAGAAGATGACGACGATACATCCATCGAAGATTTGTTGGAACAACTCGTATCAGCTGTTCGCGAATACGATTTGCAGCAGCTCGGTGGCGAATGAGGTTCTACTCCATCACTATAACCGATCCCAACAGCGGCAAGGTTGTTGTGCCGAGCGCGTTCGCGTCGCTGAACCTCGGTGGCGCGAGCTATACGTCGTTCGCGAACAACCAGACCTACACTGCGGCGCTGGACGTGGAGATCGACGCCTTCGTGGCCGACTTCGACACGCCGTCGTCCGACGCTGGCGCTTACGTGCGCATCTGGGGCGTGTCGCTGCAGGAGATTCAGCAGTCGGCGAACCTGAACAACTTCAACATCTCAGTGTCGGGGGGGTTTCAGAAAGGCTTGCCGCTTGCCAATCCGTCGCAGAGCGGAGTGCTATTCACCGGCTTCATCCAGCAGTGCATCGGCAACTGGATCGGCACCGCGATGACGCTCGACCTGATTGTGCTGCCCGGCAACAATCCGCAAGCGTCGCAGCCGATGAACATCTCGTTCAATTGGCCACAGGGGACGCCGTTCTCGGATGCCATCAAGCAGTGCCTCAACACCGCATTCCCCGGTTACACCATCAACGTCAACGTGTCGTCGAACCTCGTCAACCCGCAGGGCGACCAGCACGACGTCAAAAGCGATATGCAGAGCTTCTGCAACTACATCAACGGATTGACACAGCCGATCATCGGCGGCAAATACGCTGGGGTGAAGATTTCGCAATCGGGCAAGACGATCAACGTGACCGACCTCACGCAATCGTCCGGCACACCGACCACGGTGCTGTTCCAAGACCTCATCGGCCAGCCGACCTGGATCGACGTGGCGACGATTCAGTTCAAATGTCCGATGCGCGCGGACATCAAGTGGGGCAGCCAGATTAAGATGGACCCGAAGGGCGTCATCGCTACGACGACGCCGGTGTCGCAATCACAAACGCGCGACAAATCGGTGTTTCAGGGCAACTTCACCGTCATCCAGATGAGGCACGTCGGGCACTTTCGCTCGCCGTCTCCTGATGCCTGGGTGACGGTGTTCGACGCGGTGCAGTCGTCCTGACCGACAACGCCCAGAAAACGCCGACCGCGCAATACCTCTCGCAGTTCGCGCAGAAGGTGGTGCAGCGTTTCTTGCAGCAACTCGGCTTGTCGCTACCGGGGCAGGTGACGGCCGTCGCCGGCTCGATCGTCACGGCACAGTTCAACGTCACGTCGCAGCAGAACCTGCCAACGCGCAAAATGCCGATGGCAGGGCCGGAGTGGATTCGTTACCCCACGCAGGTCGGAGATCTCGGCGTTGCGGTGGCGGTCAGCGCGTCGCTCGGTCCAGCGTCCGGGCTCGGAAGTGGAATGCCGAGCCTGCAACAAAAGCAGGGCAACCTAGCCAACCTATTCTGGATGCCGATCTCGAGCGCGAACTGGTCGCCGACCGACGACGCGACCAAGGTCGTCGTCTACGGACCCACTGGTGTCGTCATCCGCACCAAGGACAGCACAGTCAAGATCGTCGTGGACGAGACAGCCGGCGTAACTGTGACGCTGCCGGGCGGCGTTCCGATGACCGTCAACGGGAACCTCATCGTCAACGGCAACATTGAGCTGAGCGGCACGATAGAAGGAACAGGCGGCGGCACCTACGCCGGCAACATCCAGACGTCCGGCGACGTCATCGCCGGCTACGGCGGCGCGGACCAGGTCGGACTGCAGACGCACACTCATGACTACACGAAGCCGGCGACGGGAACGACGACGCCGACCGGTTCACCGAACGCGGGGACATGATGCGCACCTGGGGCCGCGTAGGTCAAGTCAACGGCGTCGGCGGTACGTGGACGGAGATCATCACTGATCCCGTCACCGGCGACAACAGCTACGTGTGGCTCACCACGCTCATTCAGGTGCTCAAGCTCGGACGCAATGAGTCGCCGTTCTACGCCAACTACGGAATTCCGGCGCAGCAGTCCGTGGTGCAGCAGATCTTCCCGGACCTGTTCGTCGCGCTGACGCAGCAGCAGTTCGCGCAGTATTTCGCCTCGCTCGTCATCTCTAAGCAGCCGGCCTACACCGTACAGGGCGTCGCCTACCCGAACTATCAGGTCAACGTGACGCTCCTCAACGGCACGCCGATCAATCCCTTCACCGTCACCGCCCCGGCCACAACGCAGATTCCGACATGACCAAAGACCAGTTCAAGGCAATCTTGATCGGCTTGCTCGAATCGCGCGACAAGAAAGCGCTCAGCGCCTTGGCCGAGGTTGTCGCGGGCGAAGTAAATAAGTCGAGGAAGCGATGACAATCACCCTCGTCGATGACGTTCCTGTGGTAGTGTCGAGCGCCGGAGCGGTGCCGACGCCGCCCGCGACGATCCAGGCGAACCTGATCGCCGACGTGTCCGCGATTAACCCCGGTTATACGGCAGACCTGCCCGGCAGCCTGATCGAGGACATTGCAGACACGCAGGTCGCCGGCCTCGCGCAATGCGATCAAGCAGTCGTCGACACCATCAACTCGCTCACCCCGCTCGGCGCCAACGATTTCCTATTGCTCCAGCTCGGCTCGATCTACGGCACCACGCCGGGCACGCCGACCAACACCTCGGTCCTCGTCGTGTTCTCGGGCGCCGCCGGACAGGCGATCAACCAGGGCATCATCCTGAGCGACGGCACTTATCAGTACGTCACGCAGGAAGGCACGACGATCGGCACCGGCGGAACTTCGCCCTCGGTGCTGGCCATCGCAATCATGACCGGCTCCTGGGTGGTCTCGCCGGGCACCGTGACGACGATCGTGACCTCGATTACGCCGGCCGTGACCGTCACCAACCCCCTCGCCGGCACACCAGGCGTGGCCACCGGTGAGACTTCGACCTCCTACCGCGCCCGAACCATCCAGGCCGGCCAGGCCGTCGCTACGGGCTCGCCGCAGCTCCTGAAGACCACGCTCTACAACGTCCCGAACGTCCAAGTCCGGCTGGTCACGGTTCGGCAGGCCAACGGCGGTTGGGAGGTGATCTGCGGCGGGGGCGACCCTTATGCGATCGGGAACGCCATCTACCGGTCCGGCGTCGACATCTCGTTGCTGGTCGGGTCAGTCCTCGCGGTGACGAACATCACTCAGGCCAACCCCGGCGTCGTCACGACGAACCTGAACCATGGCTACGCTAATGGACAGGTGATCAACATCGCGGGCGTCCTCGGCATGACCGCGGTGAACAACGTCCCGCTGACGATCACCGTGCTCACGCCGACTACGTTTTCGATCGGCGTTAATACGTCCGGCTACGGCGCCTACATCTCTGGCGGTGTCGTGACGCCGAACCTGCGCAACCAGCAGGTCGCGATCACCGACTTCCCCGACACCTACGAGCTGACCTACGTGGTTCCGCCGCTGCAGGCGGTCGCCGGGACGGTGACGTGGAACACGACACTGACCAGCTTCATTTCGCCGGCCACGGTTCAGAGCCTCGCCAATCCAGCGCTAGTGAGCTACGTCAATAGCCTCTACGTCGGTCAGCCGCTCAACCTTGACGTGATGGCAGCGACGTTCGGCGCGGCGGTGGCGTCTTCGATCCCGCCGGAGTTCGTCACACGGCTGGTATTCAATCTCTCCGTCAACGGCGTCTCGATGTCGCCGACCGCCGGGACCGTCATCATTCCCGGAGACCCCGAGAGCTATTTCAACGCTGTCAGCAACGCCTTCATCATCGTGCAGGGATGAACATGAAGAAGATTGCACTAGCTCTGGCGTTCCTCGCGTCGCTGTTGGCTCCGGCCGCGGCGCAGATCAGCCAAGGAACGGTCGCGACGGACATTCAAACGATCATCCCGGACAATGTCACCGGGCAGGTGACACCGGCCAGCGTGCGATCGATCTTGAATGTGCTGAGTCAGGCGATCTATCAGATACAAAATTCAGCGGGCGGAAACGTCTTCATAAATACGACAGGTTTGACGACTGCGAACGGCCCAGGGACTCCGGTTTTTGTTTGGACGAATCTGAGCAATAACGCGGCCGGGCAAAACATGGGCTGTCGTTATTGGGTCGGTTCCAATCCGACGACCACACCCGGCGTTGGGGACAGCGTCGTCTGTACAATGTACATCGACAACCTCAACGGGCGAACTGCCATCTGGGCATACAACCCTGTGTGTCTTCAGGCCACGACCGGATCTGGCGGCGGCAACGGTATCAACCATTGCGTTGAGATAGACGTTAATCAGAGCATTGCGGCGGCAACTCCAACCAGCGCCTACACGACGGGTGCGGTGAGCCACGCGGCCGAAGCTGTTAGCAGCGCGAATACCGGCGGTGGAGCGCAGCCCCCGCAAGTCGCATTTTGGGTGACGAGTGCCGGGGACAGTTCGGGGACGCAACCCTGGTGGAATTTTGCCTTCTCATGTGCGCGAACGAATACAGCATGCCTTGTTGGAGAAACAATATCCGGCGATACCGGCTCGGCCTTTGGGACGGCGTTCCTGTGGGATAAAACGGCGTCGCCAACGAGCCTCCTCGTGGCTGGGACGCACACCAACGCGCTAGATGTGTCTGGCGCTACGCTGACTGAGTTGGTGAACTGTGGGACGCACTTTTGCGGTTTGGCCGGCAGTGGCGGTTACGGCACGACGCAAGGATATCTTAGCGCGACTGGTGGTGGTGCGTCATATCCGACTGTGACGAATTCCATGGCCGCGTCTTGGAACTTCACAGCCGGGGGTGGCGAGGTGGATTTCTGGAACACATTCCAGCCTTCGTCGCAGGCGGCGGGGTTCAATTTCTATCAGCAGACCGGCTCGTCGGCCGGAACGCTCCTCATGACGCTGAACAAGACTGGTGGCGTCACTACGCCTGGGCTTCCTACATCGGCCGGCGGCGGTGGCCTCTATATTTGCGTCGACACTTCCGGCGTACAGTATAAAAAGTCGAGCTGTCCCTGATGCCCGGCGGCTTCTCCTCAGGTTTCAGTTCAGGCTTCGGCCCCACGGGGTCGAGCGTCAACCCATTCCCGCCTTCCGGGCCGACGACGCTCACGGCGATCATTCCGTCGTATCTCTATCAGCAGTACGCCGACGACGCGTCGCTGCAGGCGTTCGTCCAGGCTTGGAACGCTTACGCGCAGACCTACCTGACATGGTTCGCCGAAGGCCAGATGGCGAACTACACGGTCCAGGTCGGGCCGATGCTCGACTGGGTCGGCACCTACCTCTACGGCGTCCCGCGGCCGTTTCTGTCGTCGCAGGTGACGCTCGACGAAGGACCATTCAACACCTACGCCATCAACGGGCTCGTCATCAACGGATGGAAGGTGCTGCCGCCGCAGAACATCACCGCGGTCAGCGACGACATCTACAAGCGCGTCATCACCTGGAACTTCTACAAGGGCGACGGCAATGTATTCTCGATCCCGTGGCTCAAACGCCGCGTCGTGCAGTTTCTCGAAGGTGTGGACGGCGTCCCGATCAGCACTGCGGACACGCAGCAGGTGTCGGTCGTCATCGCCGGGAGCACTTGGACGATCACGCTGCTCACCGGCTTCCGCACAATTGAAACCGGACCATTCAACACCGCCGCCATCAACACGATGGCGATCAACGGCGACACCTCCGTTTTCACGCCGCTCACGCCGATCCCGGATGGCGAGCTGCTGGCGGAGGCCGTGAGCGCCGGAATACTTGTTCTGCCGTTCGAGTACGACTTCGTCGTCAACGTAGGATAACGCAACCATGTCCACCATCCTCTTCGCTAACAACGCGGCGTCCACGCTGGCGAGCAACATCACGTCCGGCGCAACATCGCTGACACTCGCCGCCGGCACTGGCACGCTGTTCCCGAACCCGAGCGCCGGGCAATACTTCCTCATCACCATGATCCCCGCGTCGACCGGCGTCCCCGGCGAGATCATGCAGGTGACCGCGCGCTCCGGCGACACGCTCACCGTCGTCCGCGCTCAGGAAAGCACCACGGCGACTGCTTACAGCGCGGGCGACGCCGTCTCGAATCAGCTCACCGCGGGAAGCCTGAATAACTTCATTCAAACAGGCGTATCGTCTCCGAACCGCATTGTGACGACCTCGGGCGCGTTCACGCTGCTCTCGACCGACAACAATGGGTCTGTGGGTTTGAACCGTACCACCTCGGTCGCCACCTCCAGCGCGACACTGCCGAGCGGCGTCACTGCGCCGTTCAAGGTTACTGTCGTCGACCTCGCATCGAATTTCAACGCCTACCCGGTGACGATCAGCTACCCCGGTGGGCAGGTCGGCCCCAACGGCGCGACGACCGCGACGCTGAACATCAACAAGTCGCGGACGACGTTCGAGTACTTTGGAAGCAACCAGTGGTCCGGGCCTTGAACTTTTCTAATAGGTCAAAATCGACGATCCAAAATCCAGAACGGTCGATGTATTCGTCGAACACCCATTCTGCGTCCGCCCAAAAGTGACCGCAACCATGATATTCTCTATACGGTCGTTGCATTGGTCCCTCCTTCGTCCGCCCCTAGTATACCACACTCGGAGCATGTAGAACAATGATCCGCTTCTTCGCGTTCTTCCTCCTCATCTTCGCCTTTCTCTCCGCAGAGGGCAAGGCCCAGTTCGCCAGCCAGCAGGAGTACGTCGTCGGCGCCGGCACGGCGAACGCGCAAACCGCGTCGTTCCCCAACGCGACGACCATTGCCGACATCCTTGGCGTGCCGCTGCGCATTCAGGCCGGCGCGACCAACACGGCTGGCGCGACGCTGACGGTCAACAGCTTCTCCCCAGGAAACATCTTGAAGATGACGAATGGCGGCCTCGGCTCGTTGGCGCCGGGGAACATCGTCAGCGGGCAGATTTTCACGGTCATCTGGGACGGGACTCAATTCGAGCTGATCAACCCCATTAACGTCCCTCAAACCCGCCAAGTCCTGACGTCCGGAACCAGCTATTCGACTCCGACCGGGGTCGTGCGACTGCACGTGCGAATGAGTGCTGGTGGCGGTGGCGGTGGCGGTGGCGGTGGCGGAGGAAACTCTTCCTTCAACTCTGTGACCACGGTCGGCGGCTCCACGAGCTCCGGTCAGAATGGCGGCGCAGGCGGGACTGGCGGCACCGGAAGCCCGACCAATATTCTTCGGGTTTCAGGCGGCCCCGGCCTCGGAGCGACGGGCATCTCGATCACTGGCAGCGTCGAGCCGTCCCCGGCGCCCGGCGGCACGAACCCATTCGGATCTGGCGGGCCAGGTGCGGGCGGCGCGGGTTCCTTTCAGACTCTATCATCCACCGCGAATTCGACGGGTGGCGGCGGCGCAGGTGAGTGGGCGGAGTTCGACATCAACAATCCGACGACCACTTACACCTACGCGATAGGTGCTGCCGGAACTGCCGGAGCTAACGCGGCCACGGCGGGTAAGGCCGGCATTGTCGTCGTCGACGAGTTCTATCAATGAAAACGTATTGCGCGTTCTTCCGCGGCCAGTTCGGCGAGCTGTTCTCGACCGGCGTCGACGTTCTCGCGGCAGCATCCCGCGCGCAGGGCGTCATCGCCGACGTGTTCAACTATCAGGACTGGGCGACAGGAGCGTCGCGCGTCGACCACTGGCGCGGGGTGGGGTGCAAGGTCGCGTTATTCGGGTATTCGCTCGGCTGCAGCTCGGCGACGTACATTCAGACGGCGCGGCCGATCGACCTATTGTTGTGTTGCGCTGAATCTTCGCTGGCGCAGAACTACCCGGTCAGCGAGTATACCAAGCGATCAGTCCTGTGGATCGGGCAGGACTTTCTTTCCGACGCCAACAGCGGAGGGTTCACGGTCGTGACGCCGGTCCAGATCACGCCGTTCACGTTCCCCATTCTGGACCATCTGGCGATGGACTGGTCGTCCATCGTGACCCGCGGCGCGCTCGAAGAGCTTGCCAAGCTACGAGAGGAGAGTTAGTCATGACCTCACAGTGGATTACGGACCTCGAAAACTTCTTCACGCACTTCAGTCAAGCGAATTTCGACGCGTTGGTCGCCGACATTCAGCAAGGCATTCAGGTCGCCGAGTCCGACCTGGCGCGAGCTGCGGCCTATATCGTCGCCAACGGGCCGACATTCGTGGCCGACGCACAAAGCGTCATCTCCGTGCTCGGTGCATTGACGGGGCAGCTGACGATCCCGACCGGGGTCATCTCGGCGCTCGAAGTCGCCGTCACCGACATCAACCAATTCATCGGAGCGGTCGGCAAGGTGTCCTCAGTGACGACCGCCGGCTTCATGTCGACGCTCGCGGCTCTCCCTGACAGCAATGAAGCGCCGGGAACGCTGGTGAGTGGCTACAAGATGCACCAGGCGCTCATCGCGGCGACGGCCGCCGGTCGTCTCGCGCTCGGGACTGCGACCAGGCATTGATCCGCCGCATGCCGCCCTTCCCGCTCCGCTTCACCGGGCTCGTGTCGACCTTCGGTGGTCCGCGCGACCCCGGCATGCGGAGCGATGAAGGGCTGGCACTGATTCACTACGTGCGCGAGTGCCCCGACGTGTTTTTGCCGGGGCACAATCTCAATGCCGTCGCGCTCGGTCACTGGCTCGACCCGCGCAAGTTCTACATCGCGATGCGATGGCCGAAGGGGTTTTCCTACGACACCATTCGAGCCAAGTGGGCGGTGATGGTCGCCTACCGCGACGCTCAGTTCCGTGCTCAACCGGTCGATTGGGGACCGGGCATCGGTCACCGCATCGCCGACATCAGTCCTGGACTCGCCGACGCGCTCGACGTAGACACCGACAAGCAGCAGGTCGTGATCACCATCTACGATTCTGTCAAAGCCGTAACTTCAGGAGGAGTAGCATGACACTGGACCCTAATGCCCCGCCACTCAGCCCGGTTACGACGCTGCAGAATCAAGTAGCCGCGGGCGTTCGTCATCTCGTCACGGCGGGGGGCACTGCATTCACCATTCTTGGGGCACTTGCATTCCTTCCGCCAGACAAGGCGCAGATGGCTGTCGAGAAACTCCAGATGATCGGCAGTGACATCAATAAGTTGACTGGCGACCTTTCCGCGTTATGGATCATCATTGGTCCCGCGGTGATGCTGTGGATGGGGAAGATCGCGGTCGGTTCTGCCAGTCTCAAGAGTCAATTGAAGTCAATTGCCCGCAATCCAGCGGTGCAGATCCCGCCGGAGAGCAAGATCATCGTCCCACCGCCGGTCGCCGCTGCGGTGCCGATCCCGCAGGTGGTGCCGCCGCAATGAGCCAAATTCTCGATCTCGTCGGCATCGCCTACCGCGCTTACCAGCGCAAGGAACGCATTGAAGCGCTCGTCGCGCGT
>Ga0181519_10003452_pt1 | contig 13022 bp, 14 predicted proteins | sample PEATcosm2014_Bin_26_FD_121102 | JGI IMG/M metagenome (GOLD analysis project Ga0181519, IMG submission 121102) | Peatland microbial communities from MTU Mesocosm Facility, Houghton, MI, USA - PEATcosm2014_Bin02_10_metaG | ecosystem: Environmental > Terrestrial > Soil > Wetlands > Peat | place... | reverse complement strand
TAGTCACCCCCCGAGGTGGAAGGGGGAGGGGGAGCGGGGGGCAGGCGCAGGGGGCAGGCGCAGGGGTCAGGCGCAGGGGACATGGGTCAGGCGCAGGGGTCAGGCGCAGGGGACGGGGGGCAGGCGGTCAGGCGGGGCGAAACCTGTATCGCGCCAACATCTCGTCGCGGCAGGTCGTGGCGTTAATGTTTCCTTCGTCGACGCGCGGTCGCCAGTCACCGGGAGGGAACCGATGTCCGACAGCACGGGCCGCAAGAACCTCGTCCTCGCCGCCATGATCTTCGCGGTGGCGATGACCTTCATCGACCAGACCATCGTCTCCATCGCGGTACCTGAGGTCCAGCGCGAGCTCGGACTGTCGGCCACCGGCGTGCAGTGGATGGTGAACGCCTACCTGCTGTCGCTGGCCGCCCTGTTCGCCTTCGGCGGGAGGCTCTCGGACATCGCCGGCCACCGGAAGATGGTGGTGGCCGGGGTCCTCGTGTTCGCGTTCTCCTCGGCCATGTGCGGCCTCACGCCCAAGGGTTCGTGGGCCGAGACGTGGATCGTCACCTTCCGGGTGCTGCAGGGTGTCGGTGGGGCGATCATGTACCCCGCCGCCCTGGCCATCGTGGTCGGCACCTTCGAGCTCCGCGAGCGGGGCAAGGCGCTCGCCATCTTCTTCGGCATCGCCGGCGGCCTCACCGCCATCGGCCCCATCCTCGGTGGCTTCCTGACCGAGTGGACCTGGCGGGCCATCTTCTGGGTGAACATCCCGGTCGCCGTCGTGGCCCTCGTCCTCATCTGGATCTCGAAGCCGGTCACCGACCACCGGAAGGCGCCACTGGACTGGCCCGGGACCGTCCTCATCGCCGCCGGGGTGGGGCTCTCCGTCTTCGGGTTCCAGCAGTCCGCCCTGTGGGGTTGGCACAATCCGGGCACCTGGCTGTGCATCGTCGGCGGTGTCCTCCTCCTCGTGGTCTTCTACCGTTACGAGCGGACCAAGGCCGACCCGCTGGTCCGGGTGGCGATCTTCAAGGTCCGGGCGTTCTTCGTCGAGAACCTGGTCCTGTTCATCACCATGCTGGTGTTCATCTCGGTGTTCTTCTTCTCGAGCGAGTACGCGCAGATCTCGTTGGGTGACAGCGCCACCAAGGCGGGAGAGTTCCTCCTGTACTTCTTCATCGGCTTCGCCGTCGCCGCCCAGGTCGGCGGGCGCATGCTCGACCGGGCCGGGGCCAAGCGCCCGGTGGTGGTGGGGTGCGGTATCGCGGCGGTCGGCTTCTACCTCTGGGCCGGGGAGGTCACCAAGCTGAGCTTCCACGCACAGCAGTGGTACATCATCATGGCCGGAGCGGGCATGGGCATGATGCTCGGACCCTCCAACACCGACGCGGTGAACCGGGCCTCGCGCCTCTCCTACGGTGAAGCCACCGGCATCACGCAGACCGTCCGGAACTACGCCGGCAGCCTGGGCCTGGCGGTGCTGGGCACCGTGCTCATCGTCCAGGAGCGGTCACGGCTGACCAGCTCGCTCCTCGGCCTGGGCCTGCCCCCGTCGACCGCCAAGTCGGTGGCCGACTCCATCTCCGAGTCCCGCGGCGGGTCGGCGCCGTCCGGCAGCGGATCGAGCGGTGCGCTGGTCGACAAGATCACCCACGTCGCCCGGGTGGACTTCGCCTCCTCCATCCGGACCGTGCTCCTGATCATGGCGGCTGTCATGGCGGTGGGGGCGGTGGTGGCCCTGGTCGGTCTCGAGCCGGGCCGGCAGGCCGACCCGGTGGACCCCGGGGACCCGGGGGGTACAGCGCTCGCCGTTACAGGTGGCGGCGCCGAGGACGGCGCCGGCGCGCCGGTCGGGCCGACGCCGGTCGGACCGGGAGCCGGGTCGGGACCGGCCGTTCCTCCCGCACCCGACCCCGCACTCGACCCCACCCCCGGGCCGACACCCGGGCCGACACCCGGCTGAGCCCGGCGTCCCGGCTACGTTCGGTCCCACCGCCGCCCGCACCGAGGGAGTCACGATGCACCTCATCATCGGATCCGATCACGCCGGCTACCCCCTGAAGGTCGCCCTGGTCCAGCACCTCGAGGGCGCCGGTCACCAGGTCACCGACCTGGGCACCTTCTCGACCGATCCGGTGGACTACCCGCCCATCTGCGCCGAGGTGGCCCGGGAGGCGGTCCGGGGCCGCGGCGAGCTGGGGATCGTCATCGGGGGCAGCGGCCAGGGCGAGGCCATCGCCGCCAACAAGGTCCACGGGGCGAGGGCGGCGCTCTGCCACGACGAGTACACCGCCCGTCTCGCCCGCCGGCACAACGACGCCAATGTGCTCTCGCTCGGGGCCCGGGTGGTGGCCACCGAACTGGCCACCGACATCACCGACGTGTTCCTCGCCACCCCCTTCGACGGGGGTCGCCACGTGGCCCGCATCGAGGAGCTGCGGGAGATCGAGGCCGCCGAGGCCGGGTCGGCGCGGCGGGCCGCGGACCCGTGAGCCCTCCGGCCCCGTCCACCGTCCGGTACCGGGCGGACGCCGTCGTCCCCTGCGACGGGACCGGGGCCGTGTTCCGCCCCGGCATGGTGGAGGTCACCGGCGACGCCGTGGTGCGGGTGGGACCCGATCCCGGACCACGCGACGACCCGGGCCCGGACACGGCTGTCGTCCGGTTGGAGGGGCTCCTCCTCCCCGGGCTGGTCAACGCCCACTGCCACTCGCCCATGACCCTCTTCCGGGGCACCGGCGAGAACCTCCCGCTCCACGAGTGGCTGACCGGGGTCCTGTGGCCCCGGGAGGCCCGCCTGACCCCCGACGACGTCTACTGGGGCATGACCCTGGCCGCCGCCGAGCTGCTCGCCCTGGGGGTGACCACCTCCACGGAGATGTACTTCCACGAGGACGCCACCGCCGAGGCGGTGGTCGACGCCGGCTCGCGGGCGGTCATCACGCCCGGCGTGCTGCAGCTGCCGGGCCACCAACACGACGACGGGTGGTGGGATCGGCGGATCGACGAGATCCGCGACTTCCACGCCCGCCGGAACGGTGACGGGGGCGGGCGGGTGGAGGTCGGCATCGGGCCCCACGCCGCCTACACGGTGCCGCTCCCCGTGATCGCCGACATCGCCGCCGCCGCCCGGGACCTCGGGGCGCTCTTCCACACCCACCTGGCCGAGACGGAGGCCGAGGGGGCGCGCTTCGAGTCCGAGCACGGCCGGTCCGTCCCGGCCACCCTGGCCGAAGTCGGGGCCCTCGACGGGCGGGTCCTGGCGGCCCACAGCATCTGGCTGTCCGACGACGACCTCGAGATCTACCGCCGGCACGACGTGGCCGTGGCACACTGCCCGCAGAGCAACGCCAAGCTGGCGTCGGGGGTGGCTCCCCTCACCCGGCTCCTCGGGGCGGGCCTCCGGGTCGGCCTCGGCACCGACGGACCCGCCTCCAACAACGACCTGGACCTCTGGGAGGAGATGCGCTTCGCCGCCCTGCTGGCCCGGGTCCACGACCGCCGTGCCGACGCCCTGCCGGCCAGGGCGGCCCTGGACCTCGCCACCCGGGGCGGCGGCGAGGCCCTGGGCCGTCCCGACCTGGGCCGACTGGCGCCGGGATCGGCGGCCGACATGATCCTGGTGGACCTGCAGGACCCCGCCTTCGTGCCGCTGCACGACGATGCCCAGCTGGTCGAGCACCTGGTCTGGTCGGGGGCCAGCCGCCTGGTCACCGACGTGTGGGTGGCCGGACGTCGGGTGGTCGCCGACCGGGAGTGCCTCACCGTCGACGTGGAGGCGGCCTGCCGGCAGGTGGAGGAGCGGTCGCGCCGACTGTTCGCCGACTGACGGCGACCGGCCCGGGTCACCGGGCTCCCGGGCGAGCCCCGGCGGTCGGCGAGATCCCCGGGAGGTCCACGTAGGGTGTGCCCATGAGCGATGTGATCTCCCCGTCCCCGATCGTCGAGTGCTTCGTCCGGACCGCCCGCCAGTCGTTCCCGCCCGAGGAGGCGGCCAAGCTCGACACGTTCGGGGAGGCCGTGGCCGGCACCACCTCGGCCGAGGACGCCCGCCGGGCGAAGCGCTGCGTCGAGTGGGCGGTGGCCCACTCGGACGACAAGCTGCAGGAGCATCCGCGGCGCCACGAGCTGCGCGAGCAGCTCCACGCCTGGCACGAGGAGTGGACCGCGCTCGAGTTCGGGGTGGTCGGCCCCCAGGGCGCCGGCCACCACCCGCTCGTCGACCTCCACATCGAGCAGACCGAGGCGGCGGTGGAGGTGGCCGCCCACCTCGGCGAGCTGGACGGCTGGGTCCACTCGCCGTGGGAGGACCTGCTGCGGGAGCTGATCGCGCTGGAGGGCCACCCCCACGGGGGGTGAGGACGGCGGCCCGGGCGACGACGCCGGGCTAGGCGTCGGAGGAGGCCGGGTCCGGGTCCGGTGCCGGTGCGTCCGGACGCCGTTCGTCCGGTGGCTGGGCGTGCCGCCACCGGAGGTAGACGCCGGAGGCGCCGTCCATCAGCAGCTGCGACACCTCGTCGACGAGCGTGTCCGCCGGTGTCTCGATGAACCCGAAGAGGTGGTCGATCACCAGCTCGTTGATCCCCCCGACGTAGGCGAGGGCCACGATGTCGAAGGTCCCCGGGGGGATCGTGGGGTCGCCGATGGCCGTCCGGGCCCGGTCGGCGATCAGGCCGGCGAACCGGTGGAGGACGGAACGCCGGCTCTGGTCGATCTCGGCGCTGACCCCGACGGTCTCCACGCAGAGGATCCGCGCCTTGCGGGGATCGTTGAACAGCTGGGTGAAGAACGCCTCGGTGCCGGCCCGGATCGTCTGCAGGGGGTCGGAGGCGTCGATTGTGGCGAGCGCGTCGATCACCCGGGACAGCACCTCCATCGACGTCCGGTCGTACACCGCGGCGAGGAGGCGCTCGCGGCTCGAGAAGTACTCGTAGAAGAAGCGGGGGGTGACCTTGGCCGCCCGGCAGAGGAGCTCGATGGAGGTGTCGGCGTAGCCGGCGGTGCCGAAGAGGTCGAAGCCGGCCTCCATCAGGCGGTGCCGCCGCTGGTGACGGCGCTCGTCGGGAGAGAGCCCCCCGTACGGCCGTCCGCTCCGTGTGGCACCGCCCCCCGACGTGCTCGCCATGGGCCGAGACTACCTCCGTACCGGCCGGTCTCAACGGACAAATTCCCTTGCCTGTCGTGAACGGCGCGGAGGCATCACCGCAGGTGGGGAGCCGTGGCACCACCGGGTGCGTGCCACACCCTCCACCCCGGGTGGTGTCCCGATACTGTGGCACGCACCATGAAACCAGCGACCTCCGCGGCGACGACCGGTGCACCGGCACGCCTGATCTCCGATCAGCGGGGCGTCCGTTACGGGGAGGTGCTCGCCGTCTTCCAGCGCGAGGCCGGGTTCGTGGCCGAGGTCTACGGCACCCAGCTCCTCAACGACTGTCCGCAGGAGGTGTGGGAGACCCTGGACGCCGGGGTCATCGCCGGGGAGCTGGGGGCGGTGGCCGTCAAGCTCAACGGTCCCCGGTACTGGATGCTCGACGGCCTGGGCGCCAAGGTGGCGGTGGTGGACCCGGTGTTCCGCGAGTTCAACGGCCTCCGCACCCGGAGGATCGCGGTGGTCGAGCTGGGCACGGTGCCGGCGACGGCGCCGTACACCGAGCTGCACGTCAACCGGGGTGCGGTCTTCTTCTTCGACGCCGGGTCCCCGGTCCACGAGCTGGTGGACCCCGACGGCACCGCCTACGTCATGCAGGCCTACTGCGTCGGGGTGGACCCCACCCTCACCGAGGCCGACCTCGAGGGGCTGGGTGGGCGGCTCCGGCTCCCGCCCGGATGGTCCTACCGGACCCGCGTCCTGGACGAGGAGCTGGTCGTCGACACGTCGGGCTCCCTCGCCACCGTGCTGCAGGACGAGCTCGAGAACACGTACACGCTGCCCGGGTGAGCGGCGGAGGGGTGGCCGCCGGCCGTCGCCGGGTGCCCGCCTCGTTCCCCCGTCCGGCCGGACCGCCGGTCAGCCGACCGCCGCGGCCTGACCGTCGGCGTACCGGCAGAGCGACGTGACGAACTGCCGGATCAGCCCCCGCAGGACGGCGTCGAGGAGCACCCCGGTGCCGGCCACCTTCGGCTCGAAGCTCACCGACCAGGTCACCGTCGTCCCGGTGGGCCCCTCCGCACCGAGCCCGCGTTCCGAGGTGAGCACGACGTCGGCCAGGTAGTCGCGGACCGGGAAGCCCGAGAGGATGGTGTAGCGCAGGTGGTGGGGCGGGTCCCAGGCCAGCACCTGCTCGCGCGACCCCTTCCCGTACCGGGTGAAGCGGCGGACTGCCCCGACGCCGTCGGGGGCGGGGTCGCCCTCGGCGTCGAGCCCGCTGTGGTCGAGGAACGACCACTCGCTCCACCGGCCCGCCTCGCCGACCAGCGGCCACACCTCCTCGATCGGCGCGGTGGTGCGGGCCGACCGGGTGAACGAACGAGGGGCCACGGCGCGCTCGATCCGATCCGGTGAACGTCGGGTGCCGGTCAGCCCTCGACGTGGGTCTTGAGGGCGTCCAGGGCCTGCTGGTACACGCTGGTCATCAGATCGGCCATCTCGTCGGGGGTGGCCTCGACGTTCCAGGTCACGTGGGCGACGTCGCCCTCCGCCGTGACGGTGATCACCCCCTGGTGGGACTCGACGGGCACGCCGTCGGTGATGGCGTAGGTGAGGACCCGGTCGGCGTCGTCCTTCGCCACCAGGCGCTCGGTGATGGTCATCCCCAACATCTCGAGGATCCGGTCGTCGCCCTCCACCCGGCACGATTCGATCCCCGGCATCCAGTCGCCGATGCCACCGAAGTCGCCGATGACCGCCCACACCGCGTCGGCCGACGCGTTGATGTCGATGGCTGCCTGTCCCTTGCCCACGATGCCTCCTGGTGACCGTCCGGTTGTACCCCGCCGACTCTACGGCCTCGGCCAGCCGGGCGCGGATCGGCGGCCACCCGGCCGGTGCGAGGGGTGTCGTTGCCACGACGCCCGCGCGGCCGTAGCGTCGTCACCATGGCCGCACCCGAGGACCGACCGACCGCCACCGGCCGCTCCGGGGCGGGCGCTCCGGACGGGGCCCTGTTCGTCCCCGACGCCGGGAGCTTCCTGCCGACCGAGCTGGCCCGGGGCCCGTGGACACCGAAGGCGCTCCACGGGGGTCCCGTCGCCGCCCTGGTGGCCCGGGCGGTGGAGCGCTGCTCCCCGGAGGGCGAGCAGCAGCTGACCCGCCTCACCCTGGAGCTGCTCCGCCCGGTACCGATGGCACGGCTCCAGGTCACCGCCTTCCTGGTGCGGCCGGGCAGGAAGGTCCAGCTGGTCGACGCGGTGGTCGAGTCGGGAGGGGTCGAGGTCGCCTGGGCCCGGGCCCTGCGGATCCGGGTGCACCCCGAGGAGGACCGGGTGACCTCCAGCGTGTGCGACGACGACGCCCCGCCGCCGCCAGAGGACGGCGTCTTCACCGAGCCGGCCTTCAAGGGCTACCGGGCCTTCCACAACGAGGGGATGGAGATCCGCTTCGTGCGTGGCCGGTTCGACGAGCTCGGGCCGTCGGCCGCCTGGTTCCGGCTCCGCGCCCCGGTGGTGGCCGGTGAGGAGCCCTCACCGTTCATGCGGGCGGCGGCGGCGGCCGACTTCGGAAACGGCATCTCGGCGGAGCTCGACTCCCGGACCCATGTGTTCATCAACCCGGACCTCACCGTCTCGCTGATGCGACCCCCGGTCGGGGAGTGGATCTGTCTCGACGCCCGGACCCGGTTCGGTACCCCGGGGATCGGGGGGTCGGCGTCGGTGCTCTGGGACGTCGAGGGCCGGATCGGCCGCGCCATGCAGAGCCTGCTGGTCGAACCGATCGTCTGACCGGTGTCCGGCGGGACCGGGGAGGGGCCGTCCGGCCCGCTCCTCACCGGGACCAGCCGCTACTCCAGCGCCACGGCCATGCCCCCGGCCGGCTCGTCCCCGGTCGACCTCCGGGTCGGGTCGGTCGGGATGATCAGGGCGAAGAGCCCCCCGGCCAGGGCGATCGCCGCGGCGATGGCGAATCCGTGGGCGTACCCGGAGGTGAGGGCGGCGGCGGTGGCCGCCGGGGTGTGGGGGACACCGGTGAGGGCGGCGGCCACCCGGTCGGCGGCCACCGTCGACAGCACGGCCAGCCCCAGTGAGGCGCCGATCTGGCGGCTGGTGTTGACCAGGCCGGAGGCCAAGCCGGCCTGTGAGTGGGGGACGCCGCTCATGGCGGACAGGGCGATCGGGGTGAAGGCCAGGCCCATGCCGAAGGTGCAGAGGATGCCGCCCCCGAACGCGCTGTTCCAGTAGGTGTCGCCCGGCTGGATGAACGAGAGCCAGAACAGGCCGGCGGAGGCCAGCAGGGCCCCCGTCACCAGGACGTTCCGGGGCCCGAAGCGCGGCGACACCCGGCCGCTGATGGTGGCGCCGATGGCGATGGCGGCGGTCTGGGGGAGGAAGGTGAACCCGGTGACCAGGGGGCTGTAGCGGAGCACCTCCTGGAGGTAGAGGGTCAGGAAGAACCACATGGCGAACATGGACGCCCCGAAGCAGAACATCGCCAGGTTGGAGCCGACCAGCGCCCGGGATCGGAACAGGGAGAACGGCACCAGGGGGTGGCTGGCCAACCTCGCCTCGATGAGCACGAACAGGGCGAGCAGGACCACGGCGATGGCCAGGGCCACCAGATTGGACGTCGAGCCCCACGGGGCCACGTCGGTGTGGACGATGGCGTAGACGAGCACCATCAGGCCGGCGGTCACCGTCACCGAGCCGGCCACGTCCAGCTTGCTCCGGGGCCCCTCGGCGATGGACTCCACCAGCGTCCGGCGGGACAGCACGAAGAGGACGATGCCGATCGGCACGTTGACGAAGAGGATCCACCGCCAGGACAGGTACTGGGTGAGGATGCCGCCGAACAGGGCGCCGGCGGCCCCGCCTCCGGCAGCGACCGCGCTCCAGACACCGAGTGCCTTGGCCCGGGCCCGCTGGTCCGTGAAGGTGACCGTCAGGATGGTGAGGGTGGCGGGGGAGAGGATCGCCGCACCGACCCCCTGTAGGGCCCGGGCGGCGATGAGGGTGCCCTGGTTCTGGGCGAACCCTCCGAGCAGGCTCGCCACGGTGAAGAGGCCCAGTCCCGCCAGGAAGATCTTCCGGCGACCGTAGAGGTCGGCGAGCCGCCCGCCGAAGAGGAGCAGCCCACCGAAGGTGAGGGAGTAGGCGGTGACCACCCACTGCAGGCTGGTGACCGTGAAGCCGAGGCTGGTCTGGATCGACGGCAGTGCCACGTTGACGATGGAGATGTCCAGCACCACCATGAATTGGGCGCTGCACACCAGGGTGAGGACCAGCCAGTCGGGTGGGTGGGCGCGGCTGCGGGCCGGGTCGGCGGAGGTGGAGGCCACGGGGACATGGTATTCGGGGACCTCCCGCCACCGGTCCGTGCATCCGCCGCCGGCCGACCCCGGCCGCCACGGCTCAGTGCGACGTCCAGGCCTCCGGCTTCTGGGTCATCCGCTCCACCGACCGCGGGAGTGTGCCGGCCACGATGTCGGCCAGGGTCACCGCCTCGAGGACCGACCGGAGGCTCGAGCGCACCGCGATCCACACCTCCTGGAGGTGCTCGGCGGCGCCCTCGTAGGTGGTGACCTCTGGGCGCAGGCCCCGCACCTCGGCCAGGGGCCCGTCGAGCGGCCGGATGACGTCGGCCACCGTGATGGCCGAGGCCGGTCGGGCCAGGCGGTAGCCGCCGTCGGCGCCCCGCTGACTGCGGAGCAGGGCGGCCCGGCGGAGGTCGTTCAGGATGCTCTCCAGAAACTTGGGCGGCAGGCCCTGCGCCTTGGCCAGGGCCTCGGCGGTCACCGGCTTGTCGCCGGCCGCCGCCACGGTACACATGGCCCGGACCGCGTAGTCGACCTTGGCGGAGATGTACACGGATCGAGTCTGCCACGGCCCGTGCGCACCGAGGGGCGGCCGAAGGGGCGGCGTCAGCCGTCGATCGGCGAGCCCGACAGGCGGGACTCCAGGTGGTTCCGGGCCACCGGCCACTCGTCCGCCGTCATCGAGTAGACGGCGGTGTCCCGGACCCCGCCGTCGACGGCCGGGCGATCGGCGCGCAGGATCCCGTCCAGCCGGCAGCCCAGGCGCTCGATGGCCCGCCGCGACCGCTGGTTGCGGGCGTCGGTCTGGATCCGGACGACGCGGGACCGCCAGCCCTCGAAGGCGTGCCCGAGCATCAGCAGCTTGGCCTCGGTGTTCACCGGGGTGCGCTGCGCCCCGGGCACCAGCCAGGTGTAGCCGATGTGGGCGGTGTCCGGCCCCGGTCGGACCCGGTCGTCCTCCGGCCCCGGAGCCGACGACGACCAGTCCCACGTCTCCAGGTCGTAGAAGCGGGTCGACCCCACCACGCGGCCGTCGTCCAGCCGACGGGTGACGAAGGGGAGGTGGACCCCGGTGCGCCGCCGGTCCAGGGCCTTGGCCACGTAGGCCTCCATGGCGGCCCGGTCGGCGGGGACGGGGGTGTACGCGAAGGTCGACCGGTCGCTGGTGGCCGCCTCGACCAGCTCGTCCAGGTGGTCGGTCGCCATCGGCTCGAGACGGACGTGTCGGCCCTCGAGGGTGAGGGGATCGGGCATCCGCCCATTGTCGCGGAGCCGGCCCGGGCCGACCGCTGTTCCGCCGCCGGACGTCGAGGGTCCCGGCAAGGTACCGTCCCTTCCGACGACCGCCCCGACGACCGCCCCGACGACCGAACCGGCACCCGCCGGACGAGCGAGAGGACCTCCCGTGCCCGCCACCACCGCCCAGATCACCATCGACACCGCCGACGGGCCGATGCCGGCCTTCGAGGCCACACCCGGCGACGACGCTCCCGGCGGGATCGTCGTCATCCAGGAGGCCTTCGGGGTGACCCCCCACATCGAGGACATCACCCGTCGCCTGGCCGACGCCGGCTGGTACGCCGTGGCCCCGGCCCTCTTCCACCGACAGGGCAGCCCGGTCCTCGGCTACGACGACTTCAGCCAGGTGATGCCGGTCATGGGCCAGCTCGACGCCCGCGGCCTGGACCTCGACGTGGCCGCCGCCTTCGACCACCTCGAGCGGATCGGCTTCGCGCCGGACCGGATGGGCATCGTCGGGTTCTGTATGGGTGGCAGCGTCACCTTCCGGGCGGCCACCACCCGGTCGATCGGGGCGGCCGTCACCTTCTACGGGGGCGGGGTGGCCGAGGGCCGGTTCGGCCTGCCGTCGCTGATCGACCAGGCGCCGGAGCTGCGGACCCCCTGGCTCGGCCTCTACGGCGACCAGGACACCGGGATCCCGGTGGACCAGGTCGAGGCCCTCCGCCGGGCCACCGCCGCGGTGGCGGTCGAGACGGAGATCGTCCGGTACCCCGACGCCGAGCACGGGTTCAACTGCGACGCCCGACCCTCGTTCAACCCGGCCGCCGCCGCCGACGCCTGGCGGCGCACCCTGGCCTGGTTGGAGGAGCACCTGGTCGGCGACGAGTCCGACGGGGGCTGACCCGCCCCCGCGGCCCTCCGACGGACCCGGGGGGCTACTTGAGCAGCCTCGAGAGCCGGCGGTCGGCCAGCACCTTCCCGTCCGTCTGGCAGGTGGGGCAGTACTGCATGGACTTGGAGGCGAACGACACCTCGCGCACGGTGTCGCCGCAGACCGGGCACGCCTGCCCGGTCCGGCCGTGGACCTGCATCGACCGGTGCTTGTCGCCCTTCAGCTCGGCGGGCGCCAGCCTCTCGGTGCGCCGGACCGCGTCGGTGAGCACCCCGACCACCGCCGCATGGAGGCGCTCGACCTCCTCCGGCCTGAGGCGCCCGCCCTTCCGGTAGGGGGACAGACCGGCGGCGTGGAGCGCCTCGTCGGAGTAGGCGTTCCCCACGCCGGCGAGCAGGGACTGGGTGGTCAGGACGGTCTTCAGGGTGGCGGTTGACCCGGCGAGCAGACCGGCGAACCGGTCGACGGTGAAGTCGGGGTCGAGCGGGTCGATCCCGAGGGCGGCGACCGGGGGCACGTCGTCCGGGGAGTGGACCACCCAGAGTGCCAGGCGCTTCTCCGTCCCGGCCTCGGTCAGGTCGAGGCCGCTGCCGTCGTCGAGACCCAGGCGGAGGGCCAGCGGCCCCTTGGTCCCGGGTCGGGGGCGGGTGGCCGGGAGCCGCTCGTACCAGCGCACCCAGCCGGCCCGGGCCAGGTGGACCACCAACCACCACCCGTCGAGATCGAAGCAGACGTGCTTGCCCCGCCGCCCGCACCCGGTCACCCTCCGGCCCACCAGGGTCCCGAGCGGCGGGTCGACGGTCTTCAGGGCCGAGAACGAGGCGAGCTCGCACCGGACGACCCGGTGGCCCGCCATCCGGGCGTCGAGGGAGCGGGTCAGGGTCTCCACCTCCGGAAGCTCGGGCACGGGTCCATTGTGGTCCCGGGCCGCCCGTAGTATCTGACAGGCCCGTCCGGGTCCCGTCCGTCCGTCCACCTCCACGAGGAGCCCCGTTGTTCCGCCCCGTCCCCGCCGAAGCCGACTTCACCGCCGTCGAGGTCGAGGAGCTGGCCCGTTGGGAGCGGCACCGCGTCTTCGAGCGGTCGGTGGAGCTGCGGCAGGGTGCCGAGCCCTGGGTGTTCTACGAGGGACCGCCGACCGCCAACGGCCGGCCCGGGCTCCACCACGTGTGGGCCCGGGTCTACAAGGACCTGTTCTGCCGCTACCGCACCATGCGCGGCTACGCCGTGCCCCGCAAGGCCGGATGGGACACCCACGGCCTGCCGGTCGAGGTGGAGGTGGAGAAGCAGCTGGGCCTCACCGCCAAGCGGCAGATCGAGGAGGAGGTGGGCATCGCCGAGTTCGTCCGGCTCTGCCGCCAGTCGGTCCGCAACTACGTCGACGAGTGGAAGACCCTCACCGGCCGCATCGGCTACTGGATCGACATCGACGACGCCTACTGGACCTTCTCGCCGGAGTACGTGGAGGCCACCTGGTGGAACCTCAAGCGCATCTG
>Ga0181519_10003449_pt1 | contig 13028 bp, 7 predicted proteins | sample PEATcosm2014_Bin_26_FD_121102 | JGI IMG/M metagenome (GOLD analysis project Ga0181519, IMG submission 121102) | Peatland microbial communities from MTU Mesocosm Facility, Houghton, MI, USA - PEATcosm2014_Bin02_10_metaG | ecosystem: Environmental > Terrestrial > Soil > Wetlands > Peat | place... | reverse complement strand
GCGCCCTGCTCCAATGGCAGCCCAAAGTCCCCCTCCGCGAAGGCCTCCAGAAATCCCTCGCCTACTTCCAGTCCTGCCTCGCCCCCAAATCGAATTAATGTGACCGCACCCGAGGCTCGACATTGACACCCTCGTGCTACTGCAAGTGGCCGATTACTACAAATAGATTCTCGGTGCTAGGATTGACGCTTGGTTCAAACATTTGTTGCAGGCTTATGGAGAGGAATTGATCCGTATTTTTTCACCCCGGATGCAGATGTGGTCTTTTGAAACCAGCATACAGACCGTACAATTTGTGCAGGTCCAGGCAAAGAAATTGCACCATTCGTGCAAAGAAACTCCTGCTTATGTGTGCATTTATTCCTCGTCTGCAAGATTGGGAGTCTGAATGTTCGTATCTAGAAGGGGCATAAGGGTGAATAGGTGTTTGGCCGCGACTCCTGTCTTTCGCTGGGCAACTTTGTTGACGGGACTCTTCCTGATGACCGCCAACCCGATTGCCGCGGAGCCGCCAGGAGCGTCGCAGGGCGCAAGCCAGGAAGGCCCCAGCTCCGTGAGGGCGACGGATGATTGCGAACCTTCTGTGACAGGTTCCCCATACATACCGGTTGACAGTTGGGTCTATCCGGCTGTGCTGCGTCTTTACTCCCTCGGCTTTGTGGACACGGTCTACCTGGGCATGCGCCCGTGGACGCGCTCAAGCGTAAGCAACATGCTGGACGAGGTGGGCAGCCGCATCGAAGACTATGATTCAGGCCCCGCCACGGACGAAGCGACGAAGATATACGAGGCGCTGACCCGCGAGTTGCACTTCAATGTTCAGGTCGCCTGTCAGGCCCCTGAGGACAAAATACGGGTGGAGTCGGTCTACTCCGTTGCGCGCGGCATCAGCGGCATGCCTCTGCGCGACAGCTATCATCTCGGTTCGACCATCATCAATGACTACGGCCGACCATACAGCAATGGCTTCAACAATTACTCCGGCGTCAGCGGCTACACCTCCGCAGGCCGGTTTCTGCTCCATGTGCGTGGCGAGTTCCATGCAGCTCCCTCGTCTGCGGGCTACTCGACCGCGCTGGCCCAGACGCTCTCCGGTATCGACTATGTCCCCTTTATCAACCCCGCCACTGACCTTCCTTACAACCAGGCGACCATTCCGCTGGGCCCTATCGCCGCAGCCACCAAGGCGGGCTTTCTCGAGGCGTACGCCTCCTACCGCCTGCTCAACCACGAGATTTCGTTCGGCAAGCAGGACGACTGGCTGGGCCCTGGAGTGGGTGCCGGAATGGCCTACTCCAACAACGCCGAAAATATTTACTCCTTCCGCATCAACCGCACTGAGCCGCTGTATATTCCGCTGCTCTCCTCTCTCACTGGCCCCTTCCGCTATGAGTTTCTGGTTGGATCGCTCAAAGGCCACACCTATCCCAACGATCCCTGGGTGCACATCGAGAAGATCAGCTTCCGGCCCACCGTGAACATCGAGTTCGGCTTCGAGCGCACCGTGATCTGGGGTGGCAAGGGCCACGAGCCGATTAACCTGCATTCCTTCCTGCGGAGCTTCTTCAGCCTTGCCGCTCCCACTCTAGCGGTCAAGAACTCTAGCGCGGACCCTGGCGCACGATTTGGCGCCTTCGACTTCAGCTACCGCCTTCCCTTCGTGCGCAACTGGCTTACGCTCTACTCGGACTCAGAGGTGCATGACGATGTCTCGCCCATCGACGCACCGCGCCGCGCCGCGTGGCGGCCCGGGCTGTATCTCTCCCATGTGCCCGGCATCCCCAGGCTGGACGTGCGCGTCGAAGCCGTCACCACCGATCCGCCCGTCACGACCAGCAACGGGGGCCTTTTTATGTATTATGAGAACATCCAAAGGCAGGGCTACACCAACCAGGGCCAGCTCTTCGGCGACTGGATCGGACGCGAGGACAAAGGCGGCCAGGGCTGGATCACCTATCACCTCAGCGGTAGCGAGTGGCTGCAAATTGGTCTGCGAAATCAAAAAGCCGCCAAGGACTTTATCCCTGGCGGCACCACTTATATTCCCGGCACCACCACCTACCCCACCGGTGGCACCACCTTGAATGACATCAGTTTTCAAGTAGTCAAACGAATCGGTAAGGACTTCGAGGTCAACGGCAACTTCGCCTACGAGCGTTGGAAGGCTCCCATCTACCTCTCCGGCCGGCAAACCGTAACCACAACCACTATCCAACTCACCTGGTTTCCAGAGAGGAAACTCCGCTACTAGATGGTTTTCTTCGCGTGAAGAAAGCGGCCTCCACCAGCTATTTGCACGGGACTACTTGCCACTGGACTGAATGCGCAACCCTTCCTGGGCGATGCGGTAGGGCACAAAGGCGCTTTTCTGTCCAGCTTCCCGGTTAAGCCCGGCGCGCAACGCCGCCGCCGCTTCTGGGTCGCGAGCCATGAGCAGGAGAAACCCTCCTCCACCCGCACCCGCCAGCTTGGCTCCGTGGATCCAAGGGCGGGCACGATCGAGAATCGCGGTGATGGGTGCGTTGTTTGTGTGCGGGTCGAGCACCTGATTCAATTGCCAGTGGCGGTCGAGTAACTGCCCCAGGTGCTTCCACTCTCCTTCAGCCATGGCATAGGACATTTCCACGGCCAGCGTCTTGATGCTGTGCAGCACCTGGATGGTCGCCGTCTCTCGCGCCAGATAGCGCGCGACGACCTGGCGCAGAAGATTTTTGGCCATCCTCTGAATGCCAGTGTTGTAAAGCACAAGATGCTCACAGAACTCTGCTTGCCGGCTCTCGCTCCAAACCACCGGCTGCACCCGGATGCGCTGCCGCAGGCCAGGACCCGTAATCAGCAGTTTGGCACCGGGGAAGATGCCCCCTGCCTGGTCCTGCCAACCTCCGCCCGTCGTCATGCGCTGCTCCAACTGCATCACAGCTTCCGACAGAGCCTGATCGTCCATGGTGCGTCCTGACATCACTGCCAGCGCGCGAATCACCGTCGCGGCAAGGATGCTGCTTGTTCCCAGGCCCGAGCCGATGGGCAACTGTACCTGACACCGTATCTCAAGCCCGCCGTGCAGTTCCGTTAGGGTTTTCTGCAGATTGCGGCCTTCCATCGGAATGCCAAACAATTGCAGCGCCGCTCGCGGAATGGAAAATTCCGACCCCGGACCACATGGCTCCAGCAGCTGCTCACTACTTCGGTACTCGACCGTCGAACCCTGACCGTCCGCGTAGCATCGGATCACGGGCTCATCGATGCGCTGGATTTCGGTTTCAATCGGAAATGCCCCATTGATCTCAAGCGCGCAATTGAGCACTGTTCCGCCCCAGTCGAAGCAGAACGGCGGCGTGTCTGACCACCCCCCGCCGAGATCGATTCGCGCCGGGGCCGATACTTGCACGCGTTCAAACTGCCAGGGAGACGGCGCCAGCTCCACGTGGTCCGCGGCACCGTCATGCACCGCGTCCTGAATACAGACGAAGGCATCGCTCTCGGCCAATTCGGCCTCCTGCTCAAACCCGGCACGGTTAAGTAAACGCGCCGCCTGCATCAGGTAACTGGCCGCCAGAGTGAAATTCTCCGCACCACCATCGCTCAACGTTTTCGCCTTTGTACGCAGAGAACGTCCTGCCGCCGCAGCCGTCGCCAGTCCTGGCAGGTTCGCCAGCAGCGGCCGCAGGTCTGTGCCCGACTCCGCCAATTCAACAGCCGTTTCCTGCCAGATGCCCTGCAATCGTTGATTGCGCGCTTCGGCCAGAGCCTTGGCATCAGCGCAGTTCGCACTCTCGGCCAATGAAATTCTCCGCACCGCGCGCCAGCGCTTCGCATCGTAGTCGCTGGCGTATCCCATCATCCACCGCGCACATGCCCATGCATCGTCCGGAGTAGTCACGGGGAAGAGCGCCGCATTCCACAATGACGGTTCTTCCACTCCGCTCCAAACCTCTTCGTGACGCAGGTGAAGCCGTTCGAGGGTTTCCAGAATTGGACGGTTGAACCACGTAGCTCCCGGTAGCGTCTGTTTCGGATTGTCCTCGACTCCATAGGCCCGGATCACACAGCCGTCTCCGCACGCCCCTTCAACCGGCAACTGATGAACGACCGTGTCTTCCGGAACCTCCACGGGCCCGCTCAATCCGGTGAGCCCATGCAGGATGGCGCCGCGGCTGGCGTAGACTGCTCCGCTGAGGTTGCACTCCAGGACCACCGCTTCATGCCCGACTTCGCATGCGCCGCCAATCACGCTGTCCAGAATTCCGCCGGACGCAGCTGCAAGGGTGCGAAAGGAACGCGTCGTTCCTGCATGGATGAACTCACCCTCGACCACCGCGCAGTGGAATCCCACTGGCCGTTCGGGAGCGTGCAGGATTCCCGCGAGTTTAAACCAGAATGGCTCGGCATCTGCCTCCGGCTTCCATTGGCCCGTCAGACCGCGCGTGATCTGGTCATAGAGATCAACTTCCCTCAGAGCCACGGATCCTGCCAGTTCAGAGAACGCCGCCGTCATCTCGGCGTCAAACCGCAACAACCCAATATCGACGGCGACCCGCCCATCTTCCAGCACTCCGCCAGCAGCCTTTACCTCCGAGAGCGTGGGCTTCTGTAGAAACGTATAGACCTGTCCCCCGGCTCCTACAACATAGACACCATGATGGCTCCCCGTTTCCGGATCGAGACGCATAGCGACGCCGGTCACACCGGGCCGGTCCCATTGCACACTCTTCGCATCGAACCGCAGCACCACATCGCCTGAAGCCACCAGCAGCCCGTTGGGAATTCCTTCTGCCCACGCCGCCGATAGCGCCAGTGTTTCGTCAAACACGGTTGTTGTCTCTCTGGGCCGCGTTCGCGAAGGCAGAACACCAAACAACTTGCCGCCTGGCGAGTACTGCGGCAGACGGCGTGAGTCGCCACCCGAGTGAAGCAGCAGGACCTTGTGCAGGCCCCACCATTCCCGGCTCTTGCACAAAACGCCCAGGGCGTTGATCGTTGCTCCGCCGGTGCCTACCCTTCGTTCACCCGGATCGGGGACGACAAGAAACTGCGTCTCCTTCGGCAGCATCCCGGATAATGCCCGACGCTGGAGCTCATTGCGGTATAGCTCCGCCTGCCGCGTGGAGGACGCCGTGACAATCACAACATCCCAGAAATTCACAGTGTCTCCCCAGAATACGACGAAGTTAGTGCCAGCATGGGCTCAATGGTAAAACTGTCTTTCACTTGAATCTCCTTTTTCGGCCCTGGTTCGCACGGATTATATCGCTCTTCAGCAGTATGGCAAGGGCAAAGCTGGAATTCCGGTCGAAAAACAGAGCAATTCCCTGCTGCCCTGGACTCGACCGCGTAATCAGGAGCCTTCCTTATCGATTTCTCGGACACTCTTTCCGCCTCCTTTTTCCTCAGCAATTCGATTTACTGGCCTCGCTATCATTGTTGGTTTGAAGGAAGGGGCAACAGCGCGATCAGTCGCATCATCGCAGCGAACCACACTCGCAATAGGTGCCCTTCGGCCAGCATTAGCCAGTAGTACCGCGCGCGCTTCACCAACCGCCCACCGTCTTCACCAGACCCTGCTGAAGATGAAGACTGGTAAGCGACCAGTCCTCAATCCCCTTTGGCAGCACCAGCCGTCGCCACAGGTTCCCCAGGTTGTAGGCGAGAATTCTGAGCCACAGCCGAACCTCATTGCCGCGAAACCGGTGGCAGGACAGCCGCGTCATCTTCACCGCCTGCTTGCCCTCCTTAATCCACTGCTCTGCCTTGCCGCGCTGGTTATAGAAATGGACAACTTTCCGATTCGCGAGCTGGGTGTTGGTCACGATGAAGCCCACCCGAGGGAACAGTTCCCCAGCATGGAACTCCACCTTGGCAACCACCCTCCGCGCTGTCGTCCAACTGGCTGCCCGGTAAGGAAAGCCCTTGTACCACACGACTGTTTTATATGCCGGACGGCCTACCGGCCGAGTCAGCAACTCTGCAATATCCCGCAGCAGGCAGTCGTTGGCTGGAATCCGGATCGCGTACTTCGCCCCACGCTCCTCCAGTGCTTCGTACAGGTCCGGTTTCGCAAAGGCCGCGTCGGCCCGGAACCATACTTCCTTGCCCAGATTCTGCTGCCGTTCGATCTCCGGTAACAGAAGCTGCTCCCAGCCGTCGGCGCTGTGAACGTTGCCCGATCGCAGTCTTGCAGCAACGCAGTCACCCGCACTGTTGAACAGAAGCAGCGGGTGATAGCAGGTGGATTCATAGTGTTTGTTGTAGGCGCTCTGCTCCTGCTCTCCGTAGACCGGGATCGCGATGCTGTCCATGTCCAGCACTGCCCGCCATGACCATTCCTGTTGTTCGGCCTTTGCAATCAGTTCCCGGTTCATCAACGCCAGACCGCGCAGGTTCGCAGTCTGCGTCAGCACCTCGGTCTCAAACCAATGCAGCCGGGAGGGAAGCGCCGCACCGCGATCCCGGATATTCTGCGAGCCAATCAGGCGGAACGTCGGGTCCTGGGAAAGGCGCTCGGCGTCGTTGAGATCTTCATAACCGGCCAGGCGGCTGTAGATCGACTGGCACAACATATCCGGCAGAGGCAATTGCGTATTCCTACCATGACGGCATCGGTTAGATTGTCGGAGATCAACTCGTTTAACCCGAGACGTTCATCCAGCTCTCGAACCACCAACAAGCCAGCGTCGGACGTGACTCGTGACCCTTGAAAATCAACCTTCAGAGAGGAGTTGAAGGAGAAGTGAAAAGGCCGGTTTTGGTTCTCACCCATTGGGTTCATACCTCAGGGGCGTCTTCACCACGTTCGCGCTCTCATAATCATTGACGATTATGACGCTTCGTGGTTTCAGAATTATGAATCAAAAAGGAAATGCGGGACTCAACCAGTGGCCTGCGCAGAGCTTCCCTAGGTACGCCCTTGGTGCTTATTAGAAGAACGATTTCCGCTTCGCCCGGAAATCCACTAGACTGCAATCAGTGCATTGCCGAGGACCTCGTCGCCGCTGACCGTGAGCAAACCCATTAAAATCGCAGTCGTTGGATCGGGTTACGTCGGCCTGGTCGCCGCTGTCTGCTTCGCCGAGATCGGCCACGACGTCGTCTGCGTCGATAACGACGCGCGCAAGGTCGCCGCCCTCCAGTCCGGAGACACCCTGATCCACGAGAACCACCTCCCGCAGCTCCTCAAGCGTCACCGCAACACCCGCGTCCGTTTCTCCACCGGCCTCCACGAGGCCACCCGCGCCTCAGACGCCATCTTCATCGCCGTCGGCACGCCCCAGTCCGAGACCGGCGACGCCGACCTCTCCTACGTCGAATCGGTCGCCTGCGAGATCGCCCGCTCCCTCTCCAGTTACAAGGTCATCGTCGAAAAATCCACCGTCCCGGTCTACACCAACGAGTGGATCTGCCGCTCCATCGAGCGCAACGGCGTCGCCCGCAGCCTCTTCGACGTGGTCTCCAACCCCGAGTTCCTGCGCGAGGGCACCGCCGTCGCCGACTTCCTGCACCCCGACCGCATCGTCGTCGGAGCCGACTCCGGCCCCGCCGCAGGCCTCCTCAGCCGCATCTACGCCCCGCTCACCTCCGGCGCCTACTACGCGCAGCCCGGTGCCATCCCCGGCCCCCGCTCCTCCGCCGCCCCTCCGCCCCTGCTGCTCACCTCCGCCAAATCCGCCGAAATCGTCAAGCACGCCTCCAACGCATTCCTGGCCCTCAAAATCTCCTTCATCAACGCCGTCGCCAACCTCTGCGAGGCCACCGATGCAAACGTCGAACAGGTCGCCCGCGGCATCGGCCTGGACAGCCGCATCGGCCCCCGCTTCCTCCGTCCCGGCATCGGCTACGGTGGCTCCTGCTTCCCCAAGGACGTCGCCGCATTCCGCTCCGTCGCCGAGCAGCTCGGCATCGACTTCAGCCTCCTCACCGAGGTGGAAAAGATCAACGCCGAACAGAAGAAGCGCTTCCTCGCCAAGGTCCGCTCCGCTCTCTGGACGCTGCGCGGAAAACGCATCGCCGTCCTCGGCCTCGCCTTCAAGGGAGAGACCGACGACATCCGCGAATCGCCCGCTATCGACCTGGTTGAAATGCTCCTCGCCGAGGGATGTTCCATCGTCGCCTACGACCCCGCCGCCATCGAGCGCGCCCAGGACGAACTCCCCCCCACTCCGCAGCTTCAGTACGCCCAGGACGCCTACACCGCAGCCTCCGACGTCGACGCCCTGCTCGTCCTCACCGACTGGCGAGAGTTCGCCGCCCTCGACCTCAAGCGCCTCTACACCGCCATGCGATACCCCATCGTCGTCGATGGACGCAACCTCTTCGACCCAATAACCATGCAGCAACACGGATTCACCTACATCAGCATCGGACGACCCGCCGTCTTTCCCGTCCGCGACCTCGAACTCGCCGCCTCAGCCGCCAAATGAAGAAAATTCTCGTCACCGGAGCCGCAGGCTTCCTCGGCTCTCACCTCACCGACGCCCTCCTCGCCCAGTCCGCCGCCAACTCCGTCCTCGGCGTCGACAACCTCTCCACCGGCAATCTCGCCAACCTCGCCCACCTCTCCGCCGAGCCGCGCTTCGCCTTCCTCAACCACGACATCACCCTCCCCTTCGACCCCGGCCCCGTCGACTACATCTTCAACTTCGCCTCGCCAGCCTCGCCCGTGGACTACGCGCGTCTCGGCCCCGAAACCCTCCTCGCCGGCTCCGCTGGAACCATCAACGCCCTCAACCTCGCGCGCAAATATAACGCAGGCTTCCTGCACGCCTCCACATCCGAGTGCTACGGCGATCCCGAGGTCCATCCCCAGGTCGAGAGCTACTGGGGCCGCGTCAACCCCATCGGCCCGCGCTCGGTCTACGACGAGGCCAAGCGCTTCTCCGAGGCCGCCGTCGCCGCCTGGCATTGCTACTACGCGCTCGACACCCGCACGGTTCGCATCTTCAACACCTACGGCCCGCGCCTCCAGGCCAACGACGGCCGCGTCATCTCCAACTTCATGATGCAGGCCCTCGCCGGCCAGCCCCTCACCGTCTACGGCGACGGCCTGCAGACACGCAGCTTCTGCTTCGTCTCCGACCTCATCGACGGCATCCTTCGCCTCGCCGCCTCCGCAGAGCACTCGCCCGTCAACCTCGGCAACCCCACCGAGTTCACCATGCTCCAGTGCGCGCAAGAGGTCCTTCGCGTCACCGGCTCCAAATCAGAAATTGTTTTTGCACCCCTGCCCCAGGACGATCCCGCCCGCCGCTGTCCCGACATCAGCAAAGCCCGCGCCCTGCTCGGCTGGGAGCCAAAAGTCCCCCTCCGCGAAGGCCTCCAGAAATCCCTCCCCTACTTCCAATCCTGCCTCCCCGCCAAATCCAAGTAATGAGAACGCACTCGAAGTTCGATGTTTACCCCCTCCTGCTGTTGCAGTTGGTCGAGTACTCCAAACAGGTTCTCGGTGCTAGGATTGAAGCTTGGTTTAAACATTTGTTGCAGGCTTATGGAGAGGAATGGATCCGCGTTTCTTCACCCCGGATGCAGGTGTGGCCTTTTGAAACCAGCCTGCAGACCATACAATTTGTGCAGGTCCAGGCAAAAGAATTGAACCGTTCGTGCAAAAATTAGACTCCTGCTTATGTATACGTTTATTCCTTGTCTTCAGGATTAGGAGTCTGAATGTTCGTTTTAGAAGGGGCGTAAGGGTGAACAGACGTTTCATTGAGTCTCCAGTCTTTCGCTGGGCAACACTGTTGCTAGCACTCCTGGCGATGACCGCCAACCCTCTTTCCGGGGAGCAGCCAGTCGCATCGCAAGGCGACGGCCAGGGAGGGCGCGGTCCCGACAGTCAATCGGATGTCTGCGAGCCTTCCGTGGCAGGCTCTCCATATATCCCAGTTGACAGTTGGGTCTATCCGGCCGTGCTGCGACTTTATTCTCTCGGCTATGTGGATACGGTCTACCTAGGCATGCGCCCGTGGACGCGCTCCAGCCTGAATAGCACGCTCGACGAGGTGAGCAATCGCCTTGAAGACTATGCTCCAAGCCCTGCCAAGGACGAAGCGGAAAAAATCTACGAGGCGCTGACCCGAGAGCTACGCTATGACTCTCAGAACCAGTGTCTGGCCCCTACAGATCGATTACGAGTGGAATCGGTCTATTCCGTGGCTCGAGGAATCAGCGGCACTCCGTTGCGCGACAGCTATCATCTCGGTTCGACGATCATCAACGACTACGGCCGTCCTTATCAGGGCGGCTTCAATAATTACTCGGGAGCCAGCGGCTACGCCATCGCCGGTCGGTTTGTGCTCCATCTGCGCGGTGAGTTTCATGCAGCACCCTCGGCCACCGGCTACTCGCCCACGCTGACCCAGACGCTGGCGAATCAAGATGTAGGCGCCTTTCCAGTCGCCAACAATCCAGCCACGGGCAGCCCATATATCCAAACCACGATCCCCCAGGGGCCCATCGCCACTATCTCCGATGGGCGATTCCTCGAGGCGTATGCCTCCTACCGACTGCTCAACCACGAGATCTCCTTCGGCAAGCAAGACGACTGGCTCGGCCCTGGAATGGGAGGCGGAATGGCCTACTCCAACAACGCCGAGAATATCTACTCCTTCCGCATCAACCGAGTTGAGCCGCTGCACGTTCCGCTGCTCTCCGTTCTCACCGGCCCCTTCCGCTATGAGTTTTTGGTCGGCTCCCTCAAAGGCCACACCTATCCCAACGACCCCTGGATACACGTCGAGAAGATTAGCTTCCGGCCCACCAAAAACCTCGAGTTTGGTTTCGAGCGTACCGTCATTTGGGGCGGCAAGGGTCACGAGCCGATCAACTTGCATACCTTCCTGAGGAGTTTCTTCAGCCTCACCGCGCCCACTACGGCGGTCAAGGAAACAAGTGCGGATCCTGGCGCACGCTTTGGCGCCTTCGACTTCAGCTACCGGCTTCCCTTCGTGCGCAACTGGCTCACTCTTTACTCGGACTCAGAGGTACATGACGACGTCTCTCCTATCGACGCTCCCCGTCGCGCATCCTGGCGGCCTGGACTGTATCTCTCCCATGTGCCCGGTATTCCAAAGCTGGATCTGCGAGTCGAGGCTGTTTCCACCGATCCGCCCATCGCAATCACCGTCCCTGCTGGCCACTTCATGTACTACGAAATAGTCCAGCAGCAGGGGTATACCAACCAAGGTCAGCTCTTCGGAGACTGGATCGGACGCGAAGACAAGGGCGGACAGGGCTGGATTACCTATCATCTCAGCGGGGACGAGTGGTTCCAGGTAGGAGTACGAAATCAAAAAGCCGCCAAGGAGTTTATCCCTGGCGGCACCACTTATATTCCCGGCACCACCGCCTACCCTGCCGGCGGCACCACCTTGAACGACATCAGTTTTCAGATTGTCAGACGAATCGGCAAGGACTTCGAGGTCAACGGCAACTTCGCCTACGAGCGTTGGAAGGCCCCCATCTACCTCTCCGGCCAGCAGACCGTGACCACAACCACCATCCAACTCACCTGGTTCCCTAAGAGCAAGATACGTTTCTAGAATTCTAGCCGGCTTGCGAGGATATCCACCTATGAACTGCCAGCACCGGGAGTTGCTAGAGCGTGTTTCATAGTGCGCCCCAACGGCGCAGATCACCAGCGGGGGCAGGTCCCGCGCAGACAGTAGTTGGTTAGGTCTGGTAGCTAGCGAGCATCGCAAGTGGGCAACCGGTTGTGATGGAGCCTCGTAACAAAGCCCACGCATGGTGGGTGAGCAACCTTGCAGGCCGTAACGCGAGTGAAGCTTGAGCAGGCCTCGAAAGTATAGTCGTGGATGCCGACCCGCCTATGAAACGGGGAAGGCCGTGGGGAGAGGGAAGAAACCAACGCTCGCACCTTTTCAGTCCACCGGGGTATTGAGCACGGCATGCAGGGAAGGCGGTCTGAGTAATTGGGGGAAGCCCGGATGGGAGGAGGTCGCACCTCCAACATCGTCGGAACGGACGATGGCCCGAACGGGTGTCGGAGAGGGTCAGATGTACCGCAGAAGCCGGGTAATGCCGGTGGAGGGAAGGGCCCTTACTTTGGATGTACTTTTGAAGAAGAGAGGATAGGTGATTGGCGATCCACATTTGCCAGGATAGCCTCAGTTAGTCCTTATTCCTCGCTGGGTTCCCCACCTCATACCGCCGCATAGGGTTATTCTCGATACCAATCACATCGAGGTGTGACGTGAATCACAACGTGGTGTGATATAATCGGTAAACTGGAGATCTCAGCATGCGCGTACTCTTCATAAATCCACCGTTTCACCCCCGCTATTCCCGTGAACAGCGTAGTCCCGCAGTAACCAAAAGCGGCACGCTCTACTATCCAAAATGGCTGGCTACCGCGGCAGGAGTCGCGATCAAGAATGGGCATGAGGTGGACTTAGTTGATGCCCCTGCGGCCGGCTACTCGGTACAGGCGGTCATTGATCGCATTGAAGCTAAGAACATCGAAGCGGTTGTGTGTGATACGTCCACGCCCAGTATTCTCAATGACGTGAGCGTTGTAGAGGCTTTGCTTGCCGCCAAGCCGTCCCTGCATGTACTGCTGGTGGGACGCCACGTCTCGTCACTCCCCAAAGAAACCCTTGCCCTGTCGGCCTCCCTGCAGGCAGTCGCAATACGCGAGTACGAATACACGGTGCGCGACTGGCTGGAAGCAAAGGCTTGCGGTGCCGACCTGTCTACCGTCGACGGTTTGGTTTGGCGCCGCGCTGCCACTGGAGAGATCGTCAGCAACCAACAGCGCGCCGCCATCCACAATCTCGATGAGCTGCCCTTCGTCTCTGAGGTATATAAGCGCTTTTTACACACTCCGGACTATTACTACGGCCACTCGCTATGGCCGCTTGTGGTCTTCGATACCAGCCGTGGATGCCCCTATCACTGCTCGTTCTGCGTATATCCACAGACCTTCAGTGGGCATATCATGCGCTTTAGATCGGTGGAAAACGTAGCCGACGAGTTCGAGTTTGTGGCCCGCGAGATGCCGGAAATCAAGACCGTCATGCTGG
>Ga0181519_10003448_pt1 | contig 13028 bp, 10 predicted proteins | sample PEATcosm2014_Bin_26_FD_121102 | JGI IMG/M metagenome (GOLD analysis project Ga0181519, IMG submission 121102) | Peatland microbial communities from MTU Mesocosm Facility, Houghton, MI, USA - PEATcosm2014_Bin02_10_metaG | ecosystem: Environmental > Terrestrial > Soil > Wetlands > Peat | place... | reverse complement strand
TTCACCCACGAGAACGGCGCGCGGTCGCACTGGTCGGGCGGCTGGCGCCAGTCCGCGCCGGGGCCCCGCTTCCGCGTGACGGGGACGTCGGGGACGTTCATCCTCCCCGCGGCTGACACCCAGGAGGACCTGCTGCTCGCCGGCGGCACGCCGAAGTCGCTCGGGGACGCATGGGGTGTGGAGCCCGAGGGCTCCTGGGGTCATCTCCACCGCGGCGCCGACACGGAGGTCGTCCCCACCCAGCGTGGCCGATGGGACGCGTTCTACCCCTCGTTCGCCAGGGCGGTCCGCGGGGAGGGGCCATTGCCCGTCGAGCCGCGCAACGCGGTTGCGACCGCGACGGCCCTTGATGCGGCGAGAGTCAGCGCCCAGACCGGCGCAGTTGTCCCGGTGCCCCGTGGTGACTGACGACATCCAGCTCGCCTCGCTCCTCGAGGAGGAGGAGCGACTGGTCTTCGATCGCTTCAGCATCGACGACGCGTGGCAGCTCGGCTGTTCGATGCGCGAGGCCGCCCTTGCGGCCGGGATGCCGGTGGCCATCGCCATCCGCCGAAACGGCCAGCGGCTCTTCCACTGTGCCCTGCCGGGTTCGTCACCGGACAACGACGCCTGGCTCGAGCGCAAGGCAGCCGTGGTCGACCGCTACGGGCACTCGTCGTACTACGTCGGGTGCAGCTTCCGCGCGGACGGTCGTGACTTCGACAGGGACGCCAGGCTCGATCCGTCACGCTACGCGGCCCACGGCGGCGCGTTCCCCCTGCTGCTGGCAGGGACCGGCTGCGTCGGCTCGATCGGGGTGTCCGGGCTTCCCCAGGTCGACGACCACCGATTCGTGGTCACTGCGCTCGAGCGCTTCTTCGCGGGCACCGGCGAAAGCCAGGACTAAGGCAGTCGCAATCGCGGACCGGGGTCCTCCGCGCCACGGGTGCACGTCGGCGACCGACGCGATGCAGCCAACAGTTGAAACGATTCACAATGAACCCGCTCGGGGCTAGTGTCGTCGCGGTCACGTGATCGGCACTGGGCTTGGAGTGCTCGGGTGTCTGGATTCGAGGAGGAGGGGCGTAATGGGCATTGCACCGGATGAGCGGATTCAGAGGCGCGCGTCACTCGCGAGGGCAGATAAGCCCACAATCGGGCTCGTCGCCGGGGGACTCGGGGCGTACTGGCCCCAATTCCCGGACCTGCTGCCTCAGCTGCAGCACTCCGCAGAGGTTGTCGCAGCTCGCATCGCCTCGTTCGATGCGAACGTCGTGGATGTCGGGTTCATCTCGAATGCCGTGGAGGGGGAGCTCGCCGCAGAGCGCCTCCGGCTCGCCGACTGCGATCTCATCGTGATGTTCCTGACGACCTATATGACTGCGTCGATGGTCATACCGATCGCGCAGCGGACGGGAGCAGACGTCCTCTTCATAAACCTGCAGCCGACGGAGAAGATCGATCACGCGACGTTCGACACCGGCGCATGGCTCGCCTACTGCGGAGCGTGCCCCCTTCCCGAGATGGCGAACACGTTTGAGCGATTCGGGATTAGCTTCCGGTCTGTGTCGGGATTCCTCGGCGACGAGCGAGCGTGGACGCGAATCGAGCGGTGGGTCAAGGCGGCAGCTGTGAAGCGCACGCTGAGCCGTGGTCGGTTCGGACTAATGGGCCACCTCTACCCAGGGATGTACGACGTGTCGACCGACCTCACGATGATGCCCTCGCACTTCGGTGGCCACGTCGAGGTCGTTGAGTTCGACGACCTCAGGGTGCGAGTCAACGACGTGAAACCGGCCCAGGTCGACGAGATGACTGATCACGTGAGGCAGCTCTTCGAGATCACCGACTCAGTCGACTCCGAGGACTTCGAGTGGGCGGCGCAGGTCGCGGTTGGGATGGAGCAGCTTGTCACCGACTTCTCACTCGATTCACTCGCCTACTACCACCGTGGCCTCGAGGGCGAACAGCACGAGCGGCTCGCCGCGGGGCTCATCCTGGGAGCCTCGCTACTCACCGCCGCCCATGTACCCGCGTGCGGTGAGTACGAGCTCCGCACGTCGCTCGCCATGTTGGTCATGGATCGCCTCGGCGCGGGGGGATCTTTCACCGAGTTCCAGTCCTTGAACTTCGAGGATGGTGTCGTCGAGATGGGGCACGACGGGCCAGCCCATCTCGCTATCAGCGACTCCAAGCCCGTCCTTCGCGGTCTCGGCGTCTACCACGGCAAAGCCGGATGGGGGGTGTCCGTGGAATTCGACGTCAAGCACGGCCCCGTGACGGCGCTTGGGCTCACCCAGCTCCGCGACGGCTCGCTGCGATTCGTGGTGGCCGAGGGCGAGGTCGTTGGCGGCCCGTTGATGCAGATCGGCAACACCACATCGCGCGTCGACTTCGGCAGGGATCCCGGCGAATGGTGCGACGAGTGGTCGGCATCCTCGGTAGCACACCACTGGGCGCTCGGCACCGGACACCGGGCCAAGGAGCTCGAGGCCGTCTGCGAACTCCTGGATATCGAGCTCGTCACGGTGTGAAGCACTGCTACCGGCTCTGAGGGTGAGAGCCTGGCACCTTGTTGGTCGGACCACGCGCGCCGATGCGTCGTGGCGTCGGAGAGTTCAGTTCAGAACGGGGTTGGCTTGTCCGGCTACGCGCTCGTCGCGTGGAGCAGGGAGCTTGAGGAGCGAACGACGAGCTCGGGCTCAAACCGGATTTCGCGGTGCTGATGCTTCGGGTTGCGCGCCTCGTCGATCAGTAGTTCTGCTGCGGCGACGCCAAGCTCGTATTTCGGCTGCTTGACGGATGTCAGTGGCGGGGAGAGCATCGAGCCGAAAATCAGGTCGTCGTACCCTACGACGGCGAGGTCATCGGGTACGCGGATATCCCGGGCGGCGAGGCCTCGGAGCACGCCTAGCGCGAGGAGGTCGTTGGCGCAGATCACCCCGGTTGGTCGCGCGGACATAGCGAGGATCCGGTCAACGGCTCCCTCGCCCTGCTCGACCGTGAGCGCTGCGGTCGTTATCTCCGTCACCTCGATGGAGCCAGGGCCACGAACCTTGCGTGCTGCCTTTCGAACACCCTTCTTGCGGTCACGGCACTGGCGGATCGACGTTGGACCGTTGACGAAAGCGATGCTTGTGTGGCCAAGTCCAAGGAGATGAGCAGCGGCGAGCTCACCCCCGCGGACGTCATCGACGGTGACGGAGCAGAAGTCTCCGGCATCGGCCTGCCGGTCGAGCAGGATTGTGTGAACGCCGTGCGACTGCAGTCTGGCGAGCTCGACCAGGTCGGGGCCAGCCGGCGTGATGAGGACTCCTTCGACGCGATGCTCCTCTAGCACCCGGATGTAGTTCCGCTCGCGCTCGACCGAGTCATCGGTCGAGCAGAGCATGAGGACGTAACCCTCCTCCTGAAGCACGCTCTCGGCGCCTCGGAACATCTCGGTGAAGAACGGGTTTGAGACGTCGAGGACGACGACACCGACGGAGCGGCTGCGCCCGCCTCGGAGCTGCAGCGCAAGTTCACTACGTATGAATCCAGTCGAGTCGATGGCATCGAGGACCCGCTGGCGGGTGGCTGCTGCCACGACATCGGGACGGTTGAGGACGTTTGAGACCGTGCCAGTCGAGACCTGTGCAGTCTCAGCCACTTCGCGAATCGTGACTCGGATTGGCAGTGCCTTCTTCCGCGGGGAGGTCACACCGCGGTCACGGCTCATCAGAACGTCAGCATGGCATGGAGAAATGCGTGGATGCAACATGCCATCGGCCGCCGCCGCGGTCCTCAGCGTCGCGGCGAAGGTAGTCGCCTGAACATTGGGCACGAGGGCGATTGACTTGCATGCAATGGCTTCAGGGGTCCGAATTGGGATGCTTCGAACCCTGGATGCACGCGCAATGCCAAATGCTGATGTGGTATTGCCAAGTGAGATAGGGCGTGTGGTGAAGAATTGTCCGTGTCAATTGGCTGAAGATTTGTTTGGGCAAAATCTCCGCGAATGCGCTTGACAGCGGGGATTGAAACGTGCAAACTGCCTCCACCTCTGAGAAGGAGTGGAGGATTCCTAGTTGGTTTTCGTTCCTGCTGGGGGGGGGACCGGGACCGCGACCGAAGGTTGGTTGCCAGTCGGTGGCGCTAATCGAGGGTGGTGTTTCCGGGAGTGAGTTCAGTCCAACGACCATTGGTCATCATCAATGAAAGGAATCACCCAACGTGAGAATTTCACTTCGGCGAGTTTCGGTCGTGGCGGCCGCTGCACTGGCAGCGACTTCGGTCATGGCCTTTGCAGGGGCATCAGCCACCTCTGCCACGGAGCACCACAGGTCATCGCTCAAGTCAGGGCAGACCTTCTACATCATTCCCAAGGACACGCTTAATCCGTATGAGGTGATCGCCGACGGCGGCGTCCAAAGCGCGTTGAAGTCAATCGGCGATACGGGCGTGGTGAGCAGCGGCACCGTTGATACGGCTGCAGCACAGATCCCGTCGATCCAGGCGGCGATCCAGGCGCACGCAGCGGGCATCATCATCGCCGCGAACGACCCGTCGGCGCTCTGCCCGTCGCTCGAGCAGGCGCAGTCGGCGGGCATCGTGGTCGTATCCTTCGACTCCGACAACACCTGCCCGAACCACCTGTTCGTCAATCAGGCGGTCACAAAGACCATCGGCGAGTCCGAGGTGAGCCTCCTGGCCAAGGAGATCGGCAGCAGCGGCCAGATCGCGATCCTGTCGGCAGCCGCGACCGCTACGAACCAGAACGCGTGGATCGCTTACATGAAGGTCGAGCTGAAGCACTACCCGAAGATGAAGCTGGTCTCCACGGTGTACGGCAATGACGACCCGGCGACATCCCTGACGGTGCTGCTCGGGCTGCTCTCCGCCTACCCGCACCTGCGCGGCATCATCTCACCGACCACTGTCGGGATCTCCACGGCGGCCCAGTACCTGGACCAGCACAAGTCGCTCCTGAAGCACCTGACGCTGACGGGACTCGGACTGCCGTCGCAGATGAAGCCTTACGTGCTCGACGGCACGGTCAAGGAGTTCGAGCTGTGGAACCCGCAGCAGCTCGGCCAGCTGGCCGGATACGCTGCAGCGAACCTCGCGTCAGGAACGCTGACACTGTCCGCCGGCAAGACGTTCACCGCAGGCAAGCTCGGAAAGTACACAATCCTTCCGGCTGCTGGGGGTACGGGGCCGTCGATCGTCCTCGGACCGCCGTTCGTCTTCACCAAGGCAAACGTCAACAACTTCAACTTCTAGGCACTGCGGGTCAGAGGAGCTCCGTTGCCGCGTAAGCGGCGGCGGAGCTCCTCTGCTGCCCAAGGCGAAGCACGCGACCAGTGGCGAACGCCGTCGCACCGCGCGCGGCATCAGGTCCCAATCCCCCAAGGGTGCCAGGTCCCGATGAGCGCGGATCACGCCGACGTCAGCGGGTGAGCGCGAGCATGCGAGAGCGCAAAGAATAAGTTTGAGGTCAACGAATCCCGCGGACTGCGGGAGAACGGGCCATGAGCACGTCCGGGAGGGAACGGTGAGCGCAGGCGTCGTTGATGGCTCCGAGCGAGATGAGCAGCCGGCCACTTCTGGACCCTTGCTCCGAGTCGAGCACATCGCGAAATCCTTCGGACCCGTCAAGGCGCTGATCGACGGCTCGATCGATCTGCACAGGGGCGAAACCCACGCACTGCTGGGGGAGAACGGCGCCGGGAAGTCGACGCTCGTCAAGATCCTGGCCGGGGTCCACCAGCACGACAAGGGGCGGATCCTGCTCGACGGGGCGCCCGTCTCCTTTCACACGCCGAACGCCGCCATCGAGGCAGGCATTTCGGTGATCTACCAGGAGGCAACCCTCTTCCCGGACCTAACAGTCGCCGAGAACATCTTCATGGGCAGGCAGCCGCTCGGTCGCGGCCGCAAGATCCGCCACAAGGAGATGATCAGGCGCACCGCGGAGGCATTCGACCGGCTCGGTGTCACACTCGACCCAACCCGGCTTGCCCGAGGACTGTCGGTTGCCGACCAGCAGCTGGTGGAGATCGCGAAGGCGATCTCCTTCAACGCACAGATCATCATCATGGACGAACCGACTGCCGCGCTGCCCGAAGCCGAGGTCGCCCGTTTGTTCGACGTCGTGCGGAACCTTCGCGAAGCTGACGCCGCCGTGATGTTCATCTCCCACCGGCTCGAAGAGGTGTTCACGAACTGCCAGCGATTGACGGTCATGCGCGACGGGGCATTCGTGATGGCCGCGCGTGTCGAGGACGTCACGATCGACGACGTCATCCAGTCGATGATCGGGCGGGACCTGGGGGAGTTGTATTCGAAGGAGCATTCACTGCCCGGCGAGCGCGTCCTGGAGGTCGAGCACCTCACCAGGGAAGGGGTGTTCACGGACGTCAGCTTCGAGGTGCGTGCGGGTGAGATCGTCGCCCTTGCCGGCCTCGTCGGCGCCGGGAGGACCGAGGTTGCTCGCGGGGTCTTCGGCATTGACCGGGTGGACGCTGGCACCGTCAAGGTCTCGGGAGTCAAGCTCAAGTCGGGATCACCGTTGGCGGCGATGGCAGCGGGACTCGGCTTCGTGCCCGAGGACAGGCGTCAGCAGGGCCTGGTCATGGAGTTGGCAATCGATAAGAACATGGCGCTCGCGTCGCTCCCGAGCCTGAGCCACCTCGGCTTCATCCGGAGCAGATCCGAGAGACAGTTGGCTTCGGAGTGGGCCGTTCGGTTGCAGCTCAAGTACGGGCGCTTCTCGAATGTCGCGTCGACGCTTTCGGGCGGCAACCAGCAGAAGGTCGTCCTGGGCAAGTGGTTGGCACGGCACCCCAAGGTCCTCATTATCGACGAGCCCACCCGTGGCATCGACATTGGAACCAAGGCTGAGGTGCACCGGCTGCTGGCCGAGCTCGTCGCCAGCGGCGTCGCGGTCCTCATGATCTCCTCCGAGCTCCCCGAGGTGCTCGGCGTCGCCGACCGGGTTCTTGTCCTGCGCGAGGGCAGGCTGATGGCGGAGTTCTCCAGAGGCGAGGCGACGGAGTCCGCGATCATGAAGGCGGCGACCGGCCAGATCTCGGCAGCCGCCCGATGACCGCCGTCGAGACGCCCCCGCAGCTCCGCTCGAGCTCTCCCAGCCTCGTGCTGCAGGTCCTCAGATTCCGAGAGCTCGCCATCGTCGTCGCGATCCTCCTGGTCTTTGGTGTCACCGTCCTCAAGGACCCGTCGTTCGCCAACGCACTCAGCATCCAGCAGCTGCTCGCTGGACCCGCGATCATCGGTCTCCTCGCCGTGGGAGAGACGCTCGTGATCGTGACCCGCAACGTCGACCTCTCCGTGGGGTCGGTCCTTGGCCTGTCCGCCTATCTCGTAGGCGACCTCTTCGTCCATGACAAGAGCATCACGATCATCGTGGCTCTCCTGTACGGATTGCTGATCGGCGCGGGCTGCGGTCTGGTGAACGGCGTGATCGTCGCCTATGCCAGGGTCCCGAGCCTCGTCGTGACGCTCGGGACGCTGTACATCATCCGCGGAGTCACGGCAGTCATCGTCAACGGCATCCAGATCAACCCGACCAGCATTCCCCAATCGTTCCTGAAGCTCGGTTCGGGCACCATCCTCGGCATCCCCTACATCTTCATCATCACCACCGTTGCCGTCGTCGTTGTCGGGTACGTGATGCGGAACTACAGGGCGGCGCGGGACCTCTATGCGATCGGTTCCAACCCCGAGGCGGCCGTGCTCGCCGGGATTCCGGTTCCAAGGCGAATCCTGAGCGCGTTCGTGATCAGCGGAGCTCTCGCTGGCCTCGGGGGTGCGATCTGGCTCGCCGAGTTCGCGACTGTCGCCTCCACGGCCGGATCGGGCTACGAGCTGCTGGTCGTCTCCGCTGTCGTGGTCGGCGGGGTGGCCATTTTCGGCGGGAGCGGGACCGTGCTCGGTGCGGCGCTCGGGGCACTGCTCTTGAACACGATCGACCAGGCTCTCGTCGCATCGAGGATCTCGTCGTTCTGGAACCAGGCCATCGCCGGCGCGATGCTGCTGCTTGCGATCTCTTTCGACCGATTCGTCTCGTTGCGCGCCGAGCGGGCCCTTCGCAGGGGGGAGGTCGAGCATGGTCCTGCTTGAACAGAAAGATCCCAACCCGACGATGGGCGAGACGATTCTTCCTCAGCGGCGCCCGTGGATCCACTTGCTCCTTCGCTGGGAGACCGGCCTTGCGATCATCTTCCTCGCAAGCCTGTGGTTCGGGCAGCTCAACTCGCCCTACTTCCTCAACTGGGAGACATTCTTCTTCTCGGGTCTCAACTTTGGCGTTCTCGCGATCATGGCCCTGCCCATGACCCTCATCATCATTACCGGCGAGATCGACCTGTCCGTTGCCTCGATACTCGGTCTCTCTGCCAGTTTGCTCGGCTACCTCTTCATGCACGGGTGGTCAATTTGGCTTGCGATGGGGCTGTGCCTCGTGGTCGGGCTCGTGTGCGGTGCGCTCAACGGCTTCCTGATCACGCGGCTCGGTCTTCCATCGATCGCCGTGACGATCGGGACACTGACCCTCTACCGGGGAATCGCGCTCATTGTCCTTGGCAGCAACACCGCAGGTGGGTTCCCAGCGTCGTTCACGAGGATCAGCCTTCCCCTCGGTGGCACGCACCTCGCGTTCGACTTCGTCGTCTTCGTGGTCCTGGCGATCGCATTCGGCCTCACGCTCCACGCAACATCACTGGGCAGGTCCCTCTATGCGATCGGGCTGCAACCCGAGACCGCCTTCTTCTCGGGCATCCGCGTGAAGCGGATCAAGTTCTCGCTCTACGTCCTGTCCGGCTTGATCTGCGCATTCTGCGGGATCCTGACCACGTTCCAACTCGCCAGCTCGGCGTCAGACACCGGCCTCGGACTCGAGCTCAACGTCGTGGCCATCGTGCTCTTCGGCGGTATCTCGATCTTCGGCGGCCGCGGCACGATCGTGGGCGTGGCGCTCTCCGTCGGGGTCTTCGCCAGCCTGCAGGCGTCACTCACCGACAGCAACGTCTCCGCACAGGTCCAGAGCATCGTTGTCGGCTGCCTGCTCCTTGCGAGCGTCCTCATCCCGAACGCCCGGGAGGCATTCATCCGGGTCAGGAGGCAGTTCCAGCGCCGTACTCTGCCGCAAGGAGGGACATGACCCAGCGAATCTGTTTCCAGCTTCGCGTGGATCCTGCGAGGATCGACGAGTACAAGGAGCGCCATGCGTCGGTCTGGCCCGAAATGCGAGAGGCGCTGTCGGCGAGCGGGTGGACGAACTACTCGCTGTTCCTCTCACCAGAGGGCGTCCTTATCGGATACCTCGAGTGCGAGAACTTCGAGCGGTCCCTTGAGAGCATGAATGCCACCGATGTCAATGCGAGGTGGCAGGCATCCATGTCGTCCTACTTCGTCGGGCTCGACGGGGGACCGCCGGACGCGGGTATCAGCCCGTGGGAAGAGGTTTTTCATCTCGATTGATGTCGACAAGAGGGAAAAGGTTCCTTTGCGGACCGAGCATTCCAGGAAGCGAGACTATTGATGACCAACAGGACAGAGATCAAGGAGATACTGCGCAGGCAGTGGATCGAAACGCCGTCATGGGCCTACGGCAATTCGGGCACCCGATTCAAGGTCTTCTCCCAGAGGGGAGTCGCGAGGAACCCGTACGAAAAGCTCGAGGACGCAGCCCAGGTCCAGCGGTACACCCGCATCGCGCCATCGGTCGCCCTGCATATCCCGTGGGACCGCGTCAACGACTACTCGGCGCTGGCGAAGCATGCGGCCGACCTTGGAATCAAGATCGGCGCGATCAACCCGAATGTCTTCCAAGAAGACGACTATCGGCTCGGTAGCGTGTGCAATCCCGATCCGCGTGTGCGGCGCAAGGCCACCGACCACCTCCTCGAGTGCGTGGAGATTGCAAAGGAAACGAACTCCTTCGCTATCAGTCTGTGGTTTGCCGATGGCACGAACTACCCGGGCCAGGACAGCATCAGGGGTCGTCAGGAGCGGCTGGCGGAGGCGCTGGCAGAGACGTATGCCGCCCTTGGTCCTGATGTGGGGATGCTGCTCGAGTACAAGCTGTACGAACCGTCCTTCTACTCGATGGACGTACCTGACTGGGGAACGTCGCTGCTGCATTGCATGGCGCTCGGTGAGCAGGCGAAGGTGCTCGTCGACACAGGCCACCATGCGCTGGCGACAAACATCGAGTTCCTGGTCTCCTCTCTGCTGCGTGTTGGCAGGCTGGGCGGATTCCACTTCAACTCTCGCTTCTACGGCGACGACGACCTCATGGTCGGAGCGGCTGACCCCTACCAACTGTTCCGGATCATGTTCGAAATCGTCGACGCGGATGCCGTTACGCCCGACGGCGGAATCGCCTTCATGCTCGACCAATGCCACAACATCGAGCCGAAGATTCAGGCCGAAATCCGCTCAGTGCTCAACGTCCAGGAAGCGACAGCCAAGGCTCTGTTGGTGGACCGCGAAGAGCTGCGCCGGCTGCAGGAGGCCGGTGACGTCCTCGGGGCCCACGAGATCTTCCTCGATGCCTTCTCCACGGACGTGCGGCCCCTCCTCAGGGAACTGCGCATAGAGATGGATCTCGATCCCGACCCCATAGGTGCGTACCAGCGGTCCGGCTACCAGCAGAAGATTGAGGAGGAGCGGGTCGGCGGGACACAGGCAGGGTGGGGGGCGTAGGTGTCCGAACTGTCGTATGCCACCCCGCAGTCGGTCCTCGAGTTGATCGAGCGGGCACACAGGCTCGGAGCCGACCCGCGCAACACGAATTACGCCGGCGGGAATGCCTCGGCGAAGGCAGTCGTCTCGGATCCATCCAGTGGCGACGAGATCGACGTCATGTGGGTCAAGGGCTCCGGGGGCGATCTCGGGACGCTGAGCATCCAAGGGCTTGCGGCAATTCGGTTGGATGCGCTGCGCTCCTTGACCAGGGTCTACCGAGGCCCGGAGCACGAAGATGAGATGGTCGCCGCGTTCGATTTCTGCCTGTTCGGGAAGGGCGGAGCGGCTCCGTCCATCGACACGGCGATGCACGGCCTCGTCGTAAGCGACCATGTCGATCACCTTCACCCTGATGCGGGAATAGCGATTGCCACGTCTGCTGATGGCGAGGCCCTGACCGAGACGATCTTCAAAGGACGTGTGCATTGGGTGCCCTGGCGTCGACCCGGATTCCAGCTCGGTCTCGACATCGCAGAGATCCATGCGCGCCACCCGGACTCGATTGGCGTCATCCTGGGCGGGCACGGAATCACCGCCTGGGGGGACACGAGCGAGGATAGCGAGGCGAACTCTCTCGAGATCATCCGCACTGCGACCGCCTACATCGCCCAGCACGGCCGACCCGAGCCGCTTGGCCCGAAGCTCAAGGGCTTCCTCCGCCTCGACCCCGCGGATCGCCGACGCAGGGCGATAGAGATATTTCCGGCCATCCGGGGGATGGCGTCGACCGATCGCCCCCAGGTCGGGCACTTCACCGACTGCGACGAGGTGCTCGGGTTCCTCGAGTCCGAGCGCCACGCGGAGCTGGCGAACCGCGGGAGCTCGTGCCCGGACCACTTCCTGCGGACGAAGGTGAGGCCGCTGGTACTGGACGTCGAAGCGAATGCGAGCGCCGAGGAGATGCTTGCCCGGCTGGCCACGCTCCACCAGTCGTATCGCGAGGAGTACACCGCGTACTACGACCGCTTCGCCACGCCCGAATCACCCGCGATGCGCGGGGCGGACCCGGCCATTGTGCTCGTGCCGGGTGTCGGGATGTTCTCGTTCGGCAAGGACGCGCAGACCGCCAGAGTCGCCGGAGAGTTCTTCGTCAATGCCATCAACGTCATGACGGCGGCGGAGGCCATCTCGCGCTACGAGCCGATCGAGGAGTCCGAGAAGTTCAAGATCGAGTACTGGCAGCTGGAGGAGGAGAAGCTCCTCAGGATGCCGAGGCCGAAGCCGCTGGCATCCAGGGTTGCATTCGTGACCGGCGGCGGCTCGGGCATCGGCGCGGCGACCGCCCGCCGCCTGAGCCGTGAGGGCGCACACGTCGTCGTCGCGGACCTCGATCTCGACTCGGCCACGGAGGTGGCTGCGGGTATCGGAAGCGCCGATGAAGCGGTTCCCGTGGCGGCCGACGTCTCATCCCGAGAAGAGATCGAGCGTGCGATTGGCGACGCGATCCTTGCCTACGGCGGGATCGACATCCTCGTCAACAATGCCGGGTTGTCGATCTCGAAGCCTCTCCTCGAGACGACCGAGAGGGACTGGGACCTTCAGCACGATGTGATGGCCAAGGGCTCGTTCCTCGCAGCCCAAGCAGCCGTCGGGGTCATGAAGGCGCAGGGCACCGGTGGCGACATCGTCTACATCGTCTCCAAGAACTCGGTCTTCGCTGGGCCGAACAACGTCGCCTATGGCTCTGCTAAGGCCGACCAGGCACACCAAGTGCGCCTTCTCGCTGCGGAGCTCGGCGAGCTAGGGATCAGGGTGAACGGCGTCAATCCCGACGGAGTCGTGCGGGGCTCGAAGATCTTCGCGAGCGGATGGGGGGCACAGCGTGCCGCCGTCTATGGCGTCGAGGAGGAAGAGCTGGGCGTCTACTACGCCGGCAGGACCCTCCTGAAACGAGAGGTGCTTCCCGAGAGCATCGCCGGCGCGGTCTTCGCGCTGCTCGGAGGCGACCTCAGCCTGACCACCGGCGCGCACATACCGGTGGACTCTGGCGTGGCCTCCGCGTTCCTCCGGTGACGGTTGACTCCGATCGGCCAGGAGGCATCTGGGTTGCTGCGGTCGATCTCGGGGCTTCGAGCGGCCGGGTGTTCGCAGCGGAGCTCCGCGACGGCCTGATTGAGATCGAGGAGGTTTCGCGATTCCCCAACGGCGGTGTCGACGTGGACGGGGTGTTCCGGTGGCAGCTGCGCAGGCTCTACGAGGAGGTCGTCGCGGGTCTCTCGATGGCAGCTCGGGCCGCGCTCCTGCGCGGCGGAGTGCTCGTGTCGGCCGGAATCGACTCGTGGGCCGTCGACTACGGCCGC
>Ga0181519_10003446_pt1 | contig 13029 bp, 12 predicted proteins | sample PEATcosm2014_Bin_26_FD_121102 | JGI IMG/M metagenome (GOLD analysis project Ga0181519, IMG submission 121102) | Peatland microbial communities from MTU Mesocosm Facility, Houghton, MI, USA - PEATcosm2014_Bin02_10_metaG | ecosystem: Environmental > Terrestrial > Soil > Wetlands > Peat | place... | reverse complement strand
GGCCCGAGATAGGGCGTCTGGATTTCCAGGCAGCGCTTGTAGTCGAGTTCGTCGGCCTCGAGAATACCGAGATTCGGGTTCTCCAGCGCGAAAACCATGCCGGCGAGCACGGCGGATGACACCTGCAAGCCCGTGGCGTTCTGGTAAGGGCACAGTTTTCGCGTCTCCTCCACCGAAAGTTGCGAGCCGTACCAGTAGGCGCCCTTGGCATGGCCGAACAGCAGCACGCCGAGTTCGTCGATGCCGTCCACGATCTCGTGCTCGTCGAGGATGTGGATTTTTTCTTGGCGTACGCCGCCGGCGCCGAACATTTCGTGCAGCGACAGCACGGCGTCGTCGGCCGGGTGATAGGCGTAATGGCAGGTCGGGCGATAGACCGCCGCGCCCTTGGCGTCGCGCACGGTGTAATAATCGGCGATCGAGATCGACTCGTTGTGGGTCACGAGAAACCCATATTGCGCGCCGGGCGTCGGCGCCCAGCTGCGCACGCGCGTATTGGCGCCGGGCTGCAGCAGATAGATGGCGGCGCCGCAGCCGGTTTCGTGCTTGCGGCCGTTCTCCGGCATCCATTTTTCATGCGTGCCGAAACCCAGCTCCGCCGGCTGCAAGCCCTCGGAGACAAAACCTTCCACCGACCAGGTGTTCACGAACACGCCGCGCGGCTTCGGGTTGCGGGCGCGCTGGGTGTCGCGCTCGGCGATGTGCACGCCCTTGACGCCAAGCCGCTCCGCCAGTTCCGCCCAGTCCTCGCGGGTCGCCGGCTCCGGCGTCTTGCCTTCGATATCCGTGGCGAGATTGACCAGAGCCTGCTTGACGAACCAGGAGACCATGCCGGGATTGGCGCCGCAGGTGGAAATCGCGGTGGTCCCGCCGGGATTTTCCCGCTTGGATTTCAGCACGGTTTCGCGGAGCGCGTAGTTCGAGCGGGCTTCGGGTCCCAAATCCTTGTCGAAGTAAAAACCGGCCCACGGCTCGACCACCGTGTCGATGTAGAGCGCGCCGATCTCGCGGCACAGCTCCATGATCGCGAGCGATGAGGTGTCGACGGAGAGATTCACGCAAAAACCTTGTCCGCCGCCGCGCGTCAGCAGCGGAACCAGCAACTCGCGATAATTGTCCTTGGTGACGGCGCTCTGGATGAAGTCATAGCCGCGCTCGTCCACCAGCTTGCGGTCCACGTCGCAGGGATCGATCACCACCAGTCTTTTGCGGTCGAATTCGAAATGACGCTCGATCAGCGGCAGGGCGCCCTTGCCGATGGACCCGAAGCCGATCATCACGATCGGGCCGCTGATGCGGCCATGGATGGGCGATGTGGTCATGCTTGTCGTCCTTTCGCGGAGAGTTTTTCGGGTAATGGAGAAGGCTGCGGCCGTGGTCAAGCGACCACGGCCTTAAGTGAGTTTTGTGACAGTTCGAAGCGATCAGGCGGCGCGGCGTCGGGGCGCGACGGCGGGAATGCGGCGCCCGGTCGCCCGCAAAACGCCGAAAGCGCCGTCCAGCGCGCCTTCGCGCAGTTCGAGCCCGAGGAAACGCGCGGGATCGACGGGGCCGGGCATGTCCAGCCCGCCCATCTTTTCGTGCGCGAAACCGAAGCGGCGGTAGTACGGCTCATCGCCGACCAGGATCACTGCCTGGTGGCCGAGCGTAAAAGCCTTTTCCAGGGCCATGCGGATCATCGCGCCGCCGAGGCCCTGCGACCGCAGTGAGGCCGAGATCGCGATCGGGCCGAGCAGCAGCGCCTTGCGGCCGTCGCCGGTCTCGATGTCCCACAGGCGCAGCGTGCCCACCAGAATATTGTCGCGAAACGCGGTGAAGGCGAGGCCTTCGGCCGGCAGCCTGCCTTCGCGCAGGCGCTCGCTGGACTTGCGGGCGCGGTTGAGCCCAAAGGCCTTGTCGAGCAGGATTTCGCGCGCGAAGGCATCGCGGGCGACTTCCTCGCGGATCAGGATTTCGGCGGCGGGCAGGTTTGCGGCGGACGAATGCATGGTGACCTCCACAAGGTCGAGAGGGCGCGCCGACGGCCATGGCGCTGGCCGGCGAGGGGAGGGGTCACGCGAACTGAAATCTCAGATCACTGGCAACAGGCGGCGAGGCGCGAGACTTCACGCGCACGGACTTCGGCGTCGCCCGCCGGAGGGGGGCGATCCGAAAAGGTCGAACAGATCATGCATCGCGGCATCCCTTCGAAGGGCGCGTCATCCGCGCCGCTTGAACCAACTTCAAAGTCGGATGTGCGCCAGCGCTCCCGTTGCGCGCGATGGAGACGCGCACGCGTTGCGACTGTTGCCATCCAGGGCTTTCCCTTATGGAAAACCCGGTGCTGCGCCGTGGCCATCGAGAAACCCGCGAAGCGGCGCCGCTCACTGGTTTTCGTGGGCCTTCGATTGGAAGGGAGGATCCCGTTCCGCACGCCCGGCAAGAAAGACTAGCCTCTTCGGTACGACGGCTTTGGAGGCCGACTGAGACGAAAAAGCCCGGTCCGTCGTTGCTTTAAGTCACGAACCTCCGCAAGCAGCGGAGTTCGCCGGTTCGCTTCCGGCCGCCGGCTTTTCCGGCGCCTCGCGGACTTGCACCCTTGTTATTGGGTGGATATCCGGTTGGCGCCAGCCGACGCGCGACCACAGGCACGTGCGATTTGGGCAAGCGGATAGATGTCACAAAACGGCGGATTTGCAAGGAAAAAAACGTCGCGGCGCGCTGTTTCCCGGGGCTTATGGCCGCGCCGGCGCGCATCGTCGCGCTTTTCGGCGGGAACGATGAACAAAATGTAATGCGCGCGCCCATCGCGCCCGGGCGGGAGAACCTTGCCGAAGCCGAAAAACGCCGCTACGAGCAAGGCGGTCCCCCCGGCCTGTCTCCTTGAGTCGCTAATGACCTCCCTCGATCGTCGCTCCGTTCTCAACGTCCTCGCTGTTTCGGGCGCTGCGGCGCTCGCCTCGCCGGCCTTCGCCCAGCCGAAGGAGAAAAGCCAGCCGCCGCAGCCGCCGCGCTTCAATTTCGAGGATGTGCTCAGGCGCGCCAAGGACCTGGCCGCCGCGCCCTACGACGCCATGCCGCCGAAACTGCCGGAGGTGCTGAACAAGCTCGATTTCGACGCCTATCGCGACATTCGCTTCAAGGCGGAGAAATCCCCGATCACGTCGGGACCGTACCGCCTGCAATTGTTCCATCCCGGCTTCATCTACAAGCGTCCGGTGGTGGTGAACACGATTCGCGACGGCATTGCCACGCCCGTTCCCTATGCGTCGAGCCTGTTCGACTACGGCCACAACAAGTTCGACCACAACCTGCCGGTCAATCTCGGCTTCGCCGGCTTCCGCCTGCATTATCCGCTCAATTCCGCGCGCGGCGCCGACGAGCTGGTGTCCTTCCTCGGCGCCACCTATTTCCGTTTCCTCGGACGCGGCCAGTCCTATGGCCTGTCCGCGCGGGGGCTGGCCGTCAATACCGGCGGCGACGACGAGGAATTCCCGCTGTTCCGCGAGTTCTGGATCGACGTGTCCGACGATACGCCCGAGCGGGCCACCATCTACGCGCTGCTCGACAGCGCCTCGGTGACCGGCGCCTATCGCTTCGACCTCTATCCCGGCGAGGAAAGCGTGATGGAGGTTTCCGCCGCGATCATCCCGCGCCGCCCCGACGTCAAATTCGGGCTGGCGCCGCTGACCTCGATGTTTTTCCTCGGCGAGGACAGCAAGCGTCCGCCGGAGGAGTTCCGGCCCGAACTGCACGATTCCGACGGCCTGCTCATGCACACCGGCGCCGGCGAATGGATCTGGCGGAGCCTGCGCGCGCCGCGCGTCGGCGCCATGTCCACTTTTTCCGACAAGTCGATCAAGGGGTTCGGGCTGGTGCAGCGCGACCGCGCCTTCGACCACTACCAGGACCTCGAACTCGCCTACGAGAGCCGCCCGACCTATTTCGTCGAACCGCACGGCGACTGGGGCGACGGACGCATCGAACTGCTGGAGCTCGCGACCAAGGACGAGACGGCCGACAACATCGTGGCCTACTGGACGCCGGAGAACCCGCCCGAGGCCAACGTACCCTATTATTATTCCTACCGTATCCGCGCGCTGCTCGAAGCCTCCGACCTCTCGCCCAATGGACGGGTGCGCAACGTCTGGAAGACCATTCCCAAGGCGCTGGGATCGTCGGAGTCGGTCGGCGTCGACGAGCGGCGCTTCATCGTGGATTTCGAAGGCGGCGACCTCGCCTATTACCTGACCGATCCCGGGGAGGTCGAGGTTTCCGCCGCCATATCGCAGGGCAAGATTCTGCGCACCTTCATTGCGCCCAACCCGCACATCAAGGGATTCCGCGCCATGATCGACGCGCAGACCGATTCCGGCGTCACCGTGGCGATCCGCGCGTTTTTGCACGCGGGGCCGAAGGCGCTGACGGAGACGGCGCTGATGCCGTGGATCGCGGAGTAGGGCTCACAGAACTTCGAGCCCGCGCGTCGCCAGCGCGGGCGCTCGCGTCAGTCGCGGAAGCGTAAAACCTTCCTGTTCCCGGGAAAGCCGCCAGAGCGTATCCGCCGCCAGGTCGATTTGGTGGGACCACACGACATCCGCGCCGTGCTCGCCCAGCCGCACCTGCTGGAACAGGTCGGGATCGCGGCGCAGAGGCTCGTAGACCCGGAAAGACTGGATCATCCCGGAAACCCACGAGCGTTTCATCGCCCCCGGTCTAGCGCAGGCCCAGCGTCATCGGCGTTTCGTCGGCTGCGAGGCGCGGAAGGGTATTCGGCATGGCTCAGCCCCGCGGTCCGCGATATTCAAGGACCATGCGCGCCTTTTCGCGATCGGGTCAGAACCCGATCGCCAACAAAAGCCCAAACGTCGCCAGCGTCACCACGGCCGCGACGCCGTAGGTCATGATCGCCAGCACCTTCGCCGGTCCCGCCTTCATGTCCTTCATCGTAAGGAAAATCCGCTCGGCGCCGTGCCAGAAGAACAGCGAGATCACCCCGAGCGCCACCAGCTTGCCGAACGGATTTCGCGCCAGCGCGAGCGCGTGGTCGTAGCTCAGGAAATCCTGCGGCAGTCCGGTTCCCGTGGGCGCGAGCACACCGGTGATCAGGATCAGCGCCGGGCCGAACAGCGCCGACAGCATGCCGCCCGCGCCGAACAGCAGCCATAACAACGGCGACAGGCTGCGTTTTTCGTTCTGGTGCGCGCTCATCTGGCCACCCCCAGCACAACCAGCACCAGGACCAGCGACGCCACGCCGGCGGCCAGGGTGGCGATGCGCGTTATTTTTTTCGCGGGAACGTGTTTGCCGCCGACAATCATTTTCGGCATGGTTTTCGGCAGGGTCTGGAACCAGGTGATCACGTGAAAGATCATGGCCGCCAGCAGCAGGACGTGCAGCGCCAGCGAGGTCGGGCTCCTCAGGAACTGCAAATAGCCGTCCCAGCTTTCCGGGCCACGCGACAGGCTCACGAGCCCCGCGAACAGCACGCCGCCATAGGCGGCGACCGCGACGCCGCTCAGTTCGCGCGCGGTATAGGCGCGATAGGGCGGCCTGGCCCACCAATTTCCCGGCATCGGCCGGTGGTAGGGGCGTCTCTCGTTCATTGGGGCTGCTCCGTTCGCAGGAAGCGCAGGAAGAAGTCGAAGGCGCTGTTGGTCTTGTTCTGATTGACGGCGTTGGCGGGGTCCACGCTTTTCGGGCAGACCTCCGAGCAGTAGCCGACGGCGGTGCAGGACCACACCCCGTTCTCGCCGTGGATGGTGTCGAGGCGTTTTTGCCGGCCGCCGTCGCGCGAATCGCCGTTGTAGCGTTGCAGCATGGCCATCGCGCCGGGGCCGATGAAATCGGGGTTTTCACCGAACTGCGGGCAGGCGGCGTAGCACAGCATGCAATTGATGCAGTCGCTGAAGGATTCATAGGCGGCCATCTGGGCCGGGGTCTGCAGATGCGGTCCTTCCGCGACCGTCTTCTGCTCCCTCGGGATCAGGTAGGGATAGACGCTTTCGATCTTCTTGACGAAGGCGTCGACGCTGATCACCAGGTCGCGCTCGATGGGGAAGTTCTGCAACGGCTCGACGGTGACCGGACCCGGAGGCAGGTCGCGCAGCAGCGTGCTGCAGGCGAGTTTTGGCGTTCCGTTGATCATCATGCCGCAGCTTCCGCACACGGCCATGCGGCAGGACCAGCGGAACGACAGCGTGCCGTCCAGCGTATCCTTGATGGACTGCAACGCTTCCAGCACCGACATGCCTTCCGCGCCCGTCACCTTGAACGAGCCGAACGCGGGCTTCTCGTCGCGCCCCGGCGTATAGCGGAGTATGCGCAGCTCGAACGTTTTCTGCGGCATGGCGGATTCAGACATGACGGGGGACATAACGGGTTCAGACATGCGCCCCGTCCTTCTTTTCGAGCTGTTCGCCCAGCGCCCCATAGGCGCGCTCGCCCGGCTGGGACTTGGTGATCTTGACCGGCCCGTAGGCGATTTCCGGCGCGGCCCCCTGTCGGTAATGCGCGAGGCTGTGGGCCAGGAATTTTTCGTCGTCGCGCTTTTCGAAACCGTCGAGACGCTGGTGCGCGCCGCGCGATTCCCTGCGTTGCAGCGCGCTGTGCGCCATGGCCTCCGCGACATCGAGCTGATAGCCGAGTTCGAGCGCGGCGAGCCAGTCGGTGTTCCAGATGTCGGTGCGGTCGTCGAGCGTGATGTTTTCCGCGCGGCGCTTGAGTTCCGCGAGCTTGTCGCAGGTCTCCTGCATTTCCGGCCCCAGCCGGTAAATGCCGCAGCCCTTTTCCATGGCCGTCGCCATCTCCTTGCGGATGACCGAATGGCGTTCGCCGCCAGTCTTCCGGTCGCGGACGGCGAGGGCCTTGTCCACGCTCGCCTTGGCCTGATCGGCCAGCCGGGCGGGATCGACCGCCGGCGCCCCCCTGGCGAACTTCACCGCCTCCTGGCCGGCGACCCGCCCGAACACCGTGAGTTCCCCCAGCGAATTCGAACCGAGCCGGTTGGCTCCGTGGATGCCGACGCTCGAACATTCGCCCGCCGCATACAGTCCCGCCAGCGGCGTGGCCGTGTTGATGTCGGTGAGGATGCCGCCCATGGTGTAATGCACGGCGGGACGCACGGGGATCGGCGTCTCCGCGGGATCGAGGCCCATGAATTCCTCGGCGAGGCCGAAGATCAGCGGCAGCCGCTCCATCAGCTTGGCCCGCCCGAGGTGGCGCAGGTCGAGGTAGACAGCCGATTCGCCCTGCGGCGTGACAAAGGTCCGGCCCTTGCGCTCCTCCTGCCAGAACGCCTGGCTGAGGCGGTCGCGCGGCCCCAGTTCCATGGCCTTGTTGCGCGGTTCGGTGGTGACGGGGCCAAGACCATAGTCCTGCAGATAGCGGTAACCGTCCTTGTTGACGAGATAGCCGCCTTCGCCGCGACAGGCTTCGGTGAACAAAATGCCGGAGCCCGGCATGCACGTCGGATGGTATTGCACGAATTCCATGTCGCGCAGCGGCACGCCATGCCGGTAGGCCAGCGCCATGCCGTCGCCGGTGACGATGCCGCCATTGGTGTTCTGCCGGAACACTCTTCCCGCGCCGCCTGTCGCCAGAATCACGGATCGCGCGAAAATGGCCGTGAATTTTCCGGTCGAGGGCGAAAGCACCGTCGCGCCCTGCGCGCGGCCGTCGTCCACGATCAGGTCCAGGCAGAAATGTTCATCGAACCGCTTGATCGAGGGATAATGGGTCGAAGTCTGGAACAGGGTGTGCAGGATGTGGAAGCCGGTGCGGTCGGCGGCGAACCAGGTTCGCTCGATCTTCATGCCGCCGAAGGCGCGCACGTTGATCTCGCCGTCGGGCTTGCGGCTCCAGGGGCAGCCCCAGTGCTCCAGCTGGATCAGTTCGGCCGTGGTTTCGCTGACGAAATACTCGACCACGTCCTGCTCGCACAGCCAGTCGCCGCCGTGCACGGTGTCGTTGAAATGGGCTTCAAGCGAATCGTGCGCCTGGATGACGCCGGCCGAGCCGCCCTCCGCCGCCACCGTATGGCTGCGCATCGGCAGCACTTTCGAAACCAGCGCGATGGTGAGCGAGGGGTCGGCTTCGGCCGCCGCGATGGCGGCTCGCAGCCCCGCGCCGCCCGCGCCGATAATGAGGACGTCGGCTTCAAAAATCTGCACGTCGAGCTCCGTTCAACGATTGGGACAGCAGCTTCACCACGAGGCAAGGGCCTTGTCCGGCCCAACAGGAATTTTTTCGCCGCTCGCCGCCGCAGGCTGCGGCGGGTCTGGATCACTTCGAGGTAAGGTAAAGACCATCGGCGGAAAGTTTGCAACTGCCAAGCCGTCACGTTCGGCGGCCGTCGCGTTCGATGCGACGGCGCCCCGGGCGATGACGCGCCCGCGCAACCGCCGGACGACGCCCGCGTTCCCTCCGCCTCACAAGGTGTCCGCGGCTTTCATGAAGGCGCGCAGCAGGCGGCGCAGCGGCACGCCGGCGGCCAGCGCATGGCGCTGGACCTCGGCCAGGCCGGGCTCCTGCGATCCGGCCGCGACATGCGTCGCCGCGACAATGGCGGCGACGCGCAGGCCGATGGCGCGCGAAAGAATCACCTCCGGCGCGATGCCGAAGCCGAGCGCGTCCGCGCCCATCTGCCGCGCGACCCGCGCTTCGCACGGCGTTGCGAAGGTGGGCCCGCTGACCCACATGAACACGCCGTCCTGCATCGGAACGCCTGCGATGGCGGCGGCGCGCTTGAAGCGGCGTTGCAGCCGAGAATCGTAGGCGTCGTGCAGCGACAGGATGGCTTCGTCGTCGTTGAGGCCGATCAGCGGGTTGAGCCCGAACAGCGCGAAATGGTCCGTCACCTGCATCAGGGCGCCCGGATAGAGATCGGGCTTGAGGGAGCCGGCGCCGGCGAAGATCAGCAGGTACCTTGCGCCGAGCAGCTTGACCGTCCGCAGCGGCGTCAACATGCGCGTGGGATCGCCGGCGCCGTAAAAATGCGGCTGGCCGTGGAGCAGGCAGATGTTGGCGCCCTCGAAGCGCCCGAGGCTCAATCGCCCGGTCGGCGACCCCGGTTCGTCGATTTCCGGGAAGCCCGGCAGTTCGGAATAATCGGCGCTGACGCCGCCGCTCAGGGCCTCCGGTATTCCCGCAAGGCCGAATCCGAACAGGACGGCGAAATCGATCGGTTCGACAGCGCCCTTCGCGCGAAGAATGGCTGCGGCCTGTTCAGCATTTTTCGTCATTGGTGGCGTGTCTCCCGAGATCGCGTTGACCGAGCGCCTCCGGCCCGAAGGCGTGGGGAAGCAGTTCGGACAGCGCGTGACTGCTGCATTCTCCCATGTTATCGGCAAGATAGACCAGAACCGAGCCGTGCGCGAACTCGGAAATGCGCTGCCGGCAGGCGCCGCAGGGGGCGATGCGTCGCGGCCCCAGCACCAGCATCGCCACGATCTCGCGGTCGCCGCCCGCCACCATGGCCGCGATCGCGGAGGTTTCCGCGCACAGGCCGAGCGGGTAGGCGGCGTTCTCGACATTGGCCCCGGCGTAGATCGCGCCGCTCGCCGCGCGCAGGGCGGCGCCCACGGGAAAACCGGAGTAGGGCGCATAGGCGCGCGCACGCGCAGCTCTGGCGCGTTCGAACAACTGGTTCAGGGGGGCGCCGGCGTCCTGGCTCATGTCGTTTCCGTCAAAACCGCCGCCAGAGGGCGAGCACGGCGCCATATTCGCGGTAAGCGTTGACGCCGGCAAGCGTGGCGAAGCCGCCGACCTGCGCGCGCCAATCCGGGTTCAAGGTGTAGACGAGGCTGAACTGCGCCTTGTCCTGCGCCCAGCGCGGATAGCCCGGGTCGAACGAAGGCCCCGAGACGATGGCGAAATTTTGTGCAAGCAGCATCAGCCTCGGCGTGACGTAGACGCCGAAGCTCAGGTCCGCGCGACCCTCGTTCGGGGGCTTGCCGCCGTACGCGCGGTAGCCGACGGACAGATCGACAAAGCCGGGCAGCGCGCCGAAGGAAATGTTCTTGCCGCCGAGCACGCGGAAATCGAAAGCGGCGTTTTCCGAACCGCTGAAAGACGCGTTCACCGCCCCCGCCGTGGTCGGCAGGCTCGCCAGCGCCTGGATGGAAACGACGGAGTCGTCGTTCTGCCATACCCGCCCGCGCACGCCGATTTCGCTGTCGCCCAGTCCGGTGAATTTCTGGTCCGCCGGCGGACCGAGGGTCGAGCTTTGCACGGAAGGCTTCAGGGTGAGGGCGAGCCAGTCGGCGAGGCCGTAATCAATATAAAGTGATGCCTGGTAGGAGCGGTATTTTGGCGCAGGGGTGAAGCGCCCCGCCTGGTTGTAGTCCTGGTTCGACAGGTCGAACAAGGTGGTGACGATGACTTCGCCTTGACCGGCTGGCGGGGTCCAGGCGCCGGCGCGGGCCAGCGCCGGCGCGAACGCCAGCAACAGCGCCAGCACGCCGGCGCGGGCCAGCGCCGGCGCGAACGCCAGCAACAGCGCCAGCACGCCGGCGCGGGCCAGCTCCGGCGCGAACGCCAGCAACAGCGCCAGCACGCCGGCGCGGGCCAGCGCCGGCGCGAACGCCAGCAACAGCGCCAGCACGCCGGCGCGGGCCAGCGCCGGCCGCGCTGAATGTCGCGCGTAAAAGGCGGGGTCGCCAGCGCCTGGGAGGGTCATGGTCGTGTCGCGCCGGTTGTGAAAAACAAAGGCAACAAATCAAGATTGAACTATGGTCTTCGCTGACGAGCGGGCAAGAGGGACCGGGGCGCGAATGCAATCCTTTTTTGCAATATGGCGCATTACAACCTTGCGGTGCGTAAACCGTTCGTCAGGCGCGGTCTTTCCTACCTTTGCATTGACGTCCGGCGCGGCTATTCTCTCAGGTCTGGGGGCGTCTGGGGGCCGCTTCGTCGCGTGAGCGCGCTTGCGCGCCACAACGGGCTCCCGTGCGCCGTTCGCGATGGTCGGTTCGGCGCGGCGACAGGTCGGGAGTTGTTTTTTCCGGGCTCGCCCTGCCGCGCGCGCAGATTTCGGTTGGACGCAAATGGCTGGAACGAAAAAGGCGAAGAGTCCCGCAAGGGGCGGCGAGGGTGTTGTCTATGGGTTCGGCGACACCGCCCTTGGATCGGTTCTGGTGGCGGTTTCGGCGCGGGGGGTTTGCGCGCTGCTGTTTGGAGAGCAGGAAAAGAAGCTGACGCGGGACGTGCGCGCGCTCTATCCGGGCGCGCTGCCCGCGCCTGTCGAGAAGCTGGAATGCGCCCTCTCCGCCGCGCGCGACCTCGCCCTCGAACCCTGGCAAGCGTTCCCGCTGCCGCTCGACATTCGCGGCACGGAATTCCAGATGCGGGTGTGGACGGCGCTGCGCGACATCACGCCAGGCACGACCGTCAGCTATGCCGAGGTCGCCCAGCGCATCGGCGCACCTAAGTCCCTGCGCGCCGTCGCCGGCGCCTGCGCGGCCAACCGCCTCGCCATCGTCATCCCCTGCCATCGCGTGCTGCGGCTCAACGGCTCGCTGTCGGGCTACCGCTGGGGCCGCGAACGCAAACTCCGGCTGATCGAGCTGGAGAAGAGCGCGGCGCCGTTCAACTGAGGCGGGCAGGGAGCACGTTCGTCAGCGCAGGTCCGTGAACGAAGTTGCGCTGGCGTTGATCGGCGCGCGCGAACGGGTCGGGGGGGCGAGATTGACCTCCGCGTTTGCAGGCGGCTGCGCGGCGGCGCGCCCCGCCAAGTCCTCGTCCGCCCAGGGCGAGCGGATGTAGGCGCGCCGGGTGGGCCCGGCTTCCGGGAATTCGACGCGCCCGTCGGCCACGCGCGCATGCGCGCATTCCTCCACCGCGCCCGCGACGGAGGCAGCGCCCTTGGCGATGTCCCCATTATCTCGGGGGCTTGCACCCTGGGTGGTCGGCTGGCGGCACACGAGGTCGCCGAGCCGGCGCCAGGACCCGATCCACAGACTTACAGTTTCGCGCGTCAGCCGCGAGACTTCGAACACTTGCCCATTCGGCGCGAAGAAGGTCGCGGCGCGGTCGTCGTCGCCGTGGTGGCGCAGCAGCAGGGCGCCGACGAAACCGCGGCTCCCCGCGCCCGCGTCGGCGGTCCATTCGGGACCGGGCTTGCCTTCGAGCAGCGGCACGTAGCCCGGCAGGCCGAAGACATTGCCGCGCAGCAATTTCACCTTCTGCGCGCCCATGCCCTCGACGGCGCCGATGGGATCGCCGACCTTCAAGGCGTCGACGCGAGCCGGCAAGGTCTTGAACGCGCCTTGTTGCATCTGTTCGTTCAGGTGAACGACGAGGTAGAAACATTCGCGCCGGTAGCCGTCCAGGCTGCGGCACAGGTGATCGTCGTCGGTGGCCCAGAGCCGCGCCACGATGGCGCCGCCGCCGAAATCCGCGACCACGCCGCGCGGGGCGAAATAGATGTCGCGCTTCTCGCCCCCGGGGCCGGCGATTTCCAGCGTGTTGCCGACCACGGCCGCGATGGCCGCGTAGCGCCGAAGCAGCGCGGGCGTGACATCCTCGGGCGCCAGCTGGTTGCGCCGCTCCGCCTCCCGTCTCTCCTGCTCCCGTCTCTCCTGCTCGGCGCGCCGTTCCGCTTCCTCGCGTTGCCGCTGCGCTTCCGATTCCGCCGCCGGGGGCGCGCCCGTCGCGGCCTGCGGCGCGATTTCGGCGCCGTCCCGAGTCAACTCGTCGGAGTCGCCCCCGGCGACCGCGATCTTCTTCCTCTGCGACGTGTCGCGAGCGAAAACGAGTGTGCCCGGCGCCTTGTACTGCACGAACAGACCGCCGACGAAGCCGACGGCGATCAGCAAGGCGATGACCCGGAGCTTGTAGCGATCTTTCTTCATGTACGATCCCGGCGGAACGGATTGCCCCACCCTAGGACTCAAGGCCTGAAAATTACGTTAGAAGACGCCTGCTTAGCAAAGATTTCAGATTTTAGCGTTCTCTTGAGGATGGGCGTCAAAGGGGGACTGCCGTGGCCAATCCTCAGCCCGTCGTGGAGACGGGCAACAATCTCGCGGTGATGCTGCCGGTGATGCTGGG
>Ga0181519_10003445_pt1 | contig 13030 bp, 13 predicted proteins | sample PEATcosm2014_Bin_26_FD_121102 | JGI IMG/M metagenome (GOLD analysis project Ga0181519, IMG submission 121102) | Peatland microbial communities from MTU Mesocosm Facility, Houghton, MI, USA - PEATcosm2014_Bin02_10_metaG | ecosystem: Environmental > Terrestrial > Soil > Wetlands > Peat | place... | reverse complement strand
GTCATTCCCCCCAGTGCAACGCCGACCCGGAGCGCCATCACCCTGCCCCGCATGGATGGTTCTGTCGAGAGCTGCATGATGCTGTTCGTGCCGTTGGTCAAGGTCAGGGCAGCCGCGCCGCTGAGCGCGAGAGCTGCCGCAAACCACCAGTATCCGGGCGCGAGTGCGGCTAGAGTATAGCCCAGCCCGAAGACACCGGCTCCCATCGACAGAGACGCTAAGCCTGGTTTCTTTCGGCCAGCAGCAAACAACGCTCCCGAGAGTGAGCCCACGGCCATGATGGAGGAGAGCAGGCCGAAAGCACGTGCGTCGGAGTGGAAGACATTCACGGCCATCGTAGAGATGAAGATCGGAAAGTTCAGTCCAAAGGTGCCGATCAGAAACAACATGACCAGGATCGCCCTGAGGTCCGGTCCTCTCCACACGTAGCGAAACCCTTCTAGAAATCCAGAGGTAGTGCGATGCGCTCTGACGCTTGCACGCAGTTCCGAGAGGCGGAAGAAAGACATCGAGATCACAACTGCCGCGAACGAGAGCCCGTTCAGTAGAAAGGCCCAGCCGATGCCGACCTTCGCAATCAGCAAACCGGCAACGGCGGGACCAATCATCTGGGCAGCATTGAACGAGGTTGAGTTCAATGCCACGGCATTGGGAAGGTCCTCATCGCCCACCATCTCTGCCACGAAGGTCTGTCTCACCGGTGCATCCAGCGCAGCGCCGGAACCAGACAGGAAAGCGAACACATACAGGTGCCAGAGCCGGATGACTCCTGCGATCGTGAGAACTCCTAGGATGAGCGCAAGCACGCCCATCGTTGCCTGGGTGAGCATCAGGAGCTTGCGCTGATTGAGGCGGTCCGCAGCCGACCCCGTCCAGGGCAGGAGCAGAAGTTGCGGGGCGAACTGCAGGCCCATCACAATACCCAGCGCTGACGCATCGTGGTGGGTAAGTTGCGTCAGCACAAGCCAGTCCTGCGCGACGCGCTGCATCCAGGTACCGACGTTGGAAATCAGGCCGCCTGCCGTCCATAAGCGGAAGTTGAAGCTTCTCAGGGAGCGAAAGGTCCCGGACACTGGGTTCTTCATGGGTGCGACGGCGTGTTGCCCCCATGGAACTGGCCGAAGTGACGCGCCGAAAAGATGCTGATGAGCAGCGCGCCCAGGCCGAACGCAAGGATGTGGCTTGTCGCCCGCGGATCGAAAGCACCGACGTGCGCGACTAGCAGATACCCGACCACCGCGTTGAAGAACCCCAAACAACGTTGACCGTCGCAGAGGAGAGCCCTTGGCCGGGCGGTTTTGCGAAGGGACTTTGAAAGGGGTGTCCCATTGTGCCGGCGACAACATGGGGAATGGCGTTTGCCGCAAAGACGCCCCCAAAAAAGTACGACACAAGCCAAAGCCAATTCATAATGCAGCGCTCCTTCTTTCCAACAATCTTTCCAGCAGCGAAATGATTTCCTCTGTAGACCCTGTCTCGCCAAGACGAGGTAAGACGTTTCTGATGCTGTACTCGTGCGCCTCCCCCCGAAGATCGGTCATTGCGTCGAGTGCGAGGGTCACGTTGAAGCCCTGCTCGTAGGCCTGCCGCGCAGTCGCCTCAACGCCACCTGAGGTCACCACTCCCGTCACAACCACCTGGGTAACGCCTCGCGCCTTGAGCTGGCGCTCAAGATCCGTTGTTGCGAATGCGCCCCAGCTTCGCTTGGTGACGACAATATCGCTCGGTTGCCGATCCAGCTGCGGCAGAAGGTCTGTCCATCCCTCGGAAAACGATGTGTTGCCGCGTGGACCCTGTTCCGTCCGTCCCGGCGCCCGTCCCGCCACGTTGACCAGCACGACTGGAAGGTTCTTCGCACGGAAGACATCTATGAGCCTGCGCGTCCGGTCAATGACCTCGCCGATGGGATGAATGAAATTCCCGTTGACGATGCCTTTCTGCAGGTCAATGACGATCAATGCAGCGTTGGGGTCGAGAATAGTAAGCGGCATCGGGTTCTTCTCCTCGGATACAAAGTTGACATGGGTAAAGCAGAAAACGATGGGTTCAATCCTCAACAAGCCGCGTAAGCAGTTCGAGTGCCGCCTGTAGCTGCTTCTGTTCGTGAGCAGAAAGCTTCTGCGAGATAGTCGTGGTGAGCCAGTCCTGTCTCGCGGCCCTACCCTCCTGAATCCGCTTCACACATTTAGGCGTGAGAGAGATCAGAATTTTCCGCCCGTCGCTCGGGTCAGCTGCACCTCTCACAAGGCCCGACTCCTGCAGCGGGGCCACTACAGCGCTCATGGACTGCGGACGCATCCCTTCCGTTCGCGCCAGGCTTGAAACTGTGGCCGAACCGTCCTTCTCCAATCGAAGAACAACAGAGATCTGTGACGGCGTCAGATCGCTGCGTCCCCCATGCTCGCGTAAACGCCGCTTGAGCTTACCGCCTACCGTACGGATCTCGGCAGCAAGCGTCGAAGCGGGCCCGGTCTGAGTAGAAGACTTTCGACTGCGCACCAGATCAATATCTCATATATACAGGTAAACTGTAAAGGTAAACTGTACACATGTCCAGCCGCCGAAGGCTTAATCATTTCCCGAAGCCCGTTTCTGGATGGCTTCAGGATTGCCGACTACCCGCCCGGAATCGTCAGGACTCCAGCGCGCGGTGGCCGGGGCGTTCTCGCAACCTTGATTCGAGTGACATGGCTGTCAATTCCGCGGGAGAATCGGCACGCTTTGGGCGTTACCATCCAAAGCATGAAGGGTATTGTGCGTTTTGCGGAGATAAGAGTGAGCCGGTCACACTGGAAGCAGGTGACGAGCCCTGCTGCGAAAGTGAATCAAGAATCGCGATTAGTCGAAGGATAAGAGGTTCTGTAGTCTTACTTCACGCTGCAGCCGCAAACCGCGGGCAGTGGCGGCTCTACAGGTTCCTTCTTGCAAGCTGCTCCGTATTTATTCGAGCTGGTGGTACGATCCCATATGAAAAGAATCAGCGCCTTCAAGGCGATTCGAGCGCACATTAGTTTGCTAGTGCTGTTGTCGCTGGTGCATCCATCGCGGGTCTTCGCGGCGAATCCTGACTTGGAGACGGTTTTGACTGGTTCCCGACAGCGTATTGAGAAATTGGACTACCGCTTGACCGGGCGACTCACCCGGGTAGAAGGCAACGAGAAGCGGACAAGCTACAAGTTTGCCGCCAAGGCCCACTGGTTTCCCGATGGTCTGCGTTTGTTATGCGAGATCTCGGGGCCTGGCTCAGAGAAGACCCGCCTTCTTCTGCAAATGAGCGTGAGTGGGCACGTGACCATCGAGAAAATACTTCCGGGTGAGAAGGCCGCCAGCGTGGTGCCATTCGAACGCTGGAACGACCCGATCGTAGGAACAGACTTCTCCTATGAAGATATGGTAGAGAGCCAGTTCTTCTGGAAGAATCAGAAACTCCTGGCAGCTGAGAAATACGGTGCACGGGATTGCTTTGTCCTTAAGAGCACGTCCGGCGCTCAGGATCGGTCTTACTATGATTCGGTAACATCGTGGATTGACCGCGGCATTTTGTACCCTGTGCATGTGGTGAAGACGCTCCACGGGACGGGCCAGCAGAAGGAATTCATTTACTACGGGCTGCGACAAGTCAGCGGCGTTTGGTCTGCGTCGCAGATCGAGGCGAAGCAGCAAGGCCAGCCTGGTTCCTCGATTCTTGTCATCGAAGCCGGCTCAGCAAAGGCAAATCTTGGACGCAAGGACTTTGATCTCAGCCCGTCCAGCGCTCAAGAAGAGAAAGTGAAATAACTGGCATCGCTTAAATTGGGCGTTGCGAGGAACTGTGCTGTCGCGGAACCATTCACAGTGCTCGCTGTCATGGGAGAAGCTATTTATCGGACGTTGCCGAAGCCCCATACAAGCCAAAGGGCCACCAATTCCAGTCGCCGGCGAGTCGCAACAGGGCTGGCCCGACAACCATCCGCACCACTGTGGCGTCGATGAGCACCGCCCCGGCCAGCGTAAAACCCAGCATTTGAACGACCAGAAAGCTGCCCAAGGTGAATGCGGTGAAAACGGCAATCATAATTGCCGCTGCGCTCGTGATGAGACCGGCAGTCCGCGCCAGACCCTCGATCACCGCCGATCTCTCACATAGACCGCGCCGCCGTTCTTCGAGAACTCGGGCAACCAGGAAGACCTCATAGTCCATGCTCAATCCAAAGACGATCGCAAATGAGAGAATCGGCACGATTGGGTATACGCTTCCGGTCGGTCCTTCGAGCCCAAAAAGTTTGCTACCGTGGCCATCCTGAAAGACGACAACCAGCGCACCGAATGAAGCGCCGACGGAGAGCAGGTTAAGCAAAATTGCTTTGATAGCCGCGAATAAAGAACGTAACCCGATAAGCAGTGCCAGCAAGCTCCCCAATACGACGCCGAGGACCACCTCCGGCAAACGCTCTTTTACTACTGAATCATAATCTGCCTCGAGTGCGGGAACGCCGCCGACACGCAGGACCGCGCCAGGCACGCCGGTCATCGCCGCGACATCGGAGGAACGCACGTCTCGAACCCATCGAACCTGTTCGTTGGGCGAAAGAGCGGCGGTGGGCAGCAACTCAATCAAGGTAGCCTGGCCATCGCTGCTAAGAAAACTCTTGCGCATTGACTCTGGCAGTTCGTCGGCGGCACCCGCCGTCTCAGACATTCCCGTCAGGGTCGGAAGAGATAGGACCTCCTCGGCTCTAGGATCGCTCTGGAAGTGTTTCGTCATGCGAGTGGTGGCGAGCCAGCCAGTTGGCGAGAGCGTCGGAGACTGCGGCGGCAACTCGAGGATCACTCGCAGACCCTGCACAATGCCCGACCGCCCCATGCCCTGAAGTGTGTGCAGTGCTCGCACCGACTCGGCTGCGGCCGGGAGCGAGTCATGGTCAGGAATTCCAGGAGAGATTCTCCGTGCCTGGAATGCAAGGATCAGTAGCGGAATCCCGGCGACAAACAAAGCTGTCCAGGGCCGGCGGGTTACGATGCAGCCCCACCGCACCCACCTCTCGCTCGCCGCGCATAGGTCCCGCGTTTTTGATCGTCCGTCTGGAATACTCACTCTTGCGACATTGATGCGATGCCCTAGCAGACTAAGCGCCCAAGGCAGAATGGATGTACACAACATGACACTCAAGGCGGTCACCAGCAGCCCAGCTATCCCGATGGAGCGCAGCTCGCTGATGGGCACAATCAGAAGCGCCGAAAATCCGATTGCAACTGTCGTAGCCGAGATGATCAGCGTCCGCCCCGCCTGCCTGGCAGCAATATCGGCAGCAGGGCCGGGATCATATCCTTCGGCCAATGCTTCGCGAAACCGGCTCACCATCAGCAATGCATAGTCGATGCCTAACCCAAGACCGAGCATCGTTGCCAGATTCTGTACCAGAATCGACAGCTGCAGATAATGCGCGAGGAGTGCCGCTGCACCTAACGCCGTGGAGATGGAGAGCAGTCCAACTGCCAGGGGCAATAGCGCGGCTACAAGACTGCCGAATGCCAGCACCAGCAGCACGAGAGTGACCGGCATCGCTCGTTCCTCGGCATGGGTGACGTCGTCGGCGCTGACCTTGCGAAGATCGAAGTTCAATGGCGTTTCGCCCGTAATTTGCAGTTTGATCTTGGGATATTGCGACCTAAGCTGACCTTCCATCCAGTCTGCTCTTGCCCGTAGTTTGGGGACCAACCCCTCCACCGTTTCATCGTGCGGCTCCAGCCCAATGATGATCAAGGTCCCGCCATTTTTCCCGGTGAACAGAGGATCTGGCCAATCCACACTTGAGACCACCCCCGACACTCCTGGCACACTACGAAACGAAGTGGTTAAGAAGCCCAACGCATCTGCGCCTTTGGCGGAATCCGGATCGGGAATACCGCTGATCACCAGAATCAGTCGGTGGGCGAACGGAGACTGGAAACGCTGCGCTATTTCCAGGTCAACTTTTTCGGATTCTCCGCCCTTGATGTGCACAACTGTCTCCAGGCGACGTTCGACTTTGTAGGAAAAGGGTAGGAGCGCAAGCGCCATGACAAAGCCAGACATCGCCAACCAGAATCGGCGTCGAGCGGCATCATGGGCGGTCTTCGAGCTAGGCATTACCATAGGAAATCTGTGTCGTTTCCTGGTTCGTCTGAAAGCAATGAAACGCTACTAATCTACATTCATGATAGGGCGTCAGCGATGGCCGCGCCCTGGCTTTCGCCGTCAGATATCTTAGCGTGCCGGTGGGCTTTGTGTTCCGCCTCTTTGCAATGGCCGCCCTGGGACGAAGCGGAAGTCCAACATTCTCAACCGCGCTCTCTTCCTGAACCTGGGTTGGCGGCGGTTCTCATTCTCGCCCCATATTAGATTGAGGAGTATTACACGTTTCGAAACGGCTTCGAAATTACTTTAGTTGAAGGCCCATTAACAGAAAATTGTGAAACCGAGTCTTCGAGTGTGCAGAAGTCGCCGAAAGCATGGATGACTGGCCGGTATATGTAAGCAAATTCGTCAATGAAGCTGCAGACTATGAAACCGATCTGATGTCGGGGCTGCTAGTAAGCATATTTACGGATCTGTGCAGGGTGCGCTTAGCGATGAGCGTCCCTACCGCGGCAGACACGTCTAAAGTGAACTCCGACGACGTTGTCCCGAATTCTGCTTGGGGGACATCTGGCTGTGTTAGGAACGAGAAATACCTTCTGAACAGTGACTCACCCCGCTAATTCTGGTGTCAAATGGGCCAAATTCGAGTAGTGAAGTCAGGGAAGTGCTCGAAGGGGATGGTTGCGGGGGGTGGATTTGAACCACCGACCTTTGGGTTATGATCCCACAACTATTAGTAGTTTCAACAACTTACAAGACGCGGGTGACCCTCGAAAAACCTTGTAAGTGACGTTAAGGAACCGTTATTGGACAGCTAAAGGACAGTCGCCGTATCAGCTCCGTTGCTCCGCAGTTTTGGAGGTGAGAACTAGCGCGTTGGATCGGTTGCTCAAGTGGGAGGCTATGGAAATCGATGGGAGCCTCGATGCGCGCGATTCCGCCCCGACCCCAGCTGAGGGCAAGGCAGCCCAGACTTTCATCTTATGCAGCGGCCCGCCGAATTGGGCCCGCTTGTGCGACCTCGGCGCATGTAGCCGCGCATTGACGGCACGCTTGAGCACACTTCCTCATCGTTTCACCTTCGGATTTCCCGCACTCTGCCGCACAGGCTGAGCATAGCTCGGAACAGATACTGCACAGCCGGTCAGCGAATCCAGAGCTGCCCGTAAGTAGGGTTACGCAGGTTCGGCACAATTCAAGGCATTCGTTACAAAGCCGGATACAGTCCCTCATCATGGTCGGGTCCTGGTCCAGGGACTCAGCGCGGCATTGAGCGCACCAGCGTGAGCACTGCAAGCACTCCTCTATACATCGCTCAACTGTTTGATTTGAAATCGTCATCTGATCCTCCATTCTTTATCGAACTATTGTGTATTCTTGGCGTGTCGACCACTCATCTTGCTTCGGTAGGACCTCAGGCGTCGCTGCTTGCACCGAAAAGAACGCGAGCAATTCGACATTGATTTGCTCCTTCAGACGGACGGATTGTCGGGATGATGACTCCGCAAGGCCTACAAATTGAATCGCTCGCCCGACTGGGGATAATCGGAAATGGCATCGTCATCGTAAATATCGTGTTCCGCGTTTGCATCGCCGATTGCTGACGAGTGCCCGTGCGCATTCAGGGCCGTACGAATTTGTTCCTCTTGCATGGACTGCTCTAGCTGCGACTTTCGCTTTCATGTTCATTTCCCTTGTGCGATGAAACCGCCCATGCCAGCAGGACCTGTGCCGGCGTCTTTCCAACTCGTGTGGCGATTGCCGAAATGACAGGATCTTCGAGCAGCCCCGGCCTCATTCCGTGACCCAATGGCGCGAAAGCCAAAAACACAACGCCCTTTTCTTTGCAGAATTCCAGAAGCTCCGTTTCCGGCAGATAGGGATGTGATTCGACCTGGACCACGGCTGGCTTAATTCTTGCAGACTCGTAGATGGGCATCAATGCATTCAAGCTGATGTCCGACAGTCCGATGGCCCGGCACCTGCCGTGGTCCACGAGACTTTCCATTGCTCTCCAGGTGTCGAGCAGAGTCACTCCGTTGTCATAGATGACATTGCCGTTTTGATCCCGCGGATCCTGCTCATCGCCCGGTTGAAATGCATAGGGAGTGTGAAGGAGGTAGAGATCCAGATACTTGATACTGAGTCTGTGGAGACTCGCCTCGAAAGCCGGTTCGACACGTTCTGGCCGATGGTTGGAGTTCCACAACTTCGTGGTAACAAAAATGTTTTCGCGCGCGATCCCATTAGCGGCAAGTCCTGCCTGTAACGCGTCGCCTACCTCGCGCTCGTTCCGGTATCGTTCCGCGCAATCGAAGTGTCGAAATCCGGCGTCCAGTGCGTCTCTGGTCGCGGTTCTCGTCAGGGCAGCGTCGGGAATGAGGGTGCCAAAGCCGAGTGCGGGCATGTGGCCCGCTCCGTTGTTGAGCGGCATTCTCGTCAGCCGAAGATCAGGAGATTCAATCATTCGGTTATAACCTTTTTCCGGAAAACCTTCGACTAAACCCGTGCCAATACCGCCCGCTGCTCCGGTTACGATTGCTGTTTTCTTGCCCGACATAAATAACCTTTCGTTCTAAAGGTCCGAACCCAATGTACAACTGGGACACCGGCCCCTCTCAAAGAGGCTTCATCCTGCTCGCCGCGCCGGGAAACCCTCGCGTGAAGAACCGACGAATCCTTGGACGAGTGCGGCGATTTCGTCTGCGGCGGTGTCCAAGGCGAAGTGGCCGCCATCGACGATGTGGACTTCGGCTTTCGGGACATCGCGGCGATAGGACTCTGGCTCGGAGGGGTCGAACGAAGACTCATACTTACCCCAGATCACCAGCAGGCGCGGCTGCTTCTCGCGCATCCATGCTTGCCATTTCGGGTAGGAATCGACGTTGGTGCGGTAGTCGTAGAAGAGGTCGCTTTGAATTTCAGCCTGGCCGGGCTGATTTAGAAAATAAAATTCGTCGGTCCAGAGATCGGGGTTATGGCGTTCCACGTTGGGATCGTTCCCCGCGTGCCGGGACTTCGTGGTTGCAAGCGACAGGAGATTTGTGCGCAGCGCGCTTTCGTTGGCAGCGCGATCGGCCCAAAAGGCGCGCCGCGTTTTCCAGTTCTCACCGAGACCGGTGTTGTGTGCTACCGCGTCCTGGACGATGAGAGCTTCGACTCGGTCCGGGTGAGCCAAGATCATGCGAAAGCCGACGGGGCCACCGTAATCCTGCATGTAGAGGGTGAAGTGGGAGAGACCGAGCGCTTCGGTGAAGTGATTCATGATTTCCGCGATGTGATCGAAGGTGTACGCAAATTTCTTCGGGTCCGGCCAGTCGCTATGACCGAAGCCCGGGTAATCGGGCGCGACAAGGTGATAGCGATCGGAAAGACGGGTGAAGAGAGGCTCGAACATTCGCGAGGAAGACGGCAAACCGTGCAGCAGGAGAATCGTCGGGGCGTCTTTCGGACCAGACTCCCGGTAGAAAATTGACAGCCCATCGATCTGTGCGGTGCGATAAAAAGTCGGATACTTCATGGTTTGTTCCTTTCCGTTAACCTGGGCAAGCAGTTGCAAGGATGCGAGCATGACAGAAATCGTCAGTAGCATGCGGGGAGAATGCAACGACTGAATGCAGCGTGGGGATGCGGAAATTCTAAACCTGCCTCCGTGCATGCTTAGGCGGCCACCCGTTCCGCGAATCGAATCTTGTGCGGCGAGCCGACGTAAGGAAAGGAGGTGAGCAGGTCTGTGTGCGGCCCTACGTTATCTCGGGTCACCTTCCCATTTGTAAGAATGGAAAGAAAGACATCAATAGCATCATCAGTAAGTGTCCGTCCATTGGCGGGATAGCACGCGGGCTTGCTGGGATCATAGTGGAGGATATCCGGTAGCAGAATCCCTGCCGCACGTTTTGCTTCCTCCGGTGTATAGCCCCCTGTGTGCTCCAGCGAGTGCGCGAAGACAGGGATAAAACGGGCATCGTCCGCCGGCTGCGCTGCCTGGTAGGCGGCTTTCTCATCGCCAGGGAGGAATACAGATTGAGAGGCCAAGGCGCCGCGGTCCGCCTGAACCCACTTCCCGGTCGTGCCGTCCAGCGTGCGTTGCCATAGGCCCATCTTTCCGAAGCCCAGGGCAGAGTTGGATACTTCTAGCACGATGCTGCACACGTCCTTGTCGGCAAAGAAGTCGTCACCGGTGAACTGCAGATTGTTGAGTGCCCCCATCGTGTCAAAGAAAAAGGGATCGCTGCGCCAACCCGCGAAGAAGCGGTAGTCTCCGGCCGCGGTTAGATGTGCCTCGCGTGTGGTCGAGACCGGTGCTCCTTCTATGATCGTCTGCCCGCCGTCGCCTGTTCCGGCGGCCTGCCCGCCTTCAACGCGGCGCAATGTTGCAGTCTGGCCTCCGCTCTTGTCTGAGGTGAAGCGTACGCGGTACGCGATATCGGCGACGGCGTCGCCGTCCGCGTCAATCTTGAGTTCATAGACCGCTTCGGTCGCGAAGGGTACGTCCGTGGTAGGCCCGGCTGGGTTTACACCGGCGGATGGATGCACGTTCATAATCAGGATCGATTTGCCAATATCCCCGGGCTTGGGGAATGCATACAGGTCAGTAAGATCGAGGCGGGCATCCCCATGGGGAAAGCCATAGTCGGGACCGGAGTAATGGTGTGACATGTTATCCTCCCCTTGTTCTCTGGATACTCAGCACTCCGAAAATCACTTTAATCTCCACTGGTGTTCCGGAGTGGAAGGCGAGCCATGCGTCGGCTGCGATAAGGCATCAGACCAGAAGCGCGGATTCGAAACAATTGGACGATAGTATCGGCGAAACCTTCGGATCGGTCGATGCCGCAAGCGTTCGATGATCTCGTGCTGGAGTCCCCCGATTTGCCAATCGAGCCGAGGCTGCTACTGTGACCGCTCGCCAATCTCGACTGGTGGCTCGAGGTGGGCTATCCATTAGTCCTGACTCGTCGAGCCAGTCCTCTGTCGAAAGCCCAGCCTGCCCTGGACCCGAACAATTCCGTCACCGCACGGATGAACGCCGATAACTCGCGCTCCGCCATGTCGATCTGGTCTTCGCAAGTCGAATTGCAAAACGATTCTTCCTTGTCCATGGGATCCCCCCGTATTTAGGGTGCGTAATGGGTGAAGACAAAGTCGCGAGCTTTGACAGGCTCGTGGCAGGGAAAGCAGGTTTTGAGCAGCGCCTCGCCGGCAGGTTTGCCGTCTTTGAATTGCGCGAAACCCCAGCCGCCCGTCGCGGCGTATTTTCTTGAGTCCTTGACCATAAACTGAACGTTCGTGGCGGGCCCGGGCACGAACGATTGGGCGCGGCCAAAGACTTTGTTGTTTTCCTCAGACGGAACATAGCTCCAGGCCAGCCTGGCAATCATGCTCCCGTCCGGGAACGGAAGCTCACCCTCCCGGTACGCCTTGATCGCTAGATCGTTGCCGAGAAGGGCGCGAAGATCGTTGAGGTTGCCTTCTTCGTGGGCCACAGAGATCAGCTTCCAGTCGCGGTATCCGGGAGGGATCTTGATTCCGAAAACCGGATCAGCATCTTCATCGGAGCGTCCAGAGGCGTGGGCCATGTAGAAGACCACACCGGTGATCGCTACAACTGCAACCAACAAGTAAGGGAACCCTTTCATGCAGTCCGCTCCTTTCCAAATCATTGCTACCCTGCAGCGCAAACTGGACCAACCGTTTCCACTCCATCTCTTGACTCTCCGTCGAAGGGAAGCGCTGTAACGATACCCGATGTCAACCGACTTGCCCCGGCAACCGCGCCGATGTCAGCCTTACGTGAGGTTGGTGCTCTGTCCGACCTCGATAATGTAACCGTCAGGATCGCGGATGTAGCAGCGAATCTCGCCGTACTTTTCCTTCGGCTCCGTGATGAATTCGGCTCCTCGACTTTTCCATAATTTGTAGCACGCTCGAATATCCGCAACGCGGATATTCAGGAAGCTGCTGACCCTATCCCGGTCGGCGGGGACGCTGAGCGTCACCGTCGGCTTGTCCGGGGTGGGCCCGCCCCCGACGTTGACGATCAGCCAAGTATTCGCGATCTGAATGTGCCCAGACGCACCCTTGCTGTCGCCTCTGCTGAGAATGCGGCCGCCGAAGACCTTCTCATAAAAATCAGCGGATCGGTCGATGTCGGCGACGGTGATGAAATGCGTGACGGTAAACCCGTCGCGAGGGGGCATCTCATAGCTCTTTTGTTCGGTTCGTACGCTGCTCATTGACGACTCCAAATCCGATGAACAGTGCTCATCGGGGCGGGTGGCCTACACTTGCACTGATTTTCAGGCGGCATCAGCGAAAAACCGCCGAACGTAGTTTTTCATCGATATTTACGCCCTCCAAGTGTCGTCCCTTTCTCAATTAGCTCTTTCTGGGAGTCCCCGATTCTTATGCCGCTGAAACCGACTTCTTCTTCCCATCGAGTGCCGGTAGAAGAAGTTTCAGAAGCGCTTCATCAGAGAATGGGTTCTGACCTGAGATAACCTCGCGATCCTGAAGGACGTAGCTCTGCCATGGAGCAACCACACTTACGTCAGCGCCCGCCGTACGCAAGGCAAAGTCCGGGTAGAACAGCACCTTGCCACCAATCTCAAGCGGCTCCCGCTGCTGCTCTTCCGCTGTCGAAAAGACAGTCATCTTATACCCGGAATATATCCAGCCTTGAGCCTTTGCGTGCGCTCCAGCGGCATCGCCCGCCGTCAGCGCGGCGACCACCTCCTTCGAATTCGGAGAAGCCGCGAGAAGCGAAATCCCGCCGTGGCAGAGCACTGCCGTAGGCTTGGATGTTTTATGAAAGTGTCTCAGCACGGTGCCCGCGTCGGGATCATCGAGTAGGTCCATCATCGGGCCATGGCCGCCGGGGACGAAAACAGCGTCATATTGATCCAGGCCCGATGCGATGACATCCGAGAT
>Ga0181519_10003444_pt1 | contig 13034 bp, 13 predicted proteins | sample PEATcosm2014_Bin_26_FD_121102 | JGI IMG/M metagenome (GOLD analysis project Ga0181519, IMG submission 121102) | Peatland microbial communities from MTU Mesocosm Facility, Houghton, MI, USA - PEATcosm2014_Bin02_10_metaG | ecosystem: Environmental > Terrestrial > Soil > Wetlands > Peat | place... | reverse complement strand
GCGACGATGCCGCCGTCGCGAAGAATATCGGCAACGCGGGAGAGGATAGCGCGCGAAGTTTGTTTCTCGCTTCCCGCATCCCCAATAACAGGGATGTGGGGAACCCTGGACGAGGAACCGGGGGTCGGGGCCTTTTCAGGTTCGACCAGAATGAGGCGCGGGCCGCAGACAGGGCAGGCATTGGGTTGGGCGTGGAAGCGGCGGTTTTCCGGGTCCTTGTATTCGCGTAGGCAGTCGGGGCACATGGCGAATTCCGCCATAGTGGTCATGCGGCGGTCGTAGGGGACGTCGAGGATGATGCTGTAGCGCGGGCCGCAGTTGGTGCAGTTGGTGAAGGGATAATCGTAGCGGCGGTTCGTTGGGTCGCGCGCGTCGGCCAGGCACGCGTCGCAGACGCAGATGTCGGGCGGGACGAGGGCGAAGGCGGAGCCGGCCGCGTCGCTCTCGTGGATGGCAAAGACGGAGTCGCCCGTGCAGGGAATTTCCGTGCGGAGGATCTGCGTGATGTGAACCAGCGGCGGGGCTTCGGCGGGCAGGGCGGCGATGAAGGGTTCGAGGACGGCGGGATCGCCTTCGATCTCGACGAAAACGCCCCGTGGGGAATTGAGGACGAAGCCGGCCAATCCGTGGCGCCGAGCGAGGTTATAGACGTAGGGCCGGAAGCCGACGCCCTGTACAACGCCGCGAATTTGTAACTGCAGGCGATTTTTTTCGCTGGCGGGAATCGTCCGTGTTCTCCTTGGCGAGCTGGCGAAGCCCTGAGAGTCATCCTTTCACAGACGATTCCCGTCCCGGAATGGCGGAAGTCCATCTCCGCGGCGATCAGGCGGCCTGGACGAACTCGAACTCCAGCGTGATGTAGACCTCTTCGCCGACCATGACTCCGCCGGTTTCGAGGGCGGCATTAAAGGTGAGCCCGAAGTCGGCGCGGTTGACTTTCGTCAGGGCGTGAACACCGATCCGGGTGTTGCCCCAGGGGTCCTTGACCGGCGGGGTCGGGCCTTCAACGACGAATTCCACCCCTTTGGTGACGCCGTGCAGGGTGAGCGGGCCGGAGACAGTAACGGTTCCGTCGGCTTTACGGCTCACGGTAGATGACTTGAAGGTCATGGCGGGGAACTTTTCGGCATCGAGGAAGTCCGCGCTCTTGAGGTGCGTGTCGCGCTGGGGGTCGTGGGTGTTGATGGTGGAGACGTCGACGGACGCCTCGACGCCGGACTTCGCGAGGTCGCTGGGATCGTAGGTCAGCTTGCCGGTGACGCCGGTGAACTGGCCGCGCACGTTGGAAATCATCATGTGCCGGACGCGGAACTCGGCGATGGAATGGACCGGGTCGATGTTCCAGGTGGTGGTTGCAGTGGGGGACGGGGCGGTTGTGCTCATGGGTATCTCCTCCTTTCCAATGGATGCGAATTGAATATATTCGTTGCAACAAATATTTGTTGAAAGGGTGGTTAGCGGGGAGGCGAGTGAAAAACCGAGCGGGAACGCGAGCAGGAGGCGAGCGAAATTCGAGCGGAGCACGAGCCAGGATCAGCCCCGAGTCAGATCGCTTCGCGGGCGGAAACGAGCAGGCGAGAGAGCTGGCCGAGCCGCTTTTGGCCGAGGTGGCCGAGCTGGCGGCGGTGGAGCTGACAGATGGGCCGCTGGAGACGGGCGAGAAGGGCGAGCCCCTCCGGCGCAATGTGAACCAGAACCCTGCGGCGGTCGGGGTCCTGGCGGCAGCGGCCGATGAGCCCGCGTTTCTCGAGGCGGTCGAGCAGGCGAGTAATGTCGGGGTCGCGGCTGATCATGCGTTCGGCAATTTCACCACAGAGCAGGCCTTCGGGTGCGCCGCGCAGAATGCGAAGGATGTTGTACTGGTTCGCCGAGAGATCGTGCTCCCTGAGAAACTGAGCGGGAGCGCGGGAGAGCAGGTCGGCGGTGCGGATGAGGTCGACGAAGGCAACTTCTTCAGGGCAGGGATGAGACTCGGGCGCGGCAGGCCGGGGCATGACTTCAGGATGGTCGTTACAACGAATAAGTGTCAAAAAAAGAGAGGAGGGGAAGCGAGCGAAGAGCCAGGCAAACGACAAGCGGGGTGGAAAATGGAAGCCTGTGAGCGGAAGGCCGTCAACCGGAGGGCTTTCCGGCTGGCGTTTGGGGCGGTTAAGAGGAGAGGGCGAGCTGGTCGCCCGGCTCGATGTTGAGATTGTGAATCTGGCCGGGCGCCAGTTCGAGCACGCTGTGGATCTTAAGGCTGACCGGCGTGAGCCGCCAGGGGCGCAGCCGCTGCCAGGTCTTCAGGACGCGAAAGTCTCTGTCGAGGGCGACCACGTCGATGGCGAAGCGCATCCACATGGTGTGCACGCCCGAGGATGGGCGAATGAGCAGGCCAGCGCCATCCTCCAGCGAGGATTTTCCGAGAAGGCCGACCAGCCGTGTAAGAAACGTGTCGGCGAGGCCTATCCGCGATCCGATAGTTACGGCCTTCTTCGGTATTGTGACAGTGAAATATTGCACAGGACCGCCTCTTCCGCCCGGACTCAAGGGCGGTCTTCCGCTTCGATAAACGAAGGAACTCCCGGAGCGAGCAGCAGCCTGTTCGCAGGCGCGATCCGGGGACGGTGCATGCCGGTCAGGTGCCGACTGGCTGCATCATGACCATTCGGTGAAGGACGGGAAATCAGGCCGTTCTCTTTCTGCGTAACACGATCACGCCGAATACGAGAACCGCCAGAGCACCGGCGACTGCTCGAATCATGAGGGATCCAGCCATGGCTTACTCCTTTCCCGGCATTCCGCCGTTGTATGAGGCTCATTACAGGGGCCTGAGTTATGCCTTCAGCTTCCTTCTGCGCAGGATGATAATACCGACGACGACGACTGCCAGAGCCAGCGCAACAACGCGAACGATCATGTTCGATTCCATCGTGAATCTCCTTTCCGGTGAGCCTGACTGCCGAGGCGCACGCGAATTACAGCGAAATCTGGACGCTCCGTGTCATTTCAGGTTGGCGCTGAGAGTGAGAATTGCGGGAGCCAGCAACACAATGAACAGACACGGGAAGATAAAGAAGACCAGGGGGAACAGAATCTTAATCTTGGTTTTGGCCGCCGCCTCTTCGGCGCGCAGACGACGTGCGGTGCGAATTTCGTCCGAATAGCGGCTGAGCGCGCGGACAATGGGCGTACCAAAGCGGTCCGTCTGCTGGAGCATGGTGACCAGCGATTTGAACTCCTCGAGCTGGGTCCTCTCGGCCAGACCCTGCCAGGCATCGAGACGGGGTTTGCCGGCGCGCTGCTCGAGATTGACCTGGTTGAACTCCTCGTTCAGTTCCGGATAACTGAGCGAGATTTCCTGTCCGATGCGGAGTAATGCCTGATCGAGGCCAAGACCGGCCTCCACGCAGATGACCAGCAGGTCGATCGCATCAGGAATGCCTTTCTGGATCTTCTTCTGCCGCCGCTTGACGGCGCGCGTGAGCCAGATATCGGGGAGCAGGTAGCCGACCGCTGCCAGGGCCAGGCACCAGAAGGCGGTATTGGAATGGATGAAGCTGCCGCCGATGGCTCCCGCCGCGGGACCGACAAAGCGCGCGGTGAAATAGAGATCGAGCTGGCTGCCCCCCTTGAGACCGGCGGTGACGAAACGCTGGCGGAGCCTTTCGTCTTCGGAAAGGCCGAGACGTGCGCGGAAGGCGCGCGCCAGAGAGAGCAGCTTGTCGCGGGCAACTTCCTTGCTGCGGATCCTGCGCTTGTCGGGGCGGTTGCTGGTGACGATATCGAGAATGCGCCGGGCCTGCACCGAGGGGCGCAGCACCAGAGGGGCGCAGAGCAGTGTAACCACCAGGAAGACCGTGAAGGAGAGCGCAATGTAGAAAAAGGCCATCATGATCGTCTGCCCCTACACATCGATGGAGTTGATGATGCGGTTGATGACGAGCGCGCCGGCCAGGATAAGGCAGCCGCAGAGAATAAGAAGCTTGTGTCCGAACGGGTCCTGGAGCAGGGGCTTGGAATAACCGGGGTCCATGACGTTGATCAGGCCCATAACCACGACAGGTAACAAAGTAAGAATCCAGCCGGTGAGCCGGCCCTGAGCCGTCTGAACCCGGATCTCCCCCTGAATGCGCTGGCGCTCGCGGATGACGTGAACGCTGCGATCGAGAACCTCCACCAGATTGCCGCCGGTTTCACGCTGCACCACGATCGCGGTCACCAGCACCCGCAGATCCTGCGAAGGAACGCGATCAAGAAGCTGCATCAGGGCGTCGCGCAGGGGAAGTCCGAAGTTCTGCTGGCGGAAGACTTCGCTGAACTCGGTGCGGGCCGGCTCAGGAGCTCCCTCCGCCATGATTTCAATGGCTCCGGCGGTGGAGTGGCCTGCACGAAGCGAGCGGGCCATCATATCGATGGCATGGGGCAGGGCTTTGTCGAACGAGCGCAGCCGGCGGTAGCGTGCGAAGGCGACGCGAGCCCACGGCAGGGAGGAGCACAAAACGGCTCCGCCCAACTCCGCCGCCAACACCGGTGCGAAAAACATGGTAACGATAAAGCCGATGCCCGCCGCCGCAGCCGTTTGCACCAGCACAGCCGAGGCCGTCGTATTCAGGGCGGCCTGAGAGATCCATTTCTGCAGCACCGCCATCGATATGTACTTACTGATGGACTGACCGATCCAGTCGAAGCGGCTGCTAGCGGTTTTGCGGAGCAGTTCGCTGGCCTCCAGCGTGGACGTGGAGACGCCGGCGACTTTGTCGGAGGTAACGGCGGCGAGACGGGCCTGCAGCGTCTTATCGATGCGTGTAGGCGCCGTCGCGAAGGTCACGACCACGAAGCTGATGAGAAGGACGGCAAAGAAGCTGGACGCGATCAGAATCATGCGTTGACCTCACACCTCCACCGAGTGATCGACCAGACCCGGTGGAATGGGGATACCGGCTGCTTTGAGGCGTTCGGTGAACTTGGGAACAATTCCGGTGGAGCGGAACCGTCCTTTCACCTTGCCGCTGTCGGAAAGGCCTTCTTTATCGAAGACGAAGATATCCTGCATGCTGATGACGTCGCTGTAGGCTCCGGTAAGTTCGGAAACGTGGGTTACGCGGCGGGTGCCGTCGCCCATACGCGCCACCTGCACGATGAGGTGAATGGCGGACGCAATCTGGAGACGGATTGCCTTTTCCGGCAAACGAATATCGCCCATCAGGCACATGGTCTCCAGACGAGACAGCCCGTCGCGCGGTGTATTGGCGTGAATGGTGGTGATGGAACCGTCGTGGCCGGTATTCATGGCCTGCAGCATGTCCATGGCTTCCTCGCCGCGTACCTCGCCGAGGACGATGCGGTCGGGGCGCATACGCAGTGCGTTGATGACCAGCTCGCGCTGACGGATGGCTCCCTTGCCCTCCACGTTGGGAGGGCGAGTTTCGAGGCGCACCACGTGGTCCTGACGGAGCTGAAGCTCGGCCGAGTCTTCGATGGTGACGATGCGCTCCTTTTCCGAAATGAAGCCGGAGAGCGCATTGAGGAGCGTGGTCTTCCCGGCCCCGGTACCGCCCGAAATGACGATGTTGAGCCGCGCCTGGACGGCGGCGCGAAGCATGTCCAGCATGGGCCCGGTCAGGGCTTTATTCTGTATCAGATTCTCCGCGGTCAGCGGCGAGGAGCCGAAACGGCGGATGGAGAGGATGGGTCCGTCGATGGCCAGGGGCGGGATAATGGCATTGACGCGGGAGCCGTCCTTGAGGCGGGCATCCACCATCGGGGTCGACTCATCGACGCGCCGGCCGACTGCGGACACGATCTTGTCGATGACCTGAAGAAGGTGCCGGTTATCGCGAAAAGTGACGCTGGTGCGGCTGAGCTGGCCGCGGCGCTCCACGTAGACCGAGTTGTACGTGTTGACCAGGATGTCGCTGATGGTGTCGTCCTTCAGCAGTTGCTCCAGAGGACCGAGACCGAAGACCTCATCGAGGACTTCCTGGGCGACGCGATCCCGTTCCGCCGAGCTGAGGGGAACCCCCTGCTCGCCGATGATCTGCTGAATCAGTGCGAAGAGCTGCTGCTGTCCGGCGCGTGTTTCCTGGGCTTCTCCGAGCTTCTCGAGGTCCAGACGGTTAATCAGTTCCGCATGCACGGCGGACTTGAGTTCCTGCTGTTCTTTTTCGCGCAGCGGCCGGGCGCTCGGGGCGCCGGTGCGCAGGCCGGGGCCATTGCGGAGGTTGGTCGCTTCCGGACGTGCCTGCGTGAGATTGAGCGTGACATCACTCATTGCTATTCAGTCCTTTTCTGGCCAAACAAGGAAAAGCTGCTTTTCTTTGCCGGTTGAGGCTTCGATGCCTCGTCGCCGGTGAGGATGGAAGTCCACCGGGAGAACTGGGTGGAGATCTCGGATTTCTTGTCGGGTCCAATGGGCTCGCCGACGTTGATGGCGCGCTGGCACTCGGCATAGGCGTTGCACAGGCGGACTTCGACCGGAACCCGGATGGCCTTCTCAATCTGCTCCACGGCGATGGCGCCATGCGAGGAGTAGCGGTTGATGATCACGTGGAGGCGCGCCGAGGTCGACTCGTTGCGGCTCAGGCCATCGATGTAGCGCGACAGATCGCGAATGGCGCCGATGTCGGGCGTGGCTACCAGGTAGATCTGATCCGACCGGTCCATCACCGCCAGCGAGACTTCCTCGAGGTTGGTCTCGCAGTCCAGCAGAATGTAGTCGTACTCACCACGCAGGAACTCCAGGGTGCGTTCCAGAGCATCGGGATCGAGCGTGCGGGTGAGGTCGTGAGATTCGGGTGAGGAAAGAACTTCCAGTCCGCAGGAGTGTTTGGCGATGAAGCCGCGCAGCAGCGTGGAATCGAGACGGTTGACGTTCCGAATCAGCTCGTCGAAATGGTAGCGGGTTCCGTCCAGCCCCAGATACAGACAAACGTGCCCGAACTCCGGGTGGTTATCGATGAGCAGAACTCTCTTGTTCTTCTGGCGCACCAGATAGTAGCCGAGGGTGACGGCCACGGTCGTGGTGCCCACCCCGCCTTTCGCGCCGAAGAAGGAAAGAATATGCCCGGTGGAACGGCTGCGGCCGGTGTTGGTCGACCACTGACGCTCCAGACGATCGAAGGTCTCCGCGAGCAGCCGGGTGTCGAGAGGGTTGCGGAGCACTTCATTGCAGCCAGCGCGCATGGCCGTGAGGAGCAGCTCGGCCTCATTGCTGGCGGAGACGGCCGCGGCGAAGAATTTGCCGAAGAACAGCTGCTGCAGGTACCCTGCAGTCTCTGCGGCGCCCTGGGGATCGCGATCGAAGTCGATGATCGCCACGACCAGGTCGGCGCTTTTGGCGTCGGAGGAAATCGCCGGACGACGGGCCGCCGAGACGTATTCGTCGAAGTCGTTATGCGTGACGGTCCAGTGATGCTGGGTGATCGCCTGACCGATCTTCTCGCTCAGGTCACGATCGAGCGCGACGGTCAGCAGCGCAACCGATAGCGTCTGTGAATTGGAGGACTGCTGGCTCATTGTTCTATCCTTCGCGACTAGTCATGCACCGGGACGTCCTGAGGCACCGGGTTGGGCTGGGGTTGCGGAACCGGTGTTTTCGGCGTGAGTTCCTTGTCGAACTTCGGATTGTTGATGAAGGGGATGACCATCTTCGGCTGGTTTACGGGCGCGTTGGGATCCTGGGCGAGGGGATCGATGACCGTTGGGGTGACGATGATCGCCAGCTCGCTGACGGAATGGGTGGTGGATTTGGACTGGAAGAGCTTGCCGAGAATCGGGATATCGCCGATGCCGGGGATCTTCTCCATCTGATCGGTGGTGCGGTTGTCCAGGAGTCCGGAGATGACAAAGCTCTGTCCACTATGCAGCTCGACGCGGGTATCGGCGCGCCGGGTGGAGATGGCCGGGAGCGTGTAACCGGCGATGCTCAGTGCATTGGAGTAGTCCAGCGCGCTGACTTCGGGAACGATCTTCATGTTGATCGTGCCGTCCGCGGTCACTGTGGGAGTGAAGTCGACCTTGACACCGTACTCGTGGAACACGACGGTGATGGTGTTGACGCCGCCGATTCCGGGTTCGACGAGGGGGTAGGGGAACTGGCCGCCGGCGAGAAAGGAGGCCTTCTCCCCGCTGATGGTGGTAATGGTCGGCTCGGCCAGGATCTGCATGATCTCCTTATCCAACAACGCCTGAACCGCCGCGCCTATGCCGAGCTTGGAGTTGTAATAGAACAGGTTGAGCAAACTGCTCAGCTCAAGGAGAGAGGAGACTGAGGCTCCGGCGGTGGTAGTGGTGCTGGTGCTGCCGGAGGTTGTGGTGGTGCTGTTGGCCGACGTGACGGTGCCGAACTGATCCGTCGTTGTGTTGAAGGTATGGGCGCCGTTGTTTCCGAAGAAATTGAAGCCGAGCTGCTCGGCGCGCGAGCGATCGATCTCGACCACGCGCACCTTGAGTCGAACCTGAGGCGTGTGGGGCAACGACACCTGCAGGGAGTTAGCCACATCCTTCGAGTACAGTATCGCCAGCTTGTTGGCGGCGTCTGCGATTGCGGGACTGGACACGGTCCCGGCAAGGGCCACCTCGCCGTTGCGTCCCTCCACCTGAATGTTCTCCGCCGGGAAGGCATCCTTGATGGCGTGGCGCAGATCGGTTACATCGAGGTCGGAATTGACCAGCCACGCGTGGGACTGGCCGGTTTCGTCCCACAGCACGAGGCTGGAAACGCCAGCCGTTTTGGCCGTGATCACGATCTGGTGAGGGCTGGAAGTGAAGGAATCCAGAACATCCGGATTGCTGACGTAGACCCGCCGGATCCGATCGTCGGTGTTGACAAACATGGAGCGTCCGACCAGAACGTGCATCGGTTGGCCGACCGCCTGGGCGCTGGTACCCATCTCGCCGGCCAGACCGGAAGGCGTCGCGGCGGAAACCGCCTTGTTCTGGGCGCCGGCGCCGCAACAGGCGGCCGAGAGTGCGGCCACGAGCAGAGCCGGGGGGAGGGATCGAATTGTGCGCTTTCCGCTAATCATGGTTGGCCTCAGTAGAAACTCGCCGTGCTGCGCTTATCTCCCAGCATGGTTTCCACCACCCACGGTTTCGGGGCGGAGGCGCTTCTGGGCCGCGGGGCCGGCTTTCCGGGTTCAGGTTTGGCCGACGGAAGCGACGCAAGCTCAGCCAGGTCCACGGGGACCGCACCGGCTTGTTTGTGATCGCCGCCGTTGCGGAGAACAAAGTGAATCGTTCCTTTCTCGCTGGCAAGGACTGCCTTCTCGGCGTCTTCGGGCGAAAGCAGGAGCGTGACCACATCCACTGACACAGGCTTGCCGGAAGGGTCAGGCTGCACCTGATGGCCGGCTGCCAGCACTTCTGTGTCCTGCAGCACCGTCGCCGTGACCGATTCCTGGGCGGTGTCGAGGTAGGTGACCAGCACGTCCACATGGGTGCCGGGCATCAGGAAGCCGGCGACACCGACGACTTCGTCCGAGCGCAGGGCGATGGCGCGCATCCCGCTCGGGATTCGTCCGGTGAGGCCGATTCCGGAGCCGGGAGCGGCCAGCTGGCGGTCGAGGATGGGCTGGCCGGCGGACAGCGGATACAGAACCGCGCGTCCCACCACGTCGTCAATCTTCACGAAGCTGCCATCCAGAGGATGGGACTTCGGCCAGTCGATCATCGCCACATCCTCACGGCGAATCACTTCACCGGGATCCAGAGACCGTGCGGCGGCTACATACTGGTTGGGTAGCTGAACCGGCGCGCGAGAGGCGTGAGCCACGCGGCGGCTGAGCCAGAACGTAAACAATCCGGAGATAACCAGGGCAACGACAAGTGCAAGCATGAGGCGGCGAGCCATATCAGATCACCTTTGGAACGCCGTGAGGAACAGCGTCGTCGCCGTGCCCGCGGCCACAGCCAGGGCATAGGGAAGACGCAGGGTCCTCGCATTCGTGATATTGAGTTGAGGGTGAGGAGTCAGGCCTTCGAAGCGATGATGCAGAGCGATCGCACCCACGTTCCGGACCGTTTCCCGCAGGCGTCCCCGCCACAGGGCAAGACCGACGGCCATGACCCCGCCGGCAAGCGAGGTGAGCACCAGCAGCCAGGGTACCAGCGGCATGCCGGCTATGGATGCGACGGCAGTCATTAGTTTGACGTCCCCGGCGCCCATGCCCCCTGCCAGCCAGAAAACTACGAAGACGATGCCGCACACCAGGCCGGCAAGAGCCGCGAGCCCAAGCTGTTTCCATCCGCCCAGAACCAGGTGCAACAGCAGTCCCAGCAGGATCCCGGGCAGCGTGATGAAGTTGGGAATCCGGCGGCTCCGCACGTCAAATACCGATCCCGCGATGGCACAAGCGAGCGCGACAGCCGGATAAAGCCACTCGGTGGTGTGGTTCGACATGCGATGACCCCGATTTACCCTGTCCGCCTGGATAACCGCGGCCAGAGCCAGTGCGTTACGTGCGACCTGCCGCCCCGAGGTCTTTCCGGGACATCAGGCCGGTGAGGCCGATGCGGTGAAGGACATTGCGCGGGGAAGATGACGTCCAGGGGCGAACTGCTCCGCGGCCGTTTGCCACCACACCACGTCGCGGCATCCCCGGCCTGGGGCTTCCCTAACGGGAGCGGCCAGGAAACCCGCACGATGCTGCGTCGTCCTTCGGTTCAATACCCCGCTTCCGGCGCGCTGGTTGTGCTGTGCCGGAATCAGGAACGGGTTAATGTTTGCCGCCATGCTGATGGCTGACGGTTCGTTGCCGCTGGCAGGGGTGGAGTGGTCGCGACCGGGGCCTTGGAACAATGGCCGCGACCTCATCTCGATGATCCCGGCTCACTCGCCGCGCTGTATGCCAGAGCGGATCGAACCGTGCCACCCAACCAGAGACCGGCAAGAAAAAGACCGCCAGAACGACAGTGATGGTTACAGGCTGCTGCCGATGGTGTTGAATTCGCTGGAGATTTTGTTGCTCAGAGACCCCATCGCGACGATGGCGCCCAGGGCGATGAGGGCAGCGATCAGAGCGTACTCGATCAGGTCCTGGCCGGACTCATCGTTCATCAGGTTCTTAAAAAGCAGTTTCATTACCGTTCTCCTTGTGAGGTGGCGGCGCGGCCATCTTGTGGACACCCCGGACCGCGCTGCGTTGATGGTGATTGTTGTCACATTGCGACGAATCAGCACCTTGTCGCAATGCCATTTAAGTGTTACTCTTTGCTACTTCTGTGAAGACTGTGGTGCGAAAACAAACCTAAGATCAAGTGATTCAGGTAATTCAGTAAAACAGTACTTTCGATTCCAATCGCGTGAGTTCAGGCCTCTCAGAGAGTGCTTCCGATGGTGTTGAACTCGCTGGAAATCCTGTTATCGAGGCCGCGCAGTGCGGTGATTGCCGCCACTGCAATCAGAGCTGCGATCCATGCGTACTCGATCAAATCCTGGCCCGATTCGTCCTTCAGCAAACTGCTCAGCAGCTGACAACGCAAACTCATTCAGATTCCCCTGGGTCTCGCAGCGGGTCGCCTTGCAAAACGTCGCGTCCGCTGTCATTGTTGTTGCTCCGATCTTGCGGTCAGGAACCTTCCAAATCAATGATCAGTAAGTGTTAGAGGTTGCTACTTTCGTCGGCGCGCGTCCTCCCCGACGGGCAGAGCCGCTCCCGTCCCGAGAGTCAAAAAGTGCGATCCGCCATAATCAATGCCTGACCCCTGGGAGTTGCAACCGGCGTCTCCCCGATGGTCAGTCTGACTCGAACTGAGCCAGGGGCGGGGGTTGCTGCAAATGCGATTTCGCCGGCAGCCTGGACCCCGGGGAAGCCGGCCCCCGATCACGACCGAAGATCGACCTGAGCGAGTAACCATCACCGCCCTCCGCTCGAAGAGGTCTCCGTCACCGGTCTGGCTCAAAGGCCTCTCCGCAGCCCCCAGTCCCAATCGAAGGTAACCGCCGCGAGGTTCCTCGAAGAAGGCACCAGCGGGGTACCGGATCTGGAATTTCATGGCACTGCAGACGCCCCTCCCCCGGCCGCCGGGCCAGATGGGGCGCCCCTCTGCCGCAGCCAATGACCATGGTTTGATCGGCGAACGCCGCCCCCTTCTTCGGCCGGTGAATCCCACTTTCGGGTCACCGCAATGCACCATGGTGTTATCTGCCCGGAAACTGCGGGTGATCGACCGTTCCACGCGGCGCGCCGATCATAGAAGTCGGCAGCGATTCCCAACCTCCTCCGCCGCAGCAAGCACTCTGCCGGGTGCCGCAACTGGCGCTTCGGATTCGTGCCGGCTCGCGACGCGGCAGGAGCAGAGCAGGCAGATGGACCATCCGCACACCTCCCGAACCGACCAGATCGCGCGCGCCATTCTCGTTGGGCTTCTCTGCTCGATGTCGGCCTTCATTTGCCTCCGCGGAGCCACGGGAGCGGTCGCCGATCCGGACATTGGCTGGCATCTGAGCACCGGAGCATGGATTCTGCAGCATCACGCCGTTCCCCACGCCGATCCCTTCTCACGACTGGGCAGCGGGACCCCGTGGCAGGCCTACAGCTGGCTCTTCGAGCTGGTTTTAGTCAAGGTCTATGCATGGATGAACCTGCGCGGCCTTCTCGTCTTCACGGCGGCGATGATGGTGCTGATCGCGGCCGCCGTCTATCGCTTGATCGGCCGCCTGCAGGCGGATTTCACCCAGCGAGCCCTGCTCACCGTTGCGGTGACGTTTTGCCTCTCACCCATGAGCACACCCCGGCCCTGGCTGTTCACCATTCTCTTCTTCGTCCTCGAGATGGATATCCTGATGCACGCGCGCCGCACCGGATCGAGCCGCGAGTTGCTCTGGCTGCCTCCGATGTTCGCGTTGTGGGCGAATGTTCACATCCAGTTTGTGGACGGATTGCTGGTGCTGGCCATTGCTGTCGCCGAGCCCCTCCTCCTGCGCTGGTGGAAGTCTGACGTTCACTGCCCGCCGGCGCGGAATCTCTGCCTCACCTTCGGCGCGTGCGCCGCGGCCGCGTGCCTGAATCCCTATGGGCCCGGAATTTACCGCATCGCGTGGCACATGGGCT
>Ga0181519_10003443_pt1 | contig 13034 bp, 10 predicted proteins | sample PEATcosm2014_Bin_26_FD_121102 | JGI IMG/M metagenome (GOLD analysis project Ga0181519, IMG submission 121102) | Peatland microbial communities from MTU Mesocosm Facility, Houghton, MI, USA - PEATcosm2014_Bin02_10_metaG | ecosystem: Environmental > Terrestrial > Soil > Wetlands > Peat | place... | reverse complement strand
TGCGGCGGGCAGGACGTCAGATAATCGATGAACGCCTCGACCTCGTGCGAGCGCCACGTCGCCGAAAAATCGACCTGCGGATTGAGCACGATGGCGAACATGTTGTTCGTCGCCACGCCCGCACGCGGGTGCTCCGGCTGAATCGTGCCGCCACCCGAGAGCACGCCGGCGAGCAGTTCCGTCACGATGCCCAACGCATAGCCCTTGTGGCCGCCGAACGGCAGCAATGCCCCGAACGGTTCGTTGAAAAGCGCACTCGGATCGGTCGACGGATTCCCGTGACCGTCGATCAACGAGCCCGGCGGTGCCGGCTTGCCCTCGGCGGCCAGCACACGCGCCTTGTTGATCGCGATGGCGCTGGTCGCCATGTCCACCACGAGCGGCGGACGGTTGTTCGGCAGCGGCCCGGCAAAGCATAGCGGGTTCGTCGTCAGGCGCGGCTCGCTTCCCCCATAGGGGGCCACCATCGGCTGGCGGTTCGTCACGTTGGTGAACGCCATGAACACCAGCCCCTGGTGCGCCGCCATCTCGCCATACTGCCCCATCCGGCCCAGATGGTGACTGTTGCGCAACGTGAGGATCGACACGCCCTTCTCGAAGGCTCGCGCGATGGCATGCTCGACCACCAACTTGCCCACGTGCTGGCCGAAGCCGCGATTGCCCTCATACAGCAGCAGGTTGCCGTGATCGGTGAGCACGCTCGGTCGCCCGCTCGGGTTGACCTGACCGTCCTCCAGCACCTTGCGGTACGTCGGCAAAATCGAGAGCCCATGGCTCGCATAACCGACCCGATCCGATTCGACCAGATGCTGCGCAACGTCGAGCGCAATATCGTCGGGCACACCTTGTGCGAGCAGCAGTTGCCGGCCGAAGTCGGTCGCGTCGTTCAGGGGGATTCGCATTGTGACTCCTTGTTCGATCGGCACGGATTACAACCAGCCCAGCCAGCGCCAGTAGGTTGCAGCGAAGCACAGCAGCAGCGCGTAACCCACGACCGTGACCACGATGCCGACTTTCGCGAACTGCTTTGCGGTGAAGGTATCGGTGCCCAGACACACCATGTTCTGCGGCGCGTTGATCGGCAGGATGAAGCCGAAGCTCACCGTGAAGCCAAGCAGCATGGTCATGCCCAGCCGGTTGAAGTCGCCCGGCAATGTTTGCAGCACCGCGATCAGAATCGGCAGCATGGCCGAGGTGAGCGCCGTCGCGCTGGCAAAACCCAGATGAATCAGGATCAGGAACGCGGCCAGAATCGCGAAGACCCACAGCGTCGGCAGCGAGTCGAGCCCCGTCGCCGCGACCACGTGATTGCCCAGCCATTGACCCGCCTGCGTGGTGAGGAGCGCGGTACCCAGACTGATACCCACACCGAACACGATCACCGTGCCCCAGGGAATGCGCGATTGCACATCCTTCCAGGTCATCACGCCGAAGCGCGGCAGCATCAGCGCCACCAGACCGACATAAGTCACCGACGTGGTGTCAAAGCGATGCAGCTTGCCTTCCGTCGCCCAGAACAGCAGCAGCCCGATCGACACGGCAAGCAGACGCTTCTGCGCACTCGTCATCGGCCCCATTTGACGCAGTTGGGCTTCCACCGCTTCCTTGCCACCGGCGATGGCATCGGCCTCGGGCGGCATCATCCTGAGCACGAGCACCACGAGAATCACCGACATGATGATGGCCCACGGCGCGCCTGCCACCAGCCACTCGGCCCACGTGATGCGATCGCCGAGCATCTTGTCCATGAAGCCCACGGTCAGCAGGTTTTGCGCGGCGGCCGTCTGAATGCCGACGTTCCAGATACTCGTCGCCTGCGCCACGATAATCATGACCCCGGCCGCGATGTTCGAGCGCTTGTCGACGCCGAAGGCGGCAATCACCCCCATCATGATCGGCACCACACAGGCGCTGCGTGCCGTGGCACTCGGCACCACGAGCGAGAGCAGGATCGTGACCGCAACCGCACCGATCATCACGCGACGTGTACTGGTGCCGATCTTCGAGAGCGTGACCAGTGCGATGCGCCGGTCGAGTCCGGTCAGCGTCATGGCCGCCGCGATGAACAGCGCCCCGGCCACGAGCGCGAGCGCCGAGTTCGAGAAGCCGGCGAGCGCCATGCTGATGGCACGCGACGTGCCGTACTCGACGCTGGGGTCCTGCACGGTGGGGGCGGTCCCCACGAGGAATGCCATCAACGACGTAATGATGATGGCGCTCGCTTCATACGACACCGCTTCGGTGATCCACACGACCACGGCGAACGCGAGAATTGCCAGCATGCGGTGACCGGCGACCGGCAGGTCATCGGGCATGGGAATCAGGAGCACGGCGATCATCACGATCACGCCGGCGATCAATCCGATGGGAACCGCTTTCTTCTGGGAATGACTTTGCACAGAAACGTCAGGCGTGCTCATAAGGGGGCTCCAGAACGGAATGGCATGCCGGCAGTCGGCATGTCTTGAGGAACTGCCACGCGTGAACTGCGGGTTAATCCTAACCGCATTGATCTTGACGAGGCAAGCAAGGGAGAACGGCTCACGCCACGGCCAGCCCCTCCGAAAAACAGGGGGGACGCGCGTTGAGCCGGGTCGGGAGATCGCGTGTAGCCGCCGTCCGGATACACACGATGCGTCGGCAGACGATCAATCCTGCGATGAACGAAACATGCGCGTCGAATCCATCGAACGAGACACGCGAGCGTGTCCCGCCGCAATGCCTGCCGCGATGGCCGCCAGTTTAGAAATGCAGTCCGAAGTATTCCGGAGAACCGGCGAAGAGCTGGGTGCTCAGCACGGGACTGGAAAGCGCACGATGCCAGACGGTTTGATACAGCCCCGTCAACCCGGCGCGAGGCCCGGTAATCATGCCCGTCGAACCCTTCGTCAGCCCGGCGTTGCCAAGCGTGTCGCCCAAGGTCCGTCCGCTGACGACGATCGGTTCGGACGCCCAGGCACCCGCCTGTGCGAACACGTCGTGCCACGGCGCCGGCGCTGCGCCGACGAGTGCCGGCGGGGGTGAGCCCGGCGGTGAGAAAGCCGACGCTCGGGCCGCACGTTTTACGCGTGCGGCCCGCGACGGCCGGTTGCCCTGTCTGGCATTGGCGACTAAGGTCTTCTCGCTTGCCGAAGCATCGGCATGCCTGCCGATGCTCGACGGACTCGCGGCATGTGCCGATGCCGGTATCCAGAAGCAAGACCACAGCGCCAACGCCATCGTGGCGCCCATCAGGCGGGGGAGCGACTTCGTCATGACATCCTCGCGTGTCGGCGGTCAACTCCGCCTGTCCTGACAAAGTCACAGCAAATTTCGCACCACGATCAATAACCTTTTGATTCTTATGCACTTCCATTCCCACCATTCGCGTAATACCAAGACGATCCCGAAGAAGTGTTTCATTTCAGAAACATCCGGCAGCCGCGATTGAATCACCGGCGAAACGTTTCCCGACCCCGTTGCAGGCCAGCCGCCACGCGCCGTTGAAGCATTGTTCGACTCTCGACGCCTTCGATTGTCGTGCTGCGTTTCATCTGGCGCATTGATGTGAATCAAAGGAAGTGCACGACCGTGCGAAAACCCGGATTGACGAGTCGCCCGCCGTGTGACGCGCGGATATGAGGCGGTCGCTGAATTCGGTCTCGGATGACTCTGAAAGCACGGGGGGAGACGACGACGTTCCGAGCGGGTCTCTGGCACAATCGCTCAACGCCAGAAGCGATGGTCGTCGTAATGCTGCCGGGCTGCCGGGCTGTCGGGCTGTTCGGCTGTCCGAATGAGCCTGTCAGCTCGACGCGCCGCATGTCATCAAGGAGTCAGTAATGCCCCAGTTCGATGTGGATCTTTTCGTGATCGGTGCCGGTTCCGGCGGTGTGCGCGCAGCGCGCGTCGCGGCCCAATATGGCGCACGCGTGAAAGTGGCCGAGGAGTTTCGTGTCGGCGGCACCTGCGTCATTCGTGGGTGCGTGCCGAAGAAGTTGCTGGTCTACGCGAGCCGCTTCGCCGACGAGTTCGAAGATGCCGCGGGCTTCGGGTGGCAAGTGCCCTCCCCCAGGTTCGACTGGAAGACGCTCATCTCGCGCAAAGACACCGAAATCGCCCGGCTCGAAGGCATCTACCGGGCCAATCTGGAGCGCGCAGGCGCCGAGCTCATCGCGGCGCGTGCCGTGGTGGAAGGTCCGCACACGGTGGTGTTGCCCGCCACGGGCGAGCGCATCACCGCCCGCAACATCCTGATCGCCACCGGTGGCAAACCGGCGGATCAACCTCACTTCATCGGTCGCGAGCATGCCATCTCGTCGAACGAAGTGTTTCATCTCGAATCGCTCCCCGAGCGCATCACGATCATCGGCGGCGGCTACATCGCCGTGGAGTTCGCGGGCGTGTTCGCCGGACTTGGCTCGAAAGTCACGCTCGTGCATCGCGGCCCGCACCTGCTGCGCGGCTTCGACGAGGAAGTGCGCACCGCCCTCGAAGCCGCCTATCGGGAGCGCGGCATCGAGGTCTTGCTGGAGCGCACCGTTGCGCGCGCGGACAAGGCGCAGGACCACTTGCGCATCACGCTGTCCGACGGCAGTACGCACGACGCCGACGTACTGCTGAGCGCAGCCGGACGCGTGCCTTACACCCAAGGGCTTGGCCTCGCGGCGAGCGGTGTGGCACTGAACGAAAAAGGCGCCGTGATCGTCGATGAATTCTCGCGGACCAACGTGCCGTCGATCTTTGCAGTCGGCGACGTGACCGACCGGGTCAACCTCACGCCGATGGCGATTCGCGAGGGTCAGGCGTTTGCCGATACGGTGTTCGGCGAGCGCACGACACGGGTCGACCACAAGCTGATTCCGACGGCCGTATTCAGCACCCCCGAGATCGGTGTCGTGGGCCTGACCGAGAGCGACGCGCGCGCGCAGTATTCGCAGCTGAAGGTTTACAAGGCGTCGTTCCGCCCGCTCAAGGCAACGCTGTCGGGCCGTCAGGAGAAGATTCTGATGAAGCTGCTGGTCGATGGCGCCACGGACAAGATCGTCGGCGCGCACATGGTGGGCGATCACGCGGGCGAGCAAGTGCAACTACTCGGTGTGGCGCTGTCGATGGGGGCGACCAAAGCCGACTTCGACCGCACGCTCGCGGTACACCCGACGGCCGCCGAAGAGTGGGTGACGATGCGAACGCCGGTCTCGTGATCGGTCAGTGATTCACGGGCGCTTCACGGGTTATTCGGATGCGGGAGGGGATTCGCCGGAGATTCACCCGTGGTTGCCTCCCGATCCGTCGGCATCGCAGCATCACGGACGGACACGATGGCCCGTCCGCGCTCGCCTCAGAGGCTCTGATACCAGACGCCGAAGATCGCGACGGGCGTGAGAACGAGCAACAACCCGCGCCACACCGGCACGAACCACTGAGCGCGCGTGCCCTCGAGTACGGTACGTGCCGACGGCCAGATGCGTGCGCCAACGAAGAGCGCTACGCACAATCCGCCCGCCGGCATGAGCAGATTGACGGTCACGAAGTCCATCAGATCGAAGATCGTACGGTCGAAGAGACGCACGTCCGACCACACACCGAACGACAGCGCGGCCGGTGCGCCGAAGGCGAATGTCGCCAGCAGCACGGCGAGCACGGCCGGTCCGCGACGCCATTGGTACTCATCGATGAGGAACGCCGTGACCGGCTCGAACAGCGAAACCGCCGACGTCAGCGCCGCAAACAGCAGCAAAAGGAAGAACGCGATCGCCACGAGATGACCGAAGGGCATCTGCGCGAAAATCGCAGGCATCGTGATGAAGGTCAGGCCCGGTCCGGCATTCGGCGCCACCCCGAAGGCGAACACGGCCGGCAGAATCATCAGGCCGGCGAGAAAGCAGGCCAGCGTTGCGAGGGTTGCCACCCAGACGGCCGAGCCCGCCAGTCGCGCGTCCTTGGGCAGATACGAGCCGTAGACCACGATCATGCCGGCCCCTAACGACAGCGAGAAGAACGCCAGCCCCAGTGCTTCGAGCAAGGTACTGCCCGAAATGGCAGAGAAGTCCGGCGTGAGGAACCACGCGACACCGGCCATGGCCCCCGGCAACGTAAGCGCGCGGGCGATGACCAGCAGCATCAGGATGAACAGCGCGGGCATGAGCCACTTGCCTGCACGCTCGATGCCCTTCTGCACCCCGGCGGCGACGATGATGCCCGTCAGCCCCAGAAACACCCCCATGCTCACGAGCGACGCGACCGGGTCCGCGATGAAGGCCGAGAACTCGCTGACCAGACGTTCCGTGTCGGCAGCCAGCACCGTGCCGGTGATCGCACGTTGCAGATACGCCACCGTCCAGCCGCCGACCACGACGTAAAACGACAGGATCGCAAAGGCGTTGAAGGTGGCGACGCGTCCAACCCATGCCCAGCGGCGTCCGCCCAATTCACGCAATGCCGTCGTGACGGACTTGCCCGTCAACCGGCCGATGGTCATCTCGGCAAGCAACAGCGCAACGCCCAACGACAGTACGCAACCGAGATACACGATCAGAAACGCGCCGCCGCCGTGCATACCCACGACGTAGGGGAATTTCCAGACGGCACCAAGCCCCACGGCGGAACCGGCAGCCGCCAGTACGAAGCCCAGGCGCGAGCCCCAGGTGGCGCGACCCGCGGTAGCAGGAGCGCCGGCGTGCGCCGACGTCGCGGCGGCAGGCGGTGCAGATGGCGTAATGGGCGAATGGGACACGTATCTCCTCCGGAAGCGGCCGTACGCGCCCCACGGAACGGCATCCGCTGGCGCGACACGACACTTGTCATGGAATGGCGTCAGGCAGATTACTGGCGCAGCACGGCATCGCCTTCCCGGCAGTACGGTACGCGTGCGCCAGCGCGCGACGCCACAAGGGTGGCCCGAGAGTCTACGCGGGAAGAGGCGCGTATCGCTTTAGGAAATCGCCCAAACCGGAGGTGGCGCCGGGGACTCGCATCCCCGACAGCCCGAGCGTACGTCAGTGGCCGAGCGCCACTTCGCCGGCAGACGCTGAGCGCGTGCCCGGCTTGGGCGGGTTGCTCTCGCCGCGATACGCAAACACCACGGAGAATTTCGTGATATCGCCCTCGTTGCGACCGGCGGCGTGGAACAAGCCGCTGTGGAACAACACCACATCGCCTTGTGCCAACTCCACCTGCTGACCGCGCTCGACGAGCGGCTGGTTGTCCGGCTCGTCGGGGCGCAGGAAGTCGAGCGAGTCGAGTTGGTGCGGCTTGAGCTGTGCGCGATGCGAGCCGGGGATGAAGCGAAGCGCGCCGTTCTCACGCGTTTCCGGCCCCAATGCGAGCCACACGGAGACCAGCGAATTTTCCGGGAACGACCAGTAGCGGATATCGCGATGCCAACCGGTAGCCGTGCCGAAGTGCGGGTGCTTGGTCATCACGCAATTGTGATGTGCCAGCGTGAGCACCACGTCTTCGCCGAAGATCTGCGCGAGCGACTCGATCAGGTCCGGGCGGGTCGCCCAGCGACGCAGCGCGTCGCCCCGATCGTAGGCCTTGAGCAGACGACGTACCGTCTGGCCGCCCTCCGCGTCGCGCGATTGCGGCGCGCCCTCATAGCCGACATCGGCTTCGAACTCGAGCGGTGGTGTGGCCGCCGCCAACTGCGCTCGCACATCGGCCAGAATCGCCTCGCAGTCGGCCTGCGCCACATAGCGCGGAAGGATCAGATAACCGTCGTTACGGAAGGTTTCGAGCTGCGATGCGGTAAGCGCCATGATGGTCGGCGAAGCTGACAGAAAGCTGAATGTTGGGGGGAGATTCGCTACGTAACTGGGTCAATCGGAAGGACTGGCGCGGCATTGGCCGGGACGTTGCAGTCGCGGCAGCAGCCCTCAGGCGGCGCGCTTGCGTCGTCGTGGCGGCAATTCAGCGGCGGGCTTGCGCTCGAGCTTGGGCTCGGGCTGCGGCACGTCGGTGCCCGGCAGCGACGCTTGCGGATTCCCCGTGGGGCGCGGCGTGTCGACCACGCTGCGCAGACGGTCGAGTTCGCGCGTGAGCTTCGCCAATTGATATTCGAGCTGGCAATTACGGCGGTACAACGTGCGCATTTTTTGGCTGAGCGCCTGCGTCTGCGTCCAGTACTCCGGATACATGACGAAACGCCCATCCGGGCGCTCGACGACGCCCAACCCGCTCTGTCCCATCACGTCGATGGTTTCCAGCGCGTAGCGTCGAACTTTTTTTACCGTACCTGCCGCCATTGATTTCCTACAGTCCCAGCCTGAGAGAGTCAGGCGCGGCATTTTGCCATGAATTCGCCCCGGCCGGGCGGCAAACCCGCACCGGGACGGACATTTATTTTCGCCCAGCGGCCCCGTCAGACGGGGCTGTGCGCCCAACATACCGGATTGGCACGCAATCCGTCGGCATTACACGGCAACCGAGCGCAAAGCTATCGAAAACCCACTGCCACCTATCGCGTATCGATCGCAAGCGTCAGGGCTTCGATGCCTTGCCGGTATCGATCGATACCGGATCGCTTGCAGGGAAAGTCTCTTCCAGTCCTTCATCGAGACGCTTTGTCGCGGCCGTTTTCGGCGCCGGAGTGCGTCTCGGCTTGTCGATGCCGATGGAAACGGGGTCACTCGCCGGGAAGGTCTCGCCGAGCGCTTCGTCGAGGTCGCGCTCCACATGGTCTTCCTTGTGAGGTTGCTGTGGGCTGGGCTTGCGCGTAGGGGTATCGCTCATCACGTCCTCCGCTGGTAAAGCCGCGCAGGTGCACGACCGTTCTCCCTACTATACCGCTAGCAGCGTATGGCTGCGGCGACCCGGGCAGCAGCTTGACGGAACCAGTTCGACGGAATCAGCCAGGCGGCATGAGCCGCGCGCGATGGCGGACCAGCGCTTCGCGCACGAGCGAGTGCATCTCCTCGGCGGCGGGCGTGTCGGCCAACGCCAGAATCTGGGCACGCATGCGCGGATCCCAGAACTTGTGCAGATGCGTGGCCACTTCACCGAGCGCTTCCTCTCGATCGGGCAACGATTCGAAGAAGTCTGCGATGCGATTGGCCATCCGCACGAGGTTATTACCGTCCATCCACGATCTCCCGCTCTGCCATTGGCGTCAGACGCTGTCGTCGAGCGCCGCCCCGCCGGTGTAGATGACGCACTGCTCGCCCCGCACGAAGCCGACCAGCGCGACGCCCGCCGCCTGCGCCGTTCGCACCGCCAGCGCGGTGGCCGCCGAGACGGCCGCGACCATCGGAATGCCGACTTGCGCCGCCTTTTGCACGATTTCGACGCTTGCACGGCTCGTCATCAACACAAAGCCGCTATCGAACGCCTGTCCATCGCGCGCGAGTGCGCCGATCAGCTTGTCGAGCGCGTTGTGCCGGCCGACGTCTTCCCGCAAGCAGAGAATGTCGCCCTGCGGTGAACACCAGGCCGCACCGTGCACCGCGCCCGTCACCCCGTTGAGCGGCTGATGCCGCGCGAGGCCCGCATGCGCGGCGGCCAGCGCGGCGTGAGACACGCGCAGCGGCTGGCCGGCGGCCGGCAACGCACGCAGCACCTGATCGAGACTTTCCGTGCCGCACAGTCCACAACCGGTGCGTCCCGTGAGGTTGCGACGACGCTCCTTGAGCCCGGCGAACGCCCGCGACGAGACGTCGAGATGCGCGGTGATCCCGAGCGGCGTCGCCGTCAAGTCGACGCCGTAGCACTCGCGCCGGTCGTTGAGAATGCCCTCGGACAGCGCGAAGCCGAGCGCAAAGTCTTCGATATCGGCCGGGGTCGCGAGCATCACCACATGGGAGATGCCGTTGAACTCCAGCGCGACGGGCACCTCCTCCGCCAGTTCGTCACTCGCCTGCTGCCAGCCAGCCTGACGAAAACGCCGCACGGCGAAGGTCGCGTGCGGCGTCAGGGCTTCCGGGTCGATCGCGGCAGGCGCCACGTCGCACACGGGCGCGGCAATGACTTCCGCGTCTTCGCCATGCGATTCGTGCGCGGATTGCCGGTCGTCACCGCCACTTTCCCGGTCACGTTCACGGCCGCTTAAAAGGTTGGACATCGTCAAACGCTGACTCCACTGCTATTCATTGATCGCCGCCTACTTCGCCGGCACTGGCTCGGAAGACGTGCGGGCCGCATCGAGCAGTTCAAGCTGCGTGCGGTTGAACGTCGAATATTTGGCCTGCCACGCCGAAGGCTGCACCACGGGCAGCACCTGCACGGCCGTCACCTTGTACTCGGGACAATTGGTCGCCCAGTCCGAGTTGTCGGTCGTGATGACGTTCGCCCCCGACTCCGGGAAATGGAACGTCGTGTACACCACGCCCGGTTGCATGCGCTCGCTGAGCACCGCGCGCAGGACCGTCTCGCCCGCCCGGCTGCGAATGCCGACCCAGTCGTTGTCCTTGATGCCCCGCTCCTGCGCGTCGTGCGGGTGGATTTCGAGCCGGTCTTCATCGTGCCAGAGAACGTTTTGCGTACGACGCGTCTGCGCACCGACATTGTATTGCGAGAGGATGCGTCCCGTGGTGAGCAGCAGCGGGTAGCGCGGCGTGACCTTCTCGTCCGTGGGCACGTAGCGCGTGATGATGAAGCGCCCCTTGCCACGCACGAACCCGTCGACGTGCATGATCGGCGTGCCGTCCGGCGCTTCGTCGTTGCACGGCCATTGCAGGCTGCCGGCCTCATCGAGACGCGCGTAGCTCACCCCGCGGAACGTCGGCGTGAGCCGGGCGATCTCGTCCATGATCTGCGACGGATGCGCATAAGGCATCTCGTAGCCCAGCCGCTTCGCGAGCGCAATCGTCACTTCCCAGTCGGCCATGCCCGGCAGCGGCGCCATCACGCGGCGCACGCGCGAGATACGCCGCTCGGCGTTCGTGAATGTCCCGTCCTTTTCCAGGAACGTGGTGCCCGGCAGCAGCACATGCGCGTATTTCGCTGTCTCGTTCAGGAAGATGTCCTGCACGACGATGCACTCCATCGCCTCCATGGCGGCCGCTACATGCTGGGTGTTCGGGTCCGACTGCACAATGTCTTCGCCCTGGCAGTAGAGCCCCTTGAAGCTGCCGTGAATCGCGGCGTCGAACATATTGGGAATGCGCAGCCCCGGCTCGGCTTGCAGCGTAACGCCCCACGCCGCCTCGAACTGCTCGCGCACCCACGTGTCGGAGACATGCCGATAGCCCGGCAACTCGTGGGGGAACGACCCCATGTCGCACGATCCCTGCACGTTGTTCTGTCCGCGAAGCGGGTTCACGCCCACGCCCTCGCGCCCGACGTTGCCCGTGGCCATCGCCAGATTGGCAATGCCCATGACCGTAGTCGAGCCTTGCGCGTGCTCCGTCACCCCCAGCCCGTAATAGATGGCCGCGTTGCCACCCGTCGCGTAAAGCCGGGCCGCGCCGCGAATCTGCCCGGCAGGCACACCGGTGACGACCGACACCGCCTCCGGCGAATTCTCCGGCAGCGCCACGAAGTCGCGCCACTGCGCAAACGCGCGGTCTTCGCACCGCTCGGCGATGAACGCCTCGGCCAGCAGCCCTTCGGTCACGATCACATGCGCGAGCGCATTGACCATCGCGACATTCGTGCCGGGGCGCAGCGGCAGGTGATACGCCGCCTTCACATGCGGCCCGTCGACGATATCGATGCGACGCGGATCGATCACGATCAGCTTCGCCCCCTCGCGCACGCGGCGCTTGAGCCGCGACGCGAAAACCGGATGCCCGTCGGTGGGGTTGGCCCCCATCACCAGAATGACGTCGGCATGCTCGATCGACTTGAAAGTCTGCGTGCCGGCAGACTCGCCGAGCGTCTGCTTCAGGCCGTAGCCCGTCGGTGAATGACACACGCGTGCGCAGGTATCGACGTTGTTGTTGCCGAACGCCGCGCGCACGAGCTTCTGTACGAGATACGTCTCTTCGTTCGTGCAGCGCGATGAGGTGATGCCGCCGATGGCGTCACGCCCATACTTCGCCTGAATCCGCCGGAACTCCGACGCCGCGTAATCCAGCGCTTCGTCCCATGACACTTCGCGCCACGGGTCGGTGATCTTGCTGCGGATCATCGGCTTGGTGATGCGCTCCTTGTGCGTGGCGTACCCCCAGGCGAAGCGCCCCTTCACGCAGGCGTGCCCCTCGTTCGCAAGACCGTCCTTGTAGGGCGTCATGCGCACGACTTCCCCGCCCTTCATTTCCGCCTTGAACGCGCAACCCACGCCGCAATACGCACACGTCGTCACGACCGCATGCTCGGGCTGTCCCATCTCGATGACGCTTTTCTCCTGAAGTGTCGCCGTCGGGCACGCCGCAACGCACGCGCCGCACGACACGCACTCCGAGTCCATGAACGGCTGATCCTGCCCGGCCGAGACACGTGCTTCGAAGCCACGCCCGGAGATCGTCAGCGCAAAGGTGCCCTGCGTCTCCTCGCAAGCCCGCACGCAGCGGTTGCAGACGATGCATTTCGACGGGTCATACGTGAAATACGGGTTCGACTCGTCCTTTGCGCTCTTGATATGGTTCTCGCCCTCGAAGCCGTAGCGCACCTCGCGCAGGCCGGTGACGCCCGCCATGTCCTGCAACTCGCAATCGCCGTTGGCCGCGCACGTCAGGCAGTCGAGCGGGTGATCGGAGATGTAGAGCTCCATCACGTTGCGACGCAGATCTTGCAGCTTGGGCGACTGGGTGCGCACCTTCATGCCCGGCTCGACGGGTGTCGTGCACGAGGCGGGAAATCCTCGCCGCCCCTCGATCTCGACCAGACACAACCGGCAGGACCCGAAGGGCTCGAGTGAATCCGTCGCACAGAGCTTGGGAATGTTGACGTCGCGACCGGCGGCGGCGCGCATGATCGACGTGCCGGCCGGCACGGTCACGCTCAGACCGTCGATCTCGAGCGTGACACCGACCTCGCTCTCGCGCAGCGGCGTGCCCATGTCCGGGCCGTGGCCCGGGGTGACTTGTGCGTTCGGATGGATCATGTGTTGTCCTCCCTGCCCGGCGCGTGCGCGTCAGGCGGCTTCGGCGCACCCGGCGCCATCGGGCAGACCGAAG
>Ga0181519_10003439_pt1 | contig 13041 bp, 9 predicted proteins | sample PEATcosm2014_Bin_26_FD_121102 | JGI IMG/M metagenome (GOLD analysis project Ga0181519, IMG submission 121102) | Peatland microbial communities from MTU Mesocosm Facility, Houghton, MI, USA - PEATcosm2014_Bin02_10_metaG | ecosystem: Environmental > Terrestrial > Soil > Wetlands > Peat | place... | reverse complement strand
TACGAGCTCCACCTCGGCTCGTGGCGGCACGCGGCCCGCGGCAGTGCCACGTACGCGGGCCTCGCGGCACCGGTCGCCGACCATGCGCTCGGCCTCGGCTTCACGCACGTCGAACTGCTGCCGCTCACCGAGCATCCGCACGACGGCTCGTGGGGCTACCAGGCAACCGGCTACTTCGCGCCGACCAGCCGCTACGGCACGCCGGACGAGCTGCGCGGCTTCATCGACCATCTGCACGGACGCGGGCTCGGCGTGCTGCTCGACTGGGTGCCCGGGCACTTTGCCGCCGACGCGCACGCGCTCGCCTGCTTCGATGCGACGCACCTCTACGAGTACTCCGACCCGCGGCTTGGCGAGCACCGCGGCTGGGGTACGCGCGTGTTCGACTTCTCACGGCCGGCGGTGCGCTCGTTCCTGCTCTCGAGCGCGCGCTTCTGGCTCGAGGAGTTCCACGTGGACGGCCTGCGCGTCGATGCCGTCGCGGCGATGCTGTTTCGCGACTACGGCCGTCCGGCGGGCGAGTGGCTGCCGAACGCCGCCGGCGGGTGCGAGCACGAGGCCGCCATCTCGCTGCTCGCCGAGCTGACCGCGATGGTGGCGCGCGACTTCCCGGGCGTCATCAGCTGCGCCGAGGAGTCGAGTGGCTGGCCGGGCGTCACGCGCCCCGTGACCGACGGTGGCCTCGGCTTCGATCGCGTCTGGGATCTAGGCTGGATGCACGACAGCCTCGCCTACCTCGGCGAGGACCCGCTGTTCCGGCGGCACCACCAGGCGCGCCTGACCGCGAGTGCGGCGCCGCGCGCCGGCGCGCGGCGGCTGCTGCCGCTGTCCCACGACGAGGTCGTGCACGGCAAGCGCTCGCTGCTCGGCCGCATGCCGGGCGATGCCTGGCAGCGCTTCGCGAACCTGCGGCTGCTGTATGCGTGGCAATGGACCTGCCCGGGCGCGAAGCTGCTGTTCATGGGCGGCGAGTTCGCGGCCGTGCGCGAGTGGGACGTGGGCGCCGAACTCGACTGGCGGCTCGCGGCGGAACCTGCGCACGCAGGCATCCTGGCGCTGGTCGCGGACCTGAACGGGCTCTACCGCGCACAGGCGCCGCTCCACGCCGACGACGCCGATCCCGCCGCGTTCGCGTGGCTCGAGCGCGACGATGCGCTGCGCTCGCTCGTCTGCTTCGAGCGTCGCGCCGGAGCCGAGGCGCTGGTGGTCGCCTGCAACTTCACGCCCGTGCCGCGCGTCGGCCACCGGCTCGGCCTGCCGTGCCCGGGCCCGTGGCGCGAGCTCCTCAACACCGACGGCGCGCGCTACGGCGGCAGCAACGTCGGCAACCTCGGGCGGCTCGAGGCCGAGTGCGACCCGGCGATGGGTCGGGCCTACTCCGCCTGCGTGACGCTGCCACCGCTCGCCGCGCTCGTGCTCGCACCGGGCTGACAGGCGCGCCTACAGCGTGCGCATCAGCCCGAGTTCGTACGGGTGCGACAGCAGCTCGTGGAAGGGCACGACGCGCACTTCGGCGCTGAGCCGGCCGCACCACGGCGGCGTGCACTCGATCGCGAACACGTAGGCACCATCCGCTGCGCGCTCGCCGGTCGCCGTGAACAGCTCAATCGCCGCCTCGCGGCCGTTGCGGACCCGGGTCGCGGCACCGGCGCTGCCGAACGACGTCAGCCGCGGCTGCTCGAACGGACCGTCGGGCAGCTCGCGCGTCAGCAGCAGCTCGACGCGGACGTCGGCCGGCTCGAGGCCGCCGAGCGCGACCGCGACCTGCATGCGCACCTTGTCGCCGAAGCTGACGCGGCCGGGACGTGCGGACGCTGCGCGGACCGCGACCGTGGGCCATGCGCTGGCGGCCCGCGCGCGCCAGGCGGCGAGGGTTTCGGCGGCACGGCAGTGATCGGCGGCCAGCCGTCGGCCGAGAACCGCGGCCGGACGGTACAGGCCGTCGACGTAGTTGTGCAGCATGCGGCGCGTGTTGAACGCCGGCAGCAGCGTCGCCATCGAGCGCTTGGCGCGCCGTATCCACTGCGCCGGCAGGCCCGCCTGGTCGCGCTCGTAGTAGAGCGGTACGACCTCGTCCTGCAGGATCTCGTAGAGCGAGCGAGCGTCCTCGTCGTCGCGGCGATTGCCGTCGGCGCTCGACGAGGGAATCGCCCAGCCGTTGTCGCCGTCGAAGCCTTCCGCCCACCAGCCGTCGAGCACGCTCAGGTTCACCGTGCCATTGATGCCGGCCTTCATGCCGCTCGTGCCGCTCGCCTCGAGCGGGTAGACAGGATTGTTGAGCCAGACGTCGACGCCCGCGACCAGCGAGCGCGCGAGCCCCATGTCGTAGTCCTCGATGAACAGCACGCGACCGAGAAACTCGGGGCGCTGCGACATCGCATGCACCTCGCGGATCATCTGCCGGCCGGGCTCGTCGGCCGGGTGCGCCTTGCCGGCGAACACGAACACGACCGGGCGCGCGGCGTCGGCGATGATGGCGGCGAGCCAGGCCGGATCGCGGAACAGGAGCGTCGCCCGCTTGTAGGTGGCGAAGCGTCGCGCGAAGCCGATCGTCAGCACGCCCGGATCGTCCGGATCGATCCAGCGCGCCAGCCGGTGGAAGTGCGCATCGCTCACCTGGTTGCGCGCGCAGCCCTGCCTGAGGCGCGTCGAGACGAGCCGCAGCATGCTCGACTTGATGCTCTGCTTGACCTCCCAGAACAGCGCGTCCGGCAGGCTCTCCAGGCGCTCCCAGTAGCCGGGCTCCGACAGCCGGCTGCGCCAGTCGTCGCCGAACTTGAGGTCGAACACGTCCTTCCAGCGCTGGAACAGGAACGTCGGCACGTGCACGCCGTTGGTGACGTAGCCGATCGGATTGTCCTCCGGCGGAATCTCGGGCCAGGCGCGGGCGCAGATCCCGGCGGAGACGCCGCCGTGGATGCGGCTGACGCCATTCTGGCGCCGCGACAGCCCGAGCGCGAGGAACGTCATGTTGAATCCGCTGCTCGCGCCGTTGCTGCCGAGCGCGAGGAACGCCTCGGGCCGCAGGCCCAGCCGGCGGACGTAGTCGCCGAAATGCTCGAGCACGAGCTCGGCTGCGAACACGTCGTGCCCGGCGGCGACCGGCGTGTGGGTCGTGAACACGCTCGCCGCGGCGATCGCCTCGCGCGCGGCGGCGAGGCTCGCGCCGGCCTCGACCTGCTCACGCAGGAGCTCGATGCCGAGGAAAGCGGCGTGCCCCTCGTTCATGTGCCACACCGTCGGCGCAAGACCGAGTGCGCGCAGCGCCCGCACGCCACCGATGCCGAGGATCATCTCCTGCTGGATTCTGAGCGTCTGGTCGCCGCCGTAGAGCTTCTGCGTGATGGCACGGTCGCCAGCGGAGTTCTCCTCGACGTTGGTATCGAGGAGCACGACGCTGACGCGCCCGGCCTGCGCCCGCCACAGCTGCGCGGTGACGTCGCGGCTGGCGAGGCGCACGACGACCTTGAGCGCCTGCTGCGACGCGTCGCGCATGAGCTCCACCGGCAGGTCGTCGGCGCCCGACTCGCGGTATTCGGGTATCTGGTTGCCGTCGGCGTCGATGCGCTGCGTGAAGTAGCCCTCGCGATACAGCAGCCCGACCGCGACGAACTCGAGTCCCATGTCGCTCGCGGTCTTGCAGTAATCGCCGGCGAGCACGCCGAGGCCACCGGAGTAGATGGGGAAACTCTCGTGAAAGCCGTACTCGGCGCAGAAGTACGCGACCCGGTCGCCGGCCTCGAGCACGCCACCGTGCGCATCCGGTCGCGCGTCCCGCAGGTACGCATCAAACCCCCGCAGCACGCGGTGGTACTCGTCCAGAAACTCCGGTGAACCCGCCGCACGGTCGAGCGTCGCCTGGTCGACGCAGCGCAGGAACAGGCGCGGATTTCCATGCACCGCGGCCCAGAGACCCTCGTCGAGCGTCTCGAAGAGCTTTCGCGTGGGACGATGCCAGCTGAAGCGGAGGTTGAGCGCGAGTTCCGCGAGGCGCTCGAGGGGCGCCGGGAGCGTCGGGTTGACCTCGAGCATGAACTTCTGGCCAGTCATGGACTTACGTCGGCCCTAGCGAAGGTAAAGCGGGAGTCTAGCATCGCACGTCCGCATCACTTCTTCGTGAAATCTGTCACGTAGCTTAGTTAACGCTATTACTTGGTATTGACTAGTGTTTACCTAGTTATATAATCCACCCCATGAGTGATCATCCTGATCTGACGCCAGACGACCCCGCAGCGGCGCCGGATGCCGGCCTCGACGTCGATGGTCTCGTGCGGAAGTTCCAGAAGGAACTCAACTCGGGGCTGATCGCGCTCGTCCTCCTGTCGGTGCTCGAGAAGGCGGGCGAGGATCTGTACGGCTACCAGATTGCCAAGCGGCTGCAGGGCCTGTCGGACGCGGGGAGCCCCATGAAGCAGGGAGCTCTCTATCCGGTGCTGCGCACGCTCTCGGCGCACGGCCTCCTCGCGAGCCGCGTCGTGCCCTCCTACTCGGGTCCGCCGCGCCGGTACTACAAGATCACTCCGAGCGGCCGCGAGACGCACGCGCGCTGGCTCGCGACCTGGCAGAGCACCCGTGACTTCGTCGATACCGTGGCGGCGCTCGGCGCCGCTCCCTCCCCCTCCCCATCCGAGTGAGCCGCCCATGACCCGGCCAGCCCCGCGATCGATCGACCAGTACCTCGGCCAGTTGCACGACGCGCTGCACGGCGAGGATCCAGCTCTCGTCCAGGATGCGCTCTACGACGCCGAGGAATACCTCCGCGCCGAAGTGGCCCAGCATCCCGGCAAGAGCGAGGCGGACGTGCTCGAGCTGATCGCGAGCACCTACGGCGCGCCGGACGAGGTGGCCGAGGCGTACCGCACCACCGAAAAAACCGTCCGCGAGGCGCTGAAGCCGCATGCACCGCCCTTGCGCACGAGCCGCCTCGGCCGCTTCTTCGGCGTCTACAGCGACAGCCGCTCGTGGATGGCGCTCTTCTACATGCTGCTCGCGCTCGCGACCGGCATCTTCTACTTCACGGTTGCGGTCGTGGGGCTGTCGATGTCCGCAGGACTTGCGTTCCTGATCATCGGCATCCCCTTCTTCCTGCTGTTCATCGGCTTCACGCGGATCCTGTCGCTGGTCGAGGGCCGCATCGTCGAGGGGCTGCTCGGCGTGCGCATGCCGCGCCGCCCGGTGCGGTCCGCCCAGGGAACGACCCTCGGCGCACGCATCCGCGACATGCTGCTCGACCGGCGCACGTGGACGACGCTGCTGTACCTGTTCGTGATGCTGCCCATCGGCATCTTCGACTTCACGGTCGCGATCACCGGCCTCGCCGTCAGCCTCGCCTTCATCCTGGCGCCAGTCGCCCAGGTACTGCACGCGCTCGGCCTCGGCACGGAAGGCGTGCAGATCAACGGCTGGTATGCACCCTGGCCCGCGACGCTGCTGCTGCTGCCGCTCGGCGTGCTGCTGCTGACCGGCCTCCTGCACGCGGCGCGCGCGATCGGCATCGCGCACGGCGCGCTCGCCCGCGCGCTGCTCCTGTCGCGGGACGGCGAATGAGCTGCGAGGCGGTGCCGGATGCCTTCCTCGATGCACGCCTCGCGGGTGCCCTGGACGCCGAGATCCACTGGCGCGGGCCCGCGCTCGGCTGCGACGGCACGCGCCGTCCGGACGGCCAGGGCCTGAGGGTGAGCTTCACGGGGTCCCAGGCCGGCGAGCGGCTGACGCTCGTGTTCGGCGTGCCGCATCTGGCGGAGGGCGCCGACGGCCGGGCGATACCCGTGAACGTGACGCTGATCCGCGAGGGCCGGGACCTCTACGGCACGCAGGGCGAAGGGAAATGCCTGCTCGACGAGGTACGCCAGAGCGCCCTCGCCGGCGCCCCCCCGGACCCGCCGCCTGCCGGGGTCGCGGGCCCGGCAGACGCCCCCGCGCCGGCCCCGAGGCTCTGGCGCATCGACGCCCGCGGCTTCTGCCTGGAACCGGCCCGCTCCATCGGTGACGGCCGGGATGCGATACTGCTCGCGACCTTCGACTTCCGTGGACAGCTGACATGGGAACAGGACCCGCCCGAGCAGACACCGCTGGTACCGCCTCCGGCCGCCAAGGGCCGCTGAGGTGGCTCGGCGCCGCGGCCGCAATCGCGGCCGCCGCCATGCTCGCGCTCGCCCCGGCGATCGCGCGCGCCGACCCCCCGATCGAGCCGCTGACGCACTTCCCGGCCGCCGAGCTCACCATTGCCGCGCACGGGCAGACCTTCCCCTTCCACGTGCGCCTCGCGACCACCGACGCGCGCCGCGAGCAGGGACTCATGTTCGTGAAGACCCTCGGCAGCGACGAGGGGATGCTGTTCCTGTGGCCGGGCGCGCACATCCAGTCGTTCTGGATGAAGAACACGCTGATCCCGCTCGATCTGCTGTTCATCGCCGCGGACGGGGTCGTCATCCACATCGCTGCGGACGCGGTGCCGCTCTCCGAAGCGCCGATCGGCTCGATGGGCCCGGTCAAGGGAGTGCTCGAGGTGCGCGGGGGCACGGCCCGGCATCTCGGCATCCAGACGGGCGACCGCGTGCTGTTCCCGGCATTCTCGGGCCTGTAGTACCGGGCTGGCTGGAGCCGGCAGCGCGGGGCGCGCTGGCGTATGATCGCGGCACTGCATCGGGGGCGCGTGCGCACGGGCCGTGCGTCCCGCCATCAAGAAGAAGCGGAGGCAGCTCATGCGGATTTCGATCGTGCGCACCCTAGGTCTCGCGCTCGCGCTCGCGCTGTGCGGTTTCGCAGGCGCAGCTGCCGCCGCTGACGACGTCGGCAAGCTGTATCTGGCGCCGATGGCCTACGCCGTGTGGACCGGCGCCGAACGCCAGGTGGATGACAACAGCGCCGCGAGCCTTGCCTTCGGCAAGAACTTCAGCGACGACTGGTCGGCTGAGATCTCGGCGTCCCACGCGCGCTTCAACGGCACCTCGTACGCCAACAACCTCGACATCAATACCTTCAATGTCGACGTGCTGCGCCACTTCTACCGCGAATCCCGCGTCCACCCGTACTTCGTGTTCGGCGTGCTCGAGTCGGTCGAGAGCCGCGAGGCCACCGGCAAGTACGAGCGGCAGATGGTCGAGGGCGGCATCGGCGTGCTCGCCAACCTGTCGACTGCCCCCGATCGCCACAGCGTCTGGCAGCTGCGGCTCGAGGCGAAGGCGCGCTGGGCGATGACGCTGCTGAGCGACCCGAACCAGGGCAGTCCCGCGGATTTCCTCGCCGGCATCGGGCTCCAGTACAACTGGGGCGCACCCGCGCCCGCCCCCATGCCGGTGCGCGAGGAGGTTCCGCCGCCCGCGCCCGCCCCGCCCGCCGCGCCACCCCCGCCCAAGGACTCCGACGGCGACGGCGTGCCGGACGACATCGACGAGTGCCCGAACACCCCGCCAGGCGTCAAGGTCGACGCCAAGGGCTGCCCGCTCGATTCGGACCACGACGGCGTGCCCGATTACCTCGACAAGTGCCCGGGCACGCCGCCCGGCGTCAAGGTCGATGCCAACGGCTGCGAGATCGAGGCGATCGTGCTGCGCGGCGTGAACTTCGACTTCGACTCAGCGCGGCTGACACCCGCCTCCGAGAAGGTCCTCGACGACGTCGTCGTGCTCCTCAAGCTCCGCACCGGGTCACCGGCCACACTCGGCGGGCACACGGACAGCCGCGGCAAGCACGCCTACAACCTCGCGCTCTCCGAGCGGCGCGCGAATGCAGTGCGCGACTACCTGGTCGCGCACGGCATTGCGGCGAGCGCGCTCACGGCGAAGGGCTACGGCGACACGATGCCGATCGCCTCCAACAAGACCGACGCGGGCCGGGCGGAGAACCGGCGCGTGACGCTCGAGTTCAAGCGGCTCGAGATGCGCTGACCGGACGGGCGCGCGGCGGCCGCGCGCCCGCTATTCCTGGCGGTAGACGGTGCCCTGCTTCATCACGAAGCGGACGTCCTCGAGCAGCCGGATGTTCGCGATCGGATCGCCGCGCACCGCGACGATGTCGGCATATTTCCCCGGCCGGATCGAACCGAGCATGTCGGCGTGGCCGAGCAGATCCGCAGCCGCTGTCGTCGCCGCCTGGATCGCCTGCATCGGCGTCATGCCATTGTCGACCATCAGCTTGAACTCGCGTCCGTTCAACCCGAACGGACACACGCCGATGTCGGTGCCGAAGGCGATCTTGACGCCGGCGGCGACGGCCTTGCGGAAATTCTCGAGATCGACCTTGCGGATCTGCCGCGACTTGGCGACGAATTCCGCCGGGTAGCCGTCGGCGCCGATGCAGTCGTGCACCTCGAGCGTCGGCACGAGATAGGTGCCGTGCTGCTTCATCAGCGCGCGCCCCTCGTCGTCCATTAGCGTGCCGTGCTCGATCGAGGCGGCACCTGCGCGGATCGCGTTCTTGATGCCCTCGGCGCCGTGCGCGTGCACCGCCACCCGGAAGCCGAAGTTGCGCGCCTCGTCGACGCCAGCCTCGAGCTCGGCGGGCGTCGCCTCGCGGGCCTCAGGGTTCGAGTTGTGCGTCAGCACGGCGCCGGTGCCGAACATCTTGATCGCATCGACGCGCAGGCTCGCGAGCGCGCGGATTCGCTCGCGCACCTCGATCGGCGAGTTGGCGTTGCCGAAGCGCAGGTCCCAGGGCAGCGTCACGTCCGGCGCAAAGCCGGTGACGGCCCCGGCACCGCCGGTCATCGTGATGAACGCGCCGACGACGTACATGCGCGGCCCGACGACGTCGCCGCGGTTGATGGCGTCGCGTAGCGCGACGTCGACGAGTGCGCGATAGGGCCCGAGGTCGCGCACGGTCGTGAAGCCCGCGTACAGCACGGCGCGGGCATTCGGCAGCGACTGCAGCGCACGCTCGGCGGCCGTGTGCTGCAGCTCGCTGAGCGGATCCTTGGCGTTCGCGTCGATCGCGAGGTGGGTGTGCGCGTCAATGAGGCCCGGCAGCACCGTGTAGTCACCGAGTTCGATGACCCGCGCACCGGCCGGCGCGGTCAGCCCCGCCGTCACCGAGTCGACCTTGCCGTCACGCACCACGATCGTCTGGCGTTCGAGCACGCGCCCGGCTTCGGTGTCGATCAGGTGGCCGGCGTGGATCGCGACCACGTCCGCCGCGGCACCGGCGCCGAGCGACAGTCCCGCCAGCAGTCCGGTCAGCCAGAGTCTCGCCTTCATAGCTCCTCCTGTGCGGGCGCTAAGCGCCGCGCACCCATGGTAGCAGCGCGCCCTGCCCGTCAGCCGCGCGGGTAGCCGGCCACCAGGTCGGCGAGCACGTCCTGCATCGGTCCGAGCCACGGCAGGTAGTGGCGCCACTGGTCGACCGACTCGGTGTAGATCGGCAGTCGCACCTGCTCTGAACTGATCGTCTGCACGACGCGGCGACTGTCGTAGAAGCGCAGGCACGCCGCGTCGAACGGCAGCCCGCAGTAGTCGAGCAGCCGGCGCACTTCGCCCTCCGGGTCGCGGACCAGATGCTCGTAGTGGACGCGATGCACGCGTCCGGGCAGCACCGCATCGTAGTGCGCCATGAGCTCGGCATACTCCCGGTAGTGGCGTCCCATCTCCGCGAGGTCGTAGCTGAACCTGACACTGCGCGCGAACAGCTGCTTGTAGCAGGAAAAGCCGCAGCCGAGCGGATGGCGCCGCGCATCGATGATCGCGGCCTGCGGGAACATCAGGTGGATCAGACCGATGTGCGCGTAATTCAGCAGCATCTTGTCGACGAAGCGCGGCCGCCCGAGCGTGCGATGCGTGGCGGTGCGGGACAGATAGTCCGCCGCGAGCGCGGCAACGGCCGCACGATCGAGGCTCGCGACCGACTCCGGGTACGGCGGCGCGGCGCCGGCACCGATGCCCGCGACCACCGCCGGCAGGTCGGTCAGCTCGCGCGTACCCTCGACACCCGGGTGGCAGGCCAGTATCTGCTCGAGCAGCGTCGAGCCGGAGCGCGGCAGACCGACGATGAATATCGGGTCGGCGCGCGCGCTGCCGAAGCCGCTGCGTGCGGCGAAGAAGCCTGGCGTATAGAGCGCACGCGCGCGCCGCGCCTCGTCACCGGCAGCCTCCGCATCGTGGCCGACGGTCATCCGCATGAGCGCATTGCCGCGCGCATAGTGTTCGAAGGACTCCGCGTACTCGCCCGCATCCTCGAGTGCCTTGCCGAGCGCGAACTCGAGGTGCGTGCGATCGCTGCCACGCACCTCGCCGCGCGCGAGCTGCGAGCGCATGTCGGCGACCTGCGCGGCCGTGAAGGCGTAGGTCTTGAGGTTTGCGAGGCTCCAGTAGGCTTCGCCATTGTCGGGCCGGATGCCGAGCGCGTGCTGATAGGCGTCAATGGCGCGGGCCTGCTGGCCCACCTCGCGCAGCAGGTGCCCGAACACGAGCCACGAGCGCTCGGCGCTCGGCATGAGCTCGACGGTGCGCTCCATCTGTGCGATCGCCTCGTCGTTGCGGCCCACCAGGCGCAGGGTCTGCGCCCGGAGATTCAGGTAGTCCGTGTTCGCCGGGTCGAGTACCAGCAGGCGCTCGAGGTGCGGCAGCACCTCGGCGCTGCGGTGATCGGCGTACAGCACGCGGGCCAGGTCGAAGCGCGCCTGGCTGTCGCCCGGCGCGAGCGCGAGACACTCGCGGAGCAGCCGTGCCGATTCGGCGTAATCCTCGCGCCGCGTCGCGACGTCGGCGAGCATGCGCAGCGCCATCGTGTCCGCAGGTGCCCGGCGCAGCCGTTCACGCAGCAGCACCGCCGCGGCGTCGAGCCGCTGGTCGGCGAGCGCGACGCGCGCATCGCCGAGTTCCGGCGGATCGCGCGCGAGACCGAGGAAGTGCGCATACGCCCGGTCGCCGGCGGGCCAGTCGCCCGTCGCCTCGAGCTCGAGCGCGAGCTCGCGCCAGCCGTCGGCGAGCCCCGGGGCGAGCGCGACGGCGCGCCGCCACGCGGCGATCGCATCGGCACGCCGCGCCGCGGCGCGGTAGGCGCGGCCGAGCTCGAGCTGCAGCACCGCGGCGGCCGGCTGCGCCGCGGCGAGCGGCTCGAGGACCGCGAGCGCCCGCGCCGCGTCGCCGAGCCGCTGGCAGGCGTTCGCGAGCAGGAGGCTTGCCCCGCCGTGCTCGGGCGAGGATGCGAGCACCGCGCTCGCGCGCCGGGCCGAGTCGGCCGGGTCGGAGTCGAGCAGCATCGCCGCGCGCATCAGTTCGAGATCGGCGGAGGTGCTCGGCGACAAACTCACGACTCCCGGACCGGATCCGCACGGCGCCGGTTCCGGCGAGCCGCTCAGCCGGGAACGGCAGTGTCATGCCGCGGGCGAGGCCCGCTGCCGGTATCTAAACGGACCGGGGGCGGCGCGTCAATGCGCGGGCAGGGGCGCCGGCGCGCGCGTCACGGTGCACCACGCTACAATCCGGCATGCGTCGCCCGACGGGCCCGAGGATATGACTGCGTGAACACCGCCAGCTCTGCAGCGCCGGACGAGGCCGCCATCCTCCGCATGCTGGCGGCATCCAAGGCCGAAGCCGCCGCCGGCCGCGTGCCGGAGTCGGACCGGCTGCTCGCCACGGCCGCACAACATGCACCGCAGCATCCCGCGGTGCTGAACGAGCTCGGCGTGCGCATGCTGAGCCGCGGCGCGGCGGAGCAGGCCCAGCAGCTGTTCCAGCGCGCGACGACCGCCGACCCGCGCCACCCCGCGCTGTGGGCGAATCTCGCGAGCAGCCTCAAGGCGCTCGGCCGTCGCGCGGAGGAGATGGACGCGCTCGACAAGGCACTCGAGCTCGACCCCCGCCACCTCTCGTCACTGCTGCAGAAGGCGGCGTATCTCGAGGAATCCGGCGACGTGCGCAATGCCGCACGCCTCTCGCAGAATGCGCTCGCCTGCGTCCGGCCCGGGACGCCCGTGGCACCGAATCTGACGGCCGCCCTCGAGCACGCCAAGGCGCTGGTCGATGCCGATCTCGCGTCGCTCACGGCGGCGCTCGAGGCGCCGCTGCTCGCGGCGCGCGAACGGCACGGCGGCAAACGCGAGCGCCGTGTCGAGCGCTGCCTCGATGTCCTGGTGGGCACGCGCAAGGTCTACTACTCGAATCCGACCTGGATGTACTTCCCGGAACTGCCGGCGATCGATTTCTTCGAGCGCGCCGACCTGCCGTGGCTGGACGCGCTCGAGGCCGCGACCGACGCGATTCGCGCCGAGCTCCTGCAGGTACTGGCCGTCGACCAGCCGGGGCTGCAGCCGTACATCGATTTTCCCGCGAGCCTGCCGCTCGACCAGTTCCGCGAGCTCAACCGCTCGCGCCGCTGGAGCGCGTATTTCCTGTGGAATCACGGCGACCCGAACGCCGACCATCTGGCGCGCTGCCCGGCCACGGCGCGCGCGCTCGAAAATACGCCGCGCTGCCACATCAAGACGCGGGCGCCGAACGCCTTCTTCTCGATCCTCGATGCAAATACGCGCATCCCGCCGCACGTGGGCGTGACCAACACGCGAGTCACCGTGCACCTGCCGCTGATCGTGCCGCCGGGCTGCGGCTTCAGGGTCGGCTCGGAGACGCGCGAGTGGGTGCCGGGCAAGGCGTGGGTATTCGACGACACGCTCGAGCATGAGGCCTGGAACCTGTCCGACACGCCGCGCGCGATCCTGCTGTTCGACGTGTGGAATCCGCTGCTGAGCGCTGCCGAGCGCGACATGATCGCGACGGCCACCGAGGCCTACTGCGAGTATTACTCCCTGCCACCGGAGGGGCTGTGATGACCGACCGGACTCTGGGAGTGCTCCTGGCATGCGCGACGGGCTCGCTGCTGCTCGCGCGCGCGGCGGCGGCAGATCCGGCCGACCTCGCGCGCTGTGCGTCCATTGCCGCGGCGGACGCGCGCCTCGTGTGCTACGACGGGCTGGCTGGCCGCCAGGGGGCGGCCGCGAGCGGCACCCCGGCGCCGACTCCGGCATCGCCGGCCGCGGCGCCGCGGGCACCTGCCGACAGGGTAGCCGTGCCCGCGCCTGCCGCGCCTGCCGCGGCCGCCGCGGCCGCC
>Ga0181519_10003438_pt1 | contig 13041 bp, 7 predicted proteins | sample PEATcosm2014_Bin_26_FD_121102 | JGI IMG/M metagenome (GOLD analysis project Ga0181519, IMG submission 121102) | Peatland microbial communities from MTU Mesocosm Facility, Houghton, MI, USA - PEATcosm2014_Bin02_10_metaG | ecosystem: Environmental > Terrestrial > Soil > Wetlands > Peat | place... | reverse complement strand
GAGCGCCAGACTGATGTGCGGCAACTCGCCGTTCGGGAACACGTACTTGTCGATGAACTCTCCGCCGCCCATGGCCGTCTCGCCGCTGTCCGGATCGGTCGACGTGATGCCGTGGTTCATGGCAACGCCGTCGTCCTTGAGCAGCGACGCGATCTTGGCGAAATAGTCTTGCAGGTGCTTGCGCCCGACGTGCTCGAACATCCCCACGCTCGTGATGCGGTCGAACTGCCCCGGCACGTCGCGATAATCCTGAATGCGAATTTCGATCTGGTTCTCGAGCCCGAGCTTCCTGACGCGCTCGGTGGCGAGGTCGAACTGGTTCTGAGAGAGCGTGACGCCGACACATTTCGCGCCGAATTTCTGCGCAGCGCGAATCACCAGTGCGCCCCAGCCACAGCCGATGTCGAGCAGCGTCTGCCCCGGTTGCAACTGGATCTTGGTGAGAATGTGATCGATCTTCTTCTCTTGCGCCGTGTCGAGGTCTTCGTCGCCATTCTCGAAATAGGCACACGAATAGACCATGTTCTTGTCCAGCCAGAGCTGGTAGAACTCGTTCGACACGTCGTAGTGAAACTCGATCGAGCGTTTGTCGGACTTCTTGCTGTGATTGAAGTGGCGTACGGCACGCTCGAGCGGGCCGATAGTCGAGAGACTGCTGCCGGCGAGCGCGTAGCTCATGTCGATGACGTCGGCGAGCTTGCCCTCCACGTCGATTTCGCCCTTCACATAAGCCTCTCCGAGATTGTCGAGGCTGGGACTCAGTAGACGTGTCATGGCTGCCGGGCCATTGACGCGCAACGTTACGCTGGGGTTGTCGAAGGCACCGAAATCGTATTGCTGTCCATTCCAGAGCGCGAGGCGGATCGGCAGGTTCGACGATGTCTTGACGCCGCTGACCCAGTTTTCGAGTTTTTTCTCCCACAACATGGATATGCTCCAAGTGTCACCAAAAAAACTTCAGTCCGTACCGCAGGCACGGTGACGTCTCCTCGTCAAAACGGGCGGGCAGGCGTACCGTGTCGGCGTAGCCGACACAACAACGTTTAAGGGGACAGGCGCGCCACGCGCCACGATCCGTCGGCAAGCCGGAAATATTTGATGCGATCGTGCAGGCGCGATTCGCGACCCTGCCAGAACTCGATGGCTTCCGGCACAAGGCGGTAGCCACCCCAGTGCGGCGGGCGCGGCGGCGCGTCGCCGAACTGGCGCCGGAAATCCGCTTCGCGTTGCTCGATGATGCTGCGATCGGCCACTTCGGCGCTTTGCACCGAGGCCCAGGCGCCCAGACGGGAACCCACCGGGCGAGAGTGGTAATAAGCGTCGCTTTCCGCTTCGCTCACTTTGTCGACACGGCCCTCGATGCGCACCTGACGCTCGAGCTCGACCCAGTGGAACAGCAGACAGCCGTACGGCGTCGCCGCCAGTTCCTGGCCTTTGCGCGACTCGTAATTCGTGAAGAACGTGAACCCGCGCTCGTCCGCACCCTTGATGAGCACGATGCGCGCGTCCGGGCGCCCGTCTGGCGTGACCGTGGCGAGCGTCATGGCGTTCGGCTCGGCCAGTTTGGCGGCGATCGCTTGCTCAAACCAAAGTCGGAATTGATCGAACGGGCTGGACGCCACATCGGTCTCGGAAAGTGAGCCGAGGGCGTAGTTTTTGCGTAGGTCCGCGAGTGAAAGCGTCTGGGTCACGACGATCGTTGTCGGTCTGTAGCGGTTGGGGGTTGCGAGACAGTATAGCGAAGAGTCGGCGAACGTGCGCGCGTGGCGATTTGTCGCACAGGCGTGCACATCGATCCGTCGAATGGCCCGTGAGGCGGGCATCTCGCGCCATGTGCTTGATATTTAAGGAGTGAAGTAGTTTGGCCGAACCGCAGTCGCTGCCCCAGAAATTTTTTGACGTCACGACGACAAATCCCTGCGGCAGGCATGGGCATTGCTTCGGTCGTGCGAGGCGATGCCCATGGCGATCGGCGATTTCCACTGCCTGACGATGCTTCCGGTGGCTTCAGGGGGCTTCAGGGGGCTTCGCGACCGAGGCCGAACACGGGCGCCGTGGCCGAGGGCTGTGGTGTGCGTCGGCCGCCGGACTGGCTGCCTTGCGGGCTCGTCCTGGTGCCGTTGGCGTTGGGCACCGGTTTGACGGCGGACGGATTCCGGCTCGCCGGATGTTGCAGGTTGGCGAGCAATGCGCCGCACGGGCTGTCCTTGCCCGGGCCGAGTTCCAGCAGCGGCAGAAGGGCGGTGTAGGGGGCGAGTACGCCCAGCGCGATGGCCCCGCCTGCGCGCGCGACCAGCGTCGGCACGTTGACGCCGACATCCGGGTGCTGGAAGGTGCCGCGCACATAAAGCGGTGAGCGCAGGGACAGCAGACCGAAGTGCTTGGGCTCGGGCCGGATCGTCAGATCGAAGTGCTCGCGCTTGAGATCGATCTGACCGGTCACGCCAATGCTCGTATCGTCGGTGTCGACCACGAACGTGCGCGCGTCCATCATGCCGTTGCGCACGGCGAAGTCCGCGGCCGCACATCGCATCTCGATCTGCTTGTCGCCGAAGAGTTTGGTCAGCACGATGTTGCCCACGTTCAGCCCCAGATATTGCAGCAGCAGTTTGCTCACCGAGCCACGGTCGATCAGCATCTTGATCTCGCCGTTCGACGAGCCGGCCAGCGCGGCAATCGAGTTGCCGGTAGCCGTGAGTGCGGCGTCGCCATTGACTTCGCCGACGCTCGTCTTCATCAGATCAACCTCGGGCAGCAACTGCTTCATTTGCAGATGACGCAGCGAGATCTGCGAATCGACCTTCATCGGCTCGGCCTGCCCGTTGAGCACGAGCGTCGATGTGATGCGCCCGCCGGCCACGCCGAATTCCAGCGGCCGCAGCGAGAGCACGCCGTCGTCGAGCACGATGTGTGTGACGAGATTGTCGATCGGCAGGCTCTTGTCCTTGATGATCTTGCGGCCCGTGAATTGCACGTCGGCGTCAATGGCGCGCCAGCGCTCGGTCTTGAACGGATCGACCGGCAACACCTTGTCGGATGGCGGGGCTTTGGGCTTGCCTGTCAGATCGCTGCCGCCCGACGGATTTTGTCCGCCGATGGCCGGTCCGAGGTCGACCAGCCGCAACTGATTCGACACGACGGCACCCTGTAGAATGCCGCGCGGCTCGCGCTGACGGAAGACCAGCGTGCCCGACAGGTCGCTCTGGCCGACCTTGCCCTGGAAGCGCTCGTAGCGCCATACGCCGGCCGTGTGCAGCAGATGCCCGTTGGTCTCGTAGGCCGGGGTTTCCGGCAGCAGCACACCGGTGATCGGATAAAGGTCGGCCATCGTCGGGCCGGACAGGCGCAGATGCATGTCGAGCGCGGAGAGCGTGGCCGGATTCGTGAACGTTCCCTTCGCGGCGATCTGCGTGCGGCCGATGCTTACGCTGGCGTCGAGCGGATAGGGATCGCCGGTATCTTCGAGCGAGAGGACATCGCCGCCACGTGCCTTGCCGGTGATGGCGACCCCTCGGAAGGTGCCCTTGAGCGACACACCTATGCCATAGGGCGCTTGCGCGTCGATGGTGGCGATGTTCGCCGTCAGATCGAGTTGCTGGGGAACGATATTGGCGCGGACCACGCCGTCTTCGAGAATCAGACGGCCGATGCGCAGCTTCCAGGGGGAGGGCTTGCCATCCCCGTTCGAGAAGGTCCAGTTGTTCTGTCCGTCGGCACGTTCTTCGACAATCACCTTGGGGGCGGACAATGTCACTTCGGGCAGGACCACGTGCTTGTCGAGCAGCGGCAGCCATTCGAGCGAGAACGTGAGCCGGCCGAGCGTGAGCATGTTCGGCGCCTGGCTCCACGCAACGTTGCCTAACACGATATCATTCGCGATCAGGCGAGGCCGAGGCAGCCAGCGCCCCATTCCCGGGGCCTTTGCGTTTGGCGCCAGCCAGTGCAGCGAGAGGTCGCCCCGAATTTCGAACGGGCGGCCCGTTGCGGTGCTCACTTCCCGGTTGATAAAGGGCCGGGCGTAGTTCCAGTCAAACCACGTGATGAACGCCGCGAATGCCAGCACGATGGCGACTATCGTGATCGCCAGCCATTTCAAGGACGTTACCCATCGCATCATGAACAGTACCCCGTCGATTGTTGTTGCTCCGGTGCCTGCCACGCCATCGGAGGAAGATTTTGACGCGAACCGCCGTTTTGGCGGCATCGCGCGTTTGTACGGTGACGACGGTCTCGCGCGCCTGCGTGATGCGCACGTGGCCGTCATCGGCATCGGCGGCGTTGGCTCGTGGGTGGCCGAGGCGCTGGCGCGCAGCGCCGTGGGCCGGCTCACGCTCATCGATCTCGATAACGTCGCCGAGAGCAATACCAATCGTCAGGTGCACGCATTGGATGGCAACTACGGCAAACCGAAAGTTGCCGCGATGGCCGAGCGAATCGTGGCCATCAATCCGGCTTGCCAACTAACGCTCGTCGAAGACTTCGTAGAACTGGAAAATCTCGACGCCATGTTGAGCGGTGGCTTCGACTGGGTGGTCGACGCCATCGACAGCGTGCGCTTGAAGACGGCGCTTATCGCGTGGTGCGTGGCGCATAAGCAGCGTCTGATCACGGTTGGCGGAGCGGGCGGTCAGATCGATCCGACACGCATTCGTATCGACGATCTCGCCCGCACGATCCAGGATCCGCTGCTTGCGAAAGTGCGTGCGCAATTACGCAAGCAACATGGTTTTGTCCGTGGGCCGAAAGCCAAGTTCAATGTCCCTGCCGTGTACTCGGACGAGCCTTTGCAGTACCCGGAAGCGGTCTGTGCGCCGGGCGACACCCCGCAAGAGGCTGCGGGGCCGCAAGGCCTGAACTGTGCCGGTTTTGGCTCGAGCATGTGCGTGACAGCGACATTCGGTATGGCCGCCGCTGCCCACGTTCTGGCGCGAATCACGATGCGTGCCGCCTGACGGCGGCGCTGACTTGCTCCTGTTGTACCAAGGTCGGCGCGCCACGTCTGTAACCAAAAGTTACCAACCGCGACCGATATCACGCTCAACGTCTCGATATCCGAAATGACGATGGCCGGGATCGCTCCCGGCCATTGACGTTGTTGCGCGTGTTTTTCCCGATGTCCCCGTGAGGTCGTCACGGCGTCAGATCGTCATGCCGGACGAAACACCCGAAGGATTAGAAAATCAGCGCAGTTCGCGACGCAGTACCTTGCCCACCGGCGTTTTCGGCAAGTCCTTGCGGAACTCGATCACGTGCGGCACCTTGTAGTTCGTCAGGTGCTCACGGCAGAAGTCGATGATGATCTTCTCGGTCAGATCCTGTGACTTCTTGACGATCACGGCCTTCACCGCTTCACCGGTGCGCTCGCTCGGCACGCCGACGACAGCGGCTTCGAGCACGCCCGGGCACAGGGCCAGCACGTTCTCGACCTCGTTCGGGTACACATTGAAGCCGGACACGATAATCATGTCCTTTTTGCGATCGGTGATGCGCACGTAGCCTTGCTCGTCCATCGTGCCGATGTCGCCGGTGCGCAGCCAGCCGTCCGGCGTGACCGTCTTGGCCGTCTCGTCAGGGCGATGCCAGTACCCCTTCATGACTTGCGGGCCGCGCACGCAGATTTCCCCTTCCTGACCGAGGCCGAGCGCTTCGTTGGCGTCGTTGCGGATGCTCACCTCCGTCGAGGAGATCGGCAAGCCGATGGACCCGTTGAACTCGCTGCCGAGCGGGTTGATACACACGGCCGGAGACGTCTCCGTCAGACCATACGCTTCGATGAGGGGATGGCCGGTGACCTTTTGCCAGCGATCGGCCACCGCACGCTGCACGGCCGCGCCACCACCGAGCGCACACTTGAGCGCGCTGAAGTCGAGCTTGTCGAAGCCCGGGGTGTTGAGCAGCCCGTTAAAGAGCGTGTTCACCCCCGTGATGAATGTGAACTTCCACTTGCCCAGTTCTTTCACGAAGCCGGGCATGTCGCGCGGGTTGGTGATGAGCAGGTTGAGTGCGCCAAGTTGCAGGAACACCAGGCAGTTCGCCGTCAGACAGAAGATGTGATAAAGCGGCAGCGCGGTGACGATGATCTCCTTGCCTTCCTCGAGACCTGAGCCGACCCAGGCGCGCGCCTGCAACATGTTGGCGATCATGTTGCGATGGGTGAGCATGGCGCCCTTGGCGACACCCGTCGTGCCGCCCGTGTATTGCAGAAACGCGATGTCATCGTGATCCAGTTGCACTTCCTGATGCTGCGCTCGCGCGCCTTGAGCGAGTGCGGTGCGAAACGGCACTGCGTGCGGGATGTTCCACTCGGGCACTATTTTCTTCACGTGACGCACGACGTAGTTCACGATCCAGCGCTTCGGGGCGGGTACCAGATCGCCAATGGCGGTGGTGATGACGTGCCTGACCGGCGTGTTGGGCAGCGCTTTTTGCAGCGTGGCGGCGAAGTTCTCGATCACGACGATGGCGCCGCACTCGGCGTCTTTGAGCTGATGCTCGAGTTCGCCTGCCGTGTACAGCGGATTGACGTTCACGACGACCATCCCGGCGCGCAGAATGCCGAAGACAGCGACCGGGTATTGCAGCAGGTTCGGCGACATGATCGCCACGCGCGAGCCGCGCTCCAGTCCGGGCAGGCTTTGCAGGTACGCGGCGAAGTCGCGTGACTTACGCTCGAGTTCGGCGAAGGTCATCGTGACACCGAGGTTGGTGAACGACGGACGATTCGCGAATTTTTGGCAGCTTTGCAGGAACAGATCGTTCAGCGAACGATACATGTTGACGTCGATCTCGGCCGGCACGCCGGGCGGATAGCTCTTGAGCCAGACTTTTTCCATGAGCGCCTCCTTGAATTTGGTTTTTATCGCATCGTCGTCGCCGGGGGAAGAGGGTGGGCGCGCGGTGCGTCGTTTCATCGTATTTCTTTTGCCAGTGCGGCAGAGGGTTCCGGACGTGTCGTCTCCTCGGTCCGGTTTCGCATGCGCAGCAAACGCGCCAATCGACGCGCTGCAAAAAGTCGTAGCATACCGTGCCGTCTCCAGCGGGAGCACATGGAAAGCCCTGATTTGATGCGGGTTTGCGTGGAGTAATTGTTCTAGCGGCAAAGGCTTGCCAGTGAGGGCGATTCCGCGCTAATCCCGCACGAATCGGCCGATGCGACGGACAATCCGCAGATGTGACAAAAGAATTGCAAAAAACACTTGCGTGGCGGACTGCTTTCTTACATAATTCTGTTCTCACGACGCGGCTGTAGCTCAGTTGGATAGAGTACTTGGCTACGAACCAAGGGGTCGTGGGTTCGAATCCTGCCAGCCGCGCCACCTAATTAGAGGGTCTCCTAACGGGGAGACCCTTAGTTTTTCGGGAGAGTCCTTCCCAGTGACGCGCCGCATGTCATGTACATTCGGCCCGCGTCGATGAGAAGGCAAACCGACAGCAGCAGGATCGTCTGATCGGTGTCTCACGTGCAGTAAGTGCGGCTGTAGCTCAGTTGGATAGAGTACTTGGCTACGAACCAAGGGGTCGTGGGTTCGAATCCTGCCAGCCGCGCCAACTCAGTTGGCAAAAACGCTCCAGAGGCGAAAGCTTCTGGAGCGTTTTTCGTTTGGCGAACGGTTTGTGCGTACGACATGGAGCGCACAATGCAACGTGCCTCCTGTGGGCTGTTGCCAACGCCCGTCAGGCATGACGACGTCCCCTTTGGAACGCCTCAGAGCGCTTTGGAACGTCATCATGCCCGGATGGCTCATCGCGTCAGCCTTGCCCCGCTGGCGGGCCGACTTGCCATCCCAGCCCCAGCGCCTTCTGCAACGTCACGAACGACTTGAGAAGCTGCGCATCGCCGGCGATCCGGTCCTGTTCGGCGGAAAAGCGTGTGCGTTCCGCGTCCAGCCAGTCGAGCGTGTTCGCGGTGCCGGCGCGGTAGCGCTGCCGGGTGAGCGCGGCGGCCCGCGTGGCCGACGCCTCGACGCTGCGCAACCGGTAGACGTTCTCGCGCTGATGTCCGTAACGCGCCAGTGCCACGTCGGCGTCGCGCAACGCGGTGAGCACGGCACTCTCATACTTCGCCTGCGCCTGATCGCGACCGGCCTTGGCGCTGTCGACACCGGCCTGCACGCGACCGAAGTCGAGCACGTTCCATTGCAGACGCGGCAGCGTCATCCAACTGAAGTTGTCCTTACGCACGAGATGACCGGGATCGAACGCCGAATATCCGAGTTCTCCCATGATCGAGAGCTTCGGAAACCAGTTGGCGGTCTGCACGCCGATCTGTGCGTTCTGCGATGCCAGACGACGCTCCGCAGCACGAATGTCCGGACGCGCCTGCAACAAGGCGGACGGATCGCCGATGGCGACCTTTTCCGGCACGCTCGGTAATGCCTTGGGCGCTTTCAACTCGGCGTCCAGCGTGCCGGGTGCGCGTCCGGTGAGCAGTGCCAACTGATCGAGCGATTCAATGACATCGGCTTCGAGCGGCAGCACGCGCGATTGCGTCTGCTCCACCTGCGTGAAGAGGCGTTCGACGTCGAGTTCCGACGCCACACCGCCCGCCCGGCGCTGACGCGTGAGATCGAGCATTTCGCCTTCGAGCTGCGCCGAATCGCGCACCAGGGCAAGGCGCGCTTGCTGATCGCGCAGCGCAACGTAGGTCTGGGCCACTTCGGCTGCGAGTTGCACGTGAGCGTCTGCCAGATCTTCCGACGCCGCATCGGCATCGGCGCTGGCGGCCTCGACCGCGCGTCGCGTGCCGCCGAACAGATCGATTTCCCAACTGGCGTCGAACCCGGCGACGTAGAGGTCGAGCGGGCCGCGCCCGCCGCCACTACTGCCCTCGCCGCTGAGCATGCTCAGGTCGGGCGAGCGGGTGCGCAGCATTGCGAGATCGACGCCTGCCTTGGGCAGCAGGTCGGCCTGATGGCTGCGCAGGCTCGCGCGCGATTGGCGCACCTTCGCCTGTGCGGCACGAATGTCCGGGCTATGCGCGAGGGCATCGTCGATCAGGGCGGTGAGTTGCGGATCGCCGAGTGCAGTCCACCAGCGAGCGACACCGGGGGGTTGGGCTTCGACGCCTTCGCCGGCATGCGCGAACGTCGCCCCCGTGCGCAGGGCGTCGCCCGCGACCTCGGGCGCGCCGCGATAGTCGGGGCCGACGGTGCAGCCGGTAACGAGAAGGGCGGCCGCGAGGGCCAGCGTTCGGATAGGAAGAGTCATGATCGTTCAATGGCCGCCGGAGCTGAATCCGGTCGGTTGCTTGAGCAACAGGGCCAACGGCACGCAAAGCAGCAGTGCGATACCCAGTGCGTAGAAGGTCTCGGAAAACGTCATCACGCTCGCCTGCCGGGCAATTTCGGCGGCGAGCTGCGCGGTGGCCTGTAGCTGTGCGTGCACCATATCGCCCGTTTGCGCGAAGAAGCCCGCCGCATTCGCCGCGAGATGCTCCTGTCCCAGCGCACTATTGGCGGTGATGGTCTCGCGCAGCATGGCGTCGTGATAGTCGGTGCGCCGGTCGATCAGCGTGCCGAGCAATGCGAGTCCGACCGACCCGCCGAGATTGCGGGCCATGTTGTACAGACCTGCCGCGTCGCCGGCATCCTGCGCATCGACAGCCGCCATCGACGCCTGATTGAGCGGCATCATCGCGAGCATCTGCCCCACGCCGCGAAGCAACTGCGAGAGCGTGAAATCGTGCCCCACGCTTTGCGCCGTCAGGTCGATATCGAGCATGCAACTCGCGAAGAAGCACAGCAGCCCGAGAATCACGAGCAGACGAATGTCCACGCGGCTGATGAGACGCGGCAGGAACGGCATCATCAGGAATGCAGGCAGCCCGGAGAGCAGCATGATGTTGCCCGACTGTTGTGCGTTGTAGCCCGCAATCGTGGCGAGGAACTGTGGCAGCAGATACGACACGCCGTAGAGCCCGGCGCCGACCGTGAAGACGATGTAGATCACGCTCGCGTAATTCTTGTTGCCGAGCAACGAGAGCTTGACGATGGGCTTCTCGGCGGTGAACTGCGCCACGAGCATCATGCCGATGCCGATGACCGCCACGATCGACAGCCAGACGATCAGGTGCGAGTCGAACCAGCGTTCGCGTTGTCCTTCTTCGAGCACCACCGTGAGCGAACTCAGACCGATGGCCAGTCCCACGATGCCCAGCCAGTCCGCCTTGAAGAACGCTTGCAGATTGGTCGGCTCGCGCTTGAGGCCGAGCATGAGCAGGGTGACGATGGCCGCCGAGATCGGCAGGTTCAGGAAGAAGCACCAGCGCCAGTTAGCGTTCTCGGTGAGCCACCCGCCGACGACGGGGCCGAGCAACGGTCCGAGCAACACGATCAGGCCGAACATCGCCATGCCCACGGCCATCTGGTGACGTGGCAGACGCGTGCGAATGATCATCTGCGCCGTCGGAATCATGGCGCCGCCCGCGAAACCCTGTCCGATGCGGCCGATGATCATCTCGGGCAGGCTGCTCGACGCGCCGCACATCATCGAGAAGATCGTGAAGAACACGGCGTTGAGCATCAGGAAGCGTCGCAACCCGAGCACGCGCGTGAGCCACGCGGCGAGCGGGATCATGACGATCTCCGACATCAGGTAGCCGGTCGAGATCCAGGTGCCTTCGGTGCCCGAGGCGCCGATCTGCCCCTGAATCTGCGGCAGCGCCGAGTTGGTGATCGAGATGTCGAGGGTGGCGAGCAGCGCGCCCAGCGCACCGGCTGCCACGGCGATCCAGTCCGACGCCGACGCGTTGCGCGGCGCGGCGGTGCTCGTGCCACCCGCGCCACTCCTGCCACCCCCTGCGCCACCCGCGGCCACGGCGCTGCGCGCCTGATCGCGCGTGAGCGTGACGGGCACAGGTGACGACGCTGCGCTCACCACGTTGCCGTCAGCCACGTTGGACTCCACCGGTCATCGACGACGGCGCAGCGCTCGTGATCGGGCCGACGAGCGAATTGAGCGGCGCGCTCAGCGAGAGCTGTTGCGCCGATGCGTCGCCGGCCTGACCCGAGTGAGTCGCCTGTTTGGCGGCGGCAGGCGCGGCGGGCGCGGTGCGATGCGTGTCGACGTCTGCCGTGACCGACAGGCCCGGCAGCAACACCGGACGCAGCGATTCCGGCACATCCAGACGAATGCGCACCGGCACACGTTGCACGATCTTGGTGAAGTTGCCGGTGGCGTTCTGCGCGGGCAGCAGCGCGAACTGCGCGCCGGTGCCGGGCGAGAGCGAATCGACCACGCCGTGGATCGGCTCACCGGGCAGGGCATCGACATGCACCGTCACCGGTTGGCCGGGGCGCATATGGCCGACCTGCGTTTCCTTGAAGTTCGCCGTCAGATAGACGTTCTGCACCGGCACCACGGTAAGCAGTCGCGTGCCCGGCTGGGCGAACTGACCGACGCGCACGGCGCGATCGCCCACGCGCCCGGCCAGCGTGCTCTTGACCACCGTGTCCGCGAGATCGAGGTCTGCCTTGCGCGCACTGGCCTGCGCCACGGCCAATTGCGCCTTGGCCTGCGCCAGCGCAGCCGTGAGCGTATCCGTCTGACGCTCGCTCGCCTGCAAGCTGGCCTCGTTGCTCTTGAGCGCGGCGTCGGCGCGCGCGCTGGTATTGCGCAGCTCGGCCAGACGCTCGTCGGTCTCGGCACCGGTGGCAACCAGCGGGGCGTAGCGCTTGACCTGACCGGCCGAGTACGCCGCATTCGCGCGGGCGCTGTCCAGTTCGGCGCGCGCCTGCGCAATGGCCGATGCGTGCTGGGAGAGTTCTGCCTGCGCGCGGGCGACATCGGCTTCGCGGGCCACGACGGTCGCCTGCGCTTCGTCGTAGGCGGCCTGGTACTGGCGGGCGTCGAGTCGCACGAGCGGCTGACCGACCGTCACCGTTTCGTTGTCGCGCACCAGCACTTCGGTCACGTAGCCACCCACTTTCGGGGCGACGGTCATGCTGTCGGCTTGCAGATAGGCGTCGTCGGTCGACTCGATGAAGCGCCCGACAAACCACCATTGCGTGCCCCAGCCCAGGCCGGCAACGATGCCCAGCGCCAGCACGCCGAGCAGAATCTTCTTGCGACGCGGGTTGGCCGGGGCCTTCGTCTGGTCAGAGGTTTGCGCGGCGTCTGCGGCCTTGCCAGCCGGTGCTTGCGCCTGACGTGCCGTCATCGGCGACGATTCCGCTGATTCCGCGGGCTCTGCTGGTTTGACCTGTGTTGCGGTGGACATGGGGAATTTTCCTAAAATTATTCCGATTGGCAGAATTATTCCAGTTGATCGATTTATGTCAAGTGTTATATTTTTGTCGAAAGTTTTGGCAAGCAAGGACATACATGACAGGGACTTCACGCGCAGGGCGTGCTCAGGGCGCGGCAACGCGTCCGCGGCATGCGGTCGACACGGGGTATCAACGTGGCGAGGAAACGCGCGCGCGCATCGTCCTCGCGGCGATCAAGTGTTTCGGGGAGTACGGCTTTGCGGGGGCGTCTACGCGAGACATCGCGAACGAGGCCGGTGTGAATGCGCCTGCGCTTCAGTACTACTTCGACAACAAGGAAGGGGTGTACAAGGCGTGTGTCGAGTACATCGTGGAGCTTGTGCTGGGGCAGATGGGCACGGCCATCGAGGCGGCCGAGCGTGTGGTGGCCGATCCGAACGCGACGGACAAGCAACTCATGGACGCATTTTGCGAGCTACAGAACCGCAAGGCGGGGTTCGTGGAGGAGGTGCCCGAGATCGATGGCTGGCACATGTTCATGGCGCGTGAGCAGGCGGGGCTCGGACCGGACGCCGGGTTCAAGGTGTTTCACGAGCGCTTTTCGAGCCGGCTTGCGTCGGTCGGCAGTCGCATCGTGACGCGGCTCGCGGGGGTGGAACCGGACAATGAAGAGATGCGTGTTCGCGCCGTGTGTATCAGCACGCTGGGCATGGCGTTTCGTGTGATGCGCCGCTCCGTCGATTGTTCGATGGGATGGTCCAGCGAGCCGAATCCCGATCGCAACCGGATGGTGCGCGAGGCGGTACTCGAACAGACGCGGCAACTGCTGGAGCAG
>Ga0181519_10003437_pt1 | contig 13042 bp, 10 predicted proteins | sample PEATcosm2014_Bin_26_FD_121102 | JGI IMG/M metagenome (GOLD analysis project Ga0181519, IMG submission 121102) | Peatland microbial communities from MTU Mesocosm Facility, Houghton, MI, USA - PEATcosm2014_Bin02_10_metaG | ecosystem: Environmental > Terrestrial > Soil > Wetlands > Peat | place... | reverse complement strand
CCGCGCGAGCGCCGGCAGGAAAGGGGCGAAGGCCGGCGTCTCGACCAGCGCCGAGCCCGGCATGTTGAGGATGGCGACATTGCCGGCGCGCGCCGCCGACACCAGCCCGGCCACACCCAGACCGGAATCCTGGCGCAATTCCAGCGAATCGCAATAATCGCCGTCGACCCGGCGATAGACGACGTCGATGCGCACCAGGCCTTCCAGCGATTTCAGATAGAGCACGTCGCCGCGCACGGTGAGATCGGCGCTTTGCGCCAGAGGAGCACCCAGTTCGCGCGCCAGTTGGACATGCTCGAAATAGGCGTCGTTATAGGGGCCTGGCGTCAGCAGCACGATATGGTGAGGTGGCTTGCCGGGGGCATCGACCTCGCCGATGTCGGCGTCTGCTTCGAATCCCCCAAGGGCGAGCTTCGTCGGGTCAGTCATGGCGTGAATTTGGCAGTCGCGGGCGGCGCTACGGCCGAAAACCCAGTGTCGGAGGCGCGCCCGGCAGATTCCGCGCGCATTTCTTCGCGATGCGCCTATCTCGCCTGCCCGGCGTGGCTTCCGGGCCGTTCCATCACGTACCCATGCCGGGCTCGAAGCACTGGAGCGCCACGCCGCCGATCATGGCGGGGTGGCCACCGCATCGGCGCCCAGGTAAGTCGACCTGCCGCGCCGCCGCGATCATCCACCGCAGCGGCGCGGCATGGAGCCGGTCAGTTCAGGTTGTAGTTCACCTGCATGTAGAGCGTGTGCGCTTTGCCGGTGCCGACCTGCACCGAATTCGCTGCCCTGCGGACCGCGGCCAAGGCCGCCCGATCGAGGATTTCGCTGCGCGACCGGTTGTCGATCGCGATGTTCGTGACGTGCCCCTGGGCGTCGACATCGAGCTTCACGCCGACCTGGCCGGCGATCTGGCGATCGACCGCTTCCTGCGGAAAGGTCAGAAGCTTGCCGACCTGGGCGGCGACCGCGTCATCATACTCATCCGCCAGGGCCGGTGCCGCTGTGGCCACAGACAGGGATGCGATCACCGCCGCCAATGCAATCCGTTTCATCACTTGCATCCTCAAATTTGCTGCACTGCGGTACAATATGACGAGACCCCTTAGTCGTCAAGATTCTTATTGTGCATTGCGATATGTTCGGCGGAGCGACCCCGCAACCACGGTAGGGAGAAAATCGAATTCCCTTATGCACTTAATGACGGGATACCAAAGTGGCGTTGAACGGAGTCGTCGCGCGGTGCGGATTATCCCTTCGCTACTGCGGGATAGCTCCAGCGTGAGCGCGCGTAATCAGGCTTGGGGCCGGGGGCGACGGCGCGATGGAATTCCGCGCGGATGGCGCCCGTGCCGCGGCCGCACCGAGGCGCATGGCCCCGCCCACCGAAACCTCGCCATCGGCGGCCGGACGGATGCGCGATCCGCCCAAGGTTTAGGAAGCAAGGGTGAGCCCGTCCCGGCCACGCTGCCGCCGAGACCGCCCGGCCGGGCTCGACTTCCGAAACTGCCGCGAACGCTTGAGCGTATGGGCGGCGAACTCTAGAGTGTGGCTATGCATCGAACCTTCGCACCGTTGCGGCCCGCATCGGTCGGTCACGAAAGCGGTTCTCATGCCAGTCTCGATTAACCGCGCCGGATATGGGTTGCTCGGCAGTCAAATCCAGCGTCTCCCCGACCCCTCGGGCGCCGTTGCCGTGGACCCCGCGGCCGCGGCGCCCGGACTCATCCGCCCGGTACTTTGCCGTCGCAACCGCCGGGGCTCGAACAAAAATGGGGAGAGAAATTGACGATCCGCCCGGCCGGGCTCGGCGAAAAAGACCAGCTCGAATCCCTGCAACGCCGCGCATCCCTCATGTGGGACGAGTATCGGGCGGCGCTGCTGGCGCATCCCGACGCCATCGACCTGCCGGCCGCGCAGATCGCCGAGGGCCGGGTCTGGATCGCCGAATTCGACGATGTCACTGCCGGGTTCAGTGTCGTACTGCCCGGCGACGGCGGCGCGATGGACCTCGACGGGCTGTTCGTGGAACCGCATCTCTGGGGACGGGGCATCGGCCGCCGGCTTGTCGCGCATGCGGCAGCGTTGACGCGGGAGGCCGGCGCCCGGTGCTTGCGGGTCGTCGCCAACCCGCGCGCGGCCGGGTTCTACATCGCCTGCGGTTTCGACATCATCAGCGAAGAGCAAACCCGCTTCGGCCGCGGCCTGACTGCCGTTCTAAGGTTGAACGGCAGCGAAGGCCGGGAGTGATCATTCAGCGACATGAATCCGTGCGTCATCGGCACCGCACGGACCCACCCTCACAGCCGATCGAGCAGCCGACTGAGTCGCGGCGGGACCCAGCCGGACGGGCAGGACGAGGCGAGCGCATGCTTCGGTTGCGCCGCGGCCGCGATCTTGGCCAGGATCTCGTCGATATTGGCCTTGATCGCACCTTCATCGGCGAGACGCAGCCTTTCGCCGAGGATGAAGGAATCATTCATGGTGGTGGTGAAGGGCGTCGTCACCATCTCGTCGAGCCTGATCGCCCCGCCCGCGCTGCAGACCAGCGTGTAGTGGATCGTCGCCGTCACTTCCACATCGAAGCCGGCGACAGGTTGGTGCAGTTCGACCAGTTCGGCATCGAGCAGATAGTCGGCCGACGGCTCGGCCATGGCGTGGGCGGCCAGCGACGCTTCGAGAGCGGTGCGGAAATTCTCGTCCGAGACCTCCGGCTTCCACAGGAGATTTGTGTCGCCGCCATCCACCCTGCCGACCTGGATCGCGACTTTCACCGGCGGCGGATCGCCGGCGGGCGGGTCGGCCGTGCCGGCGGCTGCCGTCGCCTCCTGCCGAGTGCCTGAGCTGCAGCTCGAGACCAAGAAAGCCAAAGCGAAGACCGCAAAGCACGCCAGGTGTAGGTCGTTTCTTGATTGCATGGCGATGTTCCATGACATGTGGCGAACCATGCTCCGCTGCTCGCAGAATATTTTCAATGCCGGAGGCCATGACATTTTCTGGCACGACTACTGTTGCGCCGCGCATAGCCGCTGAAGAAATACTTCGCAGTTGCCGGTGATCCGCATTCGCTCGGTGTCAGTGATAAATACTCATGATTGGCAATTGTCAGGGGATTGCCTGCACGCGAGCCGTCGCGGCAGCAGCCGAGCGCCGCCGCGGCGCCCCAAGCAGCCTTGCGTGGCTAAGGCCACGTTGAATTTGCTCGCAAATGAGCAAATTCAAGCTTCTATGGCTCTTGATATGGAAGCAGGCCAGGGAAGGCCTGCTTGGAGCGCGATGGCGTCGAAACGACGCCCGAATCGCGCTCCAGCTTGTTAAAATCGATCAAGATTCAGATTTCAGGTGACCTCACCGGAAATCATCTTGGCCTAGCTCGCCGGTCCGACACCCGAGCCGCCGCCGAGGCCGGAGCCGCCATCGCAGTCAAGGATCGAACCGGTGATGTAGCGCGCGCCCTCGCTGCACAAGAACACCGCCAGCTCGGCGATGTCGCGTTTCTCGCCATAGGTGCCGAGCGGAATGCGGCGCTTCAAGGCGGCCTCGATCTCCGGCGTCGGCGTCAGGCGGCGCATGCCTTCGGTATCGGCGATCGGCCCGGGCGAGATGGCGTTGACGCGCACGCCCAGCGGCCCCCACTCGAGCGCCAGGCATTTCGTCACCATGTTGACGCCGGCCTTGGCGGCGCAGGCGTGGATCTGATTGGCCATCGGCCGGACCGCCTGACCCGCGGTGATCGAGATCAGCGAGGCGCCGGGGCGGCGCAGATACTGGAACGACGCGCGCAGCACGTTGAACGTGCCCAGCAGATCGATGTCGACCACCGTCTTGAAGCCGTTGGCGGAGAGATCGAGCGCCGGCGCCACGAAATTGCCGGCCGCGCCCGAGAGCACGATGTCGATCTCGCCATAGCGCTCCCGCGTCGCGGCCAAGGCCCGGTCGACCGCCGCGAAGTCACGCACATCGGCGGCGAGACCGATCGCCTCGTGTCCGGCCGCCCGCAATTGCGCGGCCGCCGCCTCGATCCGTTCCGCCGAGCGGCTGATCAGCGCGAGTTTGGCGCCGGCCTCGGCGAAGCCTTGAGCGACCCCGAGATTGATACCGCTGGAGCCGCCGGCCACGAAGGCCACCTTGCCGGCCAAAACACCGTCCCGCAACGCCGTGCTCATCGCTTTCGCCCTCCCCGCGCCATCGGTAGCGATCATAGGCGCGTTTGTCTGAACAAGGCTTTGACGGCCGGGCGCAAGTCCGGCGTCGACTAGCGTGTGGCGCGAAGGATTCACGTTCGGCTCCCAACCTTCACGTTGGAATAACGCGAGAGTTGGCATAGCGGAGCCTATACTTCCGTGATAGTTCTGACTTCTTGTCATACGTGTATTTTTATATTTTCTTTCTATTTTTCCTTTTATTCGCGAACGCGCATATGCTACAACCTGCCCGCCCAAAAGGGCTGTTTCCCCTCTCTTTAGGAGACTGAGATGAGCATCGACATGCAGAACTGGAACGGCGGCAACCGTCTGACCATCACGTCGACCAATGGCGCGCAATGCGTCAACTCGATCGTCAATCCGATCAACGTCGCGTTTCTTTACAACACGACCGAAGCCGCGCAGGACGTGCCGGTAAATCTCGTCGGCAGCAATCAGTTCGTCACCCAGGTCAAGATTCCGCAGACGACCGCCGACCAGGGTTCGGCGGCCCTGCTGACCTTCTCCGGCCCGCCGGCCGGATCGGCGAGCATCACCGCCACCATCCCGACCTCGTCCTCGTCGGCGCAAGCCCAGGTCTGGCTCGGCTCGCAGGCGATGCCGACGAATACTTCCGGCTTGAACAATTTCAATCTGCCGGCCGATGGCAAGCAATACTCGTTCAACAAGTACGCCCGCGCTTACTTCGTGCCGGCCGCTCAGCATTATAGCCTGACGGTGACCACGGGCGTCGCGGCGTTCTACTTTGCCGTATTCAACTCCTCGGGACAGGTCGCCGTCTACGTGCTCAACGCGCCGAGCCCGACCTACAAGCCGATCGTCCAGCAGTTCCCCAATGACACTTATGCGGCCAACAATACTACCGTCACCGCACTGACGCAGAATTCCGTGTCGATTCCGATCTTCGGTCAGAATCAGCAATGGGTTCTGATGAACGCCGACAGCACGTCCGACAGCATCAGCGCTACGGTTTCGTTGCAGTCTCTCGGCTAATTCGCCGAATGCCGTAAAGTCATCTCAGCGTTGAATTGCCGAGAACGGCAGCGGCCGGTCGTCCGGTCGCAGGCGAAGCCACGCCTGCGACCGGCATCCTTCGCGGTTTTCTCGGCCGGCAGCGCTGCGTCCGGCCGCCTGCCCTCACGAGAACCGGCGCAGATCCAATGTCACCGGGTGTTCCACGCCCGGCACCGCCGGCAGCGGCACCACCCCGACCGTCGAGTGCAGCAGCGGCGAGAACCGGGCACGGCGCCGGGTTTCGGCCTCGTTGGCATTGACCGGTACGCGCGCGAAGGCGTGCCCGCCCGGATGGCTGACGTGATAGGCGCAGCCGCCGATCGAGCGCTCGCTCCAAGTGTCGTAGAGGTCGAAGACGAGCGGCGTGTCGACCGGGATCGTCGGGTGCAGCGCCCGCGGCTGCGCCCAGGCGCGATAGCGGATGCCGGCGACATACTCGCCCTGCCGCCCGGTCGCGCGCAGCGGCACGGTCCGGCCGTTGCACACAAGGATGTGCCGCTCGTCGACGACGCCGGTAAGCTTGACCTGCAGCCGCTCGATCGAGGAATCGACGAAGCGCGCCGTGCCGCCGGCGGTGCTGTCCTCGCCCAGCACGGGCCAGGGTTCGAGCGCCTGGCGCAGCTCGATCTCGATGCCGCGGCAGGCCAATTCGCCGATCAGCGGGAAGCGGAATTCGTGATGCGCCTCGAACCATTCCGCCTCGACCGGATATCCGGCGCGGTTGAGGTCGTCGAGCACATCGGCGAAGTCGCCGGCCACGAAGAACGGCAGCAGGAATTCGTCATGGAGCCGCGTGCCGTAGCGGGCCAGGCGCCGGTCATAGGGCTGGTCCCAGAACCAGGCGATCATCGTCCGCAGCAAGGCCTGCTGCGCCAGGCTCATGCGCGCATGCGGCGGCATTTCGAAGGCGCGCAGCTCAAGCAGGCCGCGGCGGCCGGCGGCGCTGTCCGGCGCATAGAGCTTGTCGATACAGAATTCGGCGCGGTGGGTGTTGCCGGTGACATCGACCAGCAGATCGCGGAACAGCCGGTCGACCAGCCAGGGCGGGGTGTGCGACGCCGCATCCAGCGCCTTGAACGCCAGTTCCACCTGCGCAGTCGCGTCGTCGCGGCCTTCGTCGAAGCGCGGATGCTGGCTGGTCGGGCCGATGAAGAGGCCGGAAAAGAGATAGGAGAGCGACGGGTGATTGTGCCAGTAGCCCAGCATGCTGCGCAGCAGATCCGGCCGGCGCAGCAGCGGTGAATCGGCCGGGGTCGAGCCGCCGATCGTGATGTGATTGCCGCCGCCGGTGCCGACATGGCGGCCGTCGAGCATGAATTTCTCGGTCACGAGACCGCAGGCGCGCGCTTCGTCATAGACGGCGGTCGTCCCGCCGACCAGATCGTCCCAGGTCTCGCCCGGATGAATATTGACCTCGATCACGCCGGGGTCCGGCGTCACCGAGAAATGCCGCAGGCGCGGGTCGAAAGGCGGGGTATAGCCTTCAATCACCACCTGCTGGCCCTGCGCGGCGGCGATGTCCTCGATCGCCGCGGCGAGGTCGACGAAATCTTCCGCGGTTTCGAGCGGCGGCAGGAAGACATGGAGCCGCCCGTTGCGCACTTCGGTGCACAGCGCCGTGCGCACCACGCTGGCGTCGGACTGGCCCGGCGCCGGCGGCATCAGGCCCTGCTCATGCCGGACCTGGCCGACCGGACCGAACTCGACCGGCCGCGCCGCCGCCTGCCGGCGCAGCGCCTGAGCGGACGGCAGATCCCGGCGCGGCGCCATCGGGTCCGCTTCGGTCAGGAACGGGTAATCGGCCTCCGTGACCATCGGCAGCGAATCAAGCGGCAGCCGGTAACCCATCGGCGAATCGCCGGGGATCAGGAACATGCGGTCGGGTCGCAGGAACCACTTGCCGCTGCGCCAATGGCGGGCGGCGCCGAGACCGGCGCGCTGCAGCGGCAGCGCATAGCCGACGACGGAAGACAAGCCTTGCTCGAACACTCGGGCGAGGCGCGCGCGCTCCAGCGGATCGGCCAGATGACTCGCCGTGACGTCGACATTGACCGGCAGACGCCGCTCCTTCCAGAGATAGTAGAGCGTGTCCTCATAGCCCGGGATGCAGCGTTCCGGGTCGATCTGCAGCCGCTCGGCCAGCGCCTGGGCGAAGCGCTGGGCATGGTCGGGCCGCAGTGTCAGGTCGCGCGCCTCGGCCGCGGCGAACAGCTCCGGGTCCCGCCAGATCGCCTCGCCGTCGCGCCGCCAATAGCAGCCGAGCGCCCAGCGCGGCAGTTGCTCGCCCGGATACCATTTGCCCTGGCCGTCATGCAGCAGATAGCCCTGGCCGAAACGCCGGGCCAGCCGCCGGAAGACCCGGTCGGCATAGCGCCGCTTGGTCGGCCCCATCGCCTCGGTGTTCCACTCGGCGCCGTCCGGATCGGAAGCCGCCACGAAAGTCGGCTCGCCGCCCATGGTCAGCCGCACATCATAGGCTTCGAGATCCTGGTCGACGCGGGCGCCCAGCGCCATCAGCCGGCCCCAGGCGGCATCGCTGTAGGGTTTGGTGACGCGCGGATGCTCGGCGACGCGCGCCACCGCCATGTGGTGCGAGAAATCCGTCTCGACGTCGTCGATCAATCCTGAGATCGGGGCGGCGCTCTGCGGTTCGGGCGAACAGGCGAGCGGGATATGCCCTTCGCCGGCCAGCAGCCCCGAGGTCGGGTCGAGGCCGATCCAGCCGGCGCCCGGCAGATAGACCTCGCACCAGGCATGGAGATCGGTGAAATCCGCGCTCGGCCCCTCCGGCCCTTCGATCGGCTTCTGATCGGCGACCAGTTGGATCAGATAGCCCGAGACGAAGCGGGTGGCGAAGCCCAGATGGCGCAGCAACTGGACCAGGAGCCAACCCGTGTCGCGGCACGAGCCTTCGCCGCGCGCCAAGGTCTGCTCCGGCGTCTGAACGCCGGGCTCAAGCCGCACGATGTAGCGGATATCGCCCTGCAGGCGCTGATTGAGCGCCACCAGGAAATCCATGGTGCGCATCTTCCGCCGGTCGATGGTCGCCAGATAGCGCTCGAACAGCGGTTCGAGCGGTGCGGCCCGGCGGAACGGCGCCAGCTCCTCGTGCAGCGCTTCGTCATAGCTGAACGGGAAATGCTCGGCCGCCTCTTCCAGGAAGAAATCGAAGGGGTTGATCACCGCCATATCGGCGACGAGGTCGACCGTGACCGTGAAATGATCGGTCGGTTCGTGCAGTACCACTCGGGCGAGGTAATTCGCCTGCGGATCCTGCTGCCAATTGAGGAAATGCCGGGCCGGCTCGATCGTGAGCGAATAGGAGAGGATCGGCGTACGGGTGTGCGGCGCCGGGCGCAGCCGCACCACTTGCGGGCCGACGGTGATCGGGCGGGCATAGCGATACACCGTGCGGTGATGCAGCGCGACCTTGATGCTCATGCCATTCCCCTGCTGCCGAATTCCGAGACTGCTCACGGTGACGAGAGCGCGCAAGGCCCGTGCCAAGGCGGCCGTCGCGCCGGTTTCTAGCATATCGGCCCGGGGCTGTGGGAACCGATCGTCCGGCGCCGCCGCCGCACTCGACAGCGGGCGTGATTTCCGGGTGAAATGCTCGGCGGCTGCGGCGGGATCGGACGAGGGGCGCAATCATGGTCGAGGCTCAGTTGACGGAACGCCAGGCGAAGTGGTTCGCCACGGTCCGGGCCAATTTCGAGCGCGATTCCGGCAAGAGTCTCGCGGAATGGGTTGCAATCGCGCACACCTGCCCGGAAACCGCGCATCGCGCCCGCCTCGTCTGGTTCAAAGAGCAGCACGGCCTCATGCAGAACCACGCCAGCTATGTCCTGAACGAGGCCTTCGGCCGCGAGATGAAGTGGGACGAGCCGGACAAGCTGCTCGACGCGCTGTGGCAGAAACCCGCCGACCGCGCGGTGTTCGAGGCGGTGCGCATGCAGGCCGCCTGTCTCGACGGTGTCGTCATGGGCGCGCGCAAGAGCTTCACCGCCTTTTCCCGCAAGGTGCAATTCGCCGCGCTGCGGCCGGCGGCCAAGGGCGGCGCGATCCTCGGACTGGCCGTCGCGCCCGATGCCAGCCCGCGCCTCGGGCCGCGCGGCAAGAGCGAGTCCTGGGCGGAAAAGCTGCACGCCTCGGCGATCCTGCCCACCGCCGATGCGGTCGATGACGAGATCGCCGCGCTGCTCCGGCAAGCCTGGGAACGCGGCTGAGCGAGCGACAGGCGCGGCCCGCTCGCGCCGCGTCAGCCATTGTGCCGGAGATAGGCGCGCGGCGACGCCCCGAGAACGCGCTTGAACATCGTCGTGAACGCCGCCGGATTGTCGTATCCGAGGTCGAGTGCGATCGACGTCACGGCCTCGCCCGCGGCCAGCCGCGGCAAGGCCGCGACCAGGCAGGCCTGCTGGCGCCACGCGACGAAGCTGAGCCCCGTCTCGCGCCGGAACAGCCGGGTGAAGGCGCGCCGGCTCATGCCGAGCCGCCCGCTCCATTCCTCGATCGTCTCATGCACCATCGGCCGGCCGATGAATGCACGGCACAGCGCGGCCAGGGGAGCATGTACCGGATAGGGCAGCGCAAGCGGCAGAACCGGCAGGCGCGGCATCTCATGCAGAATGAGCGCCATCAGCGCGCCGGCGCGGCTGCCGGGATCGTACTCGACCGGCAGATCGAGGGCTTCGGTCATCAGGCTGCGCATGAACGGCGAAATGCCGACGACGTGGCAATGATCGGGCATGCTCCGCGCCAGATCCGGCGCCAGATACAGGCTCTGCACGCTGACCGCGCCCAGCATGCGCACGTCGTGTACCGTGCCGGGCGGGATCCACATGCCGCGCTGCGGCGGCATGACCCAGGTGCCGTGCGGCGTCGCCAGGACGACGACGCCGGTCGCACCGGAGATCAACTGTCCGCGCCGGTGCCGGTGCGGCGCAATCACGTGACCATCGGGATAGTCGTTGCCGACCGCGATGACCGGGCGCGGCACGTCGTCGATGGCTTCGACCTGAATTTTCCGGACCATGGCCCAGTCTCGTAGGAACTCGGCCCGGCTTCGGTGGCAGGCCGTGCCGACGGTCTTATACTTCGAGGCTCTCATGTGCAACCGCCGCAGCGGATCGCCCCCGCCCCCGGCGACAGCAAGGATAGTGCCCATGACCGGAGGTTTGCGCCCATGACCGAGGCCATTCTCGACCGGCCGAAGCACGCCGCCACCGACTTCCCCGTCCTCGGCGCGATCAGCTTCTGCCACATGCTGAACGACATGATGCAGGCGCTGCTGCCGGCGGTCTATCCGATGCTGCGCGGCGAGTTCGATCTGAACTTCGCCCAGGTCGGTCTGCTGACCTTTACCTACCAGCTCACCGCGTCGCTGCTCCAGCCGTTGATCGGCGCCTATACCGACCGCCGGCCGCTGCCCTACTCCCTGCCGTTCGGGATGGCGGCGTCGCTGCTCGGCCTCGTGACCTTGGCCTTCGCGCCGAACTACCCGATGCTGCTGGCCGGCGGCATGCTGCTGGGCCTCGGCTCCTCGATCTTCCATCCCGAATCGTCGCGCCTCGCCCGGCTGGCGTCCGGCGGCGCGCACGGGCTGGCGCAGGCGTTGTTCCAGGTCGGCGGCAATTTCGGATCGGCCCTGGGTCCGCTGCTCGCCGCGTTCTTCATCCTGCCGCGCGGCCAGAGCGGCCTCGCCTGGTTCGCCCTGGCCGCACTCTGCGGCGTCGCCATCCTGACCGGTCTCGGCCGCTGGTACGAGCGGAACGGCCATGCCCGCCGGCCCGCCCGCCATGCCGCCCTTCGGCATCCGACCCTGTCCGGCAGCCAGGTCGGGCGGGCCATGGCGGTGCTCGTGACGCTGCTCTTCTCCAAATATATCTACCTGGCCAGCATCACCAGCTACTACACTTTTTACCTGATGCAGCGGTTCGGCCTGCCGATCGAGACGGCGCAGCTCTGTCAGTTCGTCTTCTTCGCCGCGGTTGCGACCGGCACCGTGATCGGCGGGCCGATCGGCGACCGGATCGGCCGCAAGAGCGTCATCTGGGTCTCGATCCTCGGCATCCTGCCCTTCACGCTGGCGCTGCCTCATGTCGGGCTCGCGGCGACGATCGGCCTGAGCGTGGTGATCGGGCTGGTGCTGTCATCGGCCTTCCCGGCGATCGTGGTCTACGCGCAGGAATTGATGCCCGGCCGGGTCGGCATGGTCTCCGGCCTGTTTTTCGGCCTGATCTTCGGCATCGGCGGGATTGGCGCGGCGGCGCTCGGCGGCCTGGCGGACCGGATCGGGATCGAGGCGGTCTACCGGATCTGCTCCTTCCTGCCGCTGATCGGCCTGTTCACGGCCCTCCTCCCGAATCTCGGCGGTGCGGTGCGGACGGAAACGGCTGCGTGGGTCAAAATACTGGCCAAGACAATGAATGGGTCCGAGGCGTCTGCGGCAGGCCGCAGGTCAAATCGCGCACCGGTGAAATAGAGCTTCTGGCAGGCCACGCTCGATGAAGACGGGCACTATGTCTACGCTATAGCCCTCTAAAACTCTCGCTGGCTCTCATGTCTGCCGGCTGTGCTATGGAAATGGGCGAAATTGGATGCACATCCGGCTCGCCTTCAATCCCACTTACTCAGCGGCTGATTCGAGGCCCCCCTCGATCGCGTCGCGATCTTCCTCTGTCGCTCCAAATAGCGTGAACACCGCCGCGTCCAGCTGGTTCTCATAGGCGTCGAGCTGGCGAGAGGCGGCCTCCTTTGCATGAGGCGTCCGCGCGGCGACCACCTTGCTTTTCGTCGACACGATGCGGTCATACAGCGCAGAGAGATTATTTATTGATGTTCTCTCTGGGGCTTTCGGGTAGGGAAATTCTCTCAAGTTTCGTATGACGACCTTGGGGAAGAGCTTGCGCTCACCTTTGACCCCGTAGCCCTTATAGAAAAACGTCATCAGCTTGCTGTTCAGCACTGCTGCAAGCGCCTTCAGCTCGGCAGAATCATCCTTCTCGTGCAAGATTGTCAGAACGCTCTTGTTGCTAAGATACGTCTCGTCTGTGAAGCAGCTCAACAGTGAATATGGAGGCTTCGCGGTTATTTCCCGCAAAAGCACGCGAGGCCGCGTAAACATCTCGAGGTAACGTGGTTGCGATAGCCAAGGTCCATAACGCATCCACATCCCCGACCACGCCAAGCCGAAGCGATCAACGTCCTTACCTTGCAGATAGGGGTGCGTCTGTGCATCAGTCTTTCGGTCCCGGTCGAAAACATGATCGTCCACATCTGCCTGCGTTTGTGGCGGCGTACCCTTTCCCTTCTCATAGGCTTGCATGCCGGTGCGAACGTCAAACCGATCGCCAATTTGACCAGCGTTAGACCGCAATGTGGCCAGAACGGCTGCTACCGACTCAGATTGACTGATCGTGATTCGGTCAGCGTTCCCGCGCCATCTTTCACGATCGACGGACGATCCCACCGCGGTCGTAAATTCCGAGCGAGATGACGCGCGCAGAACCTCCACGGCTCCCTTTACCGGTTTACCTGTCGCAAAGAAGATGCAAGGCTCCATGGCAACGCTATTGAAGACGGGATAATTGAGATCCGCCAGGGCGGTAAGCCGGTCGAGATAGGCACCTCGCAATAGCTTTCCGCTTTCGATAGTCAGCCAGGAATTGGGGACGATGTAGGCGCTTGCGCCTTTCTCGGCAACCAGTTCGAGGGTAACTGCTCACCCCCTGGCGTGGACGTGTTTGGCGGCTGATGCGGGTGTGATGCCATAAATGTGGTTGACGCGGGCTGGCGGCCGTGATTCTAGGATTCGATGAATCGCGATGCGCTTG
>Ga0181519_10003436_pt1 | contig 13043 bp, 9 predicted proteins | sample PEATcosm2014_Bin_26_FD_121102 | JGI IMG/M metagenome (GOLD analysis project Ga0181519, IMG submission 121102) | Peatland microbial communities from MTU Mesocosm Facility, Houghton, MI, USA - PEATcosm2014_Bin02_10_metaG | ecosystem: Environmental > Terrestrial > Soil > Wetlands > Peat | place... | reverse complement strand
GCGATCGGCTATGCGAATGCCAATGCCGCCGCGACACCCTTGGTCGACGCATCGCTGGTCAAAGATGCGGCGATATATCCCACGACGGAGGAGCGGGCGCGGCTATTCGTGCAGAGAGATGCGTCGCCGGAGTTGTCGCGCGAGATCATACGGATTTGGCAGCGGTTCAAGACGGGGCAGTAACACCCGGTCACGGCGAATGGTGGGGTTGCGGCGACGTCAAGGCGTCGCTCCCGCCAACCGGGTGGCCGCGGGGGCCGGCGGGATCTCCCGCTCGAACCGCTCGAACTGGGCCACCACGAAGCGGTCCGCAAAGCTGGGCCCGTTGAGCTGCTCGACGAATCCGCAATGGCCGCCGTGGCGGGTGCGCACGACGGTGAGATGCGGGGACGGCGCCAGCCGCGCCAGGTCGGCCGCAGGAATCATCGGATCATCCTCCGCGAGCAGCACGGCCGCCGGAAAGCGCAACGCCGCGAGCCGCGGGCCGGTGATCGCGTAGCCGTCGAGGTAGGCCTCGAGACTGGGGAAGTCGGTGAACTCGCGGACGAGCCCGGCGGTCATCGCACGCAGATCCCGGCTGCGCAAGAGTGGCTCGAAGTCGGGCAGATCCGGCCAGGCCCGCCGCTTGCGGCGCAGCGACCGCGACCATTTGCGCACGAAGTACTGGCGGTAGAGGACCCATCCGCGCTCGAGCGCCACGAGCGTCGCGGCCGGATCCAGCACCGGCGACACGGCGGCTACGCCGGCGATCGCCGCGGGGGCGCCCGCGTCGGCCGCGACCCGCAGCATGAAATTGCCGCCGAGCGAAAAGCCCGTCAAGAAGATCCGCGCCGCCGGAAAGCGCTCCGCGACGGCCCGCGTCGCACCGACGACCTCGGCCAGGCGACAGGAATGAAAGATCCCGCGGTTGAGGTGATGACTCGCGCCGTGATCGCGCAGATTGAGCCGCAAGACGTCGAACCCGTGGGCGAGCAGCTCGGCGCCGAGTGAGATCACGTAACTCGAATCCGCGCTGCCTTCCCAGCCGTGCAGCACGACCGCGATGCGCCGGGAGGGTGCATGCGGCAGCCGTTGCGCCCCGGCCGGCGCCCTCAGTCCCCGCGCCGGACTCAGAAATCCCTGCAGCCGAACGCCGTCGCCGCAGTCGAGCACCCAGGGCCGCGTGTCTGCGAGCAGCATCGCGCCGCGCCGGCGCGCGAACCACGGCAGGGGCGGCAGGTTGCCGATCGCGGTCTGCACCTGGCCGTTACGCAGCGCGCGCGGCGGCGAAAATGTCGGACGCTGCGTCAGCGCGCGGCCAGCTGGCATGGTTCCCCACCCGCGATTACCAATCGTGTTCCTCCTACCAGCCTGGAAATCTGAGTCGCAGGATAATATGACAAATATCGGTGGCCGAAAGATTCAAAAGGACTACGATCAATAAAAAAAGGGTCAATAATTTCAAGTGGGTAGTCTTGCGGGCGCCGGCGATGAATCGCCAACAAGGCCGGCAGCGAATCTATAAATAATTCAAGGGAACATTTAAGGAGGAAAACATGAGATTCAACAGAGAGAAGAGCACTCATATCCTGCGCGCGGTGAGCACCTCGTGCTGTGCGGTTGCGGTCGGCGCGGCGATGGCGGGTGCGGCATGGGCCGGTTCCAAGGATGCTTTGGAAAACGGCACGCTCTTCCATCCCGCGTCGAACACACGATACGCTGCCGACGTCGGCGTCCGGGCCCACACGTTTCTCGAGGTCGTCAAGCCCAAGATCCGGTCCGGCAATCACCCGGGCTATACCGGCGGACCGCCCATTACCGGATACGGCATCGAAACGCCGGCTTCGATTGAGTGCGTCTACGGGTTCACGGCGTCCGTGGACGGCTGCGACCCCAACTTGGTCACCACAGAGGCATCCGGCGGCACGAAGGTCATCGCCATCGTCGACGCCTATGACTACGTGGACGCGACCACCGACCTGAAGGCCTTCTCCGCGCAGTTCGGCCTGCCCGCGCCGAACGCGAACAACTTCGAGAAGGTCTACGCCAATGGTCAACCGGCCGACGGCTCGGGTTCGGGATGGGACCTGGAGGCGTCGCTCGACATCGAATGGGCGCATGCCATGGCACCCAAGGCCAAGGTCATCCTGGTCGAGGCGCTATCCAACGCGGACACGGACTTGTTCTACGCGGTCGGCGTGGCTGCGGGCCTGGTGCAGGCGGCCGGCGGCGGGGAAGTATCGATGAGCTGGGGCGGCAGCGAATATTCCGGCGAAACCTCCTACGACTCGACGTTCACCGGCTACTCCAATGTGGTGTTCTACGCCTCGTCGGGCGACGCGTGGGGCACGGAGTACCCCTGCGTTTCGCCAAATGTGGTGTGCGTCGGCGGCACGGCCCACAGCCGTAATGCCACTACCCTGGCTCTTCAGAAGCAGCTCACGTGGACCAACGCCGGTGCGGGCGCCAGCCCTTACGAATCCGCACCGTCTTATCAGAGCGCGCTCGGCAATTCGGCCCGGCTGGTTCCGGACGTCTCGGCGATCGCCGATCCGGAAAACGGGGTCTGGGTCTACAACTGCACCTATGAGGGAGCCTGCTACTGGTTCCAGGTGGGGGGCACCAGCGTGGCCTCCCCGGTCACCGCCAGCCTGGACAATCATGCCGCGGCGTTTTCCACCAACAGCGATACCTATCTCACGGCCCTCTACGGCTCAAGCGGCAGCGGCCGCTCCGACATCACGGTGGGCTTCTGCGGCGTGTACTACAGCCTGCTGGCGGCCAAAGGTTGGGACAACTGCACCGGATGGGGTTCGCCGAAAAAGAAGTGATCAAGCATTGGTAGCAGGGTCAGGAGCGCATCGCTGCGCATTGGTAGCGAAGCGAACTTGGCAAATTCGAGGGCGGCCACTGGGCCGCCCTTTTTCTTTGGCTCTGTCACCAAATCGTGTTGGTCAACCAATGACCGCGACGCCGAGGACACCGGCAGGGATCCGCTTTTCAGTCCGGGTAGTTCTTGGACGGGGCGAGGCGGATCGCTTCCGAGCGCGATTTCAAGCTGAAGATCCGCGCCCGTGAGGGCGCCGGGAAGCCGGACCCGCACTCAACGCGGAGCCGCCTGTGCAGTCCGACCTGGATGCGAGAGATCTGGTTTTCAGGGGTCAACGACCCGGCGCACGCACGCCTGAATCGCTTCTGGCACCTGAACAAACCCGGCTGTCAGCAACTCGCTCCACGAGGGGCCGCGATTCTTGGCCTCCTGCCACACATCGTGCAAGTCATGCGGTCGGAACTCGGCGAGCCAGGCGAGTAGCTCCGCTGCCTGTCGTAGATCCTTGGCACTCTTGGCCTCGGCCGCCGTGCGCCGTGGCGCCAAAATCAGCTTGTGAACGGCAAAGCGCTCCGGACGCGGCACGTTGACCAGAACTCCTTCTCCCTGCAACAGCACTGCAGGGGTCGCCTCATAGATCAGGAAGTCCAGGAAGCGCAGCGGCTGCGCTTGAGTCTGGAGTGCCGGCAGGCGTGTCGAGGCGTCGGTTTCGGCGCCGCGGTTGGGTGTCAAAAACTCCACATTCAAGCCACCCGCAGCTCGATAGCTGTACGGCGGATCACGATCATCGAGGCTGGGGGCTGGCCCGAAAGAGGGGTCTACTGCGCGCAGCACCGTGAGCGGATCATCCATCCGATCGCCCACCGCTACGGAGATGCTCAGAAACTGCGCAATGTCCACATCGCTCGTGGTGAGCTGCGCTTGCTTCAAGCGCAAGCCCAGCATGGCGGGATAGCACTGGTAGGCCATGGTGCCGACCAGGACGGCGCGCAGACGGAACAGGCCCGCACGCGAGAGTGCCTCCACCACCTGTCCCATCCGGGGCAGGGGCTGGGGCATGCGCCCGCTGCGCACCAGAGCCGAGACCAGCGCCCGACGCTCCTTGCGATCCTGCACCTCTCGCCGATGGGCCTTGATGCGCGAGAGCAGTTCCGGGGTCTCAGGGCCTACGTAACGCTGCGGTCGGGGCTGCCCGGCCACCCTGGGTGCCTGGAAGTACCAATACCTGCGACCATCCACTTGCTTGGCGAGAAAGTTGCCGGGTTCCGGGAACGCTGCCTCGAAGGCGGCGGACTCGACGCGCTCCAGGAGCTCGGCGTATTGGGTCTGAATCAGTAGAGTTGGGGTCGGCACGGCTATACTCCTTTGACGAATGGAGTATAGCTTAACTATCCTCCATTAGCAAATGGAGTATAACTCGCGCATGGTGTACGAGATCGTCGGCAACATCGTATGGATATTGACACTCATCCATGTGGCGAGCCAGTGGCCTCCCGTTCGCGGCGGCTAACCCTCCGTGCATTCGCCGACAGCACGATCGCGGCCGTTTCACCAACACGATTTGGTGACAGAGCCTTTTCTTTAGGGCTTGAGCGCGTAGATATCCAGCTCCCCCGGAACGGGGTTGGGATTGGTGCCGTTGTTGCCGCGAGTCCCCACGTAGACCTTGCCGTTCGCAATGGTGGGGACCGTGAATTTGACCGCATCACCCGCGGTGTCGGTGCCGGAGGCGGCGCTGTTCCACAGTTCGCTGGCGAGATTGGTGGCGTCGTAGGCGTGCAGCACGGTGGGGCCGCATCCGGGCGACTGATTGGTGCAGTACAGGGCATTGTCCAAGGCCCAAACGATCCCGTTCGCCGTGGCGGCCGAGGATACGGACGGCGTGCCGCCTCCCAGGGCGTACGAGGTCGAGGACGCCGGAGTGCCTCCGGTACTGAACAGCGAAGTCGCGGCACTCAGCGTATACGTGGACAGCGGTTGACCGGTGGCGGCGATATAGAAGTTGTTGTTCCAGAAGGCGCCGGAGGCAAACAACGACCCCCCGACAAAGAACCGTTGCACCATCTTGGTGTAGCCCGTGTCGTAGCCTCCCAGGGTGTCCCGATTCACCACGTAGAGATTGCCGCTTTTGCCGCCGCAGATCAGCAGGTGGGGAAACGGACTGGTGAGGGGAAGGTTGGCAAGCACCGCGGCGCCGCCGGATCCGAAGTCGAAGTCATTGGTATTGTCGCCCGCCTGTTCGGCCGGCGTGTAGTACTGCGACACGGTGAGCGCGGCGTTGAATTGCAGCAGCGAATCACCGTAATCGTTATTCGGCGCGGTGCCGCTGTTGGCGTCGAAGGGACCGTTTCCCGTCACGACATACAGGTTGTTATTGGCGTCCGCCGCCGGTGCACTGCCGCTCATCCAGATTCCCGCGCCGCCCACATAGGGGGGCACCGGCCGGTTGGGCGCCGCGTTGAAAATGTACTGCTGCGTGAGCGCACCGGCGGCGTATTGGTAGCCCATCAGCCAACCGTAAAACGGCGGGTTGTCGCCGTGAGACGCCCAGGCGATGTAAACCACGCCGTTGACCAGAGCGAGGCCGGGCCGCTGACCCTCTTGGAGCGCGTTGAAGCTCACGGTGGCGCCGCCGTCTCCCGCGCCCGGAACCGTGCCCGCGATGAGCGCCGGTGACCCGGTCATCTCGTTGCCCGTGGCGAGATTGATGGCGTGCAGGCGCTGATAGAAGACGGTTTGCGCGGCGTTGGTCGACTTCGCGAGCACGTATAGGATGCCGGCGGCAGGATCGATGACCGGCGTGCTGGTGACCCCTATTTCCGGTGAAATGTCGCCATTGGCCATGCCCACCAGTGCGGCAGGTACGCTGGTCTCGCCGGCCGTTGCCCCGTGACTCGTCGCGACCAGGACCGCTTGCCACAGCTGCACGCAGGGAGCGGCATCGGCGTCGAACGCATAGAGACTGTCATGCTCGGTCGCCACGAACACCACGTTGTGCTGCGCGCCGCCGATGGTGAGATTCGCCACCCACAGCGGTTGTGCATAGACGGCACCGTCCACCGCGCACGAGGTCCGTTTCCCGAAACCGGCGGTGTTGACGTTGCTCGTGGTCAGGCCATATTCCTGGATGTTGGCACCGTCTCGGGCCAGATCGTCATGATAGGTGTACACCCCGGCCAGATTGGTGACTCCGAGCGTTGCGGTCCCCGAGTCGGCGCCGCTCGCGGCCAGAATGGTGTGAGTGCCCGGCGCGGTTCCCGGGGTGTATAGACCCGTCGCGTCGATGGTGCCCACGGTCGAGTTGCCGCCCGCGATCGTATCCACCGACCAGGTGGCCGTGCCGCCGCCGGGCACGGTGGCCGTGAATTGCTGCGTCTGCCACCAGGTGATGGCGGCCGCCGTGGGCGACACCGTCACCGTGCCGGTGGAAATCGTGACCGTGGCGGTCGCGGCGGTGCTGGTGCCGCCTGCACCCGAGCAGGTCAGCGAATACGTGGTGTTGGCCGTCAGGGCGCCGGTGCTCGCCGTGCCGCTGGTGGCCTTGGTGCCGCTCCAGCCATTGGAGGCCGTGCACGAGGTCGCGTTGGTCGAACTCCACGTCAAGGTGGCGGCGCCGCCGCTGGCAATACTCGTCGGATTGGCCGACAGCGCGGCCGTGGGCAGGGTATTGGCCGCCACCGTGACGGTGGCCGTCGCGGCGGTGCTGGTGCCGCCCGCACCCGTGCAGGTCAACGAATACGTGGTGGTGGCCGTCAGAGCGCCGGTGCTCGCCGTGCCGCTGGCGGCCTTGGTGCCGCTCCAGCCGCCGGAGGCCGTGCACGAGGTCGCGTTGGTCGAACTCCACGTCAAGGTGGCGGCGGCCCCGCTGGACACGCTGGTCGGATTGGCCGACAGCGCGGCCGTGGGCAGCGCATGCGCCGCCACGGTGACGGTGGCCGTCGCGGCGGTACTGGTGCCGCCCGGGCCCGAGCAGGTCAACGAATACGTGGTGGTGGCCGTCAGGGCGCCGGTGCTCGCCGTGCCGCTGGTGGCCTTGGTGCCGCTCCAGCCATTGGAAGCCGTGCACGAGGTCGCGTTGGTCGAACTCCACGTCAAGGTGGCGGCGGCGCCGCTGGCAACGCTGGTCGGATTGGCCGACAGCGCGGCCGTGGGAAGGACACTGGCCGCCACCGTCACCGTGGCCGTCGCGGCGGTGCTGGTGCCGCCGGCACCCGAACAGGTCAGCGAATACGTGGTGCTGGCCGTCAGCGCGCCGGTGCTCGCCGTGCCGCTGGCGCCCTTCGTGCCGCTCCAGCCGCCGGAGGCCGTGCACGAGGTCGCGTTGGTCGAACTCCAGGTCAAGGTGGCCGCGCCGCCGCTGGCAACGCTGGTCGGATTGGCCGACAACGCGGCCGTGGGGACGCGGGCGGCCACCGTGACGGTGACGCTGGCGGCCGCGCTCGTGCCGCCTGCCCCCGAGCAGGTCAGCGAAAACGTGGTGCTGGCCGTCAGCGCGCCGGTGCTCGCCGTGCCGCTGGCGCCCTTCGTGCCGCTCCAGCCGCCGGAGGCCGTGCACGAGGTGGCGTTCGTCGAGCTCCACGTCAAGGTGGCCGCGGCGCCGCTGTCGACCACGGCTGCCGACGTTTTGAGCACGGCGGTTGGCGCGGGTGGAACGGTAGTCGCCGGAGTCGAACCGGAGCCGCCGCAGGCCACCAACGTCAATGCCGCAGCGCTCGTCAATGCCGTGTTCAAAAATCGCATAAGGCCATCTCTCGCAAGTTCGATTGGTTCTATGTAGTGATCCGTCGAATACGTGTAGCGCATCGCCCATGGAATTGCCATCGAGAAACTCACGAAACGCCGAAGCCGGCCATCGAGCCACGACATATTGATGCGCGATGGCGTCCCAATCGGCCTCACGGCCCCACTGTCAATATCTATTCCTACCATACATATATGAATTTAGTCTAATTGGATGCGGCAAATCCCCGCTCATTCGGGCGATCATGCGCTACGGCGCAGTGGGTAAACCGGGGTGGAATAGATGAGCAACATTCGTAGACTGTCTGGGATCGTCATTTGTGTCCTTGCCGCCGGCAGGGCCGGCGCGACGAATGGGTATTTTTTGAGCGGGTATGGCACGAACTCGAAGGCGGAGGCCGGCGTCGGCATCGCGCTGCCCCAGGATGCGCTCACCGTGGCCACCAACCCTGCGGGCCTGGGGGATATCGCAGATTCGGTGAGTGTCGGTTTGGAGATATTTTCCCCGAGTCGCGGCGCGAGTCTGGTTCAAGGCGGACAGACCGAGGATTTTAACGGCAATGGAGTGGGCAAGTTCTACCTGCCCGAACTCGGCTTCAACCAGCGCCTCGGAGACCGAGTCAGCTGGGGAGTGGCTCTGTACGGCAACGGCGGCCTGGATACGGATTATCTCTCCGATCCCTACGCGCGCTTTGCGCCGCCCGGATCCAACGTCGCCAGCGGAACCGCGGGTGTGAACCTGCAACAGGCGTTCTTGACTCCTGCGGTTGCCTTTGAGGTCAACGACAGCAACTCGATTGGCTTGGCGCTGAATGTCGCGTACCAGCGGTTTGAGGCCGAGGGTGTCGGGCTATTTGCGGGATTCTCGGCCGACCCGGCCGATGTCTCGAACCGCGGCTTCGATCACTCGTTCGGTGCCGGCGTGCGCCTCGGTTGGCTGGGCCACTTCGGTGACTTCGTCACACTGGGCGCCACGTGGCAATCCAAGACGTACATGGGGCGATTCACGAAATATGCCGGCCTGTTCGCGGATCAGGGCGGATTTGACGTTCCGGATACCTACGGGCTCGGCATCACTCTACGACCGACGCCCGACTGGACGCTCAGCCTGGACTGGCAGCGAATTCTCTATTCGCACGTCGCGTCGGTAGGCGATCCCGTCAACGCGCTCTTTCAAGGCGTACCGCTGGGCGCCGCCGGCGGGCCAGGCTTCGGCTGGCAGAACGTATCCGTGATCAAAGTGGGTGGCAGCTACCAGGTCACGAAGGCCGTCAGCCTGCGGGCGGGATACAGCCATTCCCAGCAGCCGGTTCCCACATCGCAGACGTTCTTCAATATACTGGCGCCGGGCGTGATCCAGGATCACGTGGCCGCGGGGGTGTCATGGAATCTGGCCAATGGCAATGAACTCAGCCTGGCGTATATCCATGCATTCGAGAACACCGTCAACGGTTCGGGATCGATTCCTCCGGCATTCGGCGGCGGCGAAGCCAATATCCATCTCGAGGAGAACTCGTTGGCGATTTCATTCTTGCACAGGCTGAAGTGACGCCGGCTCTGATCCATTCACTTCTCGGCGGGATGCTGATAGGCGGCGGTGCCGCGTTGTTGGTGTTGGTCGACGGCCGGATCGCGGGAATCAGCGGCATTCTCGAACAGGCAACCCGCGGCGCATTCGGCAGCCACCGGTGGCGCCTCGCATTTCTTGCAGGCCTCGTCAGTCCGGCCGCCATCGTGGGACTTGGGTCGATCCGGATCATGCAGGGCCTGCCGCTGCTCGCCGCCGCCGGATTGCTGGTCGGCTTCGGGACTCGCCTGGGGTCCGGTTGCACGAGCGGACACGGCGTCTGCGGACTCGCCAATGGGTCCCCCCGCTCGGTGCTGGCCACGCTCACATTCATGGCGGTTGCGGTGCTGACGGTCTTTCTCGTGCGCCATGGAGCCACGGCATGGCATCTTTAGCCGCCTTCGCGGCGGGACTGCTGTTTGGCGCCGGGCTGTTGATCTCCGGAATGGCCGATCCTCAACGGGTGCTGGGATTTCTGGATGTCGCGGGCCAGTGGAATCCCGCACTCGCCTTCACGATGATCGGGGCGATCGCGGTCGCGGCGCCGGCTTATTGGTTCGTGCGAAGACGGGGGGCAACGGCTCTCGGCGAGGCGGTCGTGCTCCCGGATCGATTCAAGATCGACGCCGCGCTGCTCGGCGGCAGCGCCCTATTCGGTGTCGGCTGGGGCTTGTCCGGCATTTGCCCGGGCCCCGCACTGTTGTTGCTGACCGGCGGCTCGCTGCAGGCCGCCGTATTCGCCGGCAGCATGGTCGCGGGATTCTTCGTATTGTCGGCGCTGCGCCCACAGCCCGCGGTGCGCCCAGACGCCGCCCATAAACCACCGGTCGCCCGCTAGAAAAAGCTCCCAGAATCCGCCGGCATCGCAACCCGGGAGTGGGACCGGCTCGTCAGGCGCTGGAGGGCGCCGATCAGGGCATCGACGTCCGCCGTGTTGTTATAGAACGCCAGCGACGGGCGCACCGTGCTCTCGAGGCCGAATCGCCGCAGGATCGGCTGCGCGCAGTGGTGGCCGGCACGCACCGCGATTCCCTCGCGGCTCAATGCCCGGCCGACATCCTCGGTGCCGTGCCCTTCGAGGACGAACGACAATACGCCCGCCTTGTCCGCCGCGGTGCCGATCAGCCGCAAGCCGCCGACCTCCTGCAGCCGCCGGGTCCCATACGCCAGCAGTTCATGCTCGTATGCGTAGATCAGGCTCATGCCGATGTTCGTCACATAATCGATCGCGGCGCCCAGTCCCACCGCGTCCGCTATATTTCCGGTGCCGGCCTCGAAACGGCCGGGCGCGGGCTGATACAGGGCGCGTTCAAACGTCACATCCGTGATCATGTTGCCCCCGCCCTGCCAGGGCGGCATGTCGTTCAGCAGCGATTCCTTGCCGTGCAGCACGCCGATGCCGGTGGGCGCGAACACCTTGTGGCCCGAGAACGCATACCAGTCGCTGTCCAGCGCCTGCACGTCGACCGGCATGTGCGAGACCGCCTGGGCTCCGTCGAGCAGCACCTTCGCACCTGCTGCATGCGCCATGTCGATGATGCGCCGGGCCGGGGTCACGGTGCCGAGCGCGTTCGACACCTGAGTGAACGACACCAACTTGGTTCTCGGTCCCAGGAGCTTGGCGTACTCATCCAGAAGGATCTGGCCGCTGTCATCCACCGGAATGACCCGAAGGCGCGCGCCCTTCTCCGCGGCCAGTTGCTGCCATGGAACGATGTTCGCATGATGTTCCAGCCAGCTGATGATGATCTCATCGTCCTTGCCGATGTTCTGCCGGCCCCAGCTTTGCGCAACGAGATTGATCGCTTCGGTGGCGCCGCGCACGAAGACAATTTCATTGACCGAAGCGGCATTGAGGAAGCCGCGCACCTTCTCACGCGCGCCTTCATAGGCGTCGGTGGCGCGCGCGGCCAGTTCATGGGCCGCCCGGTGAATGTTCGAATTCTCGTGCTCGTAGAAGCACTGCAGCCGCTCGATCACCAGGCGCGGCTTTTGTGTCGTTGCGGCGTTGTCGAGCCACACCAGCGGGCGACCGTGCACGCGCTCCGCCAAAATGGGAAAGTCGCGGCGGATCGCATTCACGTCCAGGCGCGGTGCGGGACCCGCTGCCAGCGCATGAATCGGCGCGAACGAGGCGCCGGGGACGGTGACGCCGCCCGGCGCGCCCCGCGCCGCATGCTCCCGGGCGTGGTCGAGAAAGTAAGGCATCGACGCCCCGAGGGCCGCACGCGCGGCAGCCTGCGCGAATACCGGCACGGGGCGCAGCAGGTCCGCCGACGGCACGAACAGATCCTGCAGCTGCGCCGCTTCCGGCAGTCCGACCGCCGGCAACGTGTATTGGCTCGGGGTCGGCGGGAACCGTTGCGAGGCCCGTGCGCCGGGCAGCGCGTTGAACATCTGGTTCGCGAGCTTCGACAGCTCCTCTATGCTCGGCAGCCCCTCCGCCGGTTCCTCACTTGTACTCACGGTACTTCCCTACCTCGACGGCTTCGAGGACGGCAATGGCGTCATCGGTCAGCACAGCCAGAGAACAATAGAGCGAGACCAGGTAGGAGGCGATCGCCTTGTGATTGATGCCCATGAACCGTACGGAAAGGCCGGGGCCTTGTTCGCCGGGCAAACCCGGCTGGAACAGACCAACCACCCCCTGGCGCGTTTCACCGGTGCGGATCAGCAAAATTTTCGTCTTGCCGCCCGTGACCGACATCTTGTCCGTGGGGATCAACGGCAGGCCTCGCCAGGTGAGGAAGGGCGAACCGAACAGCGTGACCGTGGGCGGCGGCACTCCGCGGGCGGTACATTCGCGGCCGAACGCCGCAATGGCCTGCGGATGAGCCAGGAAGAAGCCGGGCTCCTTCCAGACGTGCGTAATGAGCTCATCGAGGTCGTCGGGAGTCGGCGCTCCCGTCCGCGTCTTGATGCGCTGACGCGGCGCAACATTGTGAAGCAGCCCGTAGTCCTTGCTGTTGATCAGCTCGTTTTCCTGCCGCTCCTTGACGGATTCGATGATCAACCGCAATTGCTGCGTGATCTGATTGTGCGGATTGCTGTACAAATCCGACACGCGCGTATGAATGTCGAGCACCGTGTTGACTGCGCTCAACATGTACTCGCGCGGGTTTTCCTCGTAGTCGACATAGGTCTGCGGCAGCTCGCGCTCGTCGCGATCCGAGCATTCGACGCTGACGCTGGACTCGTCTTTGACCCGATTCACCCTGTAGATACCGGCCTCGACGGGCACCCACTGCAGCAAATGGACCAGCCAGCGCGGCGTGATGCTCGACATCTGGGGGACGGTTTTGGTCGCATTCGCCAGCTGGCGAGCCGCAATGTCGCCCAGCGCTGTTTGTCTATCCGGTGTCTCGGCCATGTAATCAATCTCCGTCGTGTCTGTGAATCGGCAGTCCAAACTATTATAGTCTATTCATATGGGTACGATAGGTTATAACGTCCACAACTCGACATCGGGAACCGCTGGCCGGCAGGACCGGCAAATGGGAATCATTCGCCCCGGCGCGGATGCGTGCCGGTGCGCCATGCGGCGCAGGCATTTTCATAGAGCAAAGCGGTGTTGGTGATTCGCGCCGGAATCGCTATCGTCGTGTCCGGGCACCGCAGGCTGCGAACCCCTCTGGGACGAACGAACCCCCCGTCTCTTTTTCCCGGGTTGGCGGCCTGCGGATGCCCACCCGTGGCATCGGCGCGCACGCTACGATTCCTCCCCTTCGCTCCCCGGCTGATCGCCCACCGGCGTCCCCGCATCGGCGAGCTCGGCTGGGCTGTCCCCGCCGCCCCGCCGGCGCCGCCTGCGGGACCCGGGCCGGGGCCGGTGCAGGATCGGATAGGCAAAGCTGGCCAGGTGGGAGTGCACGCGCCGCAAATCGCGGACCGTGCGCAGAAACAGGTTGCTCTCCTCGGCGACGCGCT
>Ga0181519_10003435_pt1 | contig 13044 bp, 10 predicted proteins | sample PEATcosm2014_Bin_26_FD_121102 | JGI IMG/M metagenome (GOLD analysis project Ga0181519, IMG submission 121102) | Peatland microbial communities from MTU Mesocosm Facility, Houghton, MI, USA - PEATcosm2014_Bin02_10_metaG | ecosystem: Environmental > Terrestrial > Soil > Wetlands > Peat | place... | reverse complement strand
TTCCGAAGATTGTGGATGTGCTGGCGACGATGGCGGAGGAAGGAAGCTGCCTGCATGCCAAGACGTTGCTGGAGATGACCGGGGCGCGGCACATGTTCGACACAGAGGCGGCGGGCGGGGATGGCGAGCCGTGGGCTAAACTGGTTCTGGAGCGATTGAACGAAGCTGAGTGCACTCCCGCGGAAGAATGCGAGGGCTGCGCGAAGGGGACTTCGATGGGAATCGCAAAGGACACGGCGGAAGAAAGCGGAGAGTAGGCGACGAAAGATGCCAAGGCCAGGGATGGATATGACGTGGGTGACCGAGCGCGTGGCCGTGGGCGGAGGCATCTGGGTGCAGGCGAGGATGGATGAGGTGGCGCGCGCCGGCGTAACGCATGTGATCAACATGCAGATGGAGTTCGACGACACGCTGCTGGGCGAAGAGGCGGGTGTCAGGGTGTTGTGGAATCCGATTGACGACGACTACGAGCCGAAGCATCCGAAGATCTTCGAGCGCGGCGTGCGGTTTGCCCTGGAGGCTTTTCAGGATCCGAAGGCGAAGGTGTTTATCCACTGCGCGGCAGGAGTGCATCGGGCTCCGATGATGGCGTTGGCATTGTTGTGTGTGCAGGGGCAGGAGTTGGAGGACGCGATGCAGTTGATTTGCATGAAGCGCGATGTGGCGGACTTTGCCGGGGTGTACGTGCGCAGCGTGGAGGAGTTCTTGAAGGTGTGGCAGCAGACGGCGACGGGCGGAAAGGACGGCGACGGGAGACGATGAAGAAAAACGAGTGGATGGATGCGAGCCGCCTAATTGGGCGGCTTTTGATTTTGGTGGCGATGCTGACGGCGTGGGCCGCGGCGCAGCCGGCACGGACCATGGTGCAGGACACGCTGTACCGCGCTGACGGCACAACCGCCACCGGCACGGTGACCGTGCGCTGGCAGGGATTCAACACGGCGGGCGGGCAGGCGGTGGCGGCCGGCACGCTGACGGCGACGACCGATGCGAACGGCAGAATTTCGATTCCGCTGGTGGCCAACGTGGGCTCGACTCCGGCGGGAGGCTACTACCAGGTGGTGATTCGCCTGGACGACGGCACGACGAGCCAGGAGCAGTGGGTGGTTCCGGTGGCCGCGACGGCGACGCTGGGAGTGGTGCGGGCGCAGGTGGTTCCGCAGAATGTGGCGGCACAGTTTGTGAGCCGGGAGTTTGTGACCGGGCAGATTGACGCGCTGGCCACGGTGGCTTCCACGGGAAGCTACACGGACCTGGTCAACACTCCGGCGCCGGTGAACCTGCAGGCTCCGGGGCCCATTGGCACCTCGACGCCGAATTCGGCGAACTTTACCCAGGTGTGCGACGGCAACGGGCCGGTGGATGTGATGGCCTGTTACGGCGCGAAGGGCGACTGCGCGACCGATGACCATGCGGCGATATTGGCGGCGCTGACGGCGGCGTATCATTCGACTCCGATTCGTGGAGTGAAGTTCAACCGGCCTCCGGGCGGATGCTATTTGACGAGCACGCTGCCATGGCTGGGCGTGAGTCTGATCGGCGTGCCGAGCGGGCAGGGCAACGCTTCCGCATGGCAGCGCATTGTGCAGCTTCGCGGCAAGCCAGGGCAGGACGTGTTCAACTTCCCCGACCCGAACGATGTGGCAAGCCCCACTCCATATGTGGGTTACACGGTGGAGAACATCGAGATCGTCGTGGACGACTCGGTTGACGTTTCTGCGTCGCATCCTAACCGCAAGCTGGGCCGGACGATTGTGGACGCGGCGATGACCAGCGGAAGCGCGGTGCTGACCTCAGCGACGCAGGGGCAGTTCACGCGCGGCGATGTGGGGCAGCAGATCTATGTAGGCAGCGTGAAGAGCGGTGGACTGCTGACGACCATCGCCAGCTACCAGAGTGCGACGCAGGTGACGCTGGCGGCGAGCGCAACGATCACGGCGAGTGGAGCAAACGCGTACATCAGCATTGCGGGTCTCTCGGCCAATGCAACGGTCGGCAACTGTGCCTTTGCGGTGGATAACCGCGATGGAAACAACCTGAACTGGCTGACCGGCATGCAGGGCATGAACACCAACAGCACGTGGGAGAACGTCACGATACGCAGCTTGAGCGGGGCGGTATTCGGGCAGAACAGCTCGTGCGGCATCTACTTTCAGCCGTGGGGAAACCCCTACAACCAGGTGTGGCGCAACACGCATCTGGACCGGCTGGTGTACGACTTCACCTTTGCGCCGTACACGGTGAACCCGGCGATTGGCAATGTGGGCGTGGGCGCGGACTTCTTCCAGTGGTACGGCGGCTATATCGGCGGCGCGTTTCCGTTCATTTTTTACAACGGTGGCGACAATCGCATTGACCAGGTTCAGATTTGCGCGGCGAACAAGCCCGAAGTTCTGGCGGCGTACTCGTCGGTGGAGACCTATCCGGGAGACTGGCACGTTCACATTCCAGAAGATGAGTGCCAGACGGGCGCGGGCTGGAGGTTGGAAGGGCGCGATCATCATTTTGAGCAGACAGCGTTGGGAGGCGCGAGTAGTCCGTCCTTCCCTGTGCTGTGGGACGCGACGAACTCGAACTGTTTGGAGTGCGATGTCTTCGCAGGGAATATACAGATCAACGGCAATGGCAACCGGCTGGAAAAGTTGGAGCGGGGCGACACCTTCACGGTGACCGACAACGGGTACGGGAATCGCGTAGTCAGTTCGAGCCTGACTATTCTTGCTGGATCGCCAAACCGGCGATGGGCAAAATCCATTACGCGGGAAGAAACCGTAGGCAACAAGCGCGGCGACTTCATCCAGCACGGGCTGGGCGCGTATCCCTACAACAACGACGCCGACACATGGCTGTGGCCCAGTGATTTTTCCGGAATCTACGGCGGCAGCTATGGCTCGGTGACGAGCGACAGCACTTCAGACAGTGGGCAGTATCTGCCGTTCTACGGGAGCGGCGGCTTCCTGGTCAACACGAATTTCAGCCAGATGAATGGAGGGACGGGGAGTTATACCTTTTCCCCGACGATTGGAACGGCCTTCCCGGCAAGCAAGGTGACGGCCTACATCAAGGGCAAGTGTCCGACGAGCGAGACGATTACCGGCACGGTGTACGCGGTGACCTCCACAAGCGGGCAGACGGCGGTGGGAACGATCAGCGGAAGCTGTACGTCGAACTACGGAGTGGTGGCGGCGGTACCAATGGACTTGACCAGCTATGCTGGCGACACACTCTCTTTCAACTTGGGCTTGACCAGTGAGTTTGATATTGCCTGGGTTGCGATTCGACCGTGGAATGGCGATGTACTGGTGAACGGGCCGGTGCAGCACTGGTCATCCAGTGGCGCGTATGTGGGCATGGAGGCGCAACCGGCACTGACCGCAGCGCGGACGTGGACCTGGCCGGACGTGAGCGGGACGGTTTTGATTGCGGGCGGCAATGCCGCTCTGTTCAATCTTCCGCTGACGCAGTATGACCTGTGCGGAACGCTGGACGGTACGAGCGTGACTTGTGGCTACAACCCTGAGGCCATTGTCTATCCGCCGAGTGGAAGCACGCTGGCGGGCTCGACTGTGACGTTTAGCTGGACTCCGGCAGTGGGCTCGACGAGCTATTACGTGCATCTTGGCTCGACGGCTGGCGGAATGGACCTGGTGAACGCCACGGCGGCCAACGCGACCAGCTACACGGCGTATGGAATTCCGACGAGCGGCAACACGGTGTATTTGACTATAGTGCCTGTGAGCGGGATAGGAGGACAGGCGACAGCCACCTATACGGAGGCAACGGCGGTCACTCCGCTGATGAATGGAACGGCGGCGGTGGGAACGAGTTTGATTCCGGCGAAGGCCGACCATGTGCATCCCACGGACGCGAGCCGGGCTCCGGTGGCCAGCCCTACATTTACGGGGACGGTGACCACGCCGCTGACCACCGCGGGAATTGTGACCACAACGAGCGGCGGCGTACTGGGCAGCGAAGCGACGGTGACGGCCGCTCAGTTGCCTGCGGCTCTAACGAATAGTACGAGCGTGAATGGTACGACGATTCCGGCCAGCTCGACGTTGATGACGACCGCGACGGCGGTGACTGCCGCGCAGATGCCGGCGCTGACGGGTGATGTAACCAGCTCGGCGGGAACGGTGGCGACCACGGTGGGCAAGATCAATGGCCTGGCGGTGCCGGCTTCGGCCAACGTGGTGGGGACGAACAGCAGCGGGCAGGTGGCTGTGGCGACGGCGCATAACGTGAGCCTTCCGGCCAACTGCGCGCAATCGAACTCGAGCACCACGGCGTACACCTGCACGACGACGCCGACGTTTACTCCGGCGGCGGGAGACCACATCCAGTTCGAGGCGCTGTATGCCAACACGGCGAGTTCTACGCTGGCGGTGAACGGCGCGTCGGCGGCGACGATCAAGAAGTGGGGAGGCAGCGGGACTCTGATTGCGAACGATCTGCTGGCCGGGCACTGGGTGAGCGCGACCTTCGACGGCACCTACTGGCAGTTGGAAGGCCAGTTGGGCAACGCCAACGCCACGCAGTTGAATGGCACGACGCTGTCATCGCTGGCGACGGGGCTGCTGAAAAACACCACCAGCACGGGCGTTCCGGTGATTGCGACGGCGGGCACGGATTACGTGGCGCCATCGGGCGCGGCGGCGATCAGTACGAGCAGCACGGTGACATCGACAGGCACGAGCACGCAGGCGGTGACGGCCAGCTCGGGCGGCGTGACCGGCAAAGCGTTGGGCGGCAACACGGCGGCGACGGTGGCAGCAGGTGCGGCGGCAGGAACGAGTCCGACGATTGCCTGCGCGACCAGCCATGTGTGCACGGCGGTAAACGGCACGGTGAGCCTGACGGCGGGGACGAGTCCTGCGACGGGCGCGCTGCTGACGGTGACGAGCGGGCTGACGCATACGAATTATCCGGACTGTGTGGCGCACGTGGCGCTGACGGCGTCGCCTTACACGGAGACGAGCAACTGGAGCTGGAGTTATTCGACAACCGTGTGGACGCTGAATGTGGGCACGGCGTTGACGGCCAGCACGGCCTACACGGTGACCTACGAGTGCCTGGGGTATTAGAGGCTCAGGAGAAAAAAGGAGGGCGGCGCTGATGGCGTCGCCCTTCTGCTTTGCAACGGGGAAACGAGCGCCGCAGTGGCGGCGCGGAAGGCGAGGAGAGACGGTGACGGAGCTGTGGAAGAGGGTGGTGGCGAATCCGAAGACGAGCGCGATGGGCGTGCTGCTGGCACTGACGACCGTTCTGGGCGTGTTGCAGGAGCAAGGGGTGAGCTGGGGCCAGGTCGGACGGGGAAGCGTGGTGAGCCTGGTGAGCGCCGTGGCGACGGCGCTGCTGGGATTGCTGGCGAAGGATTAGGAAGAGCGAGGTTTCGAAGGTTTCGAAGGTTTCAAAGTTTCACAGGTTAAGGGCAAGGGCAAGAGCAAGGGCAAAGGCAAGGGCAAAGGCACGGCAACTACCCCACTCAAGCCAACAGCGGGCTTGAATGGGGCACCCGTGAACGGCCCCACCCTAGCAACAACGGCTAGAGTGGGGCACCCGGCAACTTGCAAGGGCAAAGGCAACGGCCCCACCCTCCGCCAAAGGAGGGTGGAAGGGTAGGGCACCCGGTGACTATTTCACTTGAGTGAAGTTTATTGCTTCCCACCTTAGCGCCGGAAAGCTCGGCGCGAAGGTGGGGCACCCATCTTCACTCTAAGAGCGAAAGAAAGAAATCGAAGATGCGCCGGCGAAAAGGTCGGCGCTTTTGTTTGCGCTCCATAGGAAAAATGCTGGGCCGGTGGCGCAAACGAAAATGCAGAGCAGGGCAAAAGCAGAGCAGTGAGAAAGCGGAGGAAGGAGATGGCGATGCGGGTGGGGTGGCGCGGTAAGGCGGTGGAATTGAAGGAGTGGATGGCGGCAGAGCGTCCTGTGCAGGCCGAGCGGACTGCGATGGTGGGTGGGCGCGCGTGGGTGGCTCTCTTGCTGGCGTTGAGCCTGGCGTGGGCGAGTGCGGGATGTTCTTCGGCCGATGCGGTGAAGGCCGCGACCGAGGTGCATGCGTATCTGCCGGTGGTGAGCGGGCTGGCACAGGATGCGATGGCGATTGCCGCGGGATTGGATCCGCAGAACGTACAGCTGATTCAGCAGGTGAGCTTGAAGGTGCAGGGCGACTTGGCCGAACTGGAGAGCTTGAGCGGAGCGTATGTGGCCAATCCGACGGCCGATGGGTGGACGCGAGTGCTGGCGGTGGTGGACCAGATGGTGAATGACTCCGACAACGGGTTGCTGTCGGCATTGGCGATCAAAGACCCGAAGAGCCAGATGGAAGCGAAGGTGGCGCTGAGCGCGCTGGATGCTGCGATCCACGTGCTGGATGGATATTTGGCCTCGGCGAAAACTCCAGCGCAGGTGCAGGCTTCGGCGGCGGCACGGGCGGTGAAGGTGAGTGCGGTCTCCCGCATGTGGAGCGAGCGTGACCGCGAGCGCGTGGAGTCGGCGCTGGGCAAAAGGGTTGATGTGATGGTGGAGGCCGCATCCGAAGCAGGCTATTGATGGCGGCAGGGGTGGGGCGGTGAGGGAGAAAAGCAAAGGGAAGAACGGCGTTGCGGCCTCGGAGTTGGAGGCACTGCTGGCTCTGGGACGGAAGCTGGACCGGCGGACGAAGAAGGGCAGCTATCGAGTTGTGCTGGCCGAGAGTCTGCTGACCGTGCGGACGAAGAAGGGCAAGCTGGCCAAGCTGGTGGCGAACCGGGCGCAACGCGAGTTTGAAGCTACGTGCGGGCGGCGGAACATTGTGTTGAAGGCGAGGCAGATGGGAATCTCGACGTGGGTGGCGGCGAGATTTCTGCTGAGCACGATGACGCGGCCAGGCACGCTGACGGTGCAGGTGGCGCACACGCGGGAGGCGGCGGAAGGATTGTTCCGCGCCGTCCACAGGTTTGTGGAGAACCTGCCGGAAGACCTGAAACGTGGAGCGCTGAGGAGATCGAGGTCGAACCGGAGGCAGATGGTGTTTCCCGGGCTGGATAGCGAATATCGCGTGGAGACAGCCGGAGACACGAAGGCCGGAAGGGGACTGACGATCCAGAACCTGCACTGCTCGGAGGTGGCACGGTGGGGCGCGCGGACAGAAGAGACTCTGGCCGGGCTGCGCGCCGCCGTGCCACCGGATGGCGAGATCGTGCTGGAGAGCACGGCGAATGGCATGGGTGGATGCTTCTTCGAGGAGTGGCAGCGGGCCGACGAGATGGGCTACGTGCGTCACTTCTTCCCCTGGTGGATGGACGACGGCTACCGGGTGAAGGGCGCGAAGATGCGCGAATTGATGAGTGATGCGTTGAGCGCGGAAGAGTGTGCGTTGATGGAGCGCTGGGGGTTGGATGAGGAGCAGGTGGCGTTCCGGCGCGAGGTGCAGAGAAACTTTGGCGTACGCGCGGCGGAGGAATATGCCGAGGACGCGGTGAGTTGCTTCTTGAGCTCCGGCGAAGCGGTGTTTGATGTGCATCGTATAGAAGAGCGTTTGCGCGAGTTGCCGGAGGCGGTGGAAGAACGCGAAAACGGAAGGCTGCTGCTTTGGCTGCCTCCTGCGGCGGGGCGGGATTACATCCTGGGTGTGGATGCGGCGGGCGGCGGTGCAGATGGCGACTATTGCTGTGTACAGGTGATTGACCGGAAGAGCGGGCTGCAGTGCGCGGAGCTGTATGGGCATTACACTCCGGAGGAACTGGCGCGGCAGACGGCGAAGCTGGCACGCGAGTACAACCAGGCGCTGGTGGCGGTGGAGCGGAACAACCATGGGCACGCCGTGCTGGCCATGCTGCGGCAGGCGGAGCGCTATGAGCACTTGTACGAGCGCGATGGGCAGGCAGGGTGGCCAACGACCATGGTGACACGTCCCGCGATGCTGGAGAGATTTGCCGCCGTGCTGGTGACCGACGCGCGGCTGTTTGCGAGCCGAAGGCTGCTGGAGGAGTGCAGGAGTTTCGTTCGCCAGGCCGATGGACGAGGCGCGGCCGCCGAGGGAGCTCACGATGACGCGATCATGGCGATGAGCGTGGCGCTGGCGGTGAGGGAAGGGTAGAGCAGGTTTCAAGGTTGCGAGGTTTCGGAGGTTAAGGGCAAGAGCGAGGTTTCGGAGGTTTCGGACGTTTCGGAAGTTAAGGGCAAGAGCAAAGGCAACCACCCCACTCAAGCCAACAGAAGGCTTGAATGGGGCACCCGGCAAGGTTTCAAAGTCTCGGAGGTAAGGGCAGGAGCGAGGTTTCGGAAGTTTCGGAGGTTTCGGAGGTTAAGGGCAAGAGCAAAGGCAACAACCCCACTCAAGCCAACAGAAGGCTTGAATGGGGCACCCGGCTGGGATTGGGCACCCGTGAACCCTGGGCGAAGGGTTGACGGATGAGTATCTTGGGCGGCGCGGGAAGTTGAGATAGAGTGGAGATTCTGCGGTGCGCCGGAGCTGTGGCGGCGAAAGGGGAATGCCGTCGTGGCGGTGGTGGCCGTACAGCACGTGCGCAGGATGCGCGGCGGGGCGCAGAGCCACATGATGCGCTGCGCCGACGGGAACTTCTATGTCGTGAAGTTCCAGGACAATCCGCAGCACACGCGGGTGCTGGCCAACGAGATGCTGGCCACGAGGCTGGCGGCGGCCATCGGGCTGACCGTGCCGGCGACCGAGGTGGTGGAGGTGGACCGCTGGCTGGTGGAGCACACGAGCGATCTGCGATTTGAGCTGGTGGGGGGCAATCGTCCGTGCGGAGCCGGGCTGCAGTTTGGTTCGCGGCTGGTGGTGCCTCCGATGCAGGGACTGATCTACGACTATCTGCCGGAGAGCCTGCTGGAACAGGTGCGGAACCTGGGGAGCTTTGCCGGGATTCTGGCGCTGGACAAGTGGACGTGCAATGCCAACGGTCGGCAGGCGGCCTTCTGGAAAAAGGGACGCGAGCGGAAGTTCACTGTCAGCTTTATCGACCAGGGATATTGTTTCAACGCCGGGGAGTGGAGCTTTCCGGACAGTCCGCTGCGCGGAGTGTACGCGCGCAACGACGTGTATCGCGGGGTGACCGGCTGGGAGAGCTTTGAGCCGTGGCTGGGCAACATAGAACGGATGGACGAGACGGCGATGTGGCGCTGCGCCGAGGAGATTCCTCCGGAGTGGTACGGCGAGACCAGTGAGTTGGAGCGGCTGGTGGAGACCCTGGCCAAACGGCGCAAGCGGGTGGCCAAGCTGATTGTGCAGTTCAGGGAATCGAGCCGCGAGCCGTTTCCAAAATGGCGGACGGTGGTGCAATGAGGGAGCGGACGGGCGGGAACGAGAAAAAAACGGTTGTGGCGGCCGCGGATGGTTTTAGGATGAGGCTGGAATGGCGATGAAGTCCAGAAGCCAATGCGAGTTCTTCCTGCTGCGCTACGCTCCGGACGCGGTGCGCGAGGAGAGCGTGAACGTGGGCGTGGTGCTGGTGGAGAGCTCCGGCAACTGGGCCGAGGTGCGCTTTACGAAGGACTGGAAGCGGGTGAAGTGCCTGGATCCGGAGGCCGACGTGGAGACCCTGGAGGCCCTGGAAGGCGAGATCCGCGAGCGGCTGGGCGATGGCGGCGATGGACGACGGTGGCTGCTGAAGCGCATGGAAGACACCTTCAGCAACACTCTGCGGCTGAGTGAGCCGAAGGCCGTGTTGGCCGAGAGTCCCGCGCTGGAGCTGGACAAGCTGGCGGAGATGTATCTTGAAAGCCGCAGGAAAGGCGCGCGGGAGAGTTCGGGGAGGATGCAGATCTTCCGGGCGATGCGCGGCGAGTTCGAGCGCCAGGGAGTGTGGCAGGCGATGCGGAAGAACATTGCGGCCAGCCAGTACACGCATCCCGGGGACCCGTTGCGGATTGACGCGGCGTACCGTCCGAATGGTGTGCTGCACATGTACCAGGCACTGGCGCTGGGGCAGGACGCGAACGCCGCCAAGGCGCTGGCCTTCAGCTATCCGCGGCTGGCCGAGGGCGTGCGGCGGGTGGAGCAGGCGGATACGGCGCTGACGGCGATTGTCGAAGGCGAGGTGAACCGCGAGGATGAGACCACGCAGTTCGCCCTGGAGACACTGGCGGCGAGCAACATCATCGTGGCCTCGGTGGGGGAGATGCCGAGGATCGCCTTGAGCGTGAGGCAGCAGATGGGGTGGTAGGGAAAACGAGGTTTCAGAGGTTTCGCAGGTTTCAAAGTTTCAGAGGTTAAGGGCAAGGGCAACTGCCCCACCCTCCGCCAAAAGAGGGCGGAAGGGTAGGGCACCCGGTTTCGGTGAAGAGCGAGGGCAAGAGCGAGAGGCGCTGCGGCGCCTCTTTTCTATTGGTGGCAGGTTTATTGGCTAAAGCAGGTTTGTTGGCTAGAGCTGGTTGATTGGCAACGCGTAGTGATTGGCGAGAGCGTGCGTTTGGGAGGCGCGGATGGGGACGGAGATGGGAGTGCAGATAGGGGCGCGTATGACTTTAGGCGAGAGGTTGTGGCAGCCGGTGCGGCAGGCGGGACGGCTCCTGCTGAAGGGCGGTGGCCTGAGCGGCGTGGAACGGCTGACGGCCGAGGAGTGGCGGGCCGAGGAACGAAAGACGGAGCGGCGCAGAACGGCTCCGCTGCCCGGGCTGGCGCAGCGCTTTGGCGGAAGGAACGAGTTGCTGCCAAAGAAGACTCCGGAGACGTTACGGAGATTTGCCGAGACGCCGGTGGCGCGCAAGGCGATCAACACGATCAAGGATCGCGTGGCCGGCATGAACTGGCGCATTCAGCCGCGCCGGGGCCGCGTGCTGGACGAGGAGATGAAGGCGCGCATCCAGGTGCTGACCGAGACCCTGGAGCAGCCGAATCCGGATGACAGCTTCCGCAGTTTCAGCGAGCAAGTGCTGGAGGACATCATCGTGGGCGGCTACGGCGCGGTGGAGATGCGCTTGACCGGCAACGATCAGAAGCCGCTGGCGCTGTTTCCCGTGGACGGGGCGACGATCCAGATGCGGGCGGAGTGGAATGGCGATCCCGACCAGGTGCGCTACGTGCAGACGGGGCCGCTGGGAATGGGCAAGCCCGTGGAGCTGAAGGATCGCGAGCTGAGCTACATAAGGCTGAATCCGCGCAGCTACACGCCCTTCGGGCTGGGGAGGCTGGAGGTGGCGTTCGAGACGATTCACGAGTTCCTGGGGGCTCACCGCTTTGCCGCCAAGCTGGCCAGCAACAGTGTGGTGCAGTACGCACTGTGGATGCAGGACATTGATCCTAACCAGCACGAGAGGCTGATTCGCTGGTGGCAGGATGAGATTGAAGGCACGGGGCGGGTGCCCATCCTGACGGCGGAGACCAAGCCGGAGGTGCTGAGGTTTGGCGCCGGCACGGACAGCGATCTGCGCTTGCAGTGGCAACAGTTTCTGATCCGGGTGATTGCCGCGGCCTTTGATCTGCCTCCGCTGCTGCTGGGGGTAGAGGCCGACGTGAACAAGGCGACGGCCGGCGAACTGACGGAGCAGGCATTCCGCACGGCAATTGTGCCGACGGCGCGATTGCTGAGTGAGCACATTACTCGCGATGCCATTGCCAAGCGGCTGGGCTGGGACGACCTTGAGTTCGTCTTTTTGGATCTGGATGCGACCGATCCGCTGGAGCAGGCGCAGATTGATCAGATTCTTTTGAACTGCGGCGTGCTGACGGTGAACGAGGCGCGCTCGTCCAGGGGATGGCAGCCGCTAGGCGATACGGGGGTGGGCGAGTGACCACCCCAACAGGCCAACGGCAGGCCTGCCGGGGGCCCCGGAATTTGGGGAGCAGCGAAGTGCGCGGCGTGAATGGAGTCGAGATGGCAATGAGGGGAACGGGGGTGGGCGAGTGAGAGCGATAAAGCTGGAGGCGATGGCGCTGGCGATGCCGGAGGTGAAGGGGCATCCCAATCGAAGAGAGTTTCGCGGGGTGCTGACCATGGCGGATGAGCCGAGCGACCGGGCTCCGAGTGGCGCGAAGGGGCACCGGGTGATGCTGACGGCCATGGCGACGGAGCGCGCGCTGCCGAGTTTGCTGGGCATGGCCGTGGATTACTCGCCGGAGCTGGACCGCCACGACGCGAAGCGCAAGGTGGGCGTGATTACGGCGGCCGACATGCGCCGCGGCCAGGGGCGGGCACAGAAGGTGGATGTGCGCGGGCACCTCTTCGAGAGAGATTTTCCGGAGGTGGTGGCCGAGATGGCACGGCGCAAGGGCGAGCTGGGGATGAGCTACGAGATCGCCGACGTGCGGGTGGTGGACGTGGATGCCGCGGTGTGGGTGGCGACGGAGTTCACCTTTACCGGGGCAGCGGTACTGCTGCGGGAGAAGGCAGCGTACCAGGGGACGAGCGTGGAGCTGGGGTAAGAGCGAGGTTTCAGAGGTTTCGAAGGTTTCAAAGTTTCAGAGGTTAGGAGCAAGAGCAACTACCCCCACTCAAGCCAACAGAAGGCTTGAATGGGGCACCCGGCGGTGGGTGACCTTGTACGGCGTGTTGGGTTGGAACGTGGCAGGGGTCCTTCGCTTCGCTCAGGATGACACCTTTGAAATAAAAGCATAGGCAACAACAACTACCCCACCCTCCGCCAAAAGAGGGCGGAAGGGTAGGGCACCCGGGGGATGGAAAAGTGGGATTACGAGTGGGGAGCGGCAAAGGCCGCTCCCCACAAACATTTTGGGAGAAGAGATGAACGAGGAGGAGAAGGTGGAGGAGACGGAGAAGGGAGCAGGGACCGAGACGAATGCGCAGAGTTCCCTGGAGCAATGCGCGACGCAGTTGAGCAGCGCGGCCGAGGCTCTGGAGCGAGTGATTGGAAAGCTGGAGGCTCAGTACGAGTCGCTGAACCAGAAGATTGACCGCATCATCGCTACGGTGGAGAAGCAGAGCGCGGTGGAGAAGCCGGAGGAGAAAGCGGCTGAGAGCAAGCCGGGAGAAGCAAAGCAGGAGACGCTGGCGGCCGAGGGTGAGCGCGTCGAGCGTCGCACGCTGGCTCCGTTGGTGGGGCGACTGCTGGCCAAGGGCGGCGAGGTTGTGGGGATGG
>Ga0181519_10003434_pt1 | contig 13046 bp, 11 predicted proteins | sample PEATcosm2014_Bin_26_FD_121102 | JGI IMG/M metagenome (GOLD analysis project Ga0181519, IMG submission 121102) | Peatland microbial communities from MTU Mesocosm Facility, Houghton, MI, USA - PEATcosm2014_Bin02_10_metaG | ecosystem: Environmental > Terrestrial > Soil > Wetlands > Peat | place... | reverse complement strand
TCTTTCATCGTTGGCGAGTGGGAATGACAGGGAATTTATTAATAGCGCGTGGAACGACTCTCTCGGCTGCCCTCCACGCCGCCTGGGGAGTAGCGGCGACAGAAATGAGGAAGATCCGCCCGGTCTCTCCGGCTTCCACCCCGCACGCGCCTTTTGGCGATGGAACGCCATCCATCCCAATGGTGTTAACAGGCCGTGGAGCGGAACGGGGGAAGCCAACGTGCGCGGAGGAGGCAGACGCGGCCTGGAGCCCAATCGCCTTTAGCCGATCAGTCCGATTTCGCTGAGACCCGCCATGGGATACTTTGGTCCAATCCGTATCGCGTGCGCCTTCGTGTCCATCCCTGGTCCTGATGTCGGGTACAAATCTCGAGGAGGAGACGGCTTGGTGGCGGCAACTCGCCAATCATCGGCCCGACTGCATTGGATTGGTTCCCCCGCTCCCATTAAAGTCGGCCCACCCGTCCCTCTCCGAAATCCGCCTCATGGTTGCCATGCGTGGATCGTCAAAGTCAGAAAACGTCCTTAATAACTTTAGGTCCGATGATCTGCACCGAGTTATTGGAAGTCGACCCCGCCAGCACATAGAAATACAGGTCTCTCGACTGCAGGTTTGTCGATACCGGTCCGGCTTCCCATGTGTCCGTTCCGCTCAGATAGATCGATCCTTCGTAGCTTCCGCTCGGCGCATCAGCTTCCGCAATAGAATCCGCGGCAACATCGACATTAGCGTTCGGCTTACACCGATGATGATCCTGCCCTGGATGGTCCTTAAGAGAAGCAGACAGGTTTTGGTCGGTGGCATTTGCAACCATAACGCGCGACTGGCCGATCGGGATCGATGAGAAGTCAGCCCCGTAAATCTGTCCGATGAGGGCATTGGACGAGTCCAGCGTCACAATCCCAAAGTAAGTGGTGCCATCGGCCAGTGGCGCGCTTTCGACGCTGTATACCGCGGGGCTGGCGCAGGGGCTTCCGGTGTTTGCCGGGCTGATCACGAAGTGATAGCTTCCGGCCGCGCCACTCAACGGGCCGGTAATCTCGCCAAAGGTGAGACCTTTCACCACGCAGTTCCCATCGATTGAGATATCGATCGGATATGCCGGGTTCGCGGTGGCCGAGATATTCCGGCCAGACGCTGCATGTGCGATGTACAGGTATGTCTGAGCGTGAATCGGGGTAGCCAGCATAGTTCCCAGTAAAAGACCGCCGGGAATCAGCAAACGACCCATGATAGTTTTCATATTTGCCTCCTGGATTGAAGTGCGCAGAACCCGTCAGCTTAGATTCGCCGCCCGCGGAATCGTTGCTCGCCTGGCTCCGTTTTCAGCGTGCCCACTGAAATGCCGTCCAGCATACTCCATTTCAGGCGCACGTGGAAACCCGATCAGGAAAGAGAAGCCGACTTCTTCCGCGGTTTCTCATGTAATAACTTCTGGCCCAGCCGTCTGGTCTGTTCGATCGAGCGCCCTGCGCTGTACTTCGGAGTCTGAAGAATACTGTCGACCCTTGCTTGCAGTGCCTCGAGATTCCGCCGCATCGACTCATTGCTCCTGCAAAAGGGATCCGGAGGCGAAAGATACTCTACCAGGATCTGCCCGTCCTTCCGGAGCTCGGCCACCATGAATACCACTTCGGCCCCAACCGTCTGAGCTAGCCGGAACGTATTGGAAGAATAGGCTTTACAGCAAGAGGTAGTGTCGATCAAAATTGCCACCGATCCGCCCTTGCGAAGAATGCTCCGCATTTTCACCAGCACCAGGCCGTCCATTTCAATGATGGGCAAGCGCTCGCTCAATCCCCATACCGGATAACCGTCGCTCCACTCAGGAGTATAGGCAGCGACCACCGTCGGGCGGCAGTTTGATTCCACAAGCGGCGGCAGGCATAAATCCACCAGCGGCAGATGTCCGGAACAGATCACCACTCCATTCGGATTCCGGCTCGCTGCCAGAACCGTCTCCAAACCTTTGACCCGAATCGGAAGTGGAAACCGGGGGTGAATCGACGCGAGCACTTTCAGCCAGGTGTTCACCAGCCATCCGCCCAGCGCATGCCGTCGGAAGTCATTACGGAGAACTGGAAGCCCGATCAGCGGCCGGACCACGAGCGCCTGCAGTTTGCTGATGCGCCATATTGCGGGATACCAGCACCGCTCTGGCAGCAGCAGCATGATCATGTGGATCCCGAACCGAAACAGAACCAGTCGATTGTTGTAGACAGCACGGGCGCACGCAAAGGATACACGCCGGAGCAATGGCGCGTCCGGCGCACGAGCAGGCGGCTCCGCTGGACGTCTGACTCTTTCTCTCCTGACCGTCAGAACCTTCTCATACACCTGCTGAAACATACGGCTGTACCATCTCTCTGATATCGCGTGCCAGCCTAAAAAAAGAAGGATGCCACGACATTAGACGCAGACCCCCTGGTGGCGACAATCACGAGTCCCGCCAAGTTACGCCCCGCATAAGAGCCTTTGCAACCTCGAGAGGGCTCCTCAATGAACCAATCGCCGCGCTTGCGCCAGGGAAACCGAAAACTCCAGTATCTCGAAATCTTTGTAACAGCGCTGCTGGAATCCTGCGCCGCGCCCTGGTCGCATTCAGGATCCCGTGTGCGATCGAGAAGACCAGATGCAAAAGTCCTCCTAATCCACATCAAGATCTTCGCTGCAGGCTGACCGGGGAACTGAGCCGGGGGCCCACGCTGGAATTCTATTGGAATTTTCGAGATGGAGAGAATGGCGGATCTTCGCGGGCGCGCTTTGCCGGCCCTAATGCGCGGCGCGAATCCCGACAAGAAGAAACGTTGTGACCGCCGCGACCCCGAGGATGACGGCGAGCAGGAATCCTCCTATGAGGAACTGTGCGGTGCGTTGCTGTTCTGGCCGGGGGCGCGTAATGCCGAAGGTCGTTATAAAGGATTCCGTGAGCCAGGCGAGAAGCTTCATGCTGCGGTAAGCATAGCGCGATCCGGTTCGACTTACTGCCGGCTTTTGGCAATCGCGTCGAGGACGCCGTTAAGGAAGTCGATGGATTCGGGAGCCGAGTAGCGTCGGCCGATCTCGAGCGCCTCATCGATGACGATAGGAGCGGGGGTGCCGGGAAAACCCAGCAACTCCGCGACGGCCATGCGCAGGAGATTGCGATCGACGGCGGGCATGCGGGTCAAGCGCCAGTTCTTCGAGTGCTGCTCGAGGAGCGCGTCGATTTCGGATTCGCGAGCGGTCGCGACCCGAAACAAATCCTCGGCAAAACCCCGGGTGGCGGCGTCGCCCTCTTCGCGCGCCTGCCAGAAGGTGTTGCGGACCTCGTCGGGAGTTTGCCGGCCGACGTCGGCCTGGAAGAGCATCTGCATGGCGAGTTCGCGGGATTTGCGGCGTTTGCCGACCAGCGTCATGCCCGGGCCCTCGGCGATTCCCCGGCGATTTTCCGATGCAGGGATGCCATTTCGATGGCGGCAGCGGCTGCTTCGAATCCTTTATTGCCGCTCTTCAGACCCGCCCGGTCGAGGGCCTGCTCCAGGGTTTCGCACGTGAGGACGCCGAAGGAGTGCGGGATGCCGGTATCCTGCTGGGACTGGCCGATGCCCCGGGCGACCTCGTTGTAGATGGCTTCGTAGTGGGCGGTCTCTCCACGAATGAGGCAGCCGAGTGTAACGATGGCGTCGAACCTGCGGGTTTCGGCGAGCTGGCGAGCGGCGGCGGGGATTTCCCAGGAACCGGGGACGCGAGCGATCTCGATGTGCTTGCGCTGAGCGCCGCTGCGCAGCAGTGCATCGAGAGATCCCTGGAGCAGGCGCTCGGTGATGACGGCGTTCCAGCGAGCGACCACGATAGCGAAGCTCATTCCGGTGGCGCTGAGATCGCCTTCCAGCGCGACGGCCTTGCCGTGCAGCGGGTCCTGCCACTCCCAAAACGCAACGGCAAAGCCTGGGACCGGCCGAACCGTGAAGAGGCGGGAATTCCAGTGTGTGTCTTCGATGGAGGTGATAAAGCTTGCCGCAGCGCCAGGGGTTGAGTTTGTTTCGAGCCATTGGCGCGCAACCCGATGCAGAGCGTCGAGGGTCGTGACTTCGATCAGGAGATCTGTGCCAGGCGTCGGAGGCTCGCCGTCCACGAATTCGAGGTTGCCGAGCGGCGCCAGGAATGGACGGCCGCGGCTTGCGGATCCGGGGCGTCGCGCGTTCTCGTCCCATCCGCGTCCGGGCTCAAAGCCCAGCGCGGAAAAGAAGCTCACCAACTCGTCGAAGTGAGCGGGCGAGTGCAAGGGGCGAACGAAGGTGATGCCCTTGATCATGCTTTGAGGGTACCAAGGACTGGCCATCCAGGAGGGACGAGGGACTGGCCGTCCGGACGCAGGCCCCTTTGGCGCAAGGACTCGCCCAGAGCCGTCACGCGAACGGGATGACGAATGCGCCTGGGATTCTTCGGTCCAGTGTCGCGAGGGTTGCGCCATGCGAGCGCGCCAGCTGAACAAGGTAGCCATCGGTCGACTGAGCAGAGGTCTTCACCCAGGCGGGCAAGTGCGAGACGTCAAGATCGTCGGGGAAGAAGGCGAGCTTCTCCCGGGTCTTCAAATGAAGAAGCAGTGTGCGAGCCTCTTTGACGGACAAACCATACGCCTGTGTCTGCGCGAGAATTCGCACGAAACCGAGTTCCGTGAGGGGGCAGGTGGCAAGCGTAAGCGATTGCTGACTTCTCACCCATGCAGCCACTGGCTTGTGGAACTGGTGCTGCGCGAAACCGAATGCCAGGAGCGCACTCACATCGAGAAGCCAGATCATGGGAAGTCGGCGAGCATCTCGCGGATCTGTTTATGGGTCAGGATCGGTGCGCCGGGTCCGGCGTCTATCACGGAGAAGCCGGTGACAGGGTCTTTGACGATGCGCGCTTTACGTGTCCGCTTGCGGCGCGGAGTGAGGACGATCTTATCGGATTCGACGCTGACGTCAAGCCGATCACCGGCCCGAATGCCCAGACTTCGGCGCAGCGGCCCGGGAAGGACGACCTGGCCTTTGGTGGAAACCGTCGTCTGCATGGTAAGACGATCTTACCATCCCGGCCGCCCATCGGGATGACCACTGCCCAATTGCCTGCGCAAAAGAAAACGCCGCCCGGAATGGGCGGCGTTTTCCCTGACAACGACAGAAATCAGCTGCCCGTCTTCGATTCAATCCTCATTCCATAGAACGATCTGTGCACGAAGAACACCGACACCAGGAAGAAAGCCACTGCCAGCGTGCGCGTGAGCACCGGATTGCTTGAACTGAGCGTCACGGCAAGCTTGACCGCCAGCAACCCGAACAACGTCGTGAACTTGATAATCGGATTCATAGCCACCGACGAAGTGTCTTTGAAAGGATCGCCCACGGTGTCTCCGATCACGGTTGCGTCGTGCAGCGGCGTCCCCTTCTGTTTCAGGTCAACCTCGACGACCTTCTTCGCGTTATCCCATGCGCCGCCGGCATTGGCCATGAAGATAGCCTGGTAAAGGCCGAAGATTGCAATCGAAATCAGATAGCCGATAAAGAAGAACGGCTCAATGAATGCGAACGCAAGGGTCGCGAAGAAGACGCCGAGAAAGATGTTGAACATTCCCTTCTGCGCATACTTCGTGCAGATTTCCACCACCTTCTTACTGTCGCTGACCGACGCCTTCACCACGCCTTCGAGTTTGATGTTCGCCTTGATGAACTCGACTGCGCGGTAAGCGCCGGTCGTGACCGCCTGGGTGGACGCGCCCGTAAACCAGTAGATCATCGCCCCCCCCGTGATCAACCCGAGCAGGAATGGCGCATGTAAAAGAGAGAGGTCCTGAACGTTATGGGTCAGACCGCCGGTAAGAGCCATGATGATGGAGAAAATCATCGTGGTTGCGCCTACCACAGCGGTGCCGATCAGCACCGGCTTGGCCGTAGCCTTGAACGTGTTGCCGGCTCCATCATTGGCTTCCAGCAGGTGTTTTGCGAGTTCAAACTTCACGTCGATGTTGTAGTCCTTCTTCAGCTCACCTTCGATGCCGGGGACATTTTCAATCAGCGACAACTCATAGACAGATTGAGCATTGTCGGTGACCGGCCCATAGGAATCCACGGCAATCGTGACCGGACCCATGCCAAGGAAACCGAACGCTACTAAGCCGAACGCGAATACCGCTGGCGCAAGCATCAGGACCGCCATCGACGGGCCGGTGCTGAAGTAATAGCCCATTGCCATGAGCGCAACCATGCAAAGTCCCAGCCAGTAGGCCGAAAAATTGCCGGCGACGAACCCCGACAGGATCCCCAGAGAAGCCCCGCCTTCCCGGGCTGACGTTACGATCTCCTGTACGTGGCTCGAGCTCGTTGAAGTGAAAACCTTCACCAACTCGGGTATAACCGCGCCCGCCAGGGTTCCGCACGAGATGATGGAAGCCAGCTTCCACCAGACCGTTCCGTCGCCAAGGGTGGGAATCATTGCCCATGAAACGATGTAGGTCAGGGCGATCGAAATGATGGACGTGATCCAGACCAGAGAGGTCAGCGGCGACTCAAAGTCCATTTCGTCCTTCTCCGCGTACCTCGCGCGAGCGATTGCGCCGTTCAGGAAGTAGGCCACCGCGCTCGAGAGCAGCATGCCCACGCGCATCACGAAGATCCAGACCAGCAGTTCCACCTGCGTGGTCGGACTCTTGACCGCCAGCAAAATGAATACGATCAGCGCCACGCCCGTGACGCCGTAGGTTTCGAAGCCATCCGCGCTCGGACCGACCGAGTCGCCCGCGTTGTCGCCTGTGCAGTCCGCGATCACACCCGGGTTGCGCGCATCGTCTTCCTTGATCTTGAAGACGATCTTCATCAGGTCGGCGCCAATGTCGGCAATCTTGGTGAAAATTCCGCCGGCTATACGCAGCGCCGCGGCCCCCAGGCTTTCGCCAATCGCAAAGCCAATGAAGCATGCGCCCGCATAATCGCGCGGGACGAACAACAGGATGAACAGCATGATCAGCAGCTCGACCGATATCAGCAGCATGCCGATGCTCATCCCGGCCTTCAGCGGAATGGCAAAGAGCGGATACGGCTTGCCGCGCAATCCTGCGAACGCCGTCCGCGAGTTCGCAAAGGTGTTGACGCGAATCCCGAACCACGCAACCCCGTAGCTGCCCGCGATGCCGACGAGGCTGAATCCCAGAATGATCGGAAGCGTAAGGGCGACCGGCTTGCCGGGCACCGGCGCGAGGTAGCCGAAGTACAGCCCGATAATGACCGCGATGAAGGCCCACAGCACAAGAATGAACTTGCCCTGCGTCACCAGATAGGTTTTGCAGGTCTCATAGATCATCTCCGAGATTTCGCGCATCGTGCGATGCACCGGCAGGTTCTTCAGCTGGATATAGATCGCCATGCCGAACAACAGGCCGCCGACGCAAAACAGCAATCCGATCATCAGCAGGGCATGTCCCGTCATTCCAAAGAAATTAACGGTCCTCAAATCCGGCAGAGTCAGGTTGGCTTCCCCCCCGGCCGCGTGTTCCGTCTGGGCGCCGGCGAGTGCAGGAAGCATCAGCCCCAGCAGGGCCGCGAGGATCTTGTATTGTCGCTTCAGGAATGATCGGGCGCCTTGCTCCAGGGTGGCGGCAATCTGCCGCACAGCAGGTGTGCCCATTTCTACGCTGAGCACTTCTCTTGTGAATAACCACGCGACGATGAGCGACAGAACGCTCACAGCAATAAAACACACCCACGCTTCGACCGACACGCTACCTCCCGAAAGTTGGCTTGCAGTGCGCGTCTCGTGACCCCGAGCACGCGCTCAGGAACTGTATCACGGGAACTCCAGAGCATAACAGACGCTTCTTCATTTGGCATGTGACACGGAATACAGGCCTTAGACCGAAGTAACCGGCACAGTACCACGGTCACGGTGGGAGGAGGCGGAGCGTTCTGTACGCCCTGGATTCAGGGCACTTACGGTCAGCCTCACCGCACCAGCACAACGTCAAGAAAGCGCGGCCCATGGACGCCCCGAATGCGGGTCATCTCAATGTCCGCTGTTGCGGACGGGCCGGAAATGAAGGTGAGTGGGTGCGTTGCGAACGGCGCCAGCCGTTGGAAGGCTTCGGGGACGGTCTCGACAATCTGGTCCGCGCGGACGACGCAAAGATGGCGGTCGGGCAGCAGCGTCAGCCGGCGCGCGCCTTCGCCCGGACCGTGGGTCAGAACGATGGTCCCGGTAAATGCAATTGCAACCGTGCACACCGTGACAATGCCGTCGCAGTGGTTCAGGTCGTCGACCCTGGCCTCTTGCTCGGGGATGAAAGCGAAGCCCTCCGGGAGGATTTCCGGCGACAATCCGCCCGCGACGATGACCTTCTTTTGTCCGTGCCCGCGCAGAGTTTCTGCTATCGTCTGCGCCACGCCAGCGGCGCTGCACTCGACCACATTGGTGTCGTAGTCGCGCAGGCGCTCTTTGAACTGATGGATGCGGCCGTCTGGACCGAGCCCGCCGGCTCGAATGTAAGTGCGCGGGATCGCGGCGTACCCGGGTGCAGGGTCGGCTTGTGAGGTGTCGGCAAGCGCCGAGCGGATTCGGGACAAAACGGCTTCGCGTGCGTCAGGCATGGTCTGCCTTCTTTTTCGACCCTGATCGGGCGGCCTTTGCCCGCTGCTTCCACCATTGCCGGAAGGTTTGGCTGGGCAGGGCGCGCAGGTCGCGCACGCGCGTCCAGTTGCCCAACATGCCGGGAAGATTGCGCATCCATCCATGCGAGACCAGTGGCCACTGCCCGATGCGCCCCAGCCGTTGCGCCGCCTCAAAGCGCCTTCGGCTCGTGAAAATCATGGCCGCGGTTTTCATCGCCAGCGCTTCGGGATCGAGCGCGCTCTTCTGTTCGCGCACGACGCGTCCGCGCAGGTGAATAAGCACCTCGGGAATATTGATCTTGACCGGGCAGACGTCATAACAAGCGCCGCACAGCGAAGACGCGTAGGGTAGTGACTGCCCATAACGCATATCCAGCAACTGCGGGGTGAGGATGGCCCCAATTGGCCCCGAATAGCTCGACCCATAGGCGTGCCCGCCTGTCTGGCGATACACCGGGCAGGTGTTCAGGCACGCGCCGCAGCGGATGCAGTGCAGCGTCTGCCGCGCCTCGGGGTCGGCGAGGACGCGTGTTCGCCCGTTGTCGAGCAGCACGACGTGAAAGTGCTTTGGTCCGTCCCCCGCGTGGACTCCAGTCCACAACGAGTTGTAGGGGTTCATCCGCTCGCCGGTGGCTGAACGAGGCAGTAGTTGGAGGAAGACCTCCAGATCCTGAAACGCGGGAACGATTTTCTCGATGCCGGCGATCGAGATGAGCACGTCCGGCAGCGTGAGGCACATGCGTCCGTTGCCCTCCGACTCGACGATCGAAACGCTGCCGGTATCCGCGACCAGGAAATTCGCGCCGCAAACGCCGATTTTGACGTTCAGGAACTTCTGCCGCAGATAATGCCGCGCCGCCGCGGTCAGCTCCTCAGGATCATCGCTCAGGTCAGGAAGGTTCATGCGCTCGCGGAAAATCTCCCGCACCTGGCTGCGGTTCTTGTGGAGCGCGGGGGCGACGATGTGCGAGGACGTGTCGCCGCCCAGCTGGATGATCACCTCGGCCAGATCGGTCTCGTGCGCGCGGATGCCTTCCTGTTCGAGCGCCTCGTTCAGGCCGATCTCTTCCGAGGTCATGGTCTTGATCTTGATGACCTCGTTGCCGCCGTACTGTTTCACCAGTCCGACGACGATGCGACTCGCGTCATCGGCGTCGGCAGCCCAGTGAACGTGACCTCCCGCCGCAGTGCATGCCTTCTCAAATTGCAACAAATACTGATCCAGGTACCGCATGGTGTGCGCCTTGATAGCGCTCCCCGCGCTGCGCAGCTGCTGCCAGTCGGCCGTCTCGGTGACAACAACTCCACGCTTGCGCTGGATAACATCTGTCGCGTGGCGGATATTCTTCCTGAGCTGCGCGTCTTCAAGCAGCGGCAACGCGGCCTTCTGAAAAGACGGCGCGCTGGCCGAATCTCCGACCCTGATGCTCATGCCATGACCGCCTCGTTCATAACTGCCTTGCCACTGTCGTTTTCCGTCGGGGCCAGCACCTCGGCGATGTGCGCCATGCGCACGCCCGCCCTTTGCCGGTGGAGTCCGCCGAAAATGTGCATCAGGCAGGAAGTGTCGACGGCGGTTACGACCTCGGCACCCGTGTTCTCAACGTCTTTCATCTTGTCGGCCAGCATCGCCGCCGAGAGGTCTCCCATCTTGATGGCGAAGGTTCCACCAAAGCCGCAGCAGCGATCGGAATTGGGCAGCTCGACCAGATCGATGCCGCGCACCTTACGTAACAGCCGCAGCGGCAAATCGCCGAGATGCAGACTCCGCTGCGAATGGCAGCTGGGGTGGTAAGTAACCCGATGCGGATAATATGCGCCCACATCTTCGAGGCCGAACCGATGCACCAGCAACTCCGTCAGCTCATAGACGCGCGGCAGCAGCTCGTGCACGGCGCGCGCCAGGCCGGGGTCACTTTGTTCAGCGGCCATCTTCGGATAATGATCGCGGATCATCGCCACGCACGACGAGGAAGGGATGCAAACCGCTTCCGCGCCGCGAAAAATCTCGACAAACCGCCGCATCAGCGGGATCGCCTCCAACTGGTATCCGGTGTTGTAGTGCATCTGGCCGCAGCAGGTCTGCTCCGGCTCGAAGTCGACGGTGTGGCCCAGCCGCTCCAGCAGCCGCACCACGGCCTGCCCCGTCGCCGGAAACAGGGTGTCGTTATAGCAGGTGATGAAGAGCGATACGCGCAAACTTCGCTGTCTCCGAGCGTACTCATCATCCCAACACATTCGGCGGCGCGAAACAAACTACCGCTGCATTGGCCTCTCGGCGCCAATTCCGCGCAGCGTGTCCCCTATTGCTCAGACAGTCGCGATCCAAAGCGCTATCGTGGATAAGTAAGGGTAGATAGATGAGAGCCCGGCGGCAGCATGGGTAGCCTCATAAACATACCTGGAACCCTTATGGTGGCTGCTGTTGCCCGATCCTTCCTTGCGGCGACGCAGCGTCCCACCTCTCTTCAGGAACCGCAGACACCTAAGGGGGTCACTTATGCGAGGACTTGGAATCCTGCTTTCATCTTCAGCATTGCTCGGAGCCCTGGCGATTGCGCCAGCAGCCAGGGGGCAAGTGGTCATTGACATCGGTGCACCACCCGTCTGTTCGTATGGCTACTACGACTACGCGCCGTACGCCTGCGCTCCAGTCGGCTTTTACGGGCCGGGCTATTTCTACAACGGCATCTTCCTGGGCATGGGCCCATGGGCAGGCTGGGGCTATGCCCACGGCTGGGGCAGCCATCGATTCAGCCGCAGTGGCGGAGGTACGTATTCCGGCGGAGGTGGTTCCGTGGCGGCTCGCGGAGGTGCCAGCGACAGATCGGGAGCGCGAGGCAACGACAGGAGCGAGTCCTCCTCGCACGCCAAGCCTTCCGCAGCCACTTCCCGTGGCGCAGCACCGCGTGGCGGCACATCGGCCAGGGCTGCCAATGCGCCGGCACACACTAACGGGGCGCGTGGCGGCGCATCGCCGGCTAAAGCCCACGCTCCAGCAGCCCACACCCAGGCCAGCGCACCGCGTGGCGGCGGAGCTCGCGGCGGATCGTCACATGGCAGCGGGCGGGATAACAAGTAGCTGCAAAACCAGGCAGCCGGGCAAAAGGCGGCGGAGCATTAACTGCTCCGCCGTTTGTTTCAGTCAGCCCGCTCCGCTCTTAATGCCCGGTCTTCTCCGCCGCGATCCACCCCGTGATCTGCTGATCCAGTACATCCAGCGGCAGTGGACCCTCCCCCAGCACCGCATCGTGAAATTTCCGGATGTCGAACCTCGGACCGAGTTCCCGCTTCGCCCGCTCGCGCAGCTCGAGAATTTTCATCTGCCCCATCTTGTAAGCCAGCGCCTGCCCCGGCCACGCAATATACCGATCCACTTCGCTGGCAATATTCGTGTCGTCCATCGCGGTGTGCGCGTGGAAGTAATCCACCATCTGCTGGCGCGTCCAGTGCTGGCTGTGCACGCCGGTGTCCACCACCAGCCGCACCGAGCGCCACATCTCGTTTTCGAGCCGCCCATATTCGCTGTATGGATCCTGATAGAAGCCGACCTCCTTGCCCAGCCGCTCCGTGTAGAACGCCCAGCCTTCCGAATAGGCGTTGTAGTCGGCGAAGCGCCGGAACTCCGGCACATCGGTCAGCTCCTGCGCAATGGAGAACTGCAGGTGATGGCCGGGAACGCCTTCGTGATAGGCGATGGCCTCGACGTTGAGCAACAACCGATGTGTCGGATCGTATTCATTCACGTTGATGTAGCCGGGACGGCTGCCATCGGCCGCACCCGGCGAATAGTCCGCGGGCGGAGCGGACGGCGCGCGGAACGCTTCCATGGGAATCACTTCGAGCTTCGTCTTCGGCAGATGTCCGAAGAGCTGCGGCAGCTTGCCTTCCATCTGGCCGGCATAGTGCTTGTAGAGGTCGAAGATTTGCTGGCCTGACTGGCCATAGTGCGACCGATCCTGGCGGATGTGGTCGTTGAAGCTCTTGAGGTCGCGATAGCCCAGCGATTGCGCCAGCTTGAGCATGTCAGCTTCGATTGCGGCGACCTGCTTCGCGCCCATAGCGTGGATCTGCTCCGGCGTCAGGTCCGTTGTCGTCTGCTCGCGCACCGCGAAGCGATAGCGCGTCGCGCCATCGGGGAGGGCCCACACTCCGGGATCGGTACGCCCCTGGGGCGCATATTCGTTCTTCACAAACGCTGCGAACTTCGCATAGGCGGGAGCAACTTCGTCATGAATCGCGCCCTGGATGGCAATCGTTAGCCGCCCCTGATCGGCGGATGAGAACCCCTTCGGGAATTTCTGCAGCGGCTCGGCGAAGGGGCTGGTGGTTAGGGGCTTTGTCGCGATGTCCTCCGACTGCACGGCAACCTTGTCGAGGAGATAGCGCGGGGGCATCAGGTGGTCCGCCATCCCCTGCTTCAT
>Ga0181519_10003428_pt1 | contig 13058 bp, 11 predicted proteins | sample PEATcosm2014_Bin_26_FD_121102 | JGI IMG/M metagenome (GOLD analysis project Ga0181519, IMG submission 121102) | Peatland microbial communities from MTU Mesocosm Facility, Houghton, MI, USA - PEATcosm2014_Bin02_10_metaG | ecosystem: Environmental > Terrestrial > Soil > Wetlands > Peat | place... | reverse complement strand
GGTTTCGGTCCCTTGAACCAGCCGTTCCGCACCAGCGCGCTGCTGAAGCCGCCGCACGAACTCGTCATCGTCTCGCGCGACGGCCCCTGGCGGCTGTTCTCGATGCACTGGCGTTTTCAGCGGGAACAGGCGGGTTGTAGGCTTTCCTGCGAGGTGACGCTGGATTTCGCGTCGCGCGTGCTCAACCTGCTGGCCTCGCTCGCCGCGGCCGATGTCGAACGCCAGGTGCTCGCGGCCTTCGAGCGGCGCGCCGAAAAACTGTTTGGCGTCGCGGCGGGCGGACGTTAGAAGATCGCCGCAATGACGATCACCAACTCCGCCTCGGCGCCGTCCCTCTCCGCCTGGATCGGCGCCATGCGCCCGCGCACGCTCACCATGGCGCTCGCCCCCGTTTTCGCCGGCGCGGCGCTCGCCTGGCGGATCGAGGGCAAAACCCAGCTCGCCGCCGCGCTGGTCGCCATGCTGTCGGCCGCCTGCATCCAGATCGCGACCAACCTCTTCAACGACGCCAAGGATTTCGAGCGCGGCGGCGATGGGCCGGACCGGCTCGGTCCCGTGCGCGCCGCCGCCAGCGGGCTGCTCACGCCGCAAGCCATCAAGCGCGCGGCTGTGGTCAGTTTCGCGCTGGCGGCGCTGGGCGGACTGTATCTGGTCGCCGTCGGGGGCTGGCCGATCCTGCTGCTCGGTCTCGCCTCCATCGCCTCGGGATGGGCCTATACCGGCGGCAGCAGGCCGATCTCCTACTCGCCCTTCGGCGAAATTTTTGTCATCGCCTTCTTCGGCCTGGGCGCGGTTTGCGGAACCTATTGGCTCTGCGCCGGCGTGCTGTCGCTCGCCTGCGTGCTGGCGGGCTGCGCGGTCGGGCTGTTCGCGGCGGGCGTGCTGATGGTCAACAATTTTCGCGACGCGGCGGCGGATGCGCGGGTCGGGCGCCGCACGCTGGCGATCGTCGCGGGGCCGGTGCGCTCGCGCTGGCTGTTTGCCGCGATGATGCTGGCGCCGTTCGCGCTGCTGGCGCCGCTGGTGCGGTTGACGCAACACGGGCCGCTGCTGCTGGCGCTCGGCGCCCTGCCGCTGGCGCTGGTGCAGGTCCGCCGCCTGTTCGTCGAGGCGCCCGGGCCGGGCCTGAACGGGTTGCTGGCGCGGACCGCGCAGACCCAGGCGGTTTTCTCGCTGCTGCTGTCGGTCGGGGCGATTGTTTAGCGGGGTCGCAAACGGAACGGGGCGCGCCTCCATGCGTTGAGGATTGCGAGGCCGGCGGACGGCGACGCGCAAGGCTTTGCGGATTGGGTCGCTTGAAACTGCGCCTGCGGCGTCTGTCCCGGTCGTAATGCTTTCGTCGGTCGAAATTATTCTTGAGGACCAACGCCATGCGGTTTTCTCTTGCTGCTCTTGCGCTAAGTGGCCTCCTTGCCGTCCCGGCAACAGCTGGCGAACAGGTTGTCGAGTTCAGGTACGTCATTCATCCGCTCGAGGTGAAGACCTTCGAAGCCCCGAACATCCAAGGCCAGACGATGGTCATGGGCAAGGTGTTCGGCGTCGTCGCCTTCAAGGACGGTCGCGTCGGGACGAAGGAATTCATTTATCAGGCTGAACTTCTGAACGGCAACGGGCCGCTTCACGGCTTCAGCACCTACAGGTTCGAGGATGGCTCCTCGATCACGGCGAGCTTCGCTGGCGAGATCAAGGGCGGCCAGCGGCACGGGGTCTATACCATCCTGTCGGGCGCCGGCATCTATGCAAATGCCACGGGTACAGGCACATTCGAGAGCCTGCCGAGCAAGCTCGAAGGCGCAACCATCCTGAGCACAAAGCTCGACGTCAAGACGCCCTAGTCTTTGTATGCCCTAGTCTTTGTATCCCATGTGCAGGCAGACGATCCCAAAACTGAAATTCTTGAAGTTTACGCGCGAAAAACCCGCGTCGCGGAACAGGGCGGCGAGTTCCTGCTGGTCGGGAAAGCGGCGGATGGATTCGACGAGATAGGCGTAGGCTTCGGGCTGTTGCGCCACCAGGGCGCCCAGGCGCGGGATCACCTGGAAGGAAAACACCGTGTAGAACGGCGCGAGCCAGGCTTGCGGCTTTGAAAACTCCAGGCAGAACAGCCGTCCCCCGGGTTTGAGCACGCGATGCATTTCGACCAGCGCGTCGCGCAGGCGCGTGACGTTGCGGATGCCGAAGGAAATGGTCACGCCGTCGAGGGAGTTTTCCGAAAATGGCAGGGATTCGGCCTCGCCCGCCACCCATTGCAGATGCGCAAGGGCGCGCTTGCGGCCCTCCTCCATCATGGCGACGCTGGGATCGCACACGGTGACGCAGCGGTCAGGGCCAGCCAGACCCGCGCCGACGTCGCCGGTGCCCCCCGCGAGATCGACCAGAACTTCGCCGGGCTTGGGCGCGACGGCGTCGATCAGCCAGCGCTTCCACAACCGGTGCAGGCCGAACGACATCAAATCGTTCATCAGGTCGTAGCGCGGCGCCACGCCCGTAAAGACGCGGCTGATCCGCGCGCGCCGCTCGTCGGGCGCCACGGTGCGAAAGCCGAAACTGGTGTCGGGCGTCCCGGTCAATGGCGTGGTTCTCCCGTTGGAGCGCAGGTGGAGCGCAGGCGGCGTCCGCGCAGCTAGACACAAAAGTGTGCGCCGTCTTTGTCACCGATCAAGAAAGAAAGATCGAAATCGGCGCACAATTGCTTTATCGGGTTCACTTTATCGCAGGAGTGCAGGATTGGGCGCCATCGCCGTCCAAATCAAACCGCATCAGGACCGCGCCGCGCCGGGCGATTGGCTCGACAGCGCGCTGGCGCCGTGGATGGAGGCCGTAGCGACCGCGCCGGGCGGCAGCCTGCTGAGCGTGACCCTCGACCTGCCCGACGCCCTGTTCGCCCTCGCCCGCGACGGCCGCGCCGATCGGCTGTGGATCGCGCCGAAGGACGAGTTTTTCGGCGCGGGCGTGGTCGCGGGCTTTGGCGACATCGGCGCGGATCGCTGGCGCGCGGCCTGCCGCCGCTGGCTCCAGTTCGGCGAGCGGTCGCTGGCGCCCATCGCCTTCCTCACCGCGCCGCCGGCGCCGCTCGGGGGCGCCGCGCGTCTCAGCCTGCCCGAAGTGCTGCTGCGCCGCAGCGAGGGCTGCTGTTGCCTCACGCTCACCGGCTTTCGCGATTCCCGGCCGGCGGCCGCGCTGTCGCGCCAGTGGAGCGAACGTTTTTGCGCCTTGACCGCGCCGGCGAGCCAGGCCCCGCAAGCGGCCGTCGAACGGCAGGAAGATGCGCCCGACCGCGACGAGTGGCGCGCCCGCGTGCGCAGGGCCACGCTGGCGATCCGCGCCAAAACCTTCGACAAGGTGGTGCTGGCGCGCAGGCGCGTCGTCACCCTGCGCGCGCCCATCGACGCCGACGCGCTGGCGCGCCGCATGGCGCAGGCTTGCGACGGCGGCCGTGTGCTGAAAATGCCGAGCCATAACGGCTGCACCCTCGCCGCGACCCCGGAATTGCTGGCGGTGAAGCACGGCCGCGCCCTCGTCAGCCATGCGCTCGCGGGAACGGCGCCCCGGTTTTCCGCGCCGTCGGACGATTTGCAAGCCGCGCAAAACCTGTTCGCCTCGGCGAAGGAAAGGCGCGAACATGAACTGGTGGTGCAGTCCATCGCCGGGGCCTTGCGCGAGATCTGCGACGATGTCCGCCATCAGCCCGAGCCCGGCCTGATGAAATTGCCGCGCTTGCAGCATTTGTGGACGCCGGTCGCGGGGATTTTGCGCGAAAATTTCGATCTTCTGGACGCCATTGCGGCGCTGCATCCCACCCCCGCCGTGCTCGGCTGGCCCAAGGCGCCGGCGCGCGCGTGGCTGCGCGAGACCGAGGAGCGACGCGACGGGCTTTACACCGGGGTCGCCGGCTGGATCGACGCGGAGGGCGACGGCGAGGCCGCCGTGGTGCTGCGCTGCGCCGAAATCGTGGGGCGGGAGGCGCGGCTGTGGGCGGGCGCCGGGATCATGGCCGAATCCGATCCCGACGCGGAATGGGCGGAAACCGAATTGAAGCTGCGCACCTTCCTCGACGGTCTCGGCGGCGCGGCGCTGGAGCGTTCGCCGCAGAGGTCGCGAGCGCTGCCGAAATGAGCGATGCCGCGCGGTTGGGGTACGACTGGGCGTTCACGCTGCTCGACGGTTTTTTTCGCGCGGGGTTGCGGCGGGTGGTCGCCTCGCCGGGGTCGCGCTCGACGCCGTTGACGCTTGCCGCGTTGCGCCATCCCGGCCTCGCCGTGCAAATGGTCGTGGACGAGCGTTCGGCCGCGTTTTTCGCGCTGGGGCTGGCCAAGGCCGAGAATCTTCCCGTCGCGCTGGTCGCAACCTCGGGCTCGGCCATCGCCAACTGGACGCCCGCCGTGGTCGAAGCCGACATGGCGCGCGTCCCGCTGCTGCTGCTTTCGGCCGACCGGCCGCCGGAGCTGCACGATTGCGGCGCCAACCAGACCATGGACCAGAGCCATCTGTTCGGCGCGCATGTCCGCGCGTTTCACCAACTGCCGCCGCCGGAGGCGCGGAGGGACTGGCTGCCGGCTTTTTCCGCGCGGGCGCTGGACCTGAGCCGGTTTCCGCTGCCGGGGCCGGTCCACGTCAATGTTCCCCTGCGCGAGCCGCTGACGCCCCCGGGTCTTGCGCCGGCGCCGGAGAGCCAGCCCGCGCCGAAGATCGGCGGCGGAAGGCTCGCGCCCGACCCCGAGGTGCTCGACGAGATCGGCGGCCTGCTGAAGGGCGCCGGCGTCATCGTCTGCGGCCCCGAGACGTTGGACGCCCAGGCCCGCGACGCCGTTAAAAACGTTGGCCGCCGCCTCGGCGCGCCAATTTTCGCCGACCTGCTCTCCAATTTGCGTTTTTGCGCGCAAAACGGCGGCGCCGTGCTCGCCCATCCCGACGCCTTGGCGCGCGGCGCCCCGGCTTTCGACTGGGCGCTGCGGTTTGGGGGAACGCCGGTCTGCCGCGCGACCTGCGACTGGCTGCGGGGGCGGCGCGGCGCGACCCAGATCGTGGTGTCCGGCTGCGCGCGCTTCGCCGATCCAGAGCGCACCGCGACGCATCTCGTGCAGGCCGATCCCGCGCTGTTCTGCGCAAGGATTTCGGGCGACCCGGCCCCGCCCGCCTGGGCGCAAGTTTTTTGGGAGCGCGACCGCGCCGCAAAAAAAGCCGCCGAGGCGGTTTGCGCTGATGATGCGCCGTTCGAGGGGGCGCTGCTGCGCCGCCTTTTGCGCGCCCTGCCCGCGGAGGCGCCGGTGTTCCTCGCCAATTCCCTCACCATCCGCTCCGCCGAATGGTTTTCGGGAGGCGGCGCGCAAAATTTGCGGCTGTTCGGCAACCGGGGCCTGAGCGGCATCGACGGCAATCTCTCCACCGCGCTCGGCGTGGCGCACGCGCTCGGCCCCGCCGTCGCCGTGGTCGGCGATCTCGCTTTTCTGCACGATCTCAACGCGCTCTCGCTTTTGCGGGCGCAAAAGCTGACAATCGTGCTGCTCGACAATGGCGGCGGCGGGATTTTCGACCATTTGGCGCAAGCCGCGCTGCCGGAATTCGAGCAGGCGTGGATCACGCCGCAGGACTATGACGCGAGCGCGCTCGCCACGGCGTTCGGGCTGCGTTATATCGCGGCGGAAACAAACAGCGCGGCGGTGGCGGCGGCGCTGGAAACTTTATCCGCCGGCGCGACCCTCGTGCATGTCCGCATCGACCGCGCGCTAAGCCTATCGCGCGCAAAAACCTTTTTTGCGGCCTGCCAACCGGAGTTCTGTTCGTGACTGCTTCGCCCGTCTCATGGCGCCCCGCTTCGGAGCAAAAGTTCCAGGACATTCTGTTCGACAAGGCCGAGGGCGTCGCCCGCATCACCATCAACCGCCCCGAGCGGCACAACGCCTTTCGCCCGGAAACGCTGGACGAGATGATGACGGCGCTGCATCTGGCGCGGCTCGACCCCGAAATCGGCGTGGTCGTGCTCACCGGCGCCGGCGAAAAAGCGTTCTGCTCGGGCGGCGACCAGAAAATTCGCGGCGACGATGGCGGCTATCGCGATTCCCACGGCGTCAACCATTTGAACGCGCTCGATCTGCAACGGATGATCCGCACGCTGCCCAAACCGGTCGTGGCGATGGTGGCGGGTTGGGCCATCGGCGGCGGCCATGTGCTGCATCTCGTCTGCGACCTCACCATCGCCGCCGAAAACGCCCGTTTCGGCCAGACCGGCCCGAAGGTCGGCAGTTTCGACGCCGGTTTCGGCGCCGGGCTGATGGCGCGCGCGGTCGGGTTGAAGAAGGCCAAGGAAATCTGGTTCCTCTGCCGCCAGTACGACGCCAAGGAGGCGTTGGAGATGGGCCTCGTCAACACCGTCGTGCCGCTGGAGCGGCTCGAAGATGAAACCATGATCTGGTGCCGCGAGATGCTGCGCCATTCGCCCACCGCCCTGCGCGTGCTGAAGGCCGGGTTCAACGCGGACACTGACGGCCTCGCGGGCGTGCAGGAACTGGCGGGCAACGCCACCGCCCTGTTCTACATGACCCAGGAGGGCCAGGAGGGCCGCGACGCCTTTGTCGAAAAACGCGATCCCGATTTTTCGAAGTTTTCGCGCCGGCCTTGAAGCTCGAAAAAGTCGTCCTGCGCCCCTACGCGCTGCCGTTGAAAACTTTTTGGCGGGCGGCGCGGGCGACGCTTGCCGAGCGCCAGGGTGTGCTGGTCGGGGTTTTCGCGGGGGATTTTTTCGGGTGGGGCGATTGCGCGCCGCTGCCCAGTTTTTCGAGCGCGCAGGACCGCGCGCAGGTTTTCGCGGCGCTGGAGCACGCGGCGCAGTTTTTGCACGGGGCTACGCTGGATGACGCCTTGGCCGGGCTCGCGGCCATCGGCAACGCGCAGGCGCGCTGGGCGGTCGAAACCGCTTTGCTCGACCTTTTCGCACGCGAGAAAAAAATGCCGTTGCATCGGGCGCTTGGCGCAAAGCCCGCGCGGCGGCTGACGGTCAACGCCGCTGTCGGCGCGCTCGACGACGGGTTTTGCGCACGCATCGCGGCGGCGATGGCCGAAGGATTTTTTATCGTCAAGATCAAGGTCGGGGTTTTCGACGCGCTTGAGGAAGCGCGGATATTGCGCGCGGCGGCTGGCGGGGGGCTGCGGTTTCGGCTCGACGCCAATCGCGCCTGGAGCGGGGAGGAGGCGCGGCGGTTTCTCGACGCTGTCGCGGATCTGGCGATTGACGGCGTCGAAGAACCGTTGGCGCGGCCCACGCTCGACGACTTGCGGCGGCTGCAGGACAGATATGCGTTCCCGCTCGCCGTGGACGAATCGCTGTTCGAACTCGGGCCGGCAAACCTGTTCGCCGCGCGCGCCGTGCGCCGGCTGGTGATGAAGCCCGCGCGCATCGGCGGTTTTGGCGCGACCATGCGGCTCGCCAAAAACGCCGCCGACGCCGGGATGGAGGTGGTGATCACTTCGGTGGTGGACTCCGCCATCGGCGTCGCCGCCGCCGCGCAGCTTGCCGCCGCGATCGACCCGGGTCAGGCGCATGGACTGGCGACCGGTTCGTGGCTGGCGCGCGATGTCGCGCCGCCGCTGAGGCTGAGCGAAGGCGCGCTAGTCCTGCCGGACGGGCCGGGGCTCGGGCTTGCGCCCGAGCGCGAGTTCGCGCAGCTTTAGCCGGTCGGGCTTGCCGTTGGCGAGCAGCGGCGGGTTTTCGAGCCGCACCGCCGCGCGAGGGCGGAACGCGCCGGCGAGGTTTTCGCGGCACCAGCCCAAAAACTCGTCCGTCGACATCGGCCCGCAATAAACCGCCGTGACGATCTCGCCCCAGACGGAGTCGGGGCGCCCGGCGACGGCGACGAAATCCACGCCGGGGCAGCGCGCCAAAAAGCCTTCCACCGCCGTCGGATGAACTTTTTTTCCTCCGCTTACAATGATCTCGTCGGCGCGACCCAAAATGGTGAGTTCGCCGTCTGGCGAAATCTCCGCGAGGTCGTTGGAAACGAACCAGCCCTCCACGAGACCGTCGCCCGGCGAAAGCTTTGGGTTGGCGTAGCCCTGCATCAGCAGGGGGCCGCGGATTTTCAGGCGACCGTCGGCGTCGAGGGCGACCTCCACGCCCTCGAAGGGGCGCCCGACCTGTCCTGGGCGCCAGTCCGGCGCGAGGTTGGGCAGGGTGGCGATCTGGGCGGCGGTTTCGCTCATGCCGTAGGTCGGCTGGATGGGCCAGCCGGCCTCGGCGGCGCGGCGCGCCAGATCGGTGGACAAGGCGGCGCCGCCGACCAGCGCGTGGCGCAGCGCGGGCGGCGCGGGACGGTCCAGCGCCAGAAGTTGCGCCAGCATGGTCGGCGTGAGCGAGACATGGGTGATGCATTCATCGACAAGCGCTGAAAAAACGCGCTCGGGATCGAACCCCTGGTGCAGCAGCGCCTTCGCGCCGGCGAAAGCGCAGCGGGCGAGGATGGAAAAGCCGCCGATATGGAACAGCGGCAGGCAGGCCAGCCAGCTTTGGCCGGGGCGCAGCGGCGTGATTTTCGCGGAGGCGAGCGCCGAGAATTCCATCGCCGCGCCGGTGATGAGCACGGCTTTCGGCCGCCCCGAGGAGCCGCTGGTGGCGATCAGCAGCGCCGGGCCGGGCGGAGGCCTGAAATTTTTATTTTGCGCGGCGCCGGGTTCCGCGGCGAGGATTTTTTGGGTGGAGAGGGCGCGGCCTTCCCCGATCACTAGGCCGGCGCCGGCCTGCTCGATCAGGCTGGCAGCGAGCGCGGCGGGCAGCGCCGGATCAAGCGGAAAGAACGGGCTTTTCAGGGCGAAGGCCGCACAGGCCGCTCTCGCCAGCGCCTCGGACGACGCCGTGACCGCGACGATGGGCCGGCCGGGCCGCGCGCCCGCTTCGCGAAGCATGAGCGCGAGCGAGGACGCGCGGCGGAAAACCGGCGCCTCAGCCATGACTTTGCGCCGCCGCCTCCAGACCCGGCTTCGCCAGCAGGCCGTTCAGCGCCAGCTCGACATGGGCGGCAAAATAGGCCTGTTCGTCCACCGGCGACGCGTCCCCGTGAATCAACCTGTTCATGGCGAGGAAAACGGTGGGCGCGATCACGACCCGAACGGTTTCCGGATTGAGATCGGCGCGAAACCGCCCGGCCTTCACCCCCTCCTCCAGCAGCGCCTGGACCATGCCGAGCATGGGCGTGACGAAATCGCGGTAATGCTCGGCGACCAGTTGCGGAAAATGTTTTCCCTCGGCAACCATGAAGCGCAGGATTTCCCGGCCGCGCCGGTCGGCGACGATGTGGGAGTAGAAGAATTGCAGGAGCGCGCGCAGCTTGTCCTCGCTAGCGCCTTCGCTGCCCGCGAAAACCGCGTCGGCGTCGGCGAGCAGGCCCGCCGAATGGCTGCGCACCATCTCCTCGAACAGCTTTTCCTTGGTGGCGAAATAGACGTAGATGGTGCCCTTGGTGACGCCGGCGCGCGCGGCCACGTCTTCGAGACGCGTCGCCGCGAAGCCGCGATCGGCGAAGGCCTCGAAGGCCGCATCCAGGATTTCGCCCGGCCGTTCCGCCTTGCGCCGGCGGCGGAACCCGTCACACTTGAACACTGTCAACGCTCCCTGCTGCTTATTGACTTTCCAGTCAGTCAATAATAGGGCATATCAAGGAGAAAATCTCCAGCAAATTGATCCTCAAGAGGCGCTCATGCCCTCCGGCCCGAATTCCGCTTTCCGCCTCGGACCTTACGCCTGCGCCGCCGCGCTCGTCCTCGCGCTTTCCGGTTGCGGCGAGGAGGCGAAATCCCGCGCCCATCCGCCGCTCAATGTCGTGGCGCAAAAGGTCGCGCTGGAAAGCCGCGAGCGCGAACTCGTGCTTTCCGGCGAAGTGCGGGCGCGGGTGCAGACGGAGCTTTCGTTCCGCGTCTCCGGCCGGGTGATCGAACGCAAGGGCGATGTCGGCCAGCATGTCGAGGCGGACGCCATCCTCGCCCGGCTGGACCCCTCCGAGCAGCAGGCGGACCTCAATTCCGCGCAGGCGGGCCTTGCCGGCGCGCAGGCGAGCTGTCGGCAGGCCCAGGCCACCTACGACCGCCAGAAAAGCCTGCTCGCCAGCGGCTACACCACCCAGGCCGCCTTCGACCTCGCCGACCAGACCCTACGCAGCGCCGCCGGCGCGCTCGACGCGGCCAAGGCGCAGGTCGCCTCGGCGCAGGACGCACTGTCCTACACCGCTCTGGTCGCGGGACACGCGGGCGTCATCACCGCGCGCAACATCGAGGTGGGCCAGGTGGCGCAGGCGGCGCAATCGGCCTTCGCCTTCGCCGAGGACGGACCACGCGACGCCGTGTTCGCGCTCTACGAAACCCCCTTCTCGCATCCCCCCGACAGCAGAATGGTCGATCTCGCGCTGATCTCCGACCCCGAGGTGGTCGCACGCGGCCGTATCAGGGAGGTCTCGCCGGTGATCGACCCGCGCAACGGCACCATTCAGGTGAAGGTGCAGATCGACGCCGACCAGGGCAAGTTTCCGCTGGGCGCCGCCGTCTCCGGCCGCGTGCTCTGGCGGATGGCGAACGTGGTGGTGCTCCCCTGGACGGCGCTCGCCAGCGATGGCGCCAAGCCCGCCGTCTGGACCGTCGATCCCGAAAGCGGCCGCGTCAGCCTGCGCGATGTCGCCATCGCCGTCTATGAAAAGGAACATGTCGTGCTCAAGGACGGCCTGAAGCCGGGCGAACTGGTCGTCACCGAGGGCGGAAAATTCCTGCGCGAGAACCAGGTCGTGCGCATCCAGAACCAGGAGGCGCTGCAATGAGGCCTTTCGCCGCCGCCGCGCTTGCCGCCCTGAGCCTGCTCGCCGCTTGCGGCAAGGACAAGAAGGGCGAGCAGGCTTCCCAGCCGCCGCGCCCGGCCATGACCCTCGTGGCCACGCCGACGCCCGCGCTCGAAACCGCCTTTTCCGGCACCGTCCAGCCGCAGACCCAGAGCGCGCTGAGTTTTCGGGTGCTCGGCCGCATCATCTCCCGTCCCGTGAAGACCGGCGACCGCGTGGCGGCCGGGCAGATGGTTGCGGCGGTCGATCCCACGGCTTACGAGGCCGCCGCCCGCGCCGCCAGCGCCACCCTCGCCAGCGCCCGCGCCCAGTTCGACAACGCCGTCTCCACCGAGGGCCGGCAAAGCGCCCTGCTCGCCAAGAAGACCGCCTCGCAGGCCGCCTTCGACAGCGCCGAGCAGGCCCGCGCCTCCACCCAGGCCGCCATGGAGCAGGCGGCGGCTTCGCTGGTGAAGGCGAAGGAGCAATTGTCCTACACCGTGCTGAAGGCCGAATATGCGGGCATCGTCACGGGAACCTCCGCCGAGATCGGACAGACCGTGGCGCCGGGCCAGGCGGTGGTCACCGTCGCCGACCCGAAAAGCCGCGACGCCGTGATCGACGCGCCGGAAGCGGTGATCGACGCCTTTTTGCCGGGCGAGAAATTCACGGTTTCGCTTCAGATCGACCCCAGCGTCACCGCGACCGGCGCCTTGCGCGAAATCTCGCCGGAATCCGACGCGGCCACGCGGTCGCGCCGGCTGAAGATCGCGCTGGACCAGCCGCCCCCGGAATTCCGGCTGGGCTCGACCATTTCCGCGCGGGTCGCCGCCGAGGAGGCCCGCGTCATCAGGCTGCCCGCCTCCGCCCTGTTGCAGGAGGGCGATCTGTCCAGCGTCTTCGTGGTCGATCCCGCCACCATGACGGTGGCGCTGCGCAGAATCGACGTCGCGCCCGACCGCGACGGCCGGTTTCTGGTGCGCGGCGGCCTGAACGCGGGAGAACGGGTGGTCATCGCCGGGGTCCACCGGCTGGCGCCGGGGCAGCACATCAGATTATTCGGGAGCGCGCAGTGAGCGGTTTCAATCTGTCCGACTGGGCGCTCGAGCGGCGCTCGCTGATCTGGTACTTCATGATCGTCTTCGTGATCGCCGGGGTATTCGCCTACCTCGGCCTGGGCCGCGAGGAGGACCCGAACTTCACCATCAAGACCATGGTGATAGAGGCCTATTGGCCCGGCGCCACGGCGGAGGAGGTTTCCAATCAGGTCACCGAGCGCATCGAGCGCAAGATGGAGGAGCTGGAATCGCTCGACTACACCAAGTCGATCACCACCGCCGGCCACACCATCGTCTTCGTCAACCTGCTGCAGACAACCAAGGCCCGGGACGTCGAGCCGACCTGGGTGCGGGTGCGCAACCTGGTCGCCGACATCAAGAAGGATTTTCCTGGCGGAGTGACGGGGCCGTATTTCAACGACCGCTTCGGCGACGTCTACGGCAACATCTTTGCTTTCACCGCCGACGGCCTGAGCCATCGCCAGCTGCGCGATCAGGTCGAGGACGCGCGCAAAAAAATCCTCACCACGCCCAATGTCGGCCGCGTCGATCTGATCGGCGCGCAGGACGAGGTGATCTATCTCGAATTCTCCACCCGCCAGATCGCGGCGCTCGGCGTCGATTTGCAGCAGGTCATCAACACCCTGGCCGCGCAGAACGCCGTGACGCCTTCCGGCGCGGTGCAGGCGGGGCCGGAGCAGATTTTCGTGCGGGTCAGCGGCGGGTTCGCCTCCGAGGACGATCTGCGCAAGATCAACCTGCGCGTCAACGACCGCTTCTTCCGCCTCACCGACGTCGCGACGATCCGGCGAGGCTATGTCGATCCGCCCAAGAATCTGTTCCGCTACAACGGCCAGCCGGCCATCGGCCTCGCCATCGGCATGAAGGCCGGCGCCAACCTGCTGGAATTCGGCGCCGCGCTCGATCAGGAACTCGACAAGATCAAGGCCAACCTGCCCATCGGCGCCGATGTGTTCCGCGTGTCCGACCAGCCCAAGGTGGTGGACGAGGCGGTGTCCGGCTTTACGCGCGGCCTGTTCGAGGCGGTGATCATCGTGCTCGGCATTTCCTTCATCAGCCTGGGCTGGCGCGCGGGACTGGTGGTGGCCATCGCCATCCCGCTGGTGCTCGCCATCACCTTCCTGTTCATGCGCGAGACGCATATTTCCTTGCAGCGGATTTCGCTGGGCGCGCTGATCATCGCGCTCGG
>Ga0181519_10003427_pt1 | contig 13059 bp, 9 predicted proteins | sample PEATcosm2014_Bin_26_FD_121102 | JGI IMG/M metagenome (GOLD analysis project Ga0181519, IMG submission 121102) | Peatland microbial communities from MTU Mesocosm Facility, Houghton, MI, USA - PEATcosm2014_Bin02_10_metaG | ecosystem: Environmental > Terrestrial > Soil > Wetlands > Peat | place... | reverse complement strand
TTGGCGCCGAGCAACGGCTTCACCAGGTCGAGGTTGCCGATGATGACGCCGAGCATGTTGTTGAAGTCGTGCGCCATGCCGCCGGTGAGCTGGCCGAGGGCGTCCATCTTCTGCGATTGCGCGAGGGTGCGTTCGATCAGCCGGCGCTCGGTGATATCCTGGGAAGTTCCCGCGATGCGCCGGATGACTCCATCGGCATCGACCACCGGCCGTCCTTCGGTGAGATGCACGCGTTCCTTGCCGTCCGGGCCTGTGATTCTGATGTCGACCGGGTCGCGTTTGCGTTCGGCCGCCAGATCCGCGATCCAGTCCATTTGCAGCTGGAGATCGGCGGCATGAACGCGGGATGCCGCGTTCGCGCGGGTTGGCCTGAAGTCGAGCGGGAATCCGCCCATGCGATAGAGTTGCTTGGACCAGGTTAACTCGCCACTTGCAATGTCCAGTTCCCAACTGCCGATCTTGGCGATCTCCTGCGCCCGCTCGAGGCGGGCCTCGCTGTCGCGCAGCGCGGCCTGTGCCTGCTTGAGCGCCGTGATGTCCACCAGCAGCATAGCGATGCCGCCGTTGCGCATGCGACGTTTGGTCATCAGCAGGCATCTGCCCCCGGTCAGCGGGCGCTCCATCGATGACGGCACTTCCAGGCTCCGTCGCAGCCAGTCGTCGAGCCACTCCTGATCGTGACCGGTCGTTTCGGGATATCTGCCGTTCGCCAGGCCCTGGCGCACGATGCTCTCATTGGTGCCACCGGGAGCCCATAGAGCGCCGGTCTGAAACTGGTACAGGCGACGATAGCCTTCGTTGCACATCACTTGCCGGCCGTCGGCGTCGGAGATCACGAAGCCCTCGGTGACGCTGTCGATGGCATCCTGCAACAGGGCCTCCGCGCGCTCGGCGTGCTCTTTGGCTTCTCTCAGCTCCTGTTCGGCTTCGATTTGCGCCGTGATATCGTGCCCGATGCCGCGATAGCCGGTAAACACGCCGGCCTGGTCATGCACCGGCACGCCGCTGATGCTCAAATGGTGCACTTGGCCGTTTTTGTCGGTCCGATCGAAGCGAAAGTCGCGAAAAGGCTGATGGGCCAACAAGAGTTGCCGATGGTTCTGCCAGCTTTCCGCGTCGTGGTTGGTGACGTTCACCTCCCATCGCAGCTTGCCGATGGCCGAGCCGGGTTCCGCAGCCTCCAGAGGTGCGCCTGAACCAACCGCAGTGAAGCGCAGGTCCGCGTCCTGCTCCCAGAACCAGTCGGAGGCGAGATCGGAGAAATCGCGAAGGCGCGCTTCGTTTTCGCGCAGCATGGCCATGGCGCGCGACAGCGTGGCGTTCTGCTCGGTCTGGCGGCGTATCTGTCGCCCGATCAAGCCAAAGATTGCCATTAAGGCCACGGCAAAAGCGCCGCCGGCCGTCATGACGTACACCGCCTGGTCATGCCATGGTTGCAGCATGATTTCTTCGGGGGCCGCGACGTCGAGCACCAAAAGATAGCGAGGCGCCGGGTTGACGGACATGATCGCATGGGCCGCGGTGGGATCGTCAGGCGCGCTGTAAGCGCCGCCACCGCGCGTGACCAGTTCGAACCACGACATGCTGGGCGGCTCCGCCTGACCGATGCCGCCCGTCGCGGGATAGCGCACGAGCACGGAACCATCGCCGCGACGCAGCGTCACGGTAAGGCGCCGCTGGTTGTCGATGGCATGGTAGAAGTCGTACATGCCATCGATATTGACCATCGTAACGATGGCACCGAGGAACGCGCCATCCGGTCCGCTGATCCGGCGGCCGATGAAAAATGCCTTCCCACCCGTGCCGTAGCGCGTTGACACCTCGCTGATAACCAGATCGCTGTGGCGATAGTCCCGGAGTTGCTGGAAGTATTCGTCGTCCGCGATATTGAGGGTCGGCGGGGAGGGCTGGGACGTATTGAGCGGGGCGCCCTCGGCATCGAACAGCGCGATGCCAGGGCCCTGCGGCGGGTTCACCAGCCGCGCGACCACGAGCCGGCCGATGTCTCCGCCCTGCAGGAGATGGCGGAAGTCATCCGGCGTGCGGATACCCAGTTCCTGGATGTCCGACTGCGCCTGTTGCAGCAGGAGATCCAGCGTCTGGACGTAGCGCGATGTCTGGTCGGCCAGGACGATGCCGAGACCCCGCATGTCGGTCCTGGCGTGCTCGATGGCGTCGCGGCGCGAATTCTGAATGATAATGCCGGTATACAAGAGACTCAACAGCGCCAGGAGGAGACCAACGATCCATATGTGCTGGTCAAAGGCAGAGCGCGCCAGGAAACGGGTCGTTGAGGCGACAAAAGCAGCAAACCGTGTTAACCTGCTGTGCAACATCGAGATCGGCATGGCTTGGGCTGCCTTGCGTGGTCGGCGATGACATTTTTCAAATCTGCAAAAAAGTTCTCTCTGGCGCAGAAAAATCCCCGTCAGAAAGCTTGCCGTGTGAGGGCTGGCGGGGGAGTTGGTGCGCTGGGAAGGGGTAACCTTGCCAGCGATGCCGGGACATCGTGACCAGGTGACGACGCTCGAAGCGCCGAAAAGAGCCGCCAAGCCGACGCCAAAACTTTTCGTGTAGACAGTTAATCATGGATCAGTAATTATACGGTATCACGTTGTAGTGAGCACACGACCAGGATTGGATACTACCGATTAGATACACAAGTTTATTGAAGCGGTCTGCCGTCAGATGAACACTAAAAATATTCTTTATTCCAAAAAAGCACGAAAAGTCATCGAACGCCGGTTGATTGGGAGCATTCCAGTCGTGCGGGGCGCTCGGACCGGGCAATCTTGCTCCATAGCGACCAAAAAATGGAATTTGAGCATATTAGTTTCGTTGCCGCGTTATAAAGATCCTGCGCGGGCACGGATGGCCGTCCGCCGACAGTTGCCGCTTTTGCCGGCGGCTCAGGCGATATCGAACCGCAGGGTCAGGCGGTTCATGCCGTCCAGACGCTGGTAGGCGATGTCGCGCGCGAACTGGCGCATCAGGTGTATCCCCAGGCCGCCGATCGTGGCCTCGCCGATCGTTCTGGGCGGGGCGGGGGCGGCCACCTCGCGCGGGTCGAAGGCCAGGCCGTGATCCTCGATTGTGACGGTCACGGCAATGGTCCCACGGGCAATGGCCAGGCGCACGTCCTTGCAGACGCCAGGCGTCTCCGGCTGGTCCGGAAAACCGTATCGAATGATGTTGGAGAGCGCTTCCTCGAAGCAAAGATCGATGGCGAACAAAGTCGATCGCGGCAGCGTCAGGCGTTCGGCGACTTCACTGGCCCAACTGCTGACGCGAGCAAGTTCCACCATCTCGGCGCGAACAATCAGGGTCTCGGGTTGCGGATCCACGATCCTGACCGGGAGGGGGGCAGCGGGCCTAGACCGACACCGTGTTGATTGCCGATTGAAGGTCATGCAGGATCGGGACAACCGTGTCGGTCCCGCTGGTGGTCAGCACTTTCTCCACGTCCAGCACGGGCTTCAACAATGCCATGCGGCCGCCCTTCGATTGGATGGTCTTTGCGCCGATCAACAGCGTGCGGATACCCATCGAGGCCATGAAGGGCACCTGCTCCAGATCCACAATGACTTTGCGATGGCTGCCGGCGATGACACTGAACTGCAGATCGATCTGCTGGGCTGCCAGGATGTCGAACCGCCCGGTGAGGTTGACTTTGGTTATTCCGTCGGCGATCGTTTCGATCGTCATCTCCATAGCATCGTCCCGCCTGCTTGCATCACGGCACCAGCGCCAGTGCCATGAAGTAGCACAACACGGCGCGGCCCGGGGGTTGATCGACGTGCTCCGATCGCCAGTTTCCAAACACAGTTCTGTGAGGTCGCTCCGCGCCCGGCGGTGATATGATGTAGTAGCGTACAGAACTTTGGTCCGCTGTCGTCGTTGAGAACGACAGAACGGTAACGGGGGACAGGCGGTGCTTTTGACATGTTGGGTCTGATCGATCTTCCGCACGTGGAAGGCGAGGCCGAGTCCGTCACTGCGATCCTGGAGCAGTGCCCGATCGGCGTGACGATCGTGGGGCCGGACCTCAGCATACGATATGCCAACGCGCATTTCGCGCAGATGGTGGCGGCCGATGCCGTGCCGGGCGCCTGGCCGTTGCTCGACCATTTTCTGGCCAATGAGGATGATCGCGTTCAGGTGCGGGCCGCGCTGGCCAGCGGGCAGGGGCTGGCCCGCCGCGAATTGCGCCTGACCGCGGAAGGCGGCGGTTCCCTCTGGGTGTTGATGAGTGCGGAAGCGGTTCGCTTCGCGGCGGAACCCGCCATGCTGGTCTGGCTGGACGATGTGACCAAGCGGCGCCGGGCCGTCGATGCGCTGCGTGCCAGCGAGGAACGTCTGGACCTCGCGGTCAGCGGCACGCGTTCGGCGATCTGGGAAGTGGATTTCAGCCTGCACACCACCTGGTGGTCGAAGGAATTCTATCGGATGCTCGGCTACGCCGACGACCAGCACCCGGCGGCCGGCGAGGATGTCTGGGAACGCCATGTCCACCCGGAGGACATGACCCGGGTGACCCGCGCGATCCACCAGTATGTGCATGGCGAACACCAGCCGCACGAGACCGGCGGCGAAGTGGCCCTGTATGAGGCGACCTACCGCCTCTGTCGCCTGGACGGCAGCATCATCTGGGTGGTCGCCAAGGGCAGGCGCAGTCTCGACGAGCAGGGCCGGCCGAGCCGCTTCAACGGCATCATGCTGGATGTCACGGCGCAAAAGCGGGCGGAGCAGGCGCTGCGTCAGGCGCAGCAGGATCTCATCCAGGCCGAGAAGATGGCCTCGCTCGGCTCGCTGGTCGCGGGCGTGGCGCACGAGATCAACACGCCGCTGGGCAATACGCTGACGGCCTCGTCGCACCTCCACGACAAGGTGAACGATCTGGCGACGATGCTGGAGGAGAACCGGCTGCGGCGTTCCGACCTGGTTTCCTTTGTCGGACTGCTGACCGAGACGACGCGGCTGATGGTGACCAATTGCGAACGCGCGGCCGAACTGGTGCAGAGTTTCAAGCAGGTCGCGGTGGACCAGACCAGCGGCGAGCGCCGGCGTTTCGACCTGAAGGGCTATATCGAGGAGGTGTTGCTCAGCCTGCGGCCGCAACTGCGCAAGACCGGCCACCGGATTGCGGTCGAGTGCCCCGAGAATCTGGAAGTCGACGGCTATCCCGGGGCGATTTCCCAGCTGCTGACCAACTTCCTGCTCAACTCGCTGATGCATGCCTACGATCCGGGCCAGACCGGGAACATCGTGATCCGCGTGAAGGTGCTCGGGGGCGGGCTGGTGGAACTGGCCTATGCCGACGACGGCAAGGGCATCCCGCAGGATCTGCTGGGCCGCGTTTACGATCCGTTCTTTACCACGCGACGCGGCAACGGCGGCAGCGGACTTGGGCTGCACATTGTCTACAACCTCGTGACGGGAACGCTGCGCGGGCAGATCACGGTGGAAAGCGAGCCCGGTCACGGCACCTGTTTCACGGTGCGTTTCCCGCTTTTCCTGTCCGACGACGCAGCCAGATTGGACCCGTCGAATGACTGAGCCTGAAGACGAACTGCTGTTTGTGGACGACGTTGCCGCACAGTCCGGCGACGCCGGCGCGGGAGCCTGGAAGGTGCTGATCGTCGACGACGACGAACAGATCCATGCCGTGACCAAGATGGTGCTCAGCGACTTCAGGTTCCGCGACCGGCCGCTGCAATTCCTGTCGGCGCACTCCGGCAGGGAAGGCTATGAGGTGATCGCCGCCAACCCCGACCTGGCCGTGATCTTCCTGGACGTGGTGATGGAGACCGAGTCCGCGGGTCTCGATCTGGCGCGCGATATACGCGGCGTGCTCGGCAACGACTATGTGCGGATCATCCTGCGTACCGGGCAGCCCGGCCAGGCGCCCGAGCGCAAGGTGATCGTCGATTACGACATCAACGACTACAAGGAGAAGTCGGAGCTGACGTCGCAGAAGCTGTTCAGCACCATGGTGACCACGCTGCGCTCGTACAAGGACATCATGACGATCGAGGTCAGCCGGCGAGGACTGGAAAAGATCATCGAGGCCTCGGCGTCGCTGTTCCAGATCCGCTCGATGGAGAAATTCCTCTCCGGCGTGCTGCTGCAGCTCGGCTCACTGTTGGAGGTGGGGATCGACGCGGTGCTCGTCAGCGCCAGGCTCGAACGCAGCGAGGGCGAGCCGGCCACCATCGACGACCTGCAGGTGGTGGCGGCATCGGGGCGTTTCGCGGCGCTGGTTAACCACCCGGCCAGCATTCTCGAGGCGGGCGTGGTGCGCGCAGTGGCGGACGTGCTGCGCTCGCGTGACAGCATGTTCATGACGAAATACAGCATCGTCTATCTCCACTCGCGGCTGAATCGGACGACGGTGCTGTACATCGAGACGATGCGCCTGCTCAGCGCGGCGGACCATAAGCTGATCCGGCTGTTCTGCGGCAACGCGAGCATCGGGCTCGACATGTTGACGTGACCCGCACCGCATGGCCACGATGACAGCCGCGAAGGCGGTTCAGCACCCGGTGGCCGCCACCGTCGGCGAACTGCCGCTGTGGGATGCGATCGTCGATTCCCACGCCAGGACCGCCGAGGTCGAGCAGTATTTTCTGGGCGATCGCGACCTGCCGGCCTGTGCCGTGCGCGCCGACGGGCGCATTGTTGGCGTGCTGTCCCGCAAGAACCTGCTGGCCGAGCTCAGCAAGCCGCTGGGCCGCGAAGTCTACATCAAGCGGCCCGTCAGCCAGTTGCTGGCGGCGATCGATACCGAACCGCTCATCCTGCTGCCGGAGACGACGATCGCCGAAGCGATCGAGCACGCGCTGTCGCGCCGGGGCGAGCGGTCGTACGAGCCGGTGCTGGTGGATCGCGGGGCCGCGGCGCCGGGCGTTCTCGAGGTGAACACGCTGATGCGGGTGCAAGCCAGCCTGCTGGAACAGGCGGTGCTCGCCAAGGACGAGCTGATCCAGCAGGTGCAGCGGACGGCGGACGATCTGCGCGACGCGATGGATACCCTGGAACAGGCGCGCGACCGGCTGGTGCAGTCGGAGAAAATGGCGGCGCTGGGCCAGCTTGTTGCCGGCGTGGCGCATGAGATCAACACGCCGATCGGGGTCGCGCTGACCGCGGTGACCCATCTCGGCGAGCGGACCGGCGAGTTCATCCGGCTCTTTGCCGAGAACCGGATGAAGCGTTCGGACCTGCAGGCCTATGTCGACATCGCGCGCGAGAGCGCCGATCTGCTGCGCTACAACATCCAGCGTGCCGCCCAGTTGATCCAGAGCTTCAAGCAGGTCGCGGTCGACCAGGCGAGCGAGCAGTATCGCAGCTTCGATCTGCGATCCTATCTCGTGGATCTGATCGCCAGCCTCGCACCGGAAGTGCGCAAGGCCGGACACAGCCTGACCATGGACTGCCCAGAGGGGATCAGGCTGACCACTTATCCCGGAGCGCTGGCGCAGGTCCTGTCCAACCTTGTTGCCAACGCCATCGTCCATGCCTACGACCACGGCGCGGTGGGCACCATCGCGCTGACGGCGGTGCCGATGGGCGCCGCCGTGGCGCTGACCGTCAGCGACAACGGGCGCGGCATCGCGCCGGAGAATCTGGCCCGGATCTACGATCCCTTCTTCACCACCAAGCGGGGCGAGGGCGGCAGCGGCCTTGGCCTGCACATCGTCTTCAACATCGTCACCGAGCGGCTGCGCGGCCGCATCACCTGCCAATCGGTGCTGGGGACCGGAACCAGTTTCACCGCGACGATTCCGATGCAGATTCCGCAATGAGCCATCCGGAGAGACCCGAGACCGACTTCCTGCTCGACGATGCGCTGCGGGAAGGCGAGGAACCGCGGCCGGCCGCGGCACCCTGGCGGGTGCTCATCGTCGATGACGACGAGAGCGTGCATTCGATCAGCCGCGTCGTGCTGACCGATGTCCGGTTCCAGGGACGCGGGGTGGATATCCTCAGCGCCTATTCCGGACGTCAGGCCGCCGCGATGCTGCGGCAGAACACGGACATCGCCGTGGTGCTGCTGGACGTGGTGATGGAGGACGACGACGCCGGGCTGAAGCTGGTGCGCGAGATCCGCGACGAGATGGGCAACACGCGGCTCAGGATCATCCTGCGCACGGGCCAGCCGGGCCAGGCGCCGGAACGCGAAGTGATCGTCAACTACGACATCAACGACTACAAGTCCAAGACCGAACTGACCGCACAGAAGCTGTTCACGGCGACGATCGCCGCGCTGCGCTCCTATGCGGACATCGTGGCGCTTGAGCGCAGCCGGCTCGGGTTGGAGCGTATCATCGCCGGCGCGCCGGAATTGTTCGCGCGGCATTCCCTGAGCAGCTTCGCAACCACGCTGTTGCGCCAGATGGCCGAGCTATCGGGCCAGACCGGCGATGGCGTCATCGTCGTCCCGGCCGCGGAAACCGGCGACGAAGCCGACGCGCCGATGCTGGTGGTGGCCGCCATGGGCCGGTTTCGGGCGGCGCAGGGCCAGCCCTATGGCGCGGTCCTGCCGGAGGCGGTGGCGATCCAGATCGGGCTGGCATTGACCGAGCGCCGCGGTCACACCGGAGAGAAGGAATTTGCCCGGCCGATCCGCACGCCGGACCACCGGATGGCGGCGGTCTATTTCCATGCCGACGCCGCCCTCGATGCCGATCACCTGGCGCTGATCGATATCATGTGCGCACTGGTGGGAGTCGGACTGGACAACGTGCACCTCCATAACCGGCTGTTGCGCCACCAGGCGCAGCTGGAAGCGCAGGTACTCGCGCGCACGCAGGAACTGGTGAGCACCAACGCCGACCTGGTGCAGGCGCAGAACCAGATCAACGAGGAACTGCGCTTCGCCAGCACGTTGCAGCAATCCATCCTGCCCACGGCTTTTCCGAGCCACGATGCCTACCAGGGCCATGCCTTCATGCGCGCGGCTCGCATGATCGGCGGCGATTTCTACGACATGTTCCGTCTCGATGACGACCGGTTGGGCATCGTCGTCGCCGATGTCAGCGGCAAGGGGGTGCCGGCGGCGCTGTTCATGGTGCTGGTGCGCACGGTATTGCAGGAACTCGCGCTGCGTGGGCTGGCGCCGGGCGCGTGCCTGGCGGAAACCAACCGGCATCTGATCGCGCGCAACCCGCTGTGGCTGTTCGTCACCGTCATCTATGGAATCCTCGACGTGCGAACCGGCGTTTTCACATTTTGCAGCGGCGGCCACGCGATGCCCTATGTGCTGCGGGCCGGCGGCGGCGTGGAGCTGGTGCGCGAGCGCCCGGCGCCGCTGGTGGGCCTGCTTGAAGGCGTGCCGTATCGGGATCTGATGGTAACGCTGCAGCCCGGCGATGCGCTGTTGCTGGTGACCGACGGCGTGGCGGAGTGCTTCAACCAGCACGGCGAGGCCTTCGGCGAGGAACGGCTGCTCGAGCTGCTGGGGTCCGCCGGGCCGATCGCCGCGGACCGGCTGCTCGAGAATCTGGTCGCCGCACTCGATCGCTTCTCCGACGGGGTCGCGGCTTCGGATGACGTGACGGCACTGATGGTGCGCTTCCTCGGCCAATAGCCGGGGCAACGCACCGACTGTGGCGCGATCAGGGCTTCTCGCCGCGTGCCAGGCGCTGGTCGATGTCGTCCAGCACCGGGGCGATGTCGGCGATGGAATCGACGACGTAGTGCGCGCCGGCCTGCGCCAGCCGCGCCGTCGCCGCCTGGCGCCGCGCATTCTGCTCCGCCGCCGGCAGCGCCTGCCATTCCGCCGAGCTGAGCCCGACCTCGTTGCCGGACACCGCGAGGCCGACGCTCCACATGCCGCCGTTCAAGCCTTCCTCGATGTCGACGACGGTGTCGCCGATCTTCACCGCCGCCTCGACCGGATAGACCGCAAGTTCGGCGAGCGCCTTCAGCGCCGGGAACGGGCTGGGACGGCCGAGCGGAACGTCGTCCGACGAGATCACGCAATCCAGCGTGAATCCCTGGGCCCGGGCGCGCTCGATGACGACCTCCATCACCACGCGCGGATAGCCGGTGGTCGAGCCCAGCTTCAGTCCACGCGCCCGCATCGCGGCGATCGTGTCGAGCGCGCCGGGGATGAGTTCCGCGTGCCTGGCGACCATCGCGGTCTGCAACGGCACGAAGCGTTCATAGATCGCATCGACGTCGGCCTTCGTCGCGGCGCGGCCGTGACGCGCCAGCCAGGCCGCGGCGACGCGCGGCTGGTCGATGATGGCGCGGATATGATTCCACTTGGCCTGGCCCATCGGCGCGCGCGCCTCCGCGATCGTCACCGTGATGCCGACGCCTTCAAACGCGGCGACGAAACTCGCCACCGGCGCATGGCAGCCGAAATCGACCACCGTTCCCGCCCAGTCCACCACAGCGGCTTTCAGCTTGCCGCAGTAGCGCCGCGAATAACGAAAATTCATGGCACGCTCCCTTCGACCTGTCGCGGCGCGCCCGAGCGCACCCCCATTTCCGCCAGCATCGCGCCGATGGCGGCGAGCGCGCCGCGCATCTCGGCCTCGCCCACCCGGCCGATGCAACCGACGCGGAAGCTGTCGGCGACCGTCAGCTTGCCCGGATAGATGACGTAACCCCGCTCGCGCAACCCGTCGTAGAAGCGGTCGAAGACGAAGCGCGGATCGGCCGGCATGCGGAAGGTGACGATGATCGGCGCCTGCAACGCCGCCGGCAGCAACGATTCGAAACCGTAGCCCGCCATGCCGTCCAGCAGGATCTCCATGTTGCGCCGGTAGCGGGCGCCCCGCCCGGTGACGCCGCCTTCCGCCGCGTGCTCGTCCAGCGCCTGGTCGAAGGCCGCGACGACGTGCGTCGGCGGCGTGAAGCGCCACTGGTCGTTCTGCTCGAACCCGCGCCATTGGGCGAACAAATCGAGACTGAGCGAATGGGCATTGCCTTCCGCCGCTTGCAGCGCGGTCCGGCGGATGATGACGAAACCCATGCCGGGCACGCCCTCCAGGCATTTGTTCGCGCTCGCCATCACCGCGTCGAACGGGACCTGCCGCGCGTCCAGCGGCAACGCCCCGAAGGCGCTCATCGCGTCGATCAGCAGTTTCCGTCCGTGCCGGCCGCAGACCGCGGCCACCGCTTCGATCGGATTGAGCAGGCCCGACGTGGTCTCGCACTGCACCACGGCGACATGCCCGATGGCAGCGTCCGCGGCGAGCGCGCGGTCGAGCGCCTCGGGCGATACCGGCGTGTCCTCGGCGGTTTCGATGCTGACGCAGTCGCGGCCGATGACGCGGGCGATCTGCACCATCCGCCGCCCATAGGCGCCGTTGACCATCACCAGCAGCTTGCCCGACCTGGGCACCAGCGTGCCGATCGCGGCCTCCACCGCGAAGGTGCCGGAGCCCTGCACCGGCACGCACACGTAACTCCCCTCGCCGCCGGCCAGGCTGACGAGCCGCTCGCGCACGCGCCGGTTCATCGCGATGAAGGCACCGTCGCGCGACCCCCAGTCGTGCAGCATGGCCTGCTTGACCGTGAGCGACGTGGTCAGCGGACCCGGTGTGAGCAGAACGGGATCGGGCATGGACGAAATTCTCCAACGAGGGACAGCATAATACGCCGGATCATCGCCGCGATCACGCTCAACGTGCCGCCGCTTTCGTCGGCACCAGCGACAGTCCGACGAGCACCGCGAGCGTGCTGGCGGCGAGCACCATGGTCAGCGCCGCGCCCTGGAACACTTCGCCGCGGTCGGTGAGGGCAAAGATGCCGACCGGCATGGTGACCCAGCCCGGCGGGTAGACCATGGCGGTGGCGCCGAGTTCGCCCATCGACATGGCAAAGCTCAGGCTCAGCGCCGCCACCAGATAGGGTTTCACCAGCGGCAGGGTGACATGGCGCAGCCGGAACATCGGCCGCGCGCCAAGGCTTTCCGCGACCTGCTCGAACTCCGGCGCCAGCCGCGCCAGTCCGGCGGCAACGTTGCCATAGGTGAAGGCGGAGATCAGCACGAGGTGGGCGATGATGACGATCGCCGTGGTGCCGTTCAGCAGCACGGGTTTCTGGCTGAACGCCACCAGCAGGCCGAGGCCGACCGACACCGACGGCACCGCGCTGGGAACGAAGAACAGCAGGTCCAGCAACCGCCGCGGCGCCGGCGCGACGGCGCGCAGCGCGATCGCCGCCCAGGTGCCGCTGAGCAGCGCGATCGCGCTGGCCAGCGCGCCGGTGATCAGGCTGACCTGAAGCTGTTCGCCGGACTCTCCGGCCATCACGTCGGCATAGTTGGCGAGCGTCAGATGGCTTGGCAGCATGCCGTTCCACTCGCCGGCGAAGCTGGCGAGCGCGATCACCGCCAGCGGCAGCACGTAGATCACGCCGAAGACCACCGCGAGCAGCGTCCATGCGCCGAGCCGGCCGGTGAGCGACCACACCAGCATGTCAGCTGCCTCTCCGTCCCTGCTCCGCCCTGGCCACCATCAGCCGGTAGAGCAGGTAGAGCGAAAGCGAGAGCGCGATGTTCACCACCGCGATCACGCAGGCCGCGGTGTAGTCGTCCTCCTGGATCGCCTTGCCGTAGACCAGCAGCGGCAGGGTGACGACGCCCTTGGCGCCGATGAAGAAGACGATGCCGAACTCGTTCACCGTCAGCAGCAGGCACAGGCTGCCGCCGGCCAGCAGCGCGGGCAGCGCGGCGGGGAAGATGATCTTGCGGATGATCCGCCACGCGCCGGCGCCGAGGCTGCTCGCCACCTCGATCTGCGCCGTGTCGATCAGGCCGAAGGTCGCCAGCAGCGGCCGCATGATGAACGGCGTGTAGACCGTCACCTCCGCCAGGATCACGCCCCAGACCGAGTAGAGGAAGTCGATCGGCGGGGCGGTCTGGCCGGTCGCGTTCATGAAGCCGAGATTGATGAAGCCGGCGGAGCCGTAGATGAACGTGAACGCCAGTGCGACCAGAAAGGTCGGCAGCGCGATGAAGGTGTCGATCAGCCGCGCGATCAGCCGCCCGCCCGGCAGCGGCACGAAGGTCAGCAGCAGCGCCATGACGAAGCCGAGCGCGAGGCA